>Ga0209474_10001893_pt1 | contig 19778 bp, 21 predicted proteins | sample GraSoiAngelo_145_FD_185902 | JGI IMG/M metagenome (GOLD analysis project Ga0209474, IMG submission 185902) | Grasslands soil microbial communities from the Angelo Coastal Reserve, California, USA - 14_1009_05_20cm (SPAdes) (version 2) | ecosystem: Environmental > Terrestrial > Soil > Grasslands... | reverse complement strand
TTGAACAGCGGCTCCGGCGTGCGGAGCTTTTGCCCCACGGGTAAGCCCGGCGGTGCCCAGGTCCCGACCGACTTTGTGTAATCGCCGGTGAGCACGTCGTGCGTCAAGCCGTCGGATTCACGGACCGTCCGCCGTTCCGGGGCGCCCGCAACTCTCCCGTCGTAGCCGAGATACTCGTGCAGCTTCTGGCTCGAGAAGGGGAGGATGGGAGCGAACATCACCTTCAGAGCATCCACCGAGCGGAGCGCGACGTACAGAACAGTTCCGGCTCTTTCTCGATCGGTCGCGATGAGCTTCCACGGCTCGTTCTCGGTGAGGTACTGATTGACGAGCGCGGACAGGTGCAGCAGCTCCTGCAGCGCTGAGCGAAATCGGGCGGCCGCGAGATCCTCGCCGACCTTGCTGAATCCGGACTCCACGGTCTCGATGAGGACCTCATCGTCCGGGGTGAGCCGGCCCGGCTGAGGGACCTGGCCAAAGCGCCGGTGCGCGTTTACGAGTGTGCGATGCGCGAGGTTTCCCCAGGTCGCGACGAGCTCATCGTTATTGCGGCGAACGAAGTCGGCCCACGTGAAATCGCTGTCCTGCGTCTCGGGACCGGCCAGCATCAGGTAGAAGCGCAGCGCGTCGGGGTCATAGCGCGACAGAAAGTCGTTGACGTAGATGACCACCCCACGGCTGGTCGAAAATCTGCGGCCCTCCATCGTCAGGAACTCGCTCGAGACGACGTTGTAGGGGAGCTGCAGCGGCTCGCCCCGGCCGCCTGCGACCCGTCCGCCGTTGCCGTAGCCGAGCAGGATCGCGGGCCAGATCGTCGTGTGGAAGACGATGTTGTCCTTGCCCATGAAATAGAAATGGCGCGACTTCGGATCTTGCCACCAGTCGCGCCATGCATCGGGCCGTCCGACCATTCCCGCCCACTCGACCGCGGCGGAGAAGTAGCCGATGACCGCGTCGAACCACACGTACATCCGTTTGTCAGGGCGGTCTTCCCAACCTGGCAGTGGGATCGGCACGCCCCAGTCGATATCGCGCGTGATCGCGCGCGGCTTCAGGTTCGCGATGTAGTTCAGGGAAAAATTCCGCACGTTCGGCCGCCAATGCGATTGCTCGGAGATCCAGCGCGCGAGAGGGTCAGCGAACGCCGGCAGGTCAAGGTAAAAGTGTTCGGTCTCCTTGAAGATCGGCTTTGATCCGTCGATCTTCGAGCGCGGATCGATGAGCTGTTCCGGGTCGAGTTGGTTCCCGCAGTTGTCGCACTGGTCTCCTCGGGCATTCGGAAATCCACAGATCGGACACGTGCCTTCGATGTAGCGGTCGGGGAGAGTTCGGCCGGTGGCCTCCTGGAACGCGCCCATGGCGGTCTTCTTGATCAGATAGCCCTTGTCGTAGAGCGTCTTGAAGACATCCTGCACGACGAGGCGATGGTTTTGCGTAGTCGTTCGAGTGAATAGGTCATAGGAAAGTCCGAGCGATCGCAAGTCTTCGCTGATGATCCGGCTGTACTTGTCGACGGCCTCCTTCGGAGTGAGGCCCTCGGCGTCCGCCTGGATCAGATTGGGGGTCCCATGCTCGTCCGTGCCGCTGACCATCAGCACGTCGTTGCCTACCAGGCGGTGATAGCGCGCGAAGACGTCGGAGGGAACGCCGAATCCGGCGACATGCCCGAGATGGCGCGGCCCATTCGTGTACGGCCACGCCACCGCGACAAAGATGCGCTCCGCCATCAGTGAACGTTACCCTCCCGCCGTGATCGACGCGCATGCACATCTCACCGATCGTCGTTTCGCCGGCGATCTCGCCGACGTGCTCGAGCGCGCGCGGAAGGCCGGCGTCGAGCGGATCCTCACGGCGGCGGAGGACGTTGCCTCGAGCGAGGAGGCACTCGCCCTCGCGGCGCAGCACAGCGATGTCCGCGTGGCGGTCGGTGTGCATCCGCACCGCGCCGCATCGTGGAACGTCGACGCGCTCTCGCGTCTGACCGATCTCGCACGCGACGCGCGTGTCGTCGCCATCGGCGAGATCGGGATGGACCTCTCCGGGCGGAGCTCACCGCCGGCCGTGCAGGAAGCCGCTTTCCGCGGTCAGCTCGCGCTCGCGTCGCTCCTCGACCTGCCGGTCGTGATTCACGTGCGCGACGCCGGCGACCGCGTGCGGGCGATACTCGGGGAAGGGCTCGGCGTCCGCGGGATGATCCACTGCTACAGCGAAGGGCCCGACGAGCTGCCGGCATGGCTCGAGCTCGGGCTCTTCATCTCGTTCGCGGGTACCGTCACGTATCCCGGAAGCGAGGCGCTAAAGGCCGCCGCAGTGCGAGTCCCGGCCGGTGGGCTCCTCGCGGAGACCGACGCCCCGTACCTCGCGCCGCAGAATGCCCGCGGGCGGCGGAACGAGCCTCTCTACGTGGCGGCGACGCACGCGGCGCTGGCGCGGGAGCGCGGCGCCGAGATCGGGGACCTCGCCGGGCAGATCGCCCGTAACGCCCGGGACCTCTTCGGGGGGCGTTGGGGAACCTAGCCTGCCCGCCTGACGTCTTGACTGGCAAGACCGCTGAAAGCTGGTGAAGACGATGCGCAAGCTCGCCCTTCTGATCGCGGCCCCACTGGTGTTGATCGCTGCCTGCTCAGCCGCGAGTACCACGACTCAGGGACGCGGGTCGGAGGTCGGCGCGCCGGCGCCGGGCGCTGTCGACTCGGGCTCCGGCTTCAGCGTCAATGCCGCCAGCGCTCCCGACAAGGGCATCCCGACGGTCGTCGTCAGCGCCGACCGCAACCTCATCCTCACCGCGAAGATCGACATGCGCTCGAAGGACCCGTGGGCGACAAGCGACCGCGCCCAGGCCATCGCAAGCGGCCTAGGCGGCGATGTCCTCAACCTGACCCAGAGCGGCAGTGGTGACACGCGGAGCGCCAGCCTCACCATCCGAGTCCCATCGAGCCGCTTCGCCGACGCTTTACAGCAGCTGCGGACCCTCGAAGGCGAGATCCAGACTTCGGGCGTGAGCGCCCAGGACGTCACCGACCAGTTCGTCGACCTGCAGGCGCGTCTCGCCGCCAAGCAGGCGGAGGAGCAGCGCTACATCGCCATCTTGAACCGGGCGAACACGATCGACGAGATCCTGAAGGTGGACGCGTCGCTCTCCAACGTTCGCACGCAGATCGAGCAGCTCACCGGTCAGATCAACAGCATCAAGCAGCGGACCGACTACTCGACGATCTCGATGTCCATCTCGACCATCGCCGTCCTCCCTGGCGACACGACGACCAAGGCCTGGGATCCCGCAAAGACCGTGACCCGCGCGCTCGCTGCGCTTGGCGCGATGATGCAGGTCTTTGCCGACGTCGTGATCTGGCTCGTCGTCTTCGGATGGCTCCCTCTTCTCGCGCTCGCCGCCGTGGTATTCGCAACGCGGATGCGCCGCCCGACAGCGCCCCAGGCACCGACCGCCTAAGCAAGCACCTCGCTCTTCACGACGAGCCCGCCTTCGGCAAGGCGGGCTCTTCGTTTTGCGTCGGCGCTTTGCGGAACTACCCTCCGACCGTGCGCCCACCGGCCGACGCGATCGCGACGCTCTCGCTCATCGTCGGCGCCATCGCGCTCCTCATCTTCATCGGTGTCGAGGGCGCGCTCGTGTACGCGATCTGGCGCTATCGCGCAGCGCGGCACGTCGCCGGAGAACCCGCGACCTTCGAACGCAACCGTCGTCTCGAGATCGCGTGGACCGCGGCGCCCGCCGTCATCCTCGCCGTGGTCTTCGTCCTGACGCTCGGCACCATGGCCGAGATAAACGGCGCGGGGGTCGCGCCGGCCATGCGGATCGCCGCCACCGGCCATCAGTGGTGGTGGGAGTTCAGCTACGCGAGTGTGGCGACCGCGAACGAGCTGCACATTCCCGTCGACACACCAGTCGACCTCGAGCTCACCTCGGCCGACGTGATCCACAGCTTCTGGGTACCCGAGCTTGGTCCGAAGATGGACATGCTCCCCGGCGTGACCAATCGTCTTCGGCTCTTCGCCCGCCGCGCCGGCTCGTACGATGGGCAGTGCGCCGAGTTCTGCGGCATCGAGCACGCCTGGATGCGGATCCGTGTCGTCGCGCAGTCGCGGGCCGAGTTCGACACATGGCTGAGCGCGCAGGCGGCACCGGCGCCGCACGGCAGTGAAGGCGAGCGTGTCTTCCTCGCGAACATCTGCGTGAACTGCCACGCCGTCCGCGGCACGTCGGCGGCGGGGACGGCCGGCCCCGACCTCACGCACGTGGGCGCTCGCACGATGATCGGTGCGGGGGTCCTTCCGAACGACGTGGCGCGGATGCGCGCGTGGCTCGCCGATCCAGAGCGGTACAAACCGGGCACGCTCATGCCGAGCGTGCCTCTCTCGGACGCTGACCTCGACGCGGTCGCCGCGTACCTCGTGAGCCTGCGATGACCGCGATACCGCTATGGGTCCGCCGGCCGGCCGGCGAACGCGTCGGCTGGCTCCGAACCGTCGACCACAAGGAGATCGGCGTCCTCTACATCGGCATGGGGGTCGCGTTCTTCGCCCTCGGCGGGCTCGAGGCTCTCCTACTGCGTGCGCAGCTGGCCACACCGGAAGAACGCTTTCTCGATCCCGAAACCTTCAATCAGGCTTTCACCGTGCACGGCGTCACGATGATCCTGCTTGCGGTCGTCCCACTTCTCGTGGGTTTCGCGAACTACCTCATACCTCTGATGATCGGCGCGCGCGACGTCGCGTTCCCGCGTCTCAACGCCCTGTCCTTCTGGCTGTCGCTCGCGGGTGGGATCGTGCTCTATTTCAGCTTCCTCGCCGGAGGCGCCCCCGACACCGGATGGTTCTCGTACGCCCCGCTCGCCGAGCGAGCCTTCGCGCCCGGCACGGGCGTCGATTACTACATCGTCGGTCTCGCGGTGAACGGCGCCGGCACGATCATCGGCGCCATCAATCTGGCCGTGACGATCCTGCTGATGCGCTGCCCGGGCATGGCTATCTCGCGCGTCCCGCTCTTCGTCTGGATGACTCTGATCACGAGCATCCTCATTCTCGGCGCCTACCCCGCGCTCACGGCGGCGCTGGTCATGCTTCTCGTCGACAGAGGGCTCGGCGGCCATTTCTTCGATCCGGCCGGCGGTGGCCAGGCGGTGCTGTGGCAGCACCTCTTCTGGTTCTTCGGACACCCCGAGGTCTACATCATGATCCTGCCGGCGATGGGGATGATCTCGGAGGTCATACCGGTCTTCAGCCGGAAGCCGATCTTCGGCTACGCCTTTGTCGCGGGCTCGAGCGTCGCGATCGCCTTCCTGTCCTTCGGCGTGTGGGCGCACCACATGTTCGCGGTGGGTCTAGGCGATACCGAGAACGCGATCTTCTCCGCGACGAGCATGCTCATCGCGATACCGACCGGCGTGAAGATCTTCAACTGGATCGCGACGATGATCGGCGGCCGCCTTCGCATGACGACAGCGATGCTCTTTGCGGTCGGCTTCATCGCGATGTTCGTCATCGGCGGCCTCTCGGGCGTGTCGCTCGCCGTGGTTCCGATCGACCTCGCCGTCACCGACAGCTACTACGTCGTGGCGCATCTGCATTACGTCCTCTTCGGAGGGACCATGCTCGGCATCTTCGCCGGCGCGTACTACTGGTTCCCAAAGATGACCGGGCGGCTCCTCGGCGAAGTCCTGGGCCGGTGGCATTTCTGGACGGCGTTCGTCGGGCTCAACCTCACGTTCCTGCCGCAGCACTGGCTCGGCGCCGTCGGGATGCCGCGGCGGGTGTTCACGTACGCGGCCGACACCGGCTGGGGTCCGTTGAATCTCATATCGACGATCGGCGCGGCGATCCTCGCCATCGCGATCGCGATCTTTTTCGTGAACGTCGTCCGCAGCCTGCGTTCCGGTGAGATCGCCGGAGACGATCCCTGGGACGCGTTCACGCTCGAATGGTCCACCACGTCGCCGCCGCTACCCGAGAACTTCGCGACCATTCCGGCCGTGACCGGACGTCGCCCGCTCTGGGATCGCAAGCATCCCGAGCTGCGAGACGCGCGATGATCGCGGCGCGGCCCGCCGTCGCGACGAATCGGACGCTTCTCGGCGTCGTCATTTTCATCGCGTCGGAGTCGATCTTCTTCCTCGCGATCGTGCTCGCCTACATCGCGTACCGCGAGGCCGGGCTCGCGACCGCGAAGGCGACGCTGGACCTTGGCCGGACCGCGATCTTTTCCCTCGCGCTCTTTGGAAGCAGCGCGACGATGGTGCTTGCGACGCGGGCCGAGAGTGGCCGCTGGCTCGCTGCCACATTCATCCTCGGCGCGATCTTTCTCACAGGGCAGGGCGCTGAGTACGCGCGTTTGCTCGGCTCCGGGATCGGACCTGGCAGCGCGCTCTTCGGCACGACGTTCTTCACGCTCACCGGTCTTCACGGGCTGCACGTCCTGGCCGGCCTTGTCGCGCTCGGGGCGCTCTTCACGGCGAGTTTCCGCGGTGACCGTGCCGTGCGCGCCGTGGCATGGGAGGCCGTGGGCATGTACTGGCACTTCGTCGACGCGGTGTGGGTCGTCGTGTTCAGCGTCGTCTATCTGGGGACGCTGTTATGAACGGACACCCCCCGACGCACGGGCCGGCCCCGTCCATCTGGCCGGTGACGCTCGCGACCGGTGTTGGCCTCGCCGCGGTGGGCGTCCTGACGAGCCCCATCGTCGTCGCTGCCGGCGCGCTGATCGTGGCGGCGGCTTTGATCGGATGGGTGCGCGAAGCCCTCGACGAGGCCGCGCCGTGAACGAGATCTCACGCCGACGGTTCCTCTCGCGCATCACGCTTGCGCTCACCGCCTTCATCGGCGGGATCGTCGGTTTCCCCATCCTCGGGTATCTCCTCGCGCCACTTTTTAGCGCGCCGACCGACGAGCTCGTCCCGGTTGGTGCGATCATGGATTTCCCGGTCGGCGAGACGAAGCTCGTGTCGGTCCGCGACCCGAGCCCGCTCGCGTGGGCGGGTCAGACCGCGGACACCGCGCTCTGGGTGCGCCGCCGTGAGCAGAGCGGACCGCAGATGTTCCAGGTCTTCAACGTGAACTGCACCCACCTGGGATGTCCGGTGAACTGGCAGGCCGGAGCGAAGCTTTTCCTCTGCCCGTGCCACGGCGGCGTCTTCTACAGCGACGGCACCGTGGCCGGCGGGCCGCCGCCACGGCCGCTCTTCGAACGCGAATGGCAGGTGAGCGGCGATCGGCTTCTCGTGCGCCAGCAGCCGCTCCCGACGGTCAAGCAGGGATGAGTCGGCTGCGGGAAGCGGGGAAGCTGCCGGGCCGTGTGGTCACATGGCTCGGCGAGCGCTTCGAGCTCGAGGACTCGGTCATGGCGGTCCTGCGCCATCCGGTGCCGCGCGAGCTCGAACGGCCGGTCGGGTGGTGGTACGTGCTGGGTAGCGCCACGCTCGCCGTCTTCATCGCGCAGGTGGTCACCGGTGTCGGCCTCGCGATGACGTACGTGCCTGCGCCGAACAGCGCGTACGACTCGCTCCAATTCATCAGCCACGGGGCAAGCCTCGGAGCGGTCGTCCGCGGGATGCACTACTTCGGCGCCGGCGCGATGGTGATCCTCGTCCTTGCGCACATGACCCAGGTCTATCTCTTCGGCGCGTTCAAGTTCCCCCGCGAGGCGAACTGGCTCACCGGATCGCTCCTCCTTCTTGCGACGCTCGCCATGGCCTTCACCGGGCAGCTCCTGCGCTGGGATCAGGACGCGTTCTGGGCCGTCGTCGTCGCGGCGGAGCAGGCCGCGCGCGCTCCGATCATCGGCGAGTGGCTGACACGCCTGATCGTCGCGGGGAACAACGTCGGCGGCGCGACCCTCACGCGCTTCTACGCCACGCACGTGTTCCTGATCCCCGCCGCCATCTTCGGCCTCATCGGCATGCACCTCTATCTGGTCGTGAAGCGCGGGATCTCCGAGCCGCCGGTGGCGGGCCTGCCGGTCGACCCGCCGTCCTATCGCGCGCGCTATGCCGACATGCTGCGTCGCGGTATCCCCTTCTGGCCCGACTCCGCCTGGCGCGACGCCGTTGCGGCGGCGGCCGTCGTGGCCGCAGTGGTGTTGCTCGCCGCGATCCTCGGCGCGCCCGATCTCAACAAACCCGCGGACCCGACGAATGTCGTCGCCGATCCGCGGCCCGACTGGTATTTCCTTGGGTACTTCGCGATCCTCGCGCTGATCCCGCCGGCGACCGAAGCTGTCGTCATCGTCGGGCTCCCGCTCTTCGCATTCACGTTCCTCTTCCTGGTACCGCTTCTCTGGCCCGATGGAGAGCGACACTGGTCGCGGCGGCCCGCCGCGATCGCGGCGGTCGCTCTGCCCTTCATCGCGTATGCGGCGCTCACCGTGGCCGGGATCGAATCGCCGTGGGTGCCGAAGCTCGAGGGCGGGACCCTGCCCGGATCCGTGACGCAGGGTCTGGCCGAGCCCGCGCGCCGCGGGAGCGACCTGTTCGTTTCGAAAGCGTGCGTGGCGTGCCACGCGATCGAAGGGGCGGGCGGGCGGCGCGGGCCGGACCTTAGTCACGTCGGCTCGCGCTTGAATCGCGACCAGCTCACCGCACGGATCGCGACCGGAGGGGGCGGTATGCCCGCGTTCGCCGGGAGCCTCACACCGAACGAGTTGGATGACCTCGTTACGTTCCTTACGACGCGCCGGTAGCCGTATCGCCGTGCGTTGCGTCGAGTTTGACAACGGCGGGAACAGACCGGGACCGTAGCCTCCGCCGATGCCCCTGTCGCGGTACGTTTGCATCGGCTTGGTCTCCGCCGCTGCTCTCCTCTTTCAGGTAGCGCAGACCCGACTCTTCAGCGCTTCGTACGGCTATCACCTGACGTATCTCGTGATCAGCGTGTCGCTTCTCGGAGTGGGCAGCGGTGCGACCCTGAGCGGCATTTTCGACTCGCGCCCGAGACGTCCGGGGGTCGCCACTCTCGCCCTCGCGGCGGCGGCGAGCGCCGTTGCCGCACTCCTGCTCGAAACGCACATCGACCCGGGTGTCGCGCTGGCTGCAGCCATCCTGATCGCATACGTCGCGGGAGCCCTGCCATTCGTCTTCGCGAGCTGGATCGTCGTTCGCAGCCTGCGCGAGGACCCACGCCGCGCAGGCCGGCTCTATTCCGCGGACTTAGCGGGCGCCGCCGCCGGGAGCCTTCTCGCCTTCGCGGGTTTGCCGCTGCTTGGTGGGCCGGGCTTGTATGGCGTATCCGCGAGTCTCTCCGCGCTCGCGGCGCTTGCCGTTGCCGGCCTCCGAATGCGGACCATCGCGGGCGTCGTCGCGGCGTCGGCCATGACCGTCGCGTTGACGTTGGCCGGTGACGCGATCGCTCCCCCGCAGAGTGGACCGGCCAAAAGACCGGTGTACGGCGAAAACATCACGCACCTTGCGACCCGCTGGGATCCACACGCACGGGTCGATGTCCTCTACTACGACGGACTTGCGGCCGGCGAGATGTATCGCAATCTGATCGATCCCGCTTACGCCGCGTCGCGCCCCGATGCGGACTTCATGCTGCTCGACCAGAGCGCAGCCACGCAGATCCTCGAGGGATCAGGCGACATGAGCGTTCTTCGTGCCAGCATCATCGCCGCTCCCTACGAGCTGCTGACACGACCTCACGTCCTGATCATCGGCCCCGGCGGCGGCATCGATATTCAGAACGCGCTCATTCACGACGCCTCGCGGGTCGACGCGGTCGAGGTGAATCGGGGCGTCTCCGCGCTGATGCGCGGTCCCCTCGCCGCCTACAGCGGTCACGTGTACACCGGCGATCGTGTGAGCGTCGTGGACGACGAGGCACGGAGCTACATCAGGCGGTCGTCGGACCGATACGACCTGATCCTCATGACGGTCGTCGACAGCTATGCCGCGCTGGCGAGCGGCGCCTATGCGCTCTCCGAGAGCTACCTCTACACGGCAGAGGCTTTCGATGATTATCTCGGTCACGTAGCGGACCACGGCGAGTTGGCAGTCGGGCGCTTCTATCGCGATCCGCCGGTCGAGATGCTCAACACCGCGGCTCTGGGGGTGGACGCGCTCCGCAGGCGCGGAATCGCCGACCCACTCGCACACCTCATCGTTCTGCGCTATGCGGACTTCGGGCTCCTGATCGTTCGGAGTGACGCGTTCGACCTCGCCTCGGCCGGCGCCATGCGCCAGTTCGCAGCAGAGCACGGCTTCACTGTCGCTTTCGATCCGCTCGATCGCACAGGCCCGTTCGCCGAGGATCTGGTCGGGACACCCGTGCCGGCCACTGACAACCGGCCCTTCTTCTTCGCGAACGATCCCGGAGCCCACGTGCCGGTCGCGTATCTGATCCTGTTCGGTGCGCTCATCCCCGCGGTGGTGCTGTCCTGGGGGCTGCTCCTGATTCCACTTCGCAAGGTCATGGGTGCGGCGCTCATGACCGAGCTCGGCCGGCGAACCACGATTCAGGCTCTCGCGGTCGGCTTCGGCTTCATCGCGGCCGAGATCGTCCTGCTCCAGCGACTCACGCTGTATCTCGGTCAGCCTGCGCTCGCTCTGGCGCTTGGACTCGCCGCGCTCCTTGTCGGCGCAGCTGGCGGATCAGCAGCGTCAGCCGGCGGCAGACTGGGCGTTACCCGTGCGGCGCTCGCGAGTGCCGTCGTCGTGACGGTGGCGTTCCTCGCGTTTGACCGCGTCGCGGCCGGCACTCTGGCGTGGCCGCTCCTCGCCCGAGGCGCCGCCGCGTGTCTTGTGGCCACAGCGATCGGGGTGCCTCTTGGCACAGTCTTTCCGACGGTCATCGCCTCAGCCGGCATGCGTAACGACGGTCTGGTCGCGTGGGCCTGGGCGGTCAACGGCGCCGCCTCGGTCGTCGGATCGATCCTTGCCGTCGTCGCCGCCATCGCGATCGGCTTCAGCGGGGTCGGATTCCTCGCGGCCGCTTGTTATCTCGTTGCGGCTTTTCCGGCGGTGCGAGGCGTCAGGCTGCGGACCGGCGCGGAGACCTTGCCTCAACCCACCTGAATCGCGCGCTGGGAGGTCGGTGCAGCCGCACCTCACGGCCGACGCGCCAGTAAACTCCGGCGATGGCGGACGCGCGCGTGCGACCGATGACCGAGCTCGACATTGAAGGCATCTGCCGTATCGACGAACGCATCACCGGGAAATATCGACCCGAGGTCTGGGAGCAACGAGCCGCGTATTACCTCCGCCGCGACCCCGACTCGTCGCAGGTGGCGGAGGCCGATGGCCGCGTGGTCGGCTTCATGCTCGGCGAGGTGCGCGGCGGCGAGTTCGGTCTCGAAGAGCCGACCGGCTGGGTCGAGTTCTTCGGCGTCGACCCGGCGGCGCGCGAGAAGGGCATCGGCCGCCGTTTGATCGAAGCGCTCCTCGGCCACTTTCGGGCGAAGGGCGCGCACGTCGCGCGCACGATGGTCGCGGCGCAGGACAAGGAGATCGCCGCCTTCATCGCGGCGATGGGCTTCGCCCCGGCGCCGCTCACGGCGCTGGAGAAACGGCTCTAAACCGCGCCACGGTGACCGACCGGCTCGTCGTGCTGATCGCATCGCCTCTCGAGGCCGAGCACGTCGATCGGATCCGCGCCGTCGATCCGCGCATCGAGGTCCTGCACGATCCCGATCTCTTGCCGCGGCCGCGTTATCTCTCGGACCACACCGGTTCCCCCACGACACGAACTCCAGACGAAGAGGCGAGATTCCTCGAGATGCTTCGGCGCGCCGAGGTCGTGTTCGATTTCCCTTCCGGGCATTTCCGCGACCTTGCGGCGGTGGCTCCCCGCCTCCGTTGGTTACAGGCGACCAGCGCGGGCATCGGCCAGTTCGTGCTGCGGCTCGGGCTCGACCGCACCGACATCACGTTCACGACGGCGAGCGGTGTTCACGCGCGGCCGCTCGCCGATTTCTGTTTGATGGCGATGCTCATGTTCGCGAAGAACTACGCCTTGATGGAGCGCGACAAGAACGCGAAGCGGTGGGAGCGCTACTGCGGCGAAGAGCTGACCGATAAGACGCTCGCGATCGTGGGCCTCGGCCGCGTCGGCCAGGAGATCGCGCGGCACGGAAAGCGGATGGGCATGCGCGTGACCGGAATGCGCCGATCGGACGAACCCGTGGCCGACGTCGACAAGCTCTTTGACCGCGCGGGCCTTCACGCGTTGCTTCGAGAGGCGGACTTCCTTGTGCTCGCCGTGCCACATACCCCCGAGACCGAGGGCATCATCGGCAAGGACGAGCTCGCGCAGCTCCGGCCGACCGCGGTCGTCATCAACGTGGGCCGCGGGGCGCTCCTCGACGAGGAGGCGCTGATCCGGGCGCTTGAGGAAAAGCGTCTGGCCGGCGCGGCGCTCGACGTTCTGCGCGACGAGCCACCCCCACACGACTCGCCGCTCTGGGACATGCCCAACGTGATCCTGAGTCCACACTCGGCGAGCACGGTCACGCAGGAGAACGCGCGCATCACCGAGATCTTTTGCGAGAACCTGCGCCGGTATCTCGGGGGCCAACCACTGCGCAACGTTCTTGATAAGAAGAAGCTGTACTGAGCGCTAGCGCCGGACCGCGGCCTCTTGCCGATCGAGCGCGGGCCGCAGCTCTCTCTCCCAGAAGTCGAGGAAGCCGTCCTGGTCCGGGCCGACCTGATGCAGGCCGACGTGGTCGAAGCCTGCGTCGACGCACTTCTGGATCGCTTTCACATAAGGCTCGGGGTCCGGACCGACCGGGGCATCCTTCGTCGACTTCTCCATGGTGATCGGCTCCGCCGCGGCCTCGAAGTCGGCGGGCCGGCGGATCTCCTGCGCGAGCTGGCCCCCGAGCGCGCCGGTCGGCCAGAGCTCGTGCACGAGCCGGCGCGCGGTAGCGGCATCGCGGCCCCAGCAGACCTGCACCTCGATGTATCTCGGTTTCCCCGCACCGCCGGCGCCCTCGAACTTGGCGACGGTCTCACGATTGGGCGCGCTCGAGATGAGGCCGTCGCCGATGCGCCCGGCGACCTGCGCCATCTTCGGTCCGCCCGCCGCGACATAGATCGGCGGCGGAGTCTCGCCGAGCGTATAGAGGCGCGCGTCCTCGACGGTGAAGTACGTACCGCGGAAGCTCCGCTCTCCGCCGCGGAAGAGAAGGCGCAGGACTTCGATCGCCTCCTCGAGCATCTCGCGGCGCGTCTCGAGTGGCGGCCAGCCGCGACCGACGACATGTTCGTTCAGGTTCTCGCCGCTGCCGACACCCAGGAAGAATCGGCCATCGAGCATCACGGATGATGTCGCCGCAGCTTGAGCGACGACCGCCGGGTGGATCCGGATGGTCGGGCACGTTACCCCCGTGCCGACCGTGAGCTTCGTCGTCGCCGCGATGCCGCCGATGACCGACCAGACGAATGGGCTCTGGCCCTGCCGGTCGATCCATGGATGGAAGTGGTCCGAGATCTGAACGTATGGAAAGCCGGCCTGCTCCGCACGCTGTGCGGCTCGGATCATCTCGCGCGGGCCGTGCTCCTCGCTCGAGATCCAGAATCCAATCTGCACCTGGCCGGTTGTTGCATGTGCTGGGCCACGCGCCGAGCGGTCGTGCCTCACCTCGCCCAACTCTGACTGCGCTCGATCGCGACCGTGCGAGACTGCACAGCCTTGGCCGAGCACGCCGTCATCGCCCACCTGCGGCTCTCCGAATCGGGCTTCGGGACGCCCGCGGACCGCCAGCGCATCGCGGAGCTCGAGGAGCGGCTAGAACGATCGATCAAGAAAGCGCGCGTGGGTGAGTTCGATGGCCACGAGTTCGGTGAGGGCGAATGCATCTGGTACATGTACGGGCCTGACGCGGACGCCCTCTACCGCACGGTCGAAGGGATCATCCGCGAGGCCGCGACCCAGGCCGGCTCGTTCGTCGTGAAGCGTCGCGGCGCCGCCGACGATCCCAACGCGAAGGAAGAGAAGATCCAGCTCTAGTCGCACAAGAGTTCGTCGCCTCTCGGGTGCGTGCGCCCCGGCGAACGGTATGACCATTTGTGGAGCGAACTCGGTACGCTAGTGGTGTGAAGGACGAGGTTCGCACGCTGCCGCCGCAGTACCACGAGGCGATCGAGCATTGGCGGCGGCACAACTTCCCGGACTATCCGAAGCTCGCGGAGGAGTGGGACCGCTTCTTCCCGAAGGACGAGCCCTTCTGCCTCTGCGCCAAGATCGCCGAGGACATCCCCGCGGAGATCGAGGTCGGCGAACGCAAAGGCGAGGCGAAGGCCCTTGCTCCCAAGGATCTGCCGGAGGAGGCCGCTCAGCACCTTCTGATGCAGATCAAGGCGCAGGCGTCGACCGAGTTCGGATCCATCCAGCAGCACCAGGGCACGCTCGCCCGCGCGCAAGAGCCGCAGGATCACGCCTGGGCTCTCCGGGTCATGGCGGAAGAGCTTCGCCACGGCTACCAGATGGTCCATCTGCTCACGAGTGCCGACTGGTCGCCGGTCACGGACACGAAGGCCGCCGACATGGTCGAGGAGATCCTGTCGATGCAGACCGGCTCGCACGTCCTCGCTGCATTCAACCTCGAGTACGACAGCTTCCTCGACAACGTCGTGTTCGCCGCTTTCATCGACCGGGTGGGGAAGTACCAGCTCACCATGCAGAAGATTTCCGCCTACAAGCCGTACGCCTCGAGCATGCCGCCGATGCTCCGCGAGGAAGCCTTTCATCTCGCCGCGGGCGTGATCCCACTCCGGCGCTGGGTGGAGGCTGCCGCGCGCGGGGACGGCTACATCACGATGCAGGACATCCAGAAGGCGATCGGAAAGTGGTTTGGTCGAGGCCTAGAAATGTTTGGCGACGAACGGGGTGGCCAGACGAACGTTAAGTACGGTCTCAAGGACATGGCGAACCGCGAAGCGCAGGACATGTATGTCGACGAGCTCCAGCGAATGCTCGACGACCTTAACGCGCGCTACGTGCGAGCGCGTCTGCCGAAGTTGCCGCGTGATCAGGCCGAAAAGGCGTTCGCGCGCATCAAGGCCGGCGAGACGATCGACGGCGTTCGGCCCGAGGAACTGCTGCGCCTACCCGATCGCCGTTTCTTCCGGCGCCGCGGCGAGTATGCGTATCAGATGGTCGGCACGCGAGGCGAAACCTTCACTGAGGTCGAGCGGTACATCGCGCACGCGCTTGCCAACCTGCCGGAGGCCTACCGCGCATCGATCGACGTCAAGCACTGGGCGGACTTGCAGCGGAAAGTCAGCCGCGGCGAGATGCCACTCAAAGAAGCCATCAGCTCGATGCCCCGCCTCGCACGCATGGGCGGCGGCTGCCCCTGCGCGAAGTCGGTCCGCTGGGTACAGGAGACGGCCGCTACCTCCAGCGGGTGAAGTTCAATCACAAGGCGACGGTCGCGGCGCCGAAAGACAAAGTCTGGGCACGGCTCATGGACATCCCCGCCGCGGCGCGTTGCGTGCCGGGCGTCGCATCGGTGCGGCCAAACGGCAAGGACCGTTACCAGGGAACGCTCGCGGTGCAGATCGGGCCGGTGCGGCTCGTCCTCGACGGCGATTTCGCGATCACCGCCCGAGACGAGACCGCGGGGACGGCATCGATCCGCGCCGACGCGAAGGACTCGCGCGTCGGCGGTGCGATCCGGGCGACGTTGGATCTCGCGCTCGCCGAGAAGAACGCCGAGACCGAGCTTCGCATCGCGACCGACCTCACCGTCATGGGCAGGTTGGGCGAATTCGGACAAGCGTCGATCAAGCGCAAAGCCGATCAGCTCATCCAGGACTTCGCCGAGTGCCTCGCGCGCCAGGTGACGATGCGCTGACGGAGCCGCTGCATTCCCGATACACAACCGTCAAGGTGGGCCACGCTCGCTTGGCACCCGGTATGCCTGGGGGACGGTCGTGAATGGCGCCGAAGGACTTACCGGAAGCTGCAAGGCCTGCGGCATGACGCTCGAGCGCGCTCTCGTGCGCGAGGTGCGGCACTACGAGGAGACGCGCCTCCTCGAGGTCACCTGCCGTGCGTGCGAGCGGCGGTTCTTCGCCATACAGGTCGAAGCCATCTTCGACCCGCTGAAGGTCGAGGATGTCGAACGAGCGGCCGACCAGCTGGCATGGGCGCGATCGCTCTCGGACCTCTTCGCCCCGGGTGACCTCGATCTCCCGGACGCCGCCTGACTCAGCGCGAGCCGATAGCTCTCCCGTAGAGCGAGGGGCTCGGGCTCGGAGAATTCCCGCCGCCGCATGCAGCACAAATGCTCGCGATCAAGAGTGCGGCGAGGACCGCGCGCCAGATCATCACGACGACGAGGGTTATAGCATTCGCGCGCTTACTTGGACCGCGGGCGGGGCTCCGATCGCGACGTGATGGCGCGCTCCAGCGCGCCCTCGAGATAGACCGGCTCTAGACCACTCGCCCAATACACGAGTGCATCGCGATTGGGCTGCGTCGTCTCGACCGGGCTCTTGCGGACCATTCCGCCACCGCCCCGCGGGGAGAACTCGAGCCACCCTTCCCACACGGTTGCGCCCTTGCGCTGGCGACCCATAGCCCGCGCCGAATAAACGTGGCCGTCTTCGTCCCCGACCTCGCTCGTGAATTCGTGAAGGAGTTTCGCCCACGTTGGACTACGCCGCGGATGGCGTGCCAGTTACGTTCGCGTTACCGGCGAGCGCCGCGCGACAAAGGTCTAGGCTTGGACCACCAACACAGGGGAGGAACCGCATGGCCGGAAATATTGTGCATTTCGAGATCAACGCGAAAGACGCAAATCGCGCGAAGCGTTTCTACAGCTCGCTCTTCGGATGGAAGTACAAGGACTCCGAGATGCCAGGGATGGAGTACTACGTGATCGATGGCGCGAATCCGGGCGGTGCCATCAACCCGAACACGCAGGACCCGGGTCCGGTCGTCTACTTCGACACCGACAACATCGACGCGTCGATCGGCAAGGTCCGCGAGCTCGGCGGGAAGTCCGACGACAAGATGGCGATCCCGACCCAGGGCTGGTTCGCGGCATGCGTCGACACCGAGGGCAACAAGTTCTCGCTCTTCCAGAGTGACCCGAGCGTCACGATGGAGACGGAGCAGCAGACCGCCCGCGCGTAAAAGCTAGCGAGGCCGCCGGGCGCCAAGCCGGACACGCTTGGTCGTTCCGGCGGCCTCTCTCGACCGCGGCGCGCTGGCTAGCGATACTCCCGCCGTGACACCGACAGATGAGAATGCCCGTGAGGTCGAGGAGAGCCGCGAGAGCTATCGCGAATGGCTCTCGGGCCCCGAATCCTTCCTCGCCGCGGTCGCCCGACACGAGCTTCCGGTCGGACAGTCGCTCCGCTTTGGCGTGAAAGGGGACGTCGAGCTTCCCGAGGCCGGTGCCATGGTCACCATCGCGGCGACCGACGACGGTTTCCGGGTCGATGGGTTCAAGCGCGGGCCTGGGATGGTGCGTCTCGGACGCTATCGGTTACGGCTCTCGCATCAGAACGCGCCCGCCGTCGTGGTCATCGACCCTGACGCGAAACGGGAGCGGTTGGCTCCGCGATGGTTTCCATATGCGCCCGGTCTCCGATTCATCCTTTCGCTCGAGCCGGATCCCGAGAAGATCGCCCTCGAGTCGACGCGAGAGCGCGATCGATCGGCCGAACGCGTGGGCTGGTTCACGTTCTCGCTCGAGGGCCGCGAATGCCGTGTTGCCGCGATCCGTCTTCTCGAGCCGGGCGTACCGGAGGACTCGCTCCAGATCCTGTTCAAGGACCGGACGAACGGCCGCGAGTCGTACCACATTGGCCGCTACCTCGATCTCGACCCGCTCGAGGACGGCGGCTATCTCGTCGACTTCAACCGTTCCTACAACCCAGCGTGCGCATTCTCGCCGCACTACAACTGCCCGGTGCCGCCACCGGAAAATCGACTCGTGGTCGCCATTCGCGCCGGGGAGATGATGCCCGAGCCGTAGCTGGCACGGTCCCTGCGGCCGCGAACCGCGGAGGTCGTGATGGATACAAAACCTGACGAGGTCCAGGAAGTCCAGGTCCCCAGCGAGCACGTCGCGGTCGTGGCCATGTTCGCGGATCGCGACGAGGCCGAGAACGCCGTCGACGCTCTCGTCGAGCGTGGCTTCACCGACGATCAGATCTCGCTCGTTGCCCGCGGCGCCGGCACCGATGACACCGGAGCATTCATGCCCGGCGGTCTCATGGTCACGGTCAACGCGAAGAATCGAGAAGCCGAGGCGGAACGAACGCTCCGGGAACGCAATGCCCGCGAAGTCACGACGAATCGGATCGGCGCGACCGGGAAGGTCGGCGAAGAGACCTAACCGGGGCTCGCACGTTCGCTGAGGGGACTGGTGTCCGGTCTCTGAGGCGACTCGGGCAAACTTTTAGGAGAGAAGTTGCTGCTACACCGCTTGCTGGCGCCGCCGTTACTCGCGGTCGCCATCGTAGCGTCGTTCCTGGCGACGCCGGCGATGGCCGATGGCCCCACGTCCACGCCATCGACGAGACCGCCCCCGAGCCCGACGCCAACAAGCTCTCTCTCGACCTCGGCATCGCCGTCTGCTCGTGCGTCTGGCTCGCCGTCGCCGTCTCCCTCGGACGCGACAGCCGCCGCCACCGCTTCGCCGGCTGCGGCTGCGCCGAGCGCGAGTCCCGATCCCGAAGCGGCGCGACGTGAAGCCGAGGCCGCCCGAGCTCGCGACGCGGCGCTCCTGGCGAATGCCCGCTCGCTGGCGCAGGTGATCGAGGCTCAGGCACGCGTTGCCCAGGACGAGCTCGCGGGTCTCGATCCACAGATCGCGCAGGTGGCGACCGATCTCGATGCGGTGAACGCGGACATCGCCGCGCTGCAGGCCAAGTACGACGCGCGCCGGGCGCTCCGCGACCGTCTCGAGCGGGACGCTCTGCGTCTGGCTGCGCTGCCCTCGGCCGCGATCCCGGCGGACCTCAGCGACGCGCAGCGCGAGGCCCTGGACGACCTCCGCACGCTGCAGAGCGGACTGCTCGCCGCCCAAACCAAGCTCGCCGAGCGCGCGGATCTGCTCAACACGCTCAAGGGTTCGGTCGGCGCGAAGCAGACGTATCTCGCGCGGCTACGCGACCGCGCGCGTTCTCTCGCGGCTGCAGCGGCATCGGGCGACACCGATGCGAAGGCGGCGCAGGTCGCCGTGCTGACGGCACTCGCGCAGGACGCGACCAATGCGCAGACCGCGCTGGCCCAGCTCGTCGCCTCGGCGATGGTCCGCGACGGGCCGGCGGGCGCGTGGTCTCTCCCGGTCCGAGGCATCCTCACGCAGCCGTTCGGTCCGACGTCGTTCGAGCTCGAGCCGGCCGCCACCTACAAGGGTGTGTCGTACGCTCACTTCCACGCCGCGATCGACATCGCGGCGCCGCTCGGCACTCCCGTGACCGCGGCGAGCGACGGCGTGGTCGCGTTCGTCGGCCACCTTCCCGACGGCGCGATGATCGTGCTGGTCGCGCATGCGGGCGGTTACGTGTCGGAGTACGCACATCTCGACGACACATTCGCGTTGCCGCCGGTGAAGGCTGGTCAGGCGGTGAATGCCGGCCAGGTCATCGGATTCATCGGGCTCACCGGGATCACCACCGGCGCACACCTGCATTTCGCTGTCATGAAGAACGGCGCTCCGATCGATCCTCTCTCCGTGGTGACCGCGGGCGCGTCCTAACCGGGCGCGCAACGGCTCAGCGAGCTGACTCGCGGGGCCGTAGCGGTCAGACCTCGGTGTCGATGCGGATCGCGGTCACTTCATGACTCGGATCCGTGGGCCGTGCGGG
>Ga0209474_10001892_pt1 | contig 19786 bp, 17 predicted proteins | sample GraSoiAngelo_145_FD_185902 | JGI IMG/M metagenome (GOLD analysis project Ga0209474, IMG submission 185902) | Grasslands soil microbial communities from the Angelo Coastal Reserve, California, USA - 14_1009_05_20cm (SPAdes) (version 2) | ecosystem: Environmental > Terrestrial > Soil > Grasslands... | reverse complement strand
GCGTGTCGAGCACCGCTGTGTCGGCGATCACCATCACCGGCTGGTGGAATGCACCGAGCAGATTTTTTCCCTGCGGAGAATTGATACCGGTCTTGCCGCCGACGGACGAATCGACCTGCGCCAACAAAGAGGTCGGGACCTGCACGAGATCGACGCCGCGGCGCAAGATCGCCGCCGCGAATCCGGCGAGATCGCCGACTACACCGCCGCCGAGCGCTATCACCAGATCGTTGCGCTCGACCTTTGCCGAGATCAGGGCTTCGCTGACCCGTTCGAGCCCAGCATAGGTTTTCGAGCCCTCGCCCTCTTCGACAATGATGCGCGTGGCGGCGATGCCGGATTGCGACAGCGAGACCTCGGTTTTCTCCAGCCAGTGTTTTGCAACATTGCGGTCAGTGACAATGGCAGTGCGCGCGCCCGGCCGCAACGCGGCGATCCGCGGGCCCAGCGATTGCAGCACGTCACGCCCTATCACGATGTCATAGGCGCGCTCGCCCAGCGCGACATTGACGGTAGCGGAATCGGAACGTTTCAACGGCGCCGTCATTGGGTGCGACTCACATTGTTCGATGCTTCATTGCTGGAGCTGCCGCAGAGCAGCCCATGCAGGGCATCGATGCATTCATCCACGATTTTTTCGTGAGGCACCTCGCGCGACCAGATCGTAATATCTGCGTTCTGATAGACCGGCTCGCGTTCCCCGATCAGCCGCCCGACAGTAGCGGTGGGATCGGCGGTCTGCAGCAGCGGGCGGTCGGCACGGCGCTTGACCCGCTTCATGATGGTATCTGCGTCGGCTTTGAGCCAGATCGAAACCGCTTTGCCGGTGATACGGCTGCGGGTCTCTTCACGCATGAAGGCGCCGCCGCCGGTAGCCAGCACGGCTGGACCGCTATCGAGGAGGCGGGCAATCACCCGGGCCTCGCCATCCCTGAAATGCCGCTCGCCATGGTTTTCGAATATATCCGATATCGACATCCCCGCCGCCGCCTCGATCTCGGTATCAGCATCCACAAACGGCATCCGCAGTCGCGCCGACAGCCGCCGTCCGATCGTGGATTTACCGGCGCCCATCATGCCAACCAGCACGACCGAGCGCGTCCCCAGAGCGGCCATGATTTCGGCCTCGGGGGATGCGATGGGGCCGGCCGATGAGGCTGTCTCAGGCATCGAATTCGCTCAAGCGCTCCAGGAATTGCTTACGCTTCTCCTATACTACCCCCGCCGATACCCTTGCCAGAGACTCTTGCAAGCGCGGGGCGAACATGTTCGTAGTCAGGCCAGTGTCCCCGACCATCACAATGGTTAATTCGCCGTCTGAGGCTTGCTCATGCCCAGCCTGTTCCGTTTTCTGACGGTCCTCGCTGTGATCGGCGGGATCTTCTATGGCGTGATTTTCACGCTGGCGAACTTCGTCAGCCCGAAACCGCGGGAAATGATCGTCACCATCCCTGCAGACAAGTTCCTCAAGAGATAGGCACAGGGGTTTGCGGATGCGCGCCAAGATCTCAGATGCCAAACTCGTCAACCTGTTCCTTGACATGCTCGCGGCCGAACAAGGTGCGGGCGACAATACGCTTGACGCTTACCGCCGCGACCTGACGGATTTCTCTGAATTTCTGGCGCGTAGCGGGCACAGCCTTGCCACCGCCGAGACGCAAGCGTTGCGGGACTATCTGGCCGATCTCGATGCGCGCGGCTTCAAGTCGTCCAGCGTCGCTCGGCGGTTATCGGCGATGCGGCATCTGTTTCGGTTCCTGCTGAACGAAAGGATTCGCAGCGATGACCCCGGTGCGATCCTGTCTGGTCCGAAGCGCGGCCGAGGCCTGCCGAAAGTACTATCAATATCCGATGTCGATCGTCTGCTGGCGCACGCCAAGGCCCTGATTGACGAAGCGGAAGCGACTGCGCCCCAGCGCCTTCGTGCTATCAGGCTGTATTGCCTGCTCGAAGTGCTCTACGCCACCGGCTTGCGGGTGTCCGAACTCATGGCGCTGCCGCGCTCGGCGGCCCGGCGTGACGCCCGCATGATCGTGGTGCGCGGCAAGGGCGAGAAGGAGCGGCTGGTACCCCTGAACGAGACTTCGCGGCAAGCCATGGCCGATTACCTGGCGGCCACCGAGGCACTCAAGCCAGACAGCAAAAAACATGAAGGCAGTTCGAAATGGCTGTTTCCCTCGTTTGGCGAGAGCGGACACTTGACGCGGCAGCATTTCGCGCGCGACCTGAAGGAACTGGCGGCATCCGCGGGACTGGCGCCGCGGCTGGTCAGCCCGCACGTGCTACGCCACGCATTTGCCAGCCATCTCTTGCACAACGGCGCCGACTTGCGCATCGTACAGACGCTGCTTGGCCACACGGATATCTCGACAACCCAGATTTACACCCATGTCGTGGAAGAGCGGCTGAAGAGCCTGGTGCGCGACCTGCATCCATTGGCCGAGAAGTAAGGGCGGGTCTGCCGCCTTGACTTCGGCGCCTTCTCACAGGAAACAGCCGTCTCACAGCCGTTTGATGCCGGATCACATGCGCTCCTATCTCGACTTCGAAAAACCCGTCGCCGAACTTGAATCCAGGATCGATGAACTGCGCGCTCTGGCCGCGACCGGCAGCGACATCGGTGATGAGATCGTTCGTGTTGAAGACAAGGCGGCGCAAGCGCTGAGCGATCTCTACGCCAATCTGACGCCATGGCAGAAGATGCTGGTGGCGCGTCATCCGCAGCGGCCGCACTTCACCGACTTCGTCAATGCGCTGGTCACCGAATTCACTCCGCTTGCCGGCGATCGCAAATTCGGCGAGGACGAAGCGCTGATGGGAGGCTTCGGCCGCTTCCGCGGCGAGAGCATCTGCATAATCGGCCAGGAAAAGGGCGCCACCACGGAATCCCGCATCAAGCACAATTTCGGCATGGCGCGCCCTGAGGGCTACCGCAAGGCCGTCCGGCTGATGGAGATGGCTGATCGATTTGGAATTCCCGTGCTGTCGATCGTCGATTCCGCTGGGGCCTATCCTGGGATTGGAGCCGAGGAACGCGGGCAGGCCGAGGCGATCGCACGTTCGACGGATGCTTGCCTGTCACTCGGTGTGCCCAACATCGCGATCATCACCGGCGAAGGCATGTCGGGCGGCGCCATTGCCATCACGACCGCGAACCGCGTGCTGATGTTCGAGCACGCCATCTATAGCGTTATTTCGCCCGAAGCGGCGTCCTCGATCCTGTGGCGCGACGGCACCAAGGCACAGGAAGCCGCCACCAGCATGAAGATCACCGCGCAGGATATGCTGCGGTTCGGCGTCATCGATTCGATTCTCAGGGAGCCTTCTGGCGGAGCCCATCGCGACCCGCAGGCCATGATCGCTGTAACCGGCGATGCCATTGCCCAAGCGATGGACGAGCTGCGCAACCTCGATCGGGATGCCATCCGCCAGCAGCGGCGGCAGAAATTCCTCGATATCGGACGCAAGCTGAGCTGAGGCCGCGTTTTCTGCGGAAAATCACAGCCAAAGGGCCCTGGTGAGGCTTCGCCCGACCTTTTCAGAATATGACGATTTCGGCCCCAATTAGGCCCAGACACAGATATTTAACGTCTGTTGACCATGGGTGGGGTGGTACGGCCCGCGATGCCTGCCACGGCTTGCGACCAAGGGGGCCAAAGAGTAGTATTTTAGTCAATGGCTTCACGGCTTGGACGCTATATTGGGGTGCGACAAGCCGGTGGAGTGGGGAGCTTGCATTGATTCTCGGCTCGGTAGTTCGCGCGCTCTTTACAGCGACCGTGCTCGCCGGCGGTGTGTTGCTGGCCGGCTGCAACAGCGACGAAATCTCGCTTGCGTCCAATGCCAAGGCGAACCAGCCGGTCCCCCCTAAGCTCATGGCCGATATGACCGAGAAGGACATGGATCTGCAGTCGCCGATGCTGGTCCGGCTGTTCAAACAGGAGGCCGAGCTCGAGGTCTGGAAGCAGGACCGCTCCGGCCGTTTCGCTCTGTTGAAGACTTATCCGATTTGCCGCTGGTCCGGTGATCTCGGACCCAAGGTCCGCGAAGGCGACCGCCAGGCCCCGGAAGGCTTCTATTCCATTTCGCCGGCCCAGATGAACCCGCAATCGGCCTATTACCTCTCGTTCAACACCGGCTATCCCAATGCCTACGACAAGGCGCTGGGACACACCGGCTCGCAGCTGATGGTGCATGGCGACTGCTCATCGCGCGGCTGCTACGCCATGACAGACGAACAGATCGCCCAAATCTACTCGCTCGGCCGGGAGTCCTTCTTTGGGGGACAGCGCGCGTTCCAACTGCAGGCGTATCCGTTCCGGATGACGCCGCTGAACATGGCCAAACATCGCAACAACCCGAACATGCCGTTCTGGAAGATGATCAAGGAAGGCTACGATCATTTCGAAGTGACGCGGCAGGAGCCGAAGGTCGATGTCTGCGAAAAGAAATACGTGTTCGACGCCGCGAAGACGCCTGACGCCAAGCGGGATCCGGTGTTCGACCCAGCGGCCAAATGCCCGGGCTATGTCATCCCGGATGAAGTCGCCGAGGCGGTTCGCGAGAAGCAGCAGCAAGATCAGGTCGAAACCGCCAAACTGATTTCAAAGGGCACGCCGGTCGCCCGCATGAATACCGGCATCGATGGCGGCATGCACAAGGTGTTCGCCGCCAAGCTGCCCGAGGGCTCTACCGGATTATCTGAAGGCGGCGAAGGCCAGGGCCTGTCGCTAATTGCGCTTTCCCGCGCGCCCGGCACCATCCCTTCAACGGTTAATCCGCCGCGCGGCCCCGTTACTTCCCCACAAGAACCGCTGGTGGCGTCGATGACACCGGCCCCGACGGCGGCTACGCGGGTTGCATCCGCCTCGGCTCCCAATGCGCAATCCGATGGATTCTTTAGCACTCTGGCTCGCAAGGTGGGTCTCGGCGGCAGTGGGGATACGACCGCCAGCGCGCAGCCGATCCCGGCGAGACCGAAAGTCATCGAGGCCAAACGCAATGAACCCTCGCCGCACCCGGAAGCTTCGGCTGCGAAGCCGTTAAAGCCGGAGACCAAGCAAGCCGCCGCCCATCCACCACCGAAGCCCGAGACGCCGATTGCAACGGCGGCTTCACCGAAAGACGCTCTGGTCGCCGGCTCCCAGCCAATCGTGCAGGCCAATTCGTTTGAGAGCCGGTTCTCGGCGTTTAAATAAGCTAACTCGTCAGTCGCTCGCGCTCACGCCCTGTGTCGGGCTTTGCGAACTCCGCGTTTGCTCTCAGCCTTAGCCGCATAGGCAATCCGTTCTGAGGTCTGATTGTTATCTTCAGGACAGGCCAGACCTTGTATCCAGGGACCAATTCCGGAACGAACTCACGCATGATGGTGGAGAGGACGAGGGTTGCCTCCTGCAGCGCAAATGGCTGGCCGATGCACATGCGGGGGCCGAAGCCAAATGGGATATAGGAGAAACGTCCTACGGTTTCTTTGGCCGATCCATAGAACCGCGCGGGGTCGAATACATCCGGTTCTTTCCAGAGGCGACGATGGCGATGCAACACGTAGGGAGCAATTACAAGCATCGTTCCCGGCTTAATTGCGATGTCGCCAAGATGGTCGGCATCAATTGCCGAGCGGGTAACCGCAGCTATCGATGGATAGAGTCGAAGAGCCTCATCGAGGACGGCCCGGGTTTGCGGCAGGGAATCCACTCTCTCGGTAACATTCGAGCTGGCTCCAGCAGCTTCCGCAGCCAACCGTTCGGTCCATTCTGGCGATTGTGAAAGCAGAAACAACGACCACATGATTGCGTTCGCGGTGGTCTCATGACCCGCGGCAATAAACGTTATTATGTTTGCGCGTACTTCCGGCTCACTCATCCACTCCCCGGTCTCAGGGTCGCGAGCATCGAGTAAAAAAGTGAGAAGGTCATCCGGGAGGTCGGAATCGCCCCGGGCCATCCGGCTGCGCCGGTTTTCGATGATACTATCGACAGTCGTGTTGAATAAACGCAGTTCTCGTCCGACGCGATAATCTGCAAGCCTGGGGATGAAGTCGGGCAGGCCGAGCAGATCTGCCGGTTCGATAGTGCCGATGGTATCGAAATATTTGCGCATCGAATCCCGGATCTCCTCGGCATGTCGACCGAGACCTTCGGAGAAAATGGTGCGTTCAAGAACCTCGAGCGTCAGCAACGTGATTTCCGCCGCGACATCGACAACCTGATTTCGCGATTGCCGCCATCTGTGAACGAGAGATTGAGCCGCCTGCTCAACCGGGACGGCAAAACGTTTGATGGACTTCCGAGTGAAGAGCGGACCAAGCATCCGCCGCTGCCGCTCCCACTGGTTACCGTCCGCCATCAACAAGCCGTTTCGCAATGCCGACGACATGATCCGCCGCTGAAGAGGTTCTCTCCCGTAATTAGCGGAGTTATCCAAAAAGACGTGCCGTATCGCGGCGGGATCGTTAACCAGCAAAACTTGCCGCGGACCCAGATTGGTTGTGACGATCGGTTCGGAAAAATGTGTCTCCGCCCAGGCCTCGAGCGGATTCCTCCATAGGGCCCTCACCAGCGCCAAGGGACCAAGCGGACTGCGATGAGGAATAGGCGCGGGTGGGACGAAAGACCCATGCTCAACGCTGAAATCGTTCATCAAAGGTTCCCTGATGTACCAAGAGCGCTAATTCGCCTCAATACATAGAGTTCCATTGCCGTAGCCAGAGAAGGTCAGGCCTCTGGAACGAGCAGGGTCGGTCCTAGCAAAGCTCTGCCCCGGCGCAGGGCGGATTGCGCTCTGAAAGCGTCGATCGCAAGTCGCAGCAAATCGGGCAGTTGACCGGGGCGCCGGATCACCGACTGAACGACGGCACGAAGGTCAATTGCCCCTCCAGGGCGCAAGTTCAGGAGTGCCGCAGGCGGTAGCCGACGATGGGCGGGATCGATCACCACCCTGCAAGATGCGAATGGCAAGTTGTGCGCTGCTGCAACCTTGGCCGCAAAATGGGATTCCATGTCGACCGCGATAGCCCCGGTTCGGGCGTATAGTTCAGGTTTGTGTTTAGCGCTTGCAACAAGTTGTTCGACAGCGAGGATGGGCCCCTGAATTGAGCGAGGCAACATCGCCGAGAGACGCTGCGACCACTGCTGGTGCGGAAAGTGGGCTTCCTCACCGAGCAATATTGAGGAGGCGACCACCCACTGACCGGGGGCAAGATGCGGGGACAATCCTCCGCACACTCCAAAGCTCAGTATGCCCCGCACTCCACTGGATATTGCCTTCTGCAAGAGAGCTGGTGTGCGCACACCGTCGCTTACGACGGCGACACAGCCCGCAAGCCGCGCCTCAAATGCCAGCCCGGTCACGGCCACGATACAATCGAGCCCTGCAACAACACTCACCAGATAACACAGGCTGAGAAGCCGCCCCCTATTCACGTCGAAACTAACAGCGGCTCCCCGCCGGTCAATCTCTTAGCCTATGTTTCGGAGCGGAACTCACAGCTCAACGAGCGACGGCGAACGCTCCGAACCGTAAGCTGCCACGGCATCTGGCGACCGGCGTAGTTCGTAGACGATTATGCTCTCCAGCACGAAGGACTTCTTGCTCACCGGATGCCCCGTCATGCCAGCCTTCTCAATCATCTCGGCGAAAGCTGCGAGGTTGCACGAGGATGATAGAACTACGTACACGCGGCCGCCCGGAGCGAGTCTTTGAGAGGCCTGCTCGAACAGCGTTGCAATGTCGCGGAAGTTTGGCCCGGCATACCACGATCGATCGGCCACGTCGCGCGGCTGTCCCTCGAAAAACGGCGGATTGGTCAAAATCAAATCGAACCGAGCACCCGCGGGTACGGGCGACAGCAGATGACCAATGATGGCCTTCACAGTCCCGGCAACCCCGTTCTTTTTGGCGTTCACGTTTGTCGCAGCTACTGCATACGGATTGATGTCGATGGCGACGACTTCTGACGCGCCCGCTTTCGCAGCTGCAATGGCCAGGATGCCGGATCCGGTGCCGACGTCCGCAACCCGCTTTCCACGCAAATCGAGCCCTAGAATAAATTCGGCAAAGAATGCGCTGGTCAGAAAGAAGCGGGGATCGAAAACTGTTGGCCCAACAGTCAGGTCAAGGCCCGCAACGGTTACGTGCCGCGTAGAACGGCGGGATAGAATAAAGTGATAGGCCAGAAAGTGGAGGACACTCTCCAGGATTTTCTTCGGCCGGGTCTGCGGTTTCTGCGACTCGCGGACAACGATCTGATCGAAGCTAAGCGCCATTTAAGCTCCTGCGGAACTCAGCACAGGTCACGCTAAACGCTTCGCCAACGTCACAGTTCCGGACGCTCCGTTCTGGGAGCACGTGCAGGAGTCGGGCACCGTACACAGCGAACGAAATTCGGCGATAGCCGGCAGCCCAGAGAGAGCGCATGAGCAGCGTCGGAGGGTTTTGGCGCGCTCAACAATGGGCCTTGCCGCACCTCGGAACGAATGGCGATGCCGCTTTAAGAGCTTGCGTGGTAGACTTCGGTAACGGCTCCGTCCCGAATGGGAGCATTTCGTGTACAAGAAAATCCTTCTTGCCTATGACGGCTCAATCGAGGGACGCCGGGCGTTGCGGGAGGGCGCGAGAATCGCTCAACTCTGCGGCGCTGAGGTGCTCCTGCTTGCCGTTGTCGAGACTTCGGGCGGGATTGGGACTTTGGATGGCGGCTTCGTGCTCCCGATTAGCGAACAGATCGAAGACTACAAGAACATCCTCGCGGAAGGCGTGGAGCGTCTTAAAGCCATGGGCTTCGCACCGACCGCCCGGCTAGGCATCGGCGAAGCCGGACGTGAAATCGCTAAAGTTGCCGAAGAGATCGGAGCAAACCTCGTCGTCATCGGCCACCGTCCCGACGGAGCGCTGGCGCGATGGTGGTTCAGCTCAGTTGGAACATACCTGATCAAGCATCTTCGCTGCAGCGTCCTGGTTGCCCAAACCGAGATTGACGACCAAGAATTCGCCCAGTTGCTGACCGGGCACGCCGAAGAGGAACCGGAATAGTTATCGCAACCAAGCTTGCCTGGCTGCCTCTAGTTAGCAGCAAACACGCGAAGTCATTGAATGGTCGTTAAGCCAGCTTGCCGTGGCAGTGCTTATACGTTCACGGCAAGTGCAGTCGTTGCCGTGTCGCAGCAGTTTTTGCTCCCTCGAATCTGCTTGTCAACTTTTTGTCTAGGACTCAGTCTTTTCTTCTGTGCACGATGCTTGTTTTTGCGCCATTGCTTTGCGAGCTTCATCGATGCGTTTTGCTGTCTCGCAGTGTTTCGCTGCACCCAACTTTTTTTAACGCATCGTCGGGCTTCGTCTTGGGCTGACGGGATTGTACTGGGGCGTTGTGCTGATCGCGACCGAAGTTTCGCTGGTGAAATTTCGATGTTGGTGACCGTCATGGCCAACTCGGTGAGGGAGCTGAAATGGGCGTCAATTTAGCTCTTCGTGCGTGATCGTCTCGGTAGCGGTTCATACCAATCATGGCGACCAGTCCTCTCGATTGCGTCAATCCATCCAAAATCAAAAGAGCTCTTTGACACGTTGAGTTCCCGCAACGCTACTTCTTGAAGCTCGGCCTTGGTTAAGAGTTTGGGCTGGCCGTTAAGCAACCAATCTCTGCAACGCCGTCGCTCATCTGCAGCCTTATCCCACAGCTCTTTGTTTCTGCTTTTCATCGGCATCGCTGTCCCGCACTCTGGGCACCTAACGACAGTAGCACAGCGATTTGTGACCGAAGCTCGTCAGTGAGAATCTGTTATGCCAAGCTGACTGGCCCAGATCAACGAGGATATCCAATGGTGCGTATGATCGTAGTGGTCGCATGCTCGTTAGCCGTTCTGTCGTGTGCGGCAGTCGCACAAGAGTACGAATATGCCGAGCTACAGAAGAATTTTGCTGACGCCGTGGTTGTCGGCAATAAGACGCCGTCAGCACTGGCAGGAAATTGAAAAAGGGGAGCCATGGCAGGGCTCCCCTTTGTTTATGGAGCAAACTCGAGCAGCAGAACAACGAGCGGTTCACGGGAGAGCCGACCACCGAAGGTCCGCTATTTGCGATCATGCATCGCGGACTTTATTTCCTGATCGCGCTGCTTACAAAGCGCCGCCTTGATCAGCTACGGCGGCAGCAAGCATTGAAAATGCTTCAATGGCCATCTGCCGAAAGCTGACGACAGGAAACTCTCCAAGGTTCGCGGAGAAATGTCCCAAGGCGGCAAGAAGAAAAATCATGGTATCTTGTTCTGATGCTCCCAAGGAGCTCGCATGGTATGCGAGCTCGGTCCGCAAAACGGCAGGACGCAAGTTCAGTGATACTGCGAAGCGAATAAGGTCATAGATAGCAAAGCCTTCCATCAAGGAGCCCCGCCAATCGATCACTATCATTGGCTCGTGTCTTGAACTGAGAATGTTACCTGCCCAGAAATCACCATGCATGGGTACGAAGCGAGGGGTCGCTTCTTTGGCAGATATCTTCGCCATAGAGACTTTTGCGGCTGATCGGATTTGACAAGGAATGGCATCCATCCATGCCAAATGATCAAGTGCTGCAAGGAATTTGTCTGCGGCTGGTGTTGAGGGCGGCTCAGCCAGCTCCACGACACCACGGAGCCATCGAAGAGCCACTGGCCGAACAGCCCTTCGCTGCCAAGCACGCACAAGTTTGTTGTTACTCATTGGCCGACAGCGCGGCAAAGCCATAAAGCTTCGCCCATCGAGTTCACCGGACAGAGTCACATCCAGGATGACCGATCCAAGTTTTGGCCCGAGGCGGGCTTTAGCCGCTTGCATGGCAAGCACTTCAGCCGCTGCAACGTCAGGAAAGGACGTGGGCGATAGATGCAGTATAAACTTCTTCTCGACAAGAAAAAGCGCGGTGCCATCTGCAACCAAGGAGTTCTCGCGGAGAACTTCGAGTGCAACTTGCCTGTGCTGTTCAGGCATTCCCAACTTCGAACGGTACGGCGAAAGCTTCTGTGCAAGACGATCTATAAATTGGGGTGACATGCTCGGTAAAGCACGGGCGTTAGTAGCCATCCAGATTGCCTTTGGGAACGGATGCGAAGCTGAACCGCCGCTAGTCATAGGCGCTCGTACCTGTTACTTTCGTGCGATTAGGAACAATCCGGGTGTGAAGTAACGAACCAATCTGGCCGGAGTCACTTTCATCAGCAGATTGGTAGCTCTCGTGTTGCTTTGTTTAAAAAGAGAAGGCCGGGCAGCTCGAATCGAAGCCGCGTCGGTTTCAACAAAATGTTCAGGGAACCTCATTTCAGGAACAGCCCAATAGGTGGCAAACGGAGATAACCCAGCACTCTGAACCAGGCGCTGTAGTGCTCCGTAAGAATGCAAGTGACCAAGTGGCGGTTTTGACAGCAGTCGTCGAAGCAACCAACGCGGCAGTGCGCTTCCAAACCGCATATCGTGACAGTGCTCGTCGCGCCCTCCGAGCATCAAGCGGTACGAAAAGCGGTTTTTTGTATTGAGTTGCAAAACGCCACCTGGCTTGAGAACCCGGCGTATCTCAGACAACATCAGACGTTGACCATCTTCCGCCGACAACTCGAGGACCGCTCCCGTAGCCGTGGCGCACCACTCAAGGACGAGATTAAGAATGACAACATCGTAGGAATCGTTCGGATAGGGCAACGTGCAGTCGTGGCCGCCGCACGCAAAGTTGACGTTCAGCTGAGACTGCTGTTCGCAACGAACTCGCGTGAAAAGCAAATTGAGCAATCGAACGTCTAAAGCATCTAGCTGCTTAACCCGGCTTGCAATTTCAGCCGTGTGCTGACCTAAGCCGCAACCGATTTCAAGGGCGACGGTGTTGCCCTTCGACAGCGGTAGCAGGTCGAGAAACTTACATCGGTTTTCATTGCAGATATAAGCGATCTCGCGCGGGCCAAACGTAGATTCGACGGCTCCGCGCCAACCGATTTTCTTGCTGAGTTCAACAGCCGCCATCATCTGCGGATTGTTCAACTCGGTGTAGATGTCACCTGAGCGAAGAAATAGCGCCACGCCCTCGAACTCAGCAGGAGTCTGATCCACCATACGCATACTACTCGCCATGATGGCGTTATTTTGTGCTTTTTGGGTTGGCTGGGCCGTCGGCTGTGTAGCCCGGAGCATGTACTTCCCCACGTGGCAGGAGCGGAAGCTATACAACAAGTAGGCGCGAGGGCGTATCAAATGGAAGAGAGACTGTATTTACTTGAAGCTGCGACAACCTAGATCAAATTTTTGGGAGCGTCTGTAGGACTCTCCTATTTGGCGTTTGCGCCGCTCACGTTGTTAACGCCGCCCATTCCGAATGCCCATTCAATCCCCCAACCTCGTCGCAAACGTCGCTGCCGTCGCCTGCTTCCCGTAGTACTCCTGAATCATCTGCACCGAAGTTCCCATGTTCCGTGCAATCTCGAAGACGCCGATTCCGTTTCGCAGCGCCATCACTGCATAGAAATGACGAAGGCTGTAGAGCGAATATTTTTCGCCGAACCCATTCCGTTCTACTCCAGCTTGTTCCAGCACTGCATTGAATTGATCGATTAGCGTAGTGACCTTCGACCCGTCGGGCATCGCGAACAGGAAATCGTTTGCAGTTTCGCAACTCCGGTTTGCCAATAATTTGTCTATTCGGCTTGCAATGGCCGACCTCGGAATCACGTCCCGCTCACCGGTTTTTCCTCTCACAAGAAAGCGGTAGTTAAGACGCCCCTTCTCGTCTGTGAACGGTAGGACATCACGTATGCGCAGATTGTTTGCCTCGCCGATACGCATTCCACAATTCGCAAGGACTAGGACGTAACCACGAAGCAATTCCCTGCTCCGTCGGGTGCGCCGATCCTTCGCATCATTGATACGCTTGTACATCGTGCGCCATAAGCGTCTGTACTCGGGTATCTCGAACGCCGGTCTTACACGTTTCTTCTTCGGTGTGAACGTGACCGTTGGAAGCGATTGCTTACCCCGAAGCCCCTGTTCATGGGCCCATCGAACAATGGCTTTGCCGAGCATCGTGTCCCACTGAAGCGTCTTATCGGTGGGATGAAGCTTGGCGTTCTTCGGGAGCGTCTTGAGTTGAATAATACTCACGGTGCCACGGAATAAACTCGCGCATCACCTTGTCATCGATGGCTTCGACGGGCACTGCTCCAGCATACTCACGCCAGAACTTCGAAACACGAATGATCTGCCTCAGCACGCCCGCTGAGGTCCTGCCGTGTGCATGGTCCCGTTCACGGTGCCGAACGTAATCGTCAATAACAGCGGCAAACAATTTGGATTTCGGCGGAAGGCCCTGCTCGGTTCGCTGTTCTATTTGGAACAGCAATCGACGGCCAAGGCGAATGGCGGTTTGCTCATCGGTGGTCTTGAGGGAGCGCCAAATGTATTTCACCGCTGAAACGCGAATTCGTGCGTAGAAGATCCCAGCACGCTTGAAAACTGTGAGCTTGCCATCCTCAAGATAGCGAGCGCCTTCCATCCATGGTGCCCCTGAAGATCAGCAAGCACCACACGGTGGGAGCATTTCAAATGGCTGCGAATTGCCTATTTTGTCTATGGCTCAGAAAGCAGCTAAGTCATTGAAATCACAGGCTACTTTAGCTTGCCGTGGCAGTGCTTGTACTTCTTGCCTGAGCCGCAAGGACAATCCTCATTGCGGCCGACCTTGCCCCAACTCGCCGGATTCCTGGGATCGCGGTCGGCGCTGGCGGCGGGCACCAGCGAGGCATTGGCGAACGCCAATTCGTCCTCGCCTGTGTTGGGGTCAAACTTGTGGGCTTCCATGACCGGCAACACCGGCTGCTGGTCTTCCGGCGGCACGATTTCAACCCGCATCAACTGTGCCGTCACCGCCTCGCGCAGGTGCGCTATCATCGCCTCGAACAGGCTGAACGCTTCGGACTTATACTCCTGCAGCGGATCGCGCTGGCCGTAACCGCGCAGGCCGATCACCTGACGCAGATGATCGAGCATGATCAGATGTTCGCGCCAGAGGTGATCGAGGGTTTGCAGCAGAACGGTCTTCTCGACGTAGCGCATGACGTCGGGGCCCCACTGCGCCACTTTTGCCGCCATGTGCTCATCGACACGCTGCTCGATCCGCGACAGCAGCTCCTCGTCGGCGATGCCCTCTTCCTTGGCCCATTCGTCCACAGGCAATTCGATGTCGAGCACCCGCTTCAATTCTTCCTTGAGGCCTGCGACATCCCACTGCTCGGCATAGACATGTTCGGGCACATGCTTGGTGACGACGTCCTCGACAAAGGCGCGGCGCATGTCGGCCACCGTCTCCGCCACGCTTTCATCCTTCATCAGGTCGATGCGCTGATCGAAGATCACCTTGCGCTGATCGTTCTGGACGTTATCGAATTTCAGCAAATTCTTGCGGATGTCGAAGTTGCGCGCCTCGACCTTCTGCTGCGCCTTTTCCAGCGCCTTGTTGATCCACGGGTGGATGATGGCCTCGCCCTCTTTCAGGCCGAGCCGCGTCAGCATGGTGTCGAGCCGGTCCGACCCGAAGATCCGCATCAGATCGTCTTCGAGCGACAGGAAGAACTTCGAGCGTCCGGGGTCGCCCTGGCGACCTGAGCGGCCGCGCAGCTGATTATCGATGCGGCGGGATTCGTGACGTTCGGATCCAATAATGTAGAGCCCGCCCGGCTTGGTCGCAGTCTTCGCCGGCTTCGATCCCTTGGCGGGTTCGAGCTCGACGACCTCTTCGGCCTTCAGCACGATTTCGCGGAAGCGTTCGACGTCGGCCTTGATGCGCTCGATCCTGGCGGCCTTCTCGGCCTCGTCGGTAATGTCAGCCGTCTCGTGCAGAATGCGCATTTCGAGCGAGCCGCCGAGCTTGATGTCGGTGCCGCGGCCGGCCATGTTGGTTGCGATCGTGATGGCGCCGGGCACGCCGGCTTCGGCGACGATGTAGGCTTCCTGTTCGTGGAAGCGCGCGTTCAACACTGCGAACAGTTTGGCAGGCTTGCCGGCGCGGGCTGCGGCGTAAAGCTTCTCCATCGCATTTTCATGGCCGAAATCGATCTGCTTGTAGCCGTGCGCCTTGAGGTAGTCGGCCAGCACTTCGGACTTCTCGATCGAAGCCGTGCCGACCAGTACCGGCTGCAGCCGCGCGTTGGCGCGCTCCACTTCGGCCAGGATCGCCGCGTATTTCTCTTTCTGCGTCCGATACACCTCGTCGTCTTCATCTAACCGCGCCACCGGCACGTTGGTTGGAATCTCAACGACCTCGAGCTTGTAGATGTCGAACAGCTCGTCGGCCTCCGTCGCGGCCGTACCGGTCATGCCCGCGAGCTTCTCGTACATCCGGAAATAGTTCTGGAACGTGATCGAGGCCAGCGTCTGGTTTTCCGGCTGCACCGGTTGATGTTCTTTGGCCTCCAGCGCCTGGTGCAAGCCTTCGGAATAGCGACGACCCGGCATCATGCGGCCGGTGAACTCGTCGATGATGATGACCTCGCCGTCACGGACGATGTAGTCCTTGTCGCGCTGGAACAGCGAGTGCGCGCGCAGGGCCTGATTGATGTGGTGAACGACGGAGACGTTCTCGACATCGTAGAGCGATTCGCCCTTGAGCTGTCCGGCATCGCGCAGCAAGGTCTCGATCTTTTCCATGCCGGCCTCGGTCAGCGTCACCGTCCGCTGCTTCTCGTCCACGTCGTAGTCGGTCTTGTCCAGCTGGGGAAAGAAGGTGTCGATGGTGTTGTAGAAATCCGAACGGTCGTCGAGCGGGCCGGAAATAATCAAGGGGGTGCGCGCCTCGTCGATCAAAATCGAATCGACCTCGTCGACGATGGCGTAGAAGTGTCCGCGCTGGACCATGTCCTCGAGCCGGTACTTCATGTTGTCGCGCAAATAGTCGAAGCCGTACTCGTTGTTGGTGCCGTACGTGATGTCGCGCGAATAGGCATCCTTACGCTCGGCGTCATCCAGGCCATGGACGATGACGCCGACGCTGAGGCCGAGGAAGTTGTAGATCTGCCCCATCCATTCGGAGTCGCGCCGGGCGAGGTAGTCGTTGACGGTGACGACGTGGACGCCCTTGCCGGCCAGCGCGTTGAGGTAAACCGCAAGGGTTGCCACCAGCGTCTTGCCTTCGCCGGTCTTCATCTCGGCGATATCGCCTTCGTGCAGCACCATTCCGCCGATCAACTGGACGTCGAAATGCCGCTGGCCGAGCGTGCGCTTGGCGGCCTCCCGAACGGTGGCGAAGGCCGGAACCAGAATGTCGTCCAGCGTCTTGCCGTCGGCGAGTTGTTTGCGGAATTCGGCGGTGCGGGCCTTTAACGCTTCGTCCGACAGCGCAGCAATTTCGGGCTCAAGGGCGTTTATGGCGTCGACGCGGGATTGATATCCCTTGACCCGCCGATCATTGGCGGAGCCGAAAAATTTACGGGCGAGCGCGCCGATCATGCCAAATTCCTGTTTTTCGCGGTTCGGCAAGGCTGCCGTAAATTGTCACCCAATTGCCTATCAACTCATCGTGACGCATTGCGGCGCCGATCCGTCTGTGGAGGCATCCGCCAAATGAGTGGGAATTCAGCAATCCAAGGTTCAACAGCCAAAAACGCGCCAAATGCGCCTATCGCCGTTGACTCGGATTTCGCAGAGATATGGCTGGGTTAAAGGCTTGTCAACGGCGCGAAGCTGTCAAGGATTTCATGATTTTGACAGACTTTTCGCGTTGCCAAGGCGCCATGATTGGGCGAGTCTCCCCGCCGCCCCAAACTAGCCCAATAAGGATTTTCCATGACCACTTCGTTCCCGGAAACGAAAACCGGCCTGCGCCTTGGCCTCGCCTCTGCCGCCGTGACCGGTTGCGTCGCCTTGGTTCTGTTCGCCGGTCTGCCGCTCAGGGCCGAAGACGCCAACCCCGTACTCGCCAAAGTTAACGGCTCGGAGATCCGGCAGAGCGACGTCGCGCTTGCCGAGGAGGAGCTCGGCCCCAGCCTCGCGCAGATGGATCCCGCGACCAAGAAGGACAACGTGCTGTCGTTCCTGATCGACATGAAGATCGTGGCCAAGGCGGCCGAAGACAAAAAGGTCGAAAACAGCGAGGAATTCAAGAAGCGGCTGGCGTTTACGCGCAGCCGGCTCCTGATGGACAGCCTGTTGGCGAACGAAGGCAAGGCGGCGACCACGGACGATGCCATGAAGAAGGTCTACGACGAGGCCTCCAAGCAGATCGCGGGCGAGCAGGAAGTCCATGCCCGGCATATCCTGGTCGAGACCGAGGACGAGGCCAAGGCGATCGAGGGTGAGCTCAAGAAGGGCGCCGATTTCGCCGAACTCGCCAAGAAAAAATCCAAGGATCCCGGCGCTTCGGACGGCGGCGATCTCGGCTTCTTCACCAAGGAGCAGATGGTGCCGGAATTCTCGAGCGTCGCGTTCACGCTGGAGCCCGGGAAGATTTCCGACCCCGTCAAGTCGCAGTTCGGCTGGCACGTGATCAAGATCGAGGAAAAGCGCAACCGCAAGGCCCCCGAGTTCGAGCAGGTCAAAAGCCAGATCGAGACCTATGTGACCCGCAAGGCGCAAGCCGACTATGTGGCGAAGCTGCGTGAAGCCGCCAAGGTTGAACGCATGGACCAGCCCGCTGCTGCGGCGACCAAGCCTGAAGCCGCCAAGCCTGCCGAGAGCAAGATGGCGCCCGCCAAGAAGTAAGAATTCGCTGTCGCTTCTTTCAACTCGATAGTATCTACAAACGTCGTGGCCGGGCTTGTCCCGGCCATCTACGTCTTCAACTCTCGCTTGCATCGAGAACAGGCGTGGATGGCCGGGACATGCCCGGCCATGACAAATATTTGTCGTGGTGATGTTCGGAATTTCCTCATGTCAACAGCTGTCTCCCCGCTTGCTCCAAACGACTTTCCCGAGATGCCCGCGATTGCGGGGGTGAAGCTCGCCGCGGCCTCCGCTGGCATCCGCTACAAGGGCCGCACCGACTTGCTGCTGGCAGTGATGGACAGCGGGACCGCTGTTGCCGGCGTCTTCACCAAATCGAAGTGCCCGTCCGCGCCGGTGGAATGGTGCCGCGCCAAGCTCGGCCGCGGGGAAGCTCGCGCGCTGGTGGTTAATTCCGGCAATGCCAACGCTTTCACCGGCAACACCGGGCGGCAGGCCACCAAGCTGACCGCCGAGATCGCGGCCAAGGCGCTCCGGTGCAAACCGGCCGAGGTATTTCTCGCCTCGACTGGCGTGATCGGCGAGCCGCTCGATGCCACCAAGTTCGACGGCGTGTTGGCCACCCTGGCAGAGCAAGCCGCGCCCGGCGAATGGATGAATGCGGCAAAAGCCATCATGACCACGGACACCTTTCCGAAGGTCGCGACTGCCACCGTCAAGCTCGGCAAGGCAAAGGTCACGATCAACGGTGTGGCGAAAGGCGCCGGCATGATTGCGCCCGACATGGCGACCCTGCTGGCGTTCGTGTTTACCGACGCGCCGATTACGGCTGGCGCGTTGCAATCGCTTTTGAAAGACGGCGTCGAAGACACATTCAACGCCGTCACCATAGATGGCGATACTTCGACATCCGATACGCTGCTGGCTTTTGCGACCGGCGCCGCGGCCGCCAATGGCGCGCCGAAAATCAGCCGCGCCGGCGACCCCCGCCTGAAGGCCTTTACCAGGAGCCTTCGCGACGTGCTTGCCGATCTTGCCGAGCAGGTGGCGCGGGATGGGGAAGGCGCGCGCAAGCTGGTCGAAATCATCGTCGAGGGCGCTGTCTCGAAGAGCTCGGCGCGCAAGATCGCCATGTCGGTCGCAAATTCCCCGCTTGTGAAGACCGCAATCGGTGGCGAGGATGCCAATTGGGGCCGCGTGGTGATGGCAGTCGGCAAAGCCGGCGAGCCGGCCAACCGCGACAAGCTGTCGATCTGGTTCAACGGTATCCGCGTCGCCAACAGTGGCGCGCGCGATCCCTGCTATGACGAGGCGGAAGTCTCGAACGCCATGAAGAACCCGAAGATCCAGATCAAGATCGCGCTCGGCCTGGGCAAAGGCCGGGACCGCGTGCTGACCTGCGACCTGACCAAGGAATATGTCGCGATCAATGGCGACTACCGATCGTGAACATTAACGGCGTCACCCTGGTGGTCGCCTGCGCGCTGGTTGACGCCGATAGGCGCGTGCTGATCGCGCAGCGGCCCGAAGGCAAGACGCTGGCCGGCTTGTGGGAGTTTCCCGGCGGCAAGGTCGAGCGAGGTGAGCGGCCGGAACAGACGCTGATCCGGGAGCTGCATGAGGAAATCGGAATCACAGTCACCGAAGCCTGCCTCGCGCCGCTCACTTTCGCCAGTCATGCCTACGACGATTTTCATCTGCTGATGCCGCTCTATATCTGCCGACGCTGGGACGGCGAGGTGATCGCGCGCGAGCACCAGAAGCTTGCCTGGGTCCGCGCCAACAAACTGCGCGACTATCCGATGCCCGCCGCAGACATTCCGTTGATCCCGCATGTGATCGATTTGTTGATGTGAGGCCGAGCATACTATCGCTTCACTCGCCTCACCGCCTCGGCCAAGCTCGTTTTGGCCGATCCCGGCTGCAGCGGCTGCTGCTGGCTCTGATGCGGCGCCCAGCCCGATAGCCAGATCACGTCGAAGGTGGCGCGGATGCGGCCGTCAGCGTCGGCAAAGCGCTCGGCATAAATCTCCGTCATCCGCAACATGGTGGTGCGTCGGGTCGGGGTGCGCCGACGCGCGACGAGAACATTGGTGGCGCCCATGCCTCTCAGATCGGCCATA
>Ga0209474_10001891_pt1 | contig 19790 bp, 21 predicted proteins | sample GraSoiAngelo_145_FD_185902 | JGI IMG/M metagenome (GOLD analysis project Ga0209474, IMG submission 185902) | Grasslands soil microbial communities from the Angelo Coastal Reserve, California, USA - 14_1009_05_20cm (SPAdes) (version 2) | ecosystem: Environmental > Terrestrial > Soil > Grasslands... | reverse complement strand
CCCTGAACATCAGCGCATTCACGCGGCCCCCCAGCTGCGCCCCAACGCTTCGTCCTGGCGGCGCGATAGCCCTTTCGGAGCCAGGATCTGGGACGCGCCTTCGGCACTCCTCTGATGTGCCGACGTAATACACGAGGCCATCAACGGTGACGGCATAGCGCCTTCTCGTCCAGGCGTGGGGTCACGATGGTTCCGTGCGGGTCTGGTCTAGCGGCAGGCCGCGGGCGTCGGTGAGCGCATGGACCTTGGTCGTCAGCCCGCCGCTCGAGCGGCCCATACAGCGATCCGGGTGGCTTTTTTTGCGTTGGCGGCATGCTGATAAACGCGCATCGAGGTGCTGTCGATCATCTGCACATCGCCGGCGTACGCCGGGCTGACGGCGGCCATGAATGCGATCCCAAACCCCGGCTTCGCGCCAGCGCACGAACCGGTTGTAGCAGGTCGTCCGCGGCCCGAACTCCTTCGGCAGTGCCCGCCACGGCGCACCCGTCCGCAGCACCCAGAAAATGCCGTTTAGAACGCGCCGTCGCAACCGCGCCTGCGACGCATCACACCCAAACCGGCAAGGGCGATGCCGAACAGCACGAGGGAAGCTGGTTCGGGGACTTGGGTCAAACCCCTAATTTCGCCACCGGGGGCTTGGGTCAAAAAACCCCTAATTTCGCCGCTGGGGGCAAAACAAGTCACGCAGCGATCGGCGGGGCTTCGCCGATGGTATCTAAGCTGCCATGTCGTGTGGTTGCCTCGCGGTTGGACTACGAAATGAAATTCGGCTCGGAGGAGCCTGCTGAGAGCGGCAAGACCACTCGCGCCTTCGCCATCAAGCTCGCGAGGGGTTACTGATTGTTCCGAGGAGAGAGCTCGGCCTTGACCCGCCGCCGTGGCGCAGTCGCCGCAAGCAAGCGGCGAAGCTGAAAGCTCGCCAACGCGGATCAGCGCGTGCTATCCAACGCAGACCACAGCTGGCCCTAAAGCGACCCTAATTCCTCTAACGCATTGATTTTGGCGAGGTAGCCGATGATACAGGAACTGTTGCCCCAGGCGGAACGCATCGCCGCGATTCTGAAGGCGCGCGGCGAGACGATCTCGGTCGCCGAATCCTCGACCGCCGGGCTGATCTCGGCGGCGTTGCTCGCGGTCGGCGGCGCCTCGGCCTATTTCATGGGAGGCGCGGTCGTCTACACCCGCGCCTCGCGAACCGAGCTCCTGCGGGTCACCGACGAAGAGTTCGCGGCGCTGACCGGCATCACGCCATCGACCGAGCCTTACGCGCTGTTGTTCGCGCGCAAGATCAAGGAACGCCTCAACACCACCTGGTCGGTCGGCGAGACCGGCACGGCCGGCCCGACCGGCAGCCGCTATGGTCATGCCCCTGGCCATTCCTGCATCGCGGTCATTGGCCGGGTCGAGCGCGCGATCACGGTCGAAACCGGCAGCGCCGACCGGGTTGACAACATGCGCGCCTTCTCGGTTGCCGCCCTCGATCTGCTCGAAAAAACCCTGGGGTAGATATCCTGCCCGATCTCGGTGTGCGTCACCGGCGGACCAGGAACTCCCCAGGCCGCCGGCGGTGCTCCCAGCCGGCACGTTCCAGCGCCGGAACCGTGTCACTATCCTCTGGGTAGCCAAGACAGAAATAGCCGATCAACCGCCACTGCGATGGTACATCGAGCGCCGCGGCGACAGCGGCAGGGTCGAGGATCGAGATCCAGCCCATGCCGATCCCCTCGGCGCGCGCGATCAGCCATAGGCTGTGTGCCGCGATGACCGCCGAGTAATCGATTGTCTGCGGCATCGTATGGCGGCCGAGACCATGACCTTGCCGGGTCATGGGGTCAGCGAACACCGCCAACTGGCAGGGCGCCCGATCCAGACCGGCAAGCTTCAGGCGCGCATAGTGCTGGGCCCGTTCGGGGGCCTGCATGGCCAATGCGGCGGCGTTGCAGTGGAGGAAATTGCTGCGCAATGCGGCGCGACGCGCCGGCAGATCGACCAGCACGAAACGCCAGGGCTGGCTCAAACCGACCGACGGAGCGAGGCAAGCAAGTCCGATCAGCCGCTCGATCGTTCCTTCCGGCAGCGGGTCGCGGTGAAACCGTCGCACGTCGCGCCGCCAGGCGAGCAAGGCGTGCAGGCGAGAACGAAAGACTGGATCGAAGCTGGAAGCATCTGACATGACAGGAGTAACGCTGGTGTGCCGCTCGGCTCAGCGAAGCTTCTCGTACAGCGCGGCGATCCGTTCGCGGTAGCGCGCGACCGAGAACAGCTCGGCCTGCGCCCGCCCGCGCAGTGTCAGCTCCTCGCGCAACCCCGCATCGGCGGTGATGGTTTTGATCGCGCGCGAGATGTCGTCGGTCTCGTACGGGTTGACGTAGAGCGCGGCATCGCCGGCGATCTCCGGCAATGACGAGGTGCGCGAGGTCACGACCGGCGTGCCGAGCCGCATCGCTTCGAGCACCGGCAGGCCGAAACCTTCATAAAGCGACGGGAACAGCACTGCTCGCGCGCCGCGGATCAGCGTCACCAGCATCGCGACGCTGACATATTCGAAATGGTGGATGCGGCGGTTGTCGTGCGGGCGCGCGCGCTCCTCCTCGCGCATGTCCTTGAGCCATTTGGCTTCCGCCTTGTTGCCCCAGCCGACCGCGCCGGTGACGACCAGCGGAATGTCGACCGCCGACAACATGTACGCGTCGAACAGCCGCTGGACGTTCTTCTTCGGTTCAAGGGCGCCATAGAACAGCAGGTAGTTTTTCGGTGTCAGCCCGAACGAGCCGCGCAATTGCTCCGCGACGACATCGTCCGGCCGCTCGACGAACTCCCGCGGAAACTCGACCGCCTCATAGGTGTTGGTCACCCGCGTCTCGTCGACACCGAGCAATTCGATGATGTCGCGCTCCGACACAGTGACGATGTGGTCGGCTTCGGCCCCGATCTTGCGCAAGAGGCGATAGGTCTGCCGCTTGTTGTCGAGCGTCGTAAACGGCAGCCGCAACGGTACCAGATCGTGGATCGTGTAGACGTTGCAGGCCGATTTCGCGCGCACCGGCAGCTGATAGGTGCAGTGCAGGATATCCGGCGGCGTCTCGAATGCGAGATCGGTGAACCGCCCGCTCCACGAGAAATAACGTCGGGCATTGGCGAACAGGTTGCGCGCGATAAACAGGTTGTCGGCGGTCGGCATTCTCGTCCGGAACTGGTCGGTGACGACGAGCCCGCTCAGATTGAGCGCGCCCGGCTTGATGCCGAACGGATGATGAAATTGATCGACCAGCGCGTTCCACACATCGCCAGCCTTAGGCCGGCGGCTGTCATCGCGGTAATCGAAGAACGAGATCTCGCGTAGGACCGGGTTTTTGGAAGGCCGGTTACGCGAGCTGTAGACAACCCCGATCTCGTAACCGAGCTCGCGGACCATCTCGGCAAGCAGACGCGTATAGGTCGCAATCCCGGTGCCGCGTTCGAGCGACAGGTTGAGGCCGTCGAAATAGATGCGCCGACTCATCGCCTGTGATCCCGCTCCCCGTCAGCTGGTCTTGAGCCTATGCGCCGCCGGCAGGCGGATAGCATCAGGCTCGCGGCGCTGTCGAGAGTGAAGCTACGGGGCTGCCGCAATGCCGCGCGGCGGAGTTACTTCAGCGCCGCGTAATCCGAAGATGGCGGCGCGCCGGCAATCTCGGTGACGAGCTTCCGCGTCATCGCCTCGGCGAAGGTGTCGAAATTCTCGACCTGCAGCAGAAACGCGCCGGGGCCGCCGATGACGTTTTCCTCATAATATTTCGGCAGCCCGCCGGGCGGCTGGGTGTGAAAGGCATAGCCCGGATTGGCCTGGGTGTTGATGATCGCGAGCCCGTTGACGGTGACGCCGGAGGCGACCGCCTGATCGCGCGCTTCGGTCACCGGCCGGCCGGAATTGTTGGTGCCGTCGCCCGAGACGTCGATGATCCGCTTGTCGGCTGCCGCGGGCGCCGCGGCAAGCCGCTCCAGCGAATAGTCGATCGCCGCGCTGATCGAAGTGCGCCCGAGAAAGGAGCGCGGCGCCGCGAGGATTGTCGCGGCGATCCCGCCGGCGGCTTCCTCGTCGCGCACCACGGTCCAGTCGACGATGATGTTCTGGTCGGCGGCGCCCGACCATTCGATAAAGGTCACCGCAATCGCGTGGTTGCGGCCGCCGGCGATCGCCCGCAACACCCGCGGATCGGTGATCGCCGCGGCGTAGCCCTTGCGCTGCAGGTTGAATTCGGCGTCATCGATGCTGCGCGACACATCGGCCGCCAGCACCAGCAAGAGATCGACGGTCTCGGCATGCGCGACGGCGATACCGGCGAGCCATGCCAGCAGCGTTATGGCGGCGGCCGCTGTTTTCATCACGACTCAGCCCTCCCGGTTCGCTGTCAGCATAGGCCCTCTGCCTATATTCAGGAAGGGTCCGGCAAGCCGGGCCGGTTGGAGACATCGGAAATGCCATTGCGTATCGCGCAAGATCGTCTGGCGATCGAGACAAAACCGCAGGAAATCAAGGAGATCACCGGCGAGATCGCGGCCTGGGTTAAGCGGCACGGGATCGCGCGCGGCTTGTTAACTATTTTCATTCCGCACACCTCGGCCTCGCTGCTGATCCAGGAGAACTACTCCCCCGATGTGCGGCATGACCTCGCCGCCTTCCTGGCGCGCCTCGCACCCGAGGAGCCGGCCCTCTACCGCCACAACGACGAAGGACCGGACGACATGCCGGCGCATTTGAAGAGCGCCTTGACCCAGGTGCAGCTGACCATCCCGGTCAGCGGTGGCGAAATCCAGCTCGGCACTTGGCAGGGGATCTTCCTGCTCGAGCACCGGGCCGTGCCACACCGCCGCGACCTCGTCCTGACCCTGCTCGGCGAATAGGAATTGTTCACAATGAGGCAGTGAGGCAGCGAGAAGAAAGAAAACGCTTTAGCGCAGAGGACGCAAAGATTCGCTAAGGTCGCAGAGAAGATTTTCGGCGCGCAACGCCAAACCGCTGCTCAATCCGAAAACGAAATGCCGGCGCTTTGCGCCGGACACATCGGCTTCGCCTCCTTTGCGTGTTCTCCGCGCCCTATGCGCTGAAGCGTCTTTCGCCTCGCTGTCTCACTGCCTCATTGTGAAAATTATCCCACGAGTTCGCGGCGGACGATCGCCGCTCCCTCGGCCAGCGCCTTGAGTTTGCCGAACGCGACTTCGCGCGGCAGGTATTTCATGCCGCAATCGGGCGCCGCGACGAGCTGCTCTGGTGCGAGATGTTTGAGGCCGGCGCGCAGCCGTTCGGCGACGGTCTCAGCGGCCTCGACCGTCCGATCACCGAGATCGAGCACGCCAAGCAGGATCGTCTTCCCCGACAGCTCTTTCAGCACCCCGAGATCGAGCTTGGGCTGCGCCGCCTCGATCGAAATCTGCGCCGCGATCGATCCGGCGAGCTGCGGCAGAAAGGCGTAGCCCGACGGTTTGTTGCGCACGAGATGGCCGTAGCCGAGACAGATGTGCACGATCGTCGGACCGCAAATGCCGTCGAGCGCCCGGTTGATCGCGGCGACCCCGTAGCGCGTCGCCTTGTCCGGGGCGGCGCGCACCCACGGTTCGTCGATCTGCACGACATCGACGCCGGTGGCCTTCAACTCGCGCAATTCCTCGTTCACCGCGGCGGCGAGGTCCATCGCCAGCTCCGCCTCGTCGGCGTAGAACTCGTTCTGTGCCTGTTGCGCCAGCGTGAACGGGCCGGGGACCGTGATCTTCGTCGCGCGCGTCGCGTGCGCCAGCAGGAACTCGGCGTCGCGCCGCTCGACCGGCCCCTTGCGCCGGATCCGCCCGGTCACGCGCGGTACCGGCGTGGCGCGGCCGTTGGCGCCGACCACCGAGCCGGTATTGACCGTGTCGAGGCCGTCGAGCGCCAGGCCGAAATAATTCGAGTAGCTCTCGCGGCGGACCTCGCCGTCACTGACGATATCGATGCCGGCCCGCTCCATCTCGCGGATCGCGACAATCGTCGCATCGTCCTGCGCTTCGCGCAGCTGCGGCTCCGGGATGCGCCAGATCTCATGCGCATGCACCCGCGGCACGCCGTGATGTTCGAGCGCCGAGCGGTCGATCAGCCAATCCGGCTGCGGATAGCTGCCGACGACCGTCGTCGGGATCAGATGCGAGGGATAGATCATTCTGGCAACTCCGCGTGCCGTCATCCGCTGGATCTGCTGATGGGACCGAATAATCTTGGCCACAACTCGCGCCAGCGCGGCGGCAAATCCTCACCGATATTATCCAGTCCCCGGACAAGAAGGTACACCGCAACGATGACCGGTGTTGTCCGATAGATCAGTTCAGCGAACTGGCTGGCTCCTTCCCCGACGAGCAAGTTGTACGTCGGAATCCATGCCAGATGAATTTGCAGAAATGCGACGGCGATCTCGCCGATCCCGAACCAGAAGCGGCTGCGGCGGCGAAATCGGTACGCGGCAACACCGGCAAAGACCGTGCCGAGGATACAAAGTATTTCAGTCATCACCCCGCTAGGCATGCGCCAGCGGTCGAGCCGCTGCATCGGCCCGCTCATGCCTGTCTGCGATACGGGTGCGGCACGCGGCGGATATCCTGCACAAGGTCATGCGGCACCTCACCGACGCCGTCGCCGCGCAGGGTCAATGAGTCGACAAGCCCGCCGAAGCGATCGGTAATCGCGCCGACGATCTGGTCGTGCCGCCCGACCGCGGCGAAGAGATGCGCGACATCGTCCGGCACCTCCTTCGTCATCTCGGCCCATTTGCCCTCGCGCGACATCGCGTGCAATTTGTGGCCGAGATCTTCCAGCCCGTGCACCGCCAGCACCGGGAAATAGGCCGGGGTCGAGCCGTAGAATGCAACGCGCTGGCGCACCCATTCGAAGCGCTTGGCGACGCTCGCATCGTCCGGCCCGGTGGCGAGAAACCCGCCGCCCGAGATCTCGTAATTCGCCCGCTTCCGCCCCGCCTTTGCGAGCCCGGATTCGATGCGCGGCATGATCGCGTCGGTCAGGTATTTCCGGGTGCAGAAGCCATGCAGTTTGACGCCGTCGCATTCCTCGGCCGCGACCTTCAGCATCGCCGGGCCGACCGCCGCGATCATAACCGGCGGTGCGGGGGCGTCGATCGCGGGGGGCGTGAAATTCGGGGTCATCAGCGTGAATTTGTAATGCTGGCCCTCATAGGCCGGCTTCTCGCCGGTTTTCCAGCAGCGCCAGATCGCGCGCATGACCTGGACGTATTCGCGCATGCGCGGCGCCGGCGGGGTCCACGGCACCGAAAAGCGCCGCTCGTTGTGGCCGCGGACCTGCGAGCCGAGCCCGATCACAAAACGCCCGCCGGTCGACCCGGCCAGATCCCAGCCGACTTGCGCCACCGCCATCGGCGTGCGCGCGAACGAGATCGCGACGCCGGTGTGCAGTTCGACCCGCTCGGCCGCCACCCCGGCCACCGCCAGCGCCAGGAACGGGTCGTGCTGGTTCTCCATCGCGATGATGCCGTCATAGCCCTCGGCCTCGGCGGCGCGCGCCGCCTCAGGCACCCGGCGCAGATCCCCCTGCGGCACCGTCGTGAACACCCGCATCCCCGTTCCCCTCTGCAAAACGGCCTCAGCGAGTTTGCGCTGAAACTCCGGCCAAACACCACCCCTTGGCCGGGCTTGTCCCGGCCATCCACGTCTTGAGACTCCGCCCGTTTCGAGAAAGACGTGGTGCCCGGGACGAGCCCGGGCACGGGGCGTATGTTGGAAAAGCGGGGGAGGGGAAAAGCCTGTCGGCTATAATCGCGCGATGTCGCGCTCTCTTCTTGCCTGGCCGGGGGTGCCGCTGGCGTTGTTGTCGGCGGCGCTGTTCGGCGTCAGCACGCCGTTCGCCAAGCTGCTGCTTGGCGATGGCGTGAGCCCGTGGCTGCTGGCGGGCCTGCTCTATCTCGGATCGGGCATTGGCCTCGCCATCCTTCAGGCGGTGCGCAAGGCGTCGGGCGCGATGACCGCCGAGGCGCCGCTGCGCCGCGCCGATCTTCCGTGGCTCGCCCTTATCGTGCTGAGCGGCGGCGTGATCGGGCCGGTGCTGCTGATGCTCGGTCTCGCGATGACCGCGGCTTCGACCGCCAGCCTCCTGTTGAACCTGGAAAGCCTTGCGACGATGGCGCTCGCCTGGGTGTTGTTCGGCGAGCACGTCGATCGCCGGCTGCTGCTTGGCGCAGCGGCGATCCTCGCGGGGGCGGTCTTGCTGTCCTGGCAGAGCGGACCCGCGGGGTTCGGCTGGGGCGCGGCGGCCATAGCGGGCGCCTGTCTCGCCTGGGGGCTCGACAACAATCTGACCCGCCGGTTGAGCGCCGCCGACCCGGTGCAGATCGCGCTGATCAAGGGGCTCGCGGCCGGAGCGGTGAACCTGGTTCTCGCCCTCATCGCCGGCGCGCAGCTCCCGTCCGCCAGCGCGATCGGTGGCGCCGCGCTGATCGGCTTCATCGGCTACGGCGTCAGCCTGGTATTGTTCGTGCTCGGGCTGCGTCATCTCGGCGCCGCCCGCACCGGCGCTTATTTCGCGACGGCGCCGTTTATCGGCGCGGTCGTCGCGATCGCGCTGCTCGGTGAACCCGTGACCGGCCAGTTGATCATCGCCGGGCTTTTGATGGCGCTCGGGCTGTACCTGCATCTCGCCGAGGCGCATGAGCACGAGCACACGCACGAGGTCTTCGAGCACGAGCACCGCCACGCCCATGATACGCACCATCAGCACCCGCATGGGCCGGGCGATCCGGCAGGCGAGCCGCACACCCACCGCCACCGCCACCTGCCGCTGATCCATAAGCACCCGCATTACCCCGATCTGCACCACCGCCATCCCCACCGACACGCGCGCGCGCTGAAGGAGCCAACGATATGCCGAACAATGGGCCGAACAATGTCGCGATCGGCGTCGGGCTGATGGAGTTCCCGTTTTCCGGCGCCGCCGCCTATTGGCGTTGGGTCGATCTGTGCGAGGCCGGCGGCGTCGATTCGATCTGGCAGACCGATCGCCTGGTCAGCCCGGCGCCGTTTCTCGAATGCATGAGCGTCATGGCGGCGCTCGCCGGCCGCACGAAGCGCATCAAATTCGGTGTCAATGTCCTGTCATTGGCGATGCGCGATGCGGTGCTGGTGGCGCGGCAATGCGCGACGATCGACTATCTGTCGAACGGCCGCCTCTTGCCGGCTTTTGGCATCGGCAGCCCGCTCGGGCCGGAATGGACCACCCTCAACCTCGACACCAAGACGCGCGGCCGCAAGACCGATGAGGGGCTCGAGGTGATCCGCCGCCTGTGGTCCGAGGACAAGGTCGATTTCGAGGGTGTGCACTATCACCTCTCGGGCGCCTCGATCTCGCCAAAGCCGGTACAGCCCGATCTGCCGATGTGGATCGGCGGCTCGTCCGAGGCGGCGATCCGGCGCACCGCCCGCCTCGGCACCGGCTGGCAGGCCGGCCCCGAGACCCCCGAGCAGGTCGCCAAGGTGGTCGCCGCGATCAAAGCCGCCGCCGCCGAAGAGGGCCGCACGATCGACGACGATCATTACGGCGCCGGCATCCCGTTCCGTTTCGGCCGCGTGGACGACCCGACGCTCGTCCCGCTCTTCGAGGCCTACAAGAAGCGCACCGGCCGCGACCCCAAAGATTACTTCGCGATCGGCGACGCCGCGGCGATCGTCCAGAAGATCGCCGATTACGTCGCGGCCGGCGTCTCGAAATTCATCCTGCGCCCAGCCGCCAAGGGCGACGACGAAATGATGGCGCAGACAAGCCGCCTGATCGACGAGGTGCTGCCGCTCGCCGCATCCCGCTGGCCCAAACCCAAAAAGCGTCCCGCCGTCGGACCAGCCGCCGAATGAGGCAATGCCTCGAAAATTTGGAGTAATCCCGGTAATCCGACGCCAGGCGTCGCGACCCGACTCCACATAACCCGGCAGCAACTCCGCCATGCCCTTCACGTGATCAAACGCGATGCAAAACTCGCTCCCACGGATCGCGTTACAATATGGGATGATGGCATGGTGACGGATGAATCGGATGCCCCGATAGGCAACATCTATGAAGAAATCTGAACTCGGAACGCTGCAGACCTATGCGAGTCTGCGCTTCATCGGCGACGGGCTCGAGCCGCAGCGCCTAACTGATGTGCTGAATGTATGCCCGGAAATCGCCTATAGAAAGGGTGAGGTCTACAAGCTCAGCGGAGGTCATGAGATTCGCGGGCGCACCGGGCTCTGGGTAATATCGAGCAAGGGCGTTGTCGCGAGCACCGATTTGAACGAGCACTTTGATTATCTGCTCGGGGTTCTATTTTCAGGCGGCAACGACAGTAAGCTGAAACGACTGCATGAGCTCATGCGGGACGACGGCATAGAGGCGGATGCCCCTTGCTTCTGGCACGGCAAGCATGGGGCCAAGCCGCCGGTCATCCGCGATGAGATCCGCGCCAAGCTGGCGCGAATTCCGGCCGAGATTCGGGCGGATTTCGATACCGAGTAAGATTCAGCCGAGCCGCTGAATGAGCGCCTGCGCGGCGGCGGGGGCGCGTACCTTGGCGCCGTTGATGAAATAGAGAAATACGTCGCGTCCCTCGGCGGCCCAGCCGCGCGCCCGCTCGGCCCAGTCGTCGAGCGCCGCGGGCGGATAGCCGGTCGGCTCCTCCTCGGCGCAGCGCCGCAATCGCAGATAAACGAAATCGGCGGTCAGCTCGTCAAAGGCCGGGTGCTTCGCGTCATCGACCCGCGCCACGGCGATGCGGTGCTCGCGCAGCAGGTCGAAGAATTTCGGCGTGCGAAAGCTCTGATGCCGCACCTCGACGACATGGCGGATCGCGCGCCCACCGATCTCGCGTGGCAGCAGTTTCAGAAACGCCGCGAAATCCGCTCGGTCGAATGCTTTGAACGGCGCGAATTGCCACAGGAGCGGGCCGAGCTTGTCGCCGAGCTCGGTGAGGCCGCTGCCGAGAAAGCGCTCGATACCCGGCCCGGTCTCCGCGAGATCGCCGCCGCGCTGCGTCACATAACGCGGCCCCTTCAGCGAAAAGACGAAATTCTCCGGCGTCTCGTCATGCCATTTCTTGAAGCTCGCCGGGGTCTGCGTCCGGTAGAAAGTGCCGTTGATCTCGATCGCGGTGACGTGCCGGCTGGCGAAGGCGAGCTCCTCGGCCTGGCGCAGACCGGAGGGGTAGAACGTGCCGCGCCACGGCGGGAACACCCAGCCGCCGATCCCGGCGCGTATCGTCCCGGTATTGCTCCTCATTCAATCGGTTATAAGATCGGTCGAGACCCTCGGAAAGGAGAAAGCCATGCCAGTCAAAGCCGGAGTCATTCGCGCCGGTGAGCGCACGACAAAGCGGGGCGCCGCCGAAACCTTTACCGGCGTCGTGTTTCAGGACCCGGTGATCACCGCGAACTCGCCATCGCGTCTCGGCGGCTCGGTCGTCACCTTCACCCCGGGTGCCCGCACCGCGTGGCACGCCCACCCGGTCGGACAGACGCTCTATTGCCTGTCGGGGGTCGGCCGCATCTGCTTCCAAGGCGAGAAGCCGCAGGTGCTGAACCCCGGCGACATCGTCAACATCCCGCCCGACACGATGCACTGGCACGGCGCCTCGCCCGACCGCCTGTTCGCGCATCTCGCTCTGTCGGAAGCCGGCGAGCAGGGCCAGGGCACCGCCTGGGGCGAGCACGTCAGCGACGCCGAATACACTCAGCCGGCAACCGGCCCGTAAGCGCAATTATTGCCCCTCTCCCGCACCGCGGGAGAGGGTGCCTGAGCGCATAGCGCGAAGGCGGGTGAGGGTGCTTCCGCCATAGACCCTCACCCGGCTCACCCTGCGGGCTCGCCACCCTCTCCCGCAGTGCGGGAGAGGGGCTATTCCGGTCCGTTCGCGCGCACTACCTTTCGCATCCTATGACAAGCCTTCCTTCCGCCGTCGATGTCGCGGTGATTGGCGCCGGCTCGGCCGGTATTGCCGCGGCGCGCCGGCTTGCCGCTTCCGGCCGCGTGTCGGTGCTGGTGCTGGAAGCGCGCGAGCGCGCCGGCGGCCGCGCCTGGACCGCCGATCTCGACGGGATCCCGATGGATCTCGGCTGCGAGTGGCTGCATTCGGCCGACCGCAACGTGCTGGCGCCGCTCGCCGAGGAGCTCGGCTTTGCGATCAATACGCGGCGGCCGAATTGGACGACCCGGCTGCGCTACAGCGGCGAGAGCGAAGCGGCCGAAGCCGACTGGCTGGCTGAGCGCGAAAGCTTTTATTGGGCGGTGCACCGCCTTGCGCAACAGGCGGAGGATGCTTCGTGCTCGGCGGCCCTGGTGCCGGGCGGGCGGTGGAACGCCTTGCTGGATGCGACGAGCACCTGGGGCAATGCGGTCGAACTCGAATATCTCTCGGCGAAGGACAATGACCGCTACGAGGATAGCGGCATCAACTGGCGGCTGCATCGCGGTTACGGAAGGCTGTTCGAGGCTCTGTCTGAGGGCCTGCCGATCGCCTACGGCACGAAAGCGACGCGGATCGACCATCGCGGCGCGGCGCTCGCGATCGAGACCAGCCACGGCACGGTCAGCGCGGCCCGGGTCATCGTTGCGGTGCCGAGCGCGATCATCGCCGAGGAGCGGCTCGTCTTCGATCCGCCGCTGCCCGACAAGCTCGCCGCCGCCGCGGGGTTGCCGCTCGGTCTCGCCGACAAGCTGTTCTTCCAATTCGACGATGCCAACGACCTTTCGGAGCGCTACCTCGTCGGCTCGACCCGGCGGCGCGAGACGATGAGCTACCAGATCAGACCGTTCGGCCGCCCGCGCATCAATTGCTTCTTCGGTGGCCGGTTTGCCGCCTCGCTCGAGCGCGACGGCTTCGACGCGATGGTCGCCTTTGCGACCGACGAACTGGCCGGCCTGCTCGGTAATGATGTGCGGCGCCATCTCAAACCGCTCGCCGCCTCGTTCTGGCGCCAGGATGAATTCGCCCGAGGCTCCTATTCCTATGCATTGCCACGCCATGCCGACGATCGCGCCAGGCTCGTGGCGCCGGTCGACGGCCGGCTGTTTTTCGCCGGCGAGGCCTGTTCGCTGAATTTCTTTTCGACCGCGCACGGCGCTTACGAGACCGGCACCGCCGCCGCCGAAGCTGCCTTGGCGAGCTTGCGCTGAATGAGCGACCTCTCGCTGCCGCGTTTCCCGCCGCCGCTGGCCGAGCGCGATCAGTTGCCGCCGCGCGAGATTGCCGCCGTGATGCGGCAGAACGTGCTGGCCGCGTTCTCCGAGCGCGCCTTCACCGAGGATGTCCTGTCGCGCCGGCTGTTCGGCCGCGAGCAGATTACGCTGAACCGGCCGGCGGCGATCCGCCATGTGCTGATCGACAATGCCGAGAATTACGGCCGCACTGCGGCGACCGTGCGCCTCCTCTACCCGATCGTCGGCCGCGGCCTGTTCCTCGCCGAAGGTGAGGATTGGCGCGAGCAGCGCCGCACCGTGGCGCCGTCCTTTGCGCCACGCACCGTGCCGACGGTGGCGCGCCACGTCGCCGGTGTCGCCGAGGAGCTGGCCGCCGATCTCGCCGCCAAACTGGGCGAAGTCGATCTCGCCGACAAGATGCACGAGCTCGCGATCGAGGTGGCCGGCCGGGCGATGTTCTCGCTCGAAATGGGCGAGTTCGCGCCGCGCATGCGCGATATGCTGGCGGACTACGGCGAGCGCCTGGCGCAGCCCTCCGCGCTCGACATCCTGCTACCCGCTTGGCTGCCCGCGCCGCGCGATTTCGCGCGCTGGCGCTTCCGCCGCCGCTGGCTCGGACTGATCGGCGAGATCATCACCGCCCGCCAAGCCAGAGCCAAACCCGGCATGCCTCGCGATCTGCTCGATCTGATGGCAAGCGACCCGGAAACCGGCCGGCCGGTGCCGCGCCACCGTCTTGCCGATCAGGTCGCGACGATGATCGCCGCCGGCCATGCAACGACCGCGGTCGCGCTGTTCTGGTCCTTCTATCTGCTCGCCGCCGCACCCGCCGTGCAGCAGCGCATCGCGGCCGAGGCGGCGCCGCTCGATTTAAGCCCCGAGGGGGCCGCCGATGCCCTGCAGCAGCTGAGCTACACCCGCGCCGTCGTGCAGGAATCGCTGCGGCTCTACCCGCCGGCCTACGGCATCTTCCGCCTCGCGAGGCAGGCCGACGAAGCCGATGGCGTGCCGATCCCGAAAGGCGCCATCGTGATGATCGCGCCGTGGCTGTTGCACCGCCACCGGAAGCTGTGGACCGAGCCCGATCTGTTTGACCCCTCGCGGTTTCTGCCCGGCGCGCCGGCTCCCGACCGCTTTGCGTACCTGCCGTTCGGCGTCGGGCCGCGGGTGTGCATCGGCGCACAATTCGCATTGACGGAGGCGACATTGGTTTTGGCGCGGTTGGTGCGGCAGTTTGAGATCGCGCGCGCCGACGATCGGCCGGTCGTCCCAGTCGCCGCCATTACGGTCCGGCCCGACAATCCGCCGCCCTTCCGCCTTCGCCCGCGCTGACGTATGAGTCACTCGGCATGGCATACGTCCTGAGAGAGACAGCGGAAATTGGCGGGATGGAGGGGGCGGCACCGTCTGCTCGCAATCTCGTCCCTCCCGCCGTTCTCGCCGGGCTGAGCCGGCGGTCCGATCTGCGCGGCGCCGTTCGGCTCGCCGCACATGCCGGGTGCATCGGCGCGACCGGAGCACTGGTCTGGCTAGCCGAGCCGCTCTGGTACCTGCTGATCCCGGCGATGGCGTTGCACGGCGTGATTATCGTCACCTTGTTCGCGCCGATGCATGAATGCGTCCACCGCACCGCCTTTGCCTCGCGCGCCGCGAACGAGATCGTCGGCTGGATCGCCGGCGTGTTAAGCTTCTACAATTCGACCTATTACTGGCATTTCCATTCCTGGCATCACCGTTACACCCAGGACCCCGCTCGCGACCCCGAGCTGATGTTCCCAAAAGCGGCCACGCGCCTCGAATATCTGCTCGAAATCAGCGCGATCACCTTCTGGTTTCGCCGGCTGATCGATTATCCGAAGCTCGCCCTTGGGGGCCTGCGACATCTGCCCTTCGTGCCGGAGGGCGCGAGACGCGCCATCGCGCTGTCGATGTCGGCCCAGTTGCTGATTTATCTCGCCGCCGCCGCCTCGGTCGCCCTCGGATTTCGTGAAGTGCTGTATTTCTGGTTTATGCCGGTGCTTCTTGCTCAGCCATTGCTGCGAGCCCTGCTGGTCGCCGAACACACCGGCTGCAGTCAGGACCGCAACGGTCTGACCAATACGCGGACCACGCTCACCTGGTTTCCGGTCCGGCTCCTGATGTGGAACATGCCGTACCACGCCGAGCATCATCTCTACCCGTCGACCCCGTTTCATCTTCTGCCCGCCTTGCATCGCGAAGTCCGAGCCGCGTTGCGCCACCTCGCGCCCGGCTATGTCGCGGCCAACCGGGAGATCCTGCGCAGCCTCTAGGCCCACCCCGTTGTCGCGCGTGTCGTTTAATCCCACCTACATCCGCGCAGCTCGGCGGCAATTCCGGTGGTGGGGCACTCTGAGTTTTTGCCGCAGAGCTCACATCGCAAATGCCGCGAGATCAGGATCTCGGGAATGTCCGACGGCCATAGCCTTATTCCGATCACGGACGAGCAGGCGAAATTGGGACAGGAGGTTATCAAGGCGTTTCGCGGCCTTGGTGCCTTCCTAGACAAGGCGCTTGGCAGCACCCCGGAGGATCTAATCGGCTATTTCGGCGGAGATCGGCTGCGGGTCCGCCGGGCGGAAAACATGGCCCGAATGCTTGCTGATGCTAAGGATCGTCTGGCCGACCGAGGGGTGGAACAAACCGAACCTGCCACCCTCACGGTTGCGCTCCCGATACTTCAGGCAGCTGCTGACGAAGATCGCGACGAAATTGTTGATCTTTGGGCGCGGTTGCTCGCAAACGCTATGGATCCGTCGCTTCGTAATGTGAGGCAACGTTTCATAGAAGCAATCAAGAAGATGGACCCGCCTGACGCACTCGCTTTGAAATATCTTTATCAAAATAGATTAACGACGATTCGAGGTGGAGATGTTGACCTCGGAAATAGCACCGTTGTCACTGATGGCTATATGGCAAAAAAAGTTGATCTGCGGGAATCGGCGTTACAAGTATCCCTTTCCAACTTAGAGGCCATAGGATTTCTTTGGATGCAAGGCGAGAGTCGCCATACTACAAACCTTTATCGCGAATTTATGCTCGCGTGTTTCCCCGAGCAGAAAACATGACAAAAAAGGCCTGGCAATCCAGGCGAACTACCGCCGGCCCCTACGTCGCTTCGGGCTGACCTGCGGGAAGGAGCAGACCGCGTTGGCACCGATCGCCCGACATCGTCTTCGGTTTCGTCCAGTAGGTTCGTCCGCGGGCTCTTTGGCGAGCCTACGCCGCAGCCCAGCCGTCAGGTCAACGACAGGCGGCCGCGCCAGCGGTCGCTTCGCCGCGATCGCTTCCCGCGTTTCGCTTTACCTCTGTAAGGCGCTGCAGAGCCTCGGCCCCTTGGCATCTCCTTCGTGATCGCGGCCGGTTGGATAGCGCGTTGGCCGCGCCTATGTTGGCGAGTCGGGATGGGTGGCCGAGCGGTTGAAGGCACCGGTCTTGAAAGTCGCCGGTGACTGTCCTGGCGGGTCATCGCGTGTATCCACCAGCAAGCAATTTCAACGAATTATCGGGTCGACCGGCGAGTTCCCGTACGGACAGTACTGTTTGATCCCAGCCAGTTGGGTCCAAAATTGGGTCCAAAGGCGCGTCATTCGATCGGGGGATGCTTCTGGTCGATGCCGGCAGCCCGCTCCCAGGCGCCGGCGACCTGAAACAGCATGGCCTCGGCGAAATAGCGCCCGACGAATTGCACGGAAAGCGGCAGGCCACCTGATGACAATCCTGCCATCATCGCCAATGCCGGGTGGCCGGTGACGTTGAAGGGCGTGCGCGCTTGGCGCGGATAGGTGCGTTCGGTTTCAACCGCATCCTCGATCCGGCTCGGCGGGTCCATGGCGCTGGCGCAGAGCAGCACATCGACGTCTCTCAGCGCTTCCTCGACCGACGCGATCATCTCGAGACGGCGGCGGTTCGCCTGGACGTAGTCGCCGGCACTGAGGAAAGCCCCTCCCAGCAGCCGGCGACGAGCCAGCTGACCGTAATCGCCTGGCCGCTCACGCAGCCATGGAGCGTGGATCGCCCAGGCCTCGCTCTGCAGGATCACGCGGTTCACCGCGGCGAATTCACCAAGCGTCGGCAATGACACATCGCGTATATCGGCGCCCAATTGCCGCAGTGTATCGGCGACGTTTTCGAGCCCGGCCGCGACCTCGGGATGGGCCGGCAGATCAGTCTCATGGAAATGCCGGATAAACCCGACGCGCGACCCACGCACGCCGCGCTCCAGCCCCGCTGCATAATGGCCGGGCGGTACGGCCGCGCTGCCCGGGTCGAGAGGATCGTGACCCGCGATCATGTCGAGCATCAATGCATTGTCGGCGACGGTTCGGGTCAGCGGGCCAACATGGTCTAGCGTGAACGAGAGCGGGAATACGCCACGCCGCGACACGAGGCCGTAGGTCGGCTTCAGCCCGACAATGCCGCAGGCGCTGGCCGGATTGCGCACGCTGCCGCCGGTATCGCTACCCAGCGCCATCGGGAAGAGTCCGGCGGCAATTCCCGATCCCGATCCCGAGGACGACCCGCCGGGGTGATGGGCCGTGTTCCACGGATTACGCGCGGGCGGCCATGGCAGGTCGAAGCTAGGGCCGCCGATCGCAAATTCGTGGGTCGACAACTTACCCAGGACAATCGCTCCGGCGCCGCGCAGCTTCGACACGCAGACCGCATCCGCCGCGGCAATGTTGTCGATCAGGATTTTGGAATGGCATGTCGTGGGCAAGCCGGCGACATCGATGATGTCCTTGATGCCCACCGGCACACCGTGCAGCGGCCCGCGTGGTCGGCCCGCGGCGATCTCCGCCTCGGCAGCTTTTGCCGCCTCTATCGCCGCCTCGCGATCAAGCCGGATGAACACGTTGAGCTTTGGATCGAACCGATCGATGCGGTCGAGCAGCGCGTTCATCAGCTCGACCGGCGACAGCTTGCGGGCGCGGATGGCATCCGCCGCCGCCGCGGCCGGCAACCAATGCAGATCGCTCACAGCCCGGTTCCCGCCTTCATCGGCGGCCAGGGTTCAGCGCGCGGATCGCTAGGAGCTCTCAGCCTTGCGGCCCAGTCGCCTGCCTGCATTGCGGCAGCCGTCACATCCTCGGGGAATTCTTTCAGCGCCTTGTCTAACCCGGCGCGCCGAGCCAGCAATTCGATCAATGCTCTATCCATGCTACGGCCCTTATTGCCGATGTGGTCAGTTCGAGATTACTGCGGTCCCGAACGGGCCCGGCAGGAAATCGTAATCGACGCGCGAGAGAATGGAGCCGGGACAGCGGCCGCGCAGGAGTCAGCCGAACCGCGGTCGTGGGTATTTCGGAGGAGCGACGTTCAGATGTGGGCACCGGATTTTGATTTCTATCCCGCCCGTCCTAATGGGTGCCAACTAGGCCCAGAAAGTGGCAGATTTTCTGGGCTTTTCGGCTCTTAGCGTCTCCCCTGTTCGTTCTGATCGCAGCCCGTGCTACCGAGTTCGGTAGCAATTTCGGTAGCAAGGGTTCGATGCGTTCCTCGGATGTAACTGGCGAACAGCGGGACCACGACTCAGCGCTCTACGACAGCAACCCGATTTGGTAGACTCTCAGCCCCCGGGAGATGACCGTGGGCGATTAGGGCCGCCTGCATGAAATTCGCCGATCCGCTAAACAGCATGGAGCGACGACAACGCATTTCGCATCGAGGCTGGCACGAGCCAGTTTCGGATTCAGCCAAGCTACGAGGATCGTAGAACAACTCCGGCGAGCGAGCTCCGGGCCATACCTGAGCAAAACCCGGGTTGCGCTTCCAAACCGGCTAGGCCCGCGCCGATGAGCCGGGGTGCGGCTGTCAAGGCCGGCGACGGGGCAAAGGGGGATCACCCGGTCTGCACGGAACGAGAAGTGGAGGAAGATCGGGGAAACGCCCCGGCGACGCCCTAAAGGGCTTGGCCTTGATAGCCCGGGGCCGCAGGCCCCTCTTCTCTGTTCGGAAATCAACTTTCAGCCGCAGGCTGGCCGAAAAAATCGCGCGAGGGATCGTTACCGTACGGCCGAGACGCCGCTTCGGCGGCTCGGGAAGCCGCACTAACGCGGCGCGTAGAGCCCGGTCCGGCTTTTGCCGGGCGCGCCACTATACTCGTAGCTACCTGTTCTCTGTTCAGGAGGCATCCGGGATGATGATCGCACTAACTCCCAAAACCTGCGTCGTGGCGATCTTTTTAGTCGCGGCCATTCAGCCGCACCGATCTAGCGCTCAAACGGTCGTCGATCGCGCGATCGCGAACGCCAATCCCTGCGCGGGATTGAAGACGAAGACGCCGGTTGGGACGATCGGGATCGACCAGCTCAAGGAGGTGCACGTCGAGAAAGCCGACGCAATTATGCAAGGCAGCGAACTCAAGATCAGTATCGATGGCCATCTTGCGTGTCGAACCTCGGATCGAGCAACGGCCAAGGGTGACGCTTCTGCGCATGTTTCTCTCACAGGGGAGGTATCGCTCATGGACTGCAGTAAACCGACCTTGAACGTATCCCTCAGCGACTTTGGCGGTACCTTCGGCTCAATTATCTCGGTTGGCTCAAGTCAGATGGAGGCTAGTCTTCGAACGGCC
>Ga0209474_10001890_pt1 | contig 19806 bp, 22 predicted proteins | sample GraSoiAngelo_145_FD_185902 | JGI IMG/M metagenome (GOLD analysis project Ga0209474, IMG submission 185902) | Grasslands soil microbial communities from the Angelo Coastal Reserve, California, USA - 14_1009_05_20cm (SPAdes) (version 2) | ecosystem: Environmental > Terrestrial > Soil > Grasslands... | reverse complement strand
GCGGGTGGAGCTGGCTTCCGAAATCGGCTCATCCCGCTATTACGGCGGCTTGCTGGTCGAACGGAGCGGCGGCCTGCATCCGGCAAAATATTTTGCCGGCCTTGCGCGGCTGGCCCGTGATCGCGGCGCGCACCTCTACGGCCACACCCCGGCCACCGCCATCGAACGACGGCACCGTGGGGGCTTTGCGGTGAGCACGCCGCGCGGCCGCATCAGCGCGGGCAACGTCCTGCTGGCAACGAATGGCTACAGCGACTCGATCGTGCCGTCAGTCCGCCGGCGCGTGATTCCGATCGGGAGTTACATCATCGCCACCGAGCCCCTGACTTCCGAGCTGGCGCAGAGTGCCATTCCGAATCGCCGCATGCTGATCGACTCGAAGAATTTCCTCTATTACTGGCGGCTCAGCGCTGACAACCGCATGCTGTTCGGCGGCCGAGCAAGCTTTGCGCCGACCACCATCCCCAAGGCCCGCGACTGGCTCTACGCGGCGATGACCCGAGTCCATCCACAACTTCGCGGCGTCAGGGTCGAGCACGCCTGGAGCGGGCTGGTCGGCTTCACCTTTGACCGGATGCCGCACATCGGCCGCATCAACGGGGTGACGTATGCGCTGGGCTATTGCGGCACCGGCGTCGCGATGTCAACGTATTTCGGCCAGCTTGCAGCGGATTGGATCGCCGGCGATGCGCTGCCACCGTTCTGGCAGCGCCCATTCCCCTCGATGCCGCTCTACCGCGAGAAGGCCTGGTTTCTACCGGCGCTGGGCTGGTACTACAGGACGTTAGACGGTTTGGGAGGCGGCGGACTCCCTTAGCTTGAAGCGCTGCGTCTTGCCGGTGGCGGTCTTGGGCAGCGCCTCGACAAACTCGACCCAGCGAGGACGCTTGTATTCGGCAATCTTGGAGCGAACGAAGTCCTGCAGCTCGCGGCCAAGCTCTGGCGACGGCGCATGGCCTGCCGCCAGAACGACGTAGGCCATCGGCTTTTCCAGCCTATCGGCATCCTGGCGTCCGATGACGCCTGCTTCCTGCACCGCGGGATGTTCCACCAGCGTGTTCTCGATTTCGACCGGACTCACCCAGATCCCACCAACTTTCAGCATGTCGTCCGCGCGGCCGGCATACCAGTAGTAGCCCTCGGGATCGCGGTAGAACTTGTCACCAGTTCGGATCCAGTGCCCTTCGATGGTGTTCTTGGTCCGCTCGTGTTTGTTCCAGTAGTAGGCGCAGGTGCTGTCGCCCTTGATCAACAGGTTGCCCACCGTTCCGTCCGGCACATCCGCGCCCGCCTCGTCAACGATCCGCGCCTCGTATCCCGGCACAAGCTCGCCGCTCGACCCGGGGCGGATCCGGCCGGGCCGATTGGAGATGAAGATATGGAGGATCTCCGTGCTGCCGATGCCGTCGAGAATCTCCCGACCGAAACGATCCTTGAAACGCTCGTAAAGGGCCTTCGGGAGCGCCTCACCCGCAGACACGGCGTGCCGGATGCTCGAAAGATCGAAGTCCTGAGCCTCCTGCTTATGGGCCAGCAGCTGCCCGTAATTGGTCGGCACCGAGAAGAACAGCGTTGGCTTGAATCGCTCGATCTGCGCATAGACGTTGGGCGGCGTCGGCGGCCCCGGCCAGAGGATGGTGGTCGCGCCAACCGCAAGGGGAAAGGTCAGCGCGTTTCCAAGGCCGTAGGCAAAGAAGAGCTTGGCCACCGAAAAGGTCCGATCCGCGGCGGTGATCCCGAGGACGCCCTGCGCGTAGCACGCCACGGTATGGACGATGTCGTGATGCAGGTGTACGGCGCCCTTCGGAAATCCGGTGGTGCCGGACGAGTAGAGCCAGAACGCCGCGTCGTCCTTGCTGGTTTGTTCGACCTCGAGCCGCGGTGAGGCCGAGAGCAAACGCTCGAGTCCAATCTGGTCGGCGGACGCTGCGGCTCCGTCGACGACGAGATGCTTGAGGTAGGGCAGCTCATCCCGTGCAATGGCAGTCAGCTGGGGTAGCAATGCCCCGCTCACCACCGCGATAGTAGCGCGCGAATCGTTGAGCATGTAGCGGTAGTCCCGGCTTTTCAGGAGCGTGTTCGTCGGGATCGGCACCGCGCCAATCTTCTGCGCACCGAAAAAGCTGTACGCAAAAGCGGGCGTGTCGAGCAGGAGAAGCAACACCCGCTCCTCGCGACGCACACCCAGCGCGCGGAGTCCGTTGGCCAGCCGGTTGGAGCGATCGGCGAGCTCCGCGTAGGTGACCGACTCATCGCCGCAGAGAATCGCCGTCCGGCCGCCGCGTCCTTCCCGAGCGTGGCGATCGACCAGGTAGTCGGCGATGTTAAATGAATCGGGTACGGTAACGACCGGAGCCGCCGGCGCGGCGCGCTCGATCGTCGTAGCCATGCGCCAAGTCTAGAGCTAGCGTTCGCCTCCCCGACGGCCGATCTCGGCCATGTGGTTCCGGTCGCGGCTTACCGCCTCGCCGCCCTTTTGTCCCGCCTGGCGCGCCTCCGATGGTGAGAACTCATGGGCGGTGCCTTGCTGGTGGGCTGCCCGGCCACCCTCGGCGGCGATCGCCCGTTGGCGCTGGTCGGTCATCCCGGCGAATCCCCGGCCGTTACTCGACCCGCGCGCGGCGCGGTGCGGCCGGGAAGATCTTGAGTGGGAGCGTTTCGATCGCGTGGTCGACGTCTTGCGTGACCGTGTGCGTGATCCGGTCGACCGAGACTTCGTTGTTCGCGATCTGCTCGCGCTTGACCGGCTCGCGACCTTCTTCTTCCCGCTCGATCGCTGCGATTTGGTCTCACCCTTTTCCCGCCGGACCTTGTTCACGGTGCGCGCGGCGACTTCTTCTGCACGACCCCCGTAACGCCCCGATTTCTTTGCACTCTGTTTGATGTGCTTGTACTGGCGCTCCCGTTTCGGACTCGCTCCGCGTGGCATGCTCTTCCTCCTTCCTGGCAATTACTCTACTATATTAATGGTAGTGCTGACTACGCGTAAGCTGATAGTGCTAGTGTAGCATGACGATCTCGTCTGTGCTGCTGAAGACCGTCGTCGGAGGTCTCGCGGTGGTCGCCTTCTCACTGGTCGGCCACGCCGGTCGTCCGAAGCGTTTTGCCGGGCTGTTCTCGGCGGCCCCCTCCGTCGCCGTCGCCAGCCTGGCGATTACCGCGGTAGTCAAAGGAGCCGCCGCAACCGTTCCCTATGCCCAGGGAATGGTGTTCGGGACAGCCGGGATGGTCGCCTACTGCCTGGTGTCGCTCTACCTGATTCAGCGACTTCACGCGCTGATCGGCTCGATCCTGGCTTGGCTTGCATGGCTCCTGGTCGCAGGTGGCCTCTACCTGGCACTCGGCCGATAACGATGGACGGCAGGCAGCTGCTGGAGGATGACCGCGAGCGCGTCGGCTTCGACTGGTCGACGCTTGGCTCTGTCAAGCCCGCAGAGCTCGGCATCCGCTTCGCCTTTGGGGCAGCTATTGCGCTGGTCGCCGGCGTGGCGGGTGCGGTTGCCGGCCCCAGGTTCGGTGGCCTTTTCCTCGCCTTTCCCGCTGTCCTCCCCGCGACCCTGACGTTGATCGAGAAGAAAGAGGGAACCACGAAGGCCTGGGCGGATGCCAGCGGTGGCGTGCTGGGCGCGCTGGGTCTCGGCGCCTTCGCCTTGACCGCGATGCTGCTACTCAGATGGAATCCGGTCGCCGCCCTCCTGGTGGCATTGCTGGCCTGGACCGTCGTCTCCGCCGGACTCTACTTTCTGTTCCGCGCTACTGGTCTCTTCCTGCGACAGGACCGGCTGGCGTCGACGTCTCGCTCGTGAGTTCGCCGCTGGTGGCCACGCCCCGCCAGTTGACGCCGTACTGAAGCACCAGGCCGTCATCGCCCACGGTAAGGTCGGCCGTGAAGCGCCCGGAGCGGTAACGATAGCGGTGCTGGTCGAGCCGCTCGTACGACTGATCGAGTCGCTCCACCTCCAGCGAGGGGAAGCGAATCCAGGCGGCCGTGACGGCTCTGGTTTCGGCGATCGCCAGGGCGAGGCGCCGGATGGGCAACGTATTCGTGGAGGGCGACCACTCGAGGTCCACGTCGAGACATCCGTCAAGGTCGTTCAATCTCCCATCTTCGCACGACCAGTGACCGGCCCCGTCGGCGGATACGCTGAGAATTCGCCGCCCGCCGTCTTCGAGCTCGACCTGGACGTCGCGCGTGCGCCAGCTCTGGTCGACTCGGATCGCGTACCGGACCAGATAAGGCGTGTCCTCGTGCGTCTGCAAGATCAGGCCCTTGAGCTCGAACCCGTTATCCGAGACGCTGGCGATGAAGCGCTCCATGCTGGGAGCGGTCAGGCCCTGCCACAGGATCCAGCGCCGTTTGCCCATCGGGCGATTATCGGTAAAATCACGCGGTCGGGCAGATACCGAAGCGGTCAAACGGGACTGACTGTAGATCAGTTGGCCTAGCGCCTTCGGGGGTTCGAATCCTCCTCTGCCCAATACCCGAGCCCACATAGCTCAGGTGGTAGAGCGACGCCTTGGTAAGGCGTAGGTCGCCGGTTCAACCCCGGCTGTGGGCTCCATCATTCAGTCCGATAGCCTGTGCTCATGGAACCACGTATCCACTCCCCGTTCATGCGGTTCCATGTGATGTATCCATTTGTCACGATGCTCAGCGCCGTTGGCGCGCTTGCCGGGGCCTTGCTCGGTGCTCTACTCGGCAATCTCGACGCTGGCATTGCCGCCGGCTTTGTGCTGGGGATGGTCGCCGGCCTGATCGTCGGCATTCGCATGCTGAATCATCTGACACTTGGTCTCGCTAGCCCGCCGCCACCAGGCGGATGGCGACGCTGGGACGATGACGACGAATGGACCTAGCTCAGGGTGGGTCGTAGCCGACGATACGCAGGATGAGGAGATGGCCGTGCGACGCGAAAGGGCTGTCGCCCACAACCCCGGTAAGGACCTCGAAGGACAGGGGTTCACGCCGCTGGCGAATATAGGTTCCGGTTTCGGCGATCTGTCCGATAAGGCAGAGGACGGCGGCCCGAATCTGGCCGAGCCCAAGCGATTGATCGCGAGGCCGCACCTCGACGACGAACCCACCATTTTGATCGATCTGGCTCGACTCAAGCCCGAACGTCGAATTAGCCTGTTCGCATGCCGCTCGCAAGTGCGGTAGGAGATGATTCTCGGGCTCCTCGGCGATCCAATTCTTTACGGAAGCGAGGCGGCGCAGCTCCTCAATTCCCTCGGCGAGGCGCGAGCCATCGGCGACGCCCTCACCCCGTGTATCTCCCTCCCAGCGAGCCCTCACGAGGTGAGGCTAGCACTCGACGTTTCGATAGGCTTGCCATATGCCTGCCAAAAAGAAGGCTCCGAAGAAGGCCCCGAGAGCCGCGGCGCGAGGTCGGAAGCCGGCCGCGGCGCGCGGCCCGGAGCCACGCGATAGCGTCATCGATCTATCTGGAAATGACGTCTCGCAACTCGCGGGACAGGTCGAAAAGCATGGCGGCGCGGTCGTAGGCGCCTACCGCGATCCCTTCGCCGGTCAGGCGTTGGTGCTGGCGTCGCTCCCGATCAAGAAAGTCGTAGCTACGCCGTTTCAGCGCGATCTCTCTAAAACCCACGCCACCCGGCTCGCTGATGCCATCGGTGCTGCAGGGCTGTTCCTCGATCCCGTCATCGCGGTGCCGTCCGCTGATGGGTTCTGGTCGCCGAATGGCCGCCATCGGCTGGAAGCGGCTCGGCGCCTGGGCATGCGGTCCGTGACCGCCCTGCTGGTGCCCGATGAAAAGATGGCCTATCGCATCCTGGCCCTGAACACCGAGAAGGCGCACAACCTGCGGGACCGCAGTCTCGAGGTGATCCGAATGGCCCGCCAGCTTGCGAAGGAGCAGCCCCGCTCAAAAGAGAACGAGCACGCGGTGACCTTTGAATCACCGGCGTTCCTTACCCTCGGTTGTGCCTACGAACAACGCTCGCGCTTTGCCGGCTCGTCGTATCAGCCGGTGCTGAACAAGGTCGATCGCTTCCTCGACAGCACGCTCCCGGCGGGGCTCCGCCAGCGCGAGCAGTGGGCGGTTCGGATCATGGACATCGACGATCGCGTCGCCGCCCACCTCAAGACGATGCAGGCCATGGGAATGAAGAGTCCATACCTGCGCGCGGTCATCGTCGCCCGCATCAACCCCGTTCGCTTCGTGCCGCCGTCACGCAAGAAGGATGCTGCGCCGCCGATGTCGATGGCGGAGGCGCTGACCAAGATGGCGGCCAATGTTCGCAAGTTTGACCCGAAGTCCATCAGACCCGGCGATCTGGCGCTGGTGGCTGCTATCGCTCCGTCTGCCGCCGACTGACGGTGTTTCGCCCGCTGGCGGCGCTCGATGCGTTCGATCGACGGCTCTTCGACCGCCTGACCAGACAGGAGCGGCACATCATCGACCGCGGTCTGAAGCGGTTGAGCAATAGCGCCAATCGATCGATGCTCTGGCTGACGATCGCCGCAGCCATGGCCGTCTTCGGCGGCCATCGCGCACGGCAGGCGGCGCTGCGCGGTGCGGTCGCGATCGCGATCACCTCGACCCTGGTCAACCTGCCGCTGAAATACGTGGCCCGACGCGACCGGCCGCCGCGGCGGCGATTCGATCGACCGTTGCCGATCAGCATGCCGGGCAGCTTTTCGTTCCCATCGGGTCACTCCGCCTCAGCCTTCGCGTTCGCCACCGGCGTTGGACTTGAGCACCCCTGGATGGCTCTTCCAATCCTCCCGCTGGCAAGCGCGGTCGCGTACTCTCGGGTCCACCTCCGGGTCCACTATCCGTTTGACGTGCTGGCGGGTGCCATCATCGGAGTTGGCATGGGCCTGGTGAGCGGCCCGGTCATTCGCGCCGCCCGTCGGGGATGGGACTCGATGGCGCCGGTGCCGGAGTCGGAACGTCCCTCGAGCAATGAGCTGATCCTCGTTGTCAGCCCGGGCGCGGGCCGCAGCGCGAAGCTGGTGCGGGCGAAAAAGGCCATCAAAGCGATGGGCTTACAGATCGCCACCGAGATCCCGGTCAAGGACGCGGCGCTCTTGGCGCGGCTGTTGCAGCGCTCCGGTCCTTCACCGATGGTCGTTGCGGCCGGCGGCGACGGGACGGTTGGTGCGGTCGCCAATGCCATCGTTGGGACGCCGGCGGTGCTCGGCATCCTTCCGCTCGGCACCTCGAATGACTTCGCCCGATCGATCAGTGTCCCCATGCACCTCGAGCATGCCGTCCAGCTGCTCGCCAGGGGGCGAATCTCAAGGGTCGATGCGGGTCGCTTTACCGGCGAGGGCGAGAAGCCCCGTCATTTCGTGCACGCTGCAGCGGTAGGCCTCAACGTCGCCTTCGCCCGGTTCGCGACCCGAGCCGATATTCGGGCGCGTCTCGGGCGCCTCACGTACGCAGCGGCGGTGGCGCTGGCACTTCGGGAGCGCCCGGTATTTCGTTGTGAAATGGAGTGGGAAAACCGAAAGGAGCAATCGAGTTTGGTCCACCTCGCGGTGATCAACGCCCCAGTTTTCGGCGGTTTCCTCGACCTGAGGATTCCGGGTTCGGATCCGGACGATCGAACGCTCGACGTCATCATGATCGAGCACCTGCCGATCCGTCGCCTGATCCGATCGGCGATCTATCCCGCCGTCGGCGTTCGGCGCGGCATCCGGGGCATTCGCACGCTCCAGGTTTCGCGGCTGAAAGTACGGCCAACCGAATCGATGGATGTAACGCTTGACGGGGAGGTCGCTGGAAAGCTCCCAGGGATCTTCGAGGTCGTGCCGGCCGCGCTAAGGGTTGTCACGCCTGCCCACTTCAGGGACGACCATCGATAACCGCGCGGAGCTCGTGACGTTTGGATTACGCGTCCTCGGCAGCTTCCTGGGCCTGGCGATCATCACAGCGGTGGTCGGGTTCGGCGTCAGAGCGTTGAGCCTGGGTCTCGACATCGGGATCATTCAAGCGGTGGCCGCACATCGCGATGCCACGGTGACCTCGATCGCCGAGATCGTGACCTATGCGGGATCATTCCCAATCCTTGCTCCGATCGCCGTCGCCGTCGTCCTGCTCCGACGCTGGAATCGGCCGGCCGATGACATCGCGCTGGTGGTTATCGCCGCCGGCAGCGCCGCTCTGCCGTGGTTGGTCAAGCTGATCGTGGCGCGGCCGCGGCCCAGCCTCGAGCAGCTTCAACATCTGTCGTCGCTCAGCTTTCCCTCTGAGCACACTACCCAGGCGGCGGCGATCTATCTAACAATCGCCATCGTCCTCTCAAAAGAACTGGGCCGCGGCTTGAGGGAGCTCGTCATCGGGCTCGCCGTGGTGATCGCCGTGGTCGTTGCCTGGTCGCGAGTCTATCTCGGCGTGCACTATCCCACGGACGTAGCAGCCGGACTCCTCCTGGGGTGGAGCTGGGCGCTACTCGTTTTCCACTGGGCTCGGCCGAGCTTGGAGCCCGCATCCTGACCTTCCCCCGCGAGGGTGCGAGGGAAAAGTAGCCAACCGCCCGACTTATCACGATTTTTTGGTGAGCTGGTGACGGCCGCCAACGAGGCTGCGACCAGTTGACAACGATCGCGAGACCGGCGATGCCATCGGCGGGGCATGTCCGTTGTACCAGCAGCGGACGGGGAGCAAATTCCGCGCGAACGCGCGCGATGGTGAGGGGGCATCAGCCCAATGGATCGCGACAGGTTCAGCTTGCGCAAGGCGTTGTCGGCGCTGATGGGAGCGACCGTGCTCCTGCTGGGGATTCCGGCGTTAACCGTGAGCGCCGCCGGGATCGACGATTATCCGTATCGGGGGACGTCCAACCTGTTGGATCGGTGGGGCTTCTATACCGGGTACTGCACGTCCTTCGCCGCGTTTCGATTGAGCCAGGAAGGGGTCGTCCTCCATGGAGCGACACTGCAAGGCCCGAACGGCAAGTCGGCGTTCTTCGGGAATGGCGGGACGTGGGACGCGGCCGCCGCATCGATCGGCTACGTCGTCGATGCCCATCCAACCGTTGGCTCGGTGGCCGTCTGGCACGGCGGAGAGGACGGTGCCTGGTCGGGTGGCCATGTCGCGTACGTCATGGCAGTGGATGGCGCGGGCAATGCGGTCGTTGAAGAGTACAACTGGTCGAACTATCTCCGGTACGGCCAGCGCACGACCCAGGCACGCCGCTACATCCATTTCGTGGGCGCGGCGACCCGGCCGGTGGTGCTTCCGCCAAAGGCTCCTGCGGTGCCGGCGGGCCATCCGTATCGCACCACGGATGTCGTCCGGCAACGCTCCGGGCCCGCCACCTGGTATCGCACCGTGGGGATCATTGCTGCGGGCCAGCGGATCATGATCGTCTGCCAGGTTCGGTCCGGCAGCGTCATCAACGGGACCGGGATTTGGGACCGGCTGAGCAACGGGTCCTACGTGACGGACTACTACACCTCTACCCCGGCGTTCAATCGCTTCAGCCCCGGACTTCCGCGCTGTTAATCCCTGCAGATAGGAGGGCCGCATCGCGCGGCCCTCTTTTCATTTGGGGGGCAGCTCGCCGCGTCGAATCTGGTTGAGCCGTTCGCGAGTCCTGGCATCGAGGCGATCCTCGAGCCGACGGGCAATGTCGGACCGGGCACGGCTATCGCCAATCTGCTCGTTCCGGCGCGCCAGCACGGCATCGACCTGGCTTTTCAGGGTGAGCGCCGAGACGGTCTTGATCTGGCGACCCAGGGCCAGGTCGCGCTGGACGGCATCCGAGGTCGCGACGGTCACCTCATCGCTCGCCTTCGCCTCGAACAGGAGCCTTTCAATCACGTGGTCGGCAGATGTCTTCCGGCCAGAATAGACGACCTGGACGCCATTGATGGTCTGCGTAGAGGCCTCGGCGTCAGGTCGCCGATGGGAATCGAAGACGACGGTAACCTTCTGGCGCGTCATGGCCGCGTAGTCGGCGAGGACGGAAATCAGCAGATCTCGAGCGTCCTCCAGTTTGACGTCCTTGACCGCCGAAAGCTCCGGCCAGGCAAAGATGATGTTGTAGCCGTCGACGATCAGCCGCTCCATTCGCTCAGCCTACGACCCGGGCACCTCCGTTTGTTGGCATGGTAGGTTGGTGCCTGAATGCGGACGCCACCGGACGGTCCCCATCCCGCAGACGCGATCACCGGCAGCGAGCTTCGCCGCGATGTCTCGGTCTGGGGCTCCTACATGTGGGGCTACGCGGCGGTCGGCGCCGACATCTACACCGCATTGGGGATCATCACCCTGGCTGCCCTTGGCCTGGCGCCACTAGCCTTCCTGGCCGCCGGGATCGTTTTTGCGCTCGTCGGCCTCTGCTACGCGGAAATGGCTTCTTCGTATCCATTGGCCGGAGGCGGTCAGTACTTTACTCTGCGAGGCCTCGGCGACCTGTCCGGGCTGATCGCCGGTGCGGCCCTGGTCCTCGACTACACGATCGACATCTCGCTCTTTACGGTGGTCGCGCTCGGCTACTTCAACTACTTTCTGCCATTGATCACGTTCGGCCACCATGCGGGTGACTTCACCGTGTCGCTCGGGCCGGTTCACCTCGCCTGGCTGTGGCTGCTCGAGTCGGTCGCCGGCATTGTTTTGCTCATCTGGCTCAACGTTCGCGGAATCAAGGTCTCCACGAATTTCAACGAGATCATCGGGACCATCGCCATCTTTGCGCAAAGTGTGATCGTGGTGGCCGGCTTCGTGCTCGTCTGGAAGCCGGAGATTGTTGCGAACCAGATGCTGTACAACCGGCCGACGCTGAGTCAGTTCGCCTTTGGCTCCTCACTCGCAATCATCGCCTTCGTCGGACTGGAGACGATCTCGCAGGTCGCTCAGGAAACGCGACGGCCCGCGACCATCATCCCGCGCACGTCGATTGGTCTGGTCATCTCGGTGCTTCTCTTCGCCATGGCCTTCTCGATCCTCGCCGTAGGCCTGGTCAATCCGTCGGAGTTTGCCGGCCACGAGGGTGAGTCGGTCGCCCTGATTGCGAGTCGGATCCCGATCATTGGAGTGGTCGCCGCCCCCCTGGCAGCGGTAATCGGCGCTCTCATCGTATTCATCTCGGCGAACTCGGGGGTGGTCAGCTCGTCGCGGCTGAGTTATTCAATGGCCCAGTTCGATCTCTTGCCCGCATGGTTCAAGAAGGTGAACAAGCGCTTCGCGACGCCAGCACGGGCCGTGATCGTCTTCGGCGGGATTGCGATGTTGCAAACGATCTTCGCCTTCTTCACACCTGGACAGCCTGGTAAAACCGCAGCGATCGATGTCCTCGCCGACCTTTACGCCTTCGGTGCCACTACCGGTTACCTGTTCGTTTTCATCTCGCTGCTCGTCCTGCGATTCAAGGATCCCTTCACGCCCCGGCCCTATAAGATGCCGCTCAACATCCGCGTGACCTACAAGGGCAACCAGGTCTGGTTCCCGGTGCTCGGCCTGCTCGGACTCCTGGGCGTCCTCTTCTTCCTGATTCTGGTGCTGCTCACCCATCATTACGCGCGCATCGTCGGTCCACTCTGGGTGGTGGCCGCCATCATCCTGTTCGCCATGTATCGACGACGGCGCGGCCTGCCCATATTCAAGACGCTTCCACGGGATTGGGAAGGCGCGACCAAAAAGGTGCTGCTCGAGGCGGAGGAGTTCCAGTCGCTGGAAGAGTACGAGGCAGCCCTGAGCGAGCATCGGGCGCGCACCTCCGGTCAGCCGAGCTAGCCTGGCCCTGGCTGGCGCCGTATCATCGGGCGCGTTGACGCAGGACTTCGTAGAGCAGAATCGAGCCGGCGACGGCGGCGTTCAGGGAACTCACCTTGCCGAGCATGGGGAGGCGGACCAGGGCGTCCGACTTCTTCCGCAGTAGCTCGTGCAACCCCTCACCTTCGGCCCCGATGACCAGCACCAGCGGCCGGCGGTAGTCGAAGTCCGTGTACAGCGTGGGCGCATCGCCGCTCAGCCCGACAATCCAGAAGCCAAGCTGCTTAAGCGTCTCGGTTGCCTGGGCGAGGTTGGCGACCCGAGCGTAGCGCAGGTGCTCGGCCGCGCCGGCAGAGGCTTTGACCACCGACGGTGTGACCTCAGGCGAGCGGTTGTGAGACGTCACGATACCGCCGACCCCGGTCGCCTCAGCCGTCCGGCTGATGGTCCCCAGGTTTTGCGGATCCTGCAGGCTGTCGAGCATCAGGAGGACGGCATCCGATCGGTCGGCCAGCGCCTCACGCGCCATCGGCTCCAACTCCCAATACGTGCGCGGGCCCACGTAGGCCACCACTCCCTGGTGCGCCTCGGAGTGCGCGATGTCATCGAGCTTTCGCCGGTTTGCCGACTCGATCGTGATCCGCCGGCCGGCCGCCAGTTGGCGTAACTCCTTGAGCCGGGGTTCCTCGCGCAGGCCTTCGGCGAAGAGCAATCGCTTCACTGGTCGGCCGGCGCGAAAGGCCTCCAGGATCGGATTGCGTCCGTAAATGATGTCGGGCGGGCGGGGCATGCCGTTGTCGGACTTACCGGATCCGCTTCCAGCGGGTGCCGTCCTGGGTATCGTCCAGCTGGATCCCCATCGCCAGGAGCTGCTGCCGGATCTCGTCGGCGCGGGCGAAGTCACGGCGATCGCGTGCCGCCCGCCGCTCCGCGATGAGCCGTTCGACCTCGGCGTCGACCGCCTGCGGGAAGTCGATCACGTCCAGGATTCGATCCGCGTGCCGCAGCATGGCCATCGCCGCAGCGCGCTCGTCCGCCGTCGCCTTGCCTGACTCCAGGCGCGTGTTGAAGGCCTTAATGAACTCGAAGAGATGTCCGACCGCGGCCGGGAGGTTGAGGTCATCACGCAGCGCGTCGTCCCAGCGCTGCTGGACCTCGAGCCCCCCACCCTGACCCTCCCCCGCAAGGGGGGAGGGAACTGGACCACCCTGACCCTCCCCCGCAAGGGGGGAGGGAATCGGGCCGAGGCGAACGGCAAACTCGTCGAGCCGCTTGACCGAACTTGCGGCGGCCTTGAGGAGCTCGGGAGAAAACGCCAGTGGACTCCGGTAATGCGCGCCGGTCATGAGCGCATAGCGGATGGCGCGCGGCTGATAGCCCTCGGCCAGGACGTCGCGCAGTGTCGAAAAATTCTTGAGCCGCTTTGACATCTTCTCGCCCACGGCATCTTGCAGGAACTGGGCGTGCAGCCAGTAGCGGGCGAAGGTCTTTCCGGTCGCTGCCTCGCTCTGCGCGATCTCGTTCTCGTGGTGGGGAAAGATATTGTCGACGCCGCCCGTATGGATGTCGAAGCTCTGACCCAGGTACTTCATGCTCATCGCGGAGCACTCGATGTGCCAGCCGGGGCGCCCCGCCCCCAGCGGCGTTTCCCACGACTGCTCGCCTGGTTTGCGTGCCTTCCAGAGGACGAAATCACGGGGGTCGTCTTTGCCGTAGTCGTCGACGTCGACCCGCGCCCCGGCCTTGAGGCCGCTGACATCAAGGTGCGCCAGCCGCCCGTAGCGAGGAAAGGTCGCAATCCGGAAGTAGGTCGAGCCGTCGCTGACGTACGTGTGGCCCTTTTCACTCAAGACTTCGATCAACGAGACCATCTCGAAGATGTGCTGAGTGGCACGCGGATAATGCTCCGCCCTCTCGATCCGCAAGATATCGAGGTGCTCGAAGAATGCCTCGATGTATGGCTCCGTGAATTCGTCAATCGTGATGGCTTTGTCCGCCGCTTTCTTGATGATCCGGTCCTCGACGTCGGTGAGGTTCATCACCTGTGTGACCTGGTAGCCCTGCTGAATCAGAACGCGACGCAGGAGGTCCTCAAAAAGAAAGGTCCGGAAGTTCCCGATGTGGGCGTAGTCGTGCACCGTTGGGCCGCAGGTGTACATCCGCACCTGGCCAGCAACCAGGGGCATGAACTCCTCGGTCTTGCCGGACATCGTGTTGTGGAGCCGAAGCGGCGTCACGGAATCTCTCGAAGCAGGGCCACGGCCTGGGCGGCGAGGGCCTCGCCGCGGCCGATCGCGCCGATGTGGTCGGTGGTCGTCGCCTTTAGCCCGACCGCTGCCGGATCGACGCCGAGCGCATCCGCCAGGCTGTTCCGAATCTGCTCGCGATACGGCGCCAGCCGCGGTACCTGGGCGAGCAGCGTCACGTCGACGTTCTCGACCGCCCACTTCGCCCGCCGGCAGTGATCGGTCACCTCGTGGAGCAAATCGAGGCTACGGGCGTCTTTGTATTTCGGGTCATCATCGGGAAAGAGCGTTCCGATGTCACCAATTCCGGCGGCGCCACAGAGCGCGTCAATCAGCGCGTGGCAGATGACATCCGCGTCGCTGTGGCCTTGCAGCCCCATGTCCCAGGGAAGTTCGATGCCACCGAGCACGAGCCGGCGGCCTACGACCAACCGGTGAAGGTCGAACCCGGTTCCTACGCGCACCGCCGCCCACCCCCGCCGTCCAGTCGCATCTACTGCATTCTGCTATACAGCGGCCGTCGATCTCGGCGATTGTTAGGGCTGTTCAGGCGGCCTTCTGCAAAGACGCTCTGATGGCTTCCGGGCCGACCTCGACCACGTTGCCATCCTCGGACTGAAATAGCATGAGCAAACGCAGCTCCGACCACGGGCTCCACGGATTGCCTGTGAGCACAGCGGCGATTTGATGCGGGTCGAGCTGTTTCATATTGGCTGTTCGTCCTGGCCGGCGCCGGGCTGCCCCTACTGAATAAAACGTCGGAACCGTTACGGCCCGCGTAGCGGCTACACGGACACGGGGTGGGCGGCGAGTAGGGCTTCCACCATCAGCGCATCCTCACGGGTTGCAACTTTGAGGTTGCTGTAGGAGCCTGTGAAGACCTTGACGGGCTTGCCCAGCTTTTCGATCAACTCCGCATCATCCTCCACGACGATCCGCTCACGTACCGCCTTATCGTGCGCCGCAACAATCCAGTCGTAACGGAACACCTGCGGAGTTTGGACCTGCATCAGGTCGGAGCGCTCGACGGTGCCGTGAACGAAGCCGGCGCGGTCAACATGCTTGTATGTATGGCGAACCGGGATGGCCGCGGTGGCCGCCCCATGCTGGCGAGCGGCCTCGAGCCCGGCATGGATCAGCTCGTCGCTGACCAGCGGCCTCGCGCCGTCATGGACGATCACAAAATCCGGCGGATCCTTTGCGAGGCTCTGCAGTCCGAGGCGAACCGAGTCCTGCCGTCGTTCACCGCCGAGGCGAATGTCAATCGCCTTCCGCCAGCCATCACCTTCCAATTCGCGCGCGACTTCGAGCAAATTGCGCTGCGAGATCAGCAACGTGATGCCCGTGATCTCGGCGCAGCGGTCGAACGCCTCGAGGGTTCGCCGAATCAGTGACCGGCCTCCAACCGGCATCAAGACCCTTGCGCTGGACTCCCCCTGATGAAGCCCGGCCCCGGCTGCCGGGATGATGGCCTGTACCTGCACGCTTCACCCCTTTGTCTGGCGTTTGGTGGCTTGAGTATACGGGCGGCGGCCGGCGAATTGAGGAGCGGGCGCGTGATCGACCACGGACACCGCCTTGGCCAGAGGGGTTGAAAGTGACGGTTCGATGGCTGCGGAGCGGCTAGAAACCGTTATTCGCACAAAACTTAGTGATCGCGGCCAAAACGATTGCGGAGCACTGAGCGACTGATTCCAAGTCGACCCATTCTCGCGCCCCGTGAAGTCCTTCGCCTGCCGGACCGAAAACGACGCTGGGGATGCCAGCTGCGGTGAGCAGCGCCGCATCAGTCCATCCGCTTAGTCCGCTGATCACCGGATCCCGCCCAAGCTCTGTTAGAACTTGCATGCCGAGAATCTTGACGATATCCGACTGCGCACTGACGTCGAGAGGCTCACGGCTGAAGATCGGTCGACACGTGGCGCGAAAGTGCGGATCAGCTGCGCTTAGACGATCAATTATGGCCTGGATTTCGGCGCGTACCATCTCAGGTGTCTCTCCCGGCAAGGTCCTCCTTTCTAGGCTCAGCTTGCACAATGCTGGGTAACTCGACAACTCCTGTCCGCCCTCAATAACTGAGGCATGCACGGAGGCCCGGCCGAGAAGGGGATGCCGCGGCCCGGCCTCCAGGTGGCGGCTCATGGCCTCAAGGGCGCCCAGGAACTTGCCCATCTTGACGATCGCGTCCACTCCCTCTTCGAATCTCGAGCCATGGGCGGCGACCCCGCTGGTCTCAATATCGAGCCAAACGAATCCCTTATGACAGGTTGCGATCTCAAGCGCGGTTGGCTCGGCGACGATGGCAGCGTCAGCCTGAAATCGGGCCGCGAGCGATTCCGTTCCGAGGCTCGCGAATTCCTCGTCGATGACACCGGCGAAGATCACCGTACCTTCAAGTTGGCGTTCTGCTGCTGCCGCAGTCGCGAGCATGAATGCGGCAAGGCCACCTTTCGTGTCCATGGCACCCCGGCCAAAGAGTCGGCCGCTCTCGATAGCGGCCGAGAAGGGCTGGTTCATAGCGGCTACGCCGACCGTGTCCAGGTGTGCATTGAGGATGATCGTGCGACCAGGTCTGCGTCCGCCCGCGACCGCGATGACATTGGGCCGTCCGGTTGCCACGTCTTCAAGGGTCGCCTCAATCCCGTGTCTCTTGAACCAGTTCGCGACGAACCGCGCCAACTCGGCCTCACCCGCACCACCAGGGACCAAGGAAGGATTGACTGAGTCGATGACGACCAGTTGGGTGAGCAGCGAAACAAGCTCGTCGGCGAAAGCGTCGGTCACGCGATCATCCGCCCATCGGGGTCCATGAAGAGGATGAATGATAATCCTCGACGTGCGCGTGAGCGACATCCAGCCACGGCCACGCGCCGGTCAGTGGATCAGAAGCAGCATCCCGCTTCTGACCTTTGTGACGCTTGGGCTCCCGGCGGGAGCACTCGGCGTCGCCTGGCCGTACATGCGCGCCTCGTTCGGGGCGCCGCTGGCGGGTCTCGGGCTCGTGCTGGCGACCTTTACGATTGCGTATTTTCTGGCGAGCGCCACCAGTGGACCGCTCACCGGCCGGCTCGGCACCTCGGGCCTCCTCGTGGGCGGCTGCACCCTCAGCGCCGTGGCCTGGCTTGGCCTGGCCCTCGCGCCTGAGTGGTGGATCGTCATCGTGGTCAGCTTCCTGGCGGGCGCCGGCTCGGGCCTCATTGACGCCAGCGTGAACGCGCACATCTCTTTGAACCGCGGGGTCAGATATATGGGTTGGCTGCATGCGTCGTGGGCGGTGGGCGCGGCCCTGGGTCCGCCGGTTGTAGTGGTGTCGCTGGCCGGCACCAGTTCGTGGCGGGCGGGGTTCGCGGCGATGGGCGGCGCGTTCCTGGCGGTCGGACTTCTGGTCAGTGCCAGGCGTCAGGACTGGGCAGAGGCAGCCGTGCCCCCGGCCGGTAACCCGTCGCAGAACGCGCCGGGTCGGCCCGCCTACCGTCGGGCCATGGTGGTCCTCGCCGGGCTGTTTCTGGTCGCCGCCGGGCTCGAGGCGACGGCCGGCGACTGGTCATACACGCAGCTCACGGTCGGCCGGGCCCTGTCGGCCGGGCTGGCTAGCTGGGGCGCCACCCTGTTCTGGGCCGGATTGGCCGCCGGCCGGGTCGCACTCGGCGTGCTGGGCAACCGCTTCCCACCCATTCGGTTGCTCGACGCCGGCATCGGCATCTCCGTGCTCGCGACGCTTATGTTCTGGCTCGCGCCGCCGCTGGTGTCCGCTCTGATCGCGCTTCCCCTACTGGGCGCCGCCGTCAGCGTGATCTTTCCGGTGCTGCTCTCACTCACCCCGGGTCGGGTTGGCACCAGGATGACCGCCCATGCGGTCGGATACGGCCTTGCGGCCGGCACCATCGGCGGCGGCGGAGTACCAGCCGGCATCGGCGTCGTACTCCAGTCGGTCGGGTTGTTCGCGTTAGGACCACTGCTGAGTGTCCTGGCAATGGTGCTGGCGCTACTCCATGCCATCAGCCGAGGCGCTCGGCGATACGCTCAGCTCGGGCAAGATCGTCCTGGGTCGTGATCTTAATGTTGTCGGGCTCGCCGTCGATCACGGCGACGTCGCCGCCCGCCCATTCGATGACCGAGGCGGTATCGGTGCCGACGAATCCCTGACGGGCCGCCTTGTTGTGCGCCTCCAGCAACCAGGTCGCCTGGAAGGCCTGCGGTGTCTGCACAGCCCAAAGATTCTTGGGATAACCGGCTATCCAACCATCGGCGACGTGCACGACGCTCCCGGCAAGAGGCAGGCCCGGAACACAGCCAATCGTGCGATCGGTTTGGGCCAGCAGCCGCTCGATCAGGCGATGGCTCGCAAACGGGCGTACCGCGTCGTGCACCAGGACCTTTTCGATTTGTTGGGCGTCGATCCGGGCAGCGAGCGCCTTGAGACCGGCAAATTCGGAACGATGCCGCACGTCGCCGCCGGCGACGACCATGCGGAGCTTGGGGAATCGTTCCTTCAGGCTTTCGCACGCGCGAAGGTCTGAAGCCCGGGCGACGAGCACGACGTCGGCGACGTGCCGGCTCGACTCGAGCAGAGCCAGCGAATATTCGACAATCGATCGACCACGGATCTCGAGGAAAACCTTGGTTTTCTTTGCCTGCATGCGGGTGCCCTCACCGCCGGCGACGACGATCGCGGCCGTGCTCATTTCCTCGGCAGGATGCTGACGCGCACTCCCGCGGCTTCGCAGAGCGAGAGCATGTCGGTAATCTCGCCCTCCCGCGCGATCGCCCGAGCCAACGTATCGACCAGCCCCTCGCGGGTGATCAGCCACGGACCGCGCGCCTCGACGAGCGTTTCTCGGGGCACGGTCCGGCGAACCAGACCGTCTACGACCTCTTTGCACGTATCGGTGATAGGAACGGTGGCGACGCTGATGGGGAATGCCCCCACCCTGCCCTTCCCCGAAGGGGGAGGGACATATTGCTCCAGGGGAGAGGGAATTACTTCATGGATTACGAAGCGGTTCGCGCCGGGGGATGCGGCGGCCAGCGCCTGACGAAGCCGCTCGACAATGGCTGGCCCGGGGGCGATGGTGAGGACGGCGAGATCAGGGTCCGGTGCCGCCGCCCTGGATCCTCCGCAGTGGTTTCGGCCGCCCCATCGTCGACTCGCTGGCCGGCGTGGCGAAGATCATCCGCCCGGCCGCCGTCTGCAGCACCGACGTGACGATGACTCCGATGGTCTGGTTCATGTACCGCCGGCCGTTCTCCACCACGATCATGGTGCCGTCATCCAGGTAGGCGACCCCCTGGTTCTGCTCCTTCCCTTCCTTGATCACCTGGATGTTCATCTCCTCACCGGGGATGACAACCGGCTTGAGCGCGTTGGCGAGGTTGTTGAGGTTGAGGATGCGAACCCCTTCCAGCTGCGCCACCCGGTTGAGGTTGTAATCATTCGTCATGATGGCGGCGGTTCGCGTCTTTGCCAATTTGATGAGCTTCATGTCGACTTCAGTGACATCGGGCACGTCCTCGTCGATAAATTCAATGTCGACTAATGGCTCTTTCTGCAGCAGGTTGAGGACCTCGAGGCCGCGACGTCCGCGGTTGCGGCGCAACGCGTCACTGGAGTCGGCGATGTATTGCAGCTCAGCCAGCACGAAATGCGGGACAAGGATCTTTTCGCGAAGAAATCCAGTCTGGGCGATGTCCATGATGCGACCGTCGATGATGACGCTCGTGTCGAGCAGTACACCCGTCTCTATCGCGCGGCCCTCGATCAGACCGGCCCCCGCGCGGGCGGGGCCGAGCACAAGAGCCATCATCTCGTGTCGCCGGTTGAGCCCGAGAGTCACCCCCCAATAGGCGAAGACGAGGGCCACAATCAACGAGAT
>Ga0209474_10001889_pt1 | contig 19823 bp, 18 predicted proteins | sample GraSoiAngelo_145_FD_185902 | JGI IMG/M metagenome (GOLD analysis project Ga0209474, IMG submission 185902) | Grasslands soil microbial communities from the Angelo Coastal Reserve, California, USA - 14_1009_05_20cm (SPAdes) (version 2) | ecosystem: Environmental > Terrestrial > Soil > Grasslands... | reverse complement strand
TCGGGATTTTTTGAGCGATTGGCAAAGGTACTATAGGCCTCCGGGCCCCGCGCCCTGGGGCCTTCGGAAATTCAAATTTTCGCCCTTGACAATACATTGTACAAGTACAATGTATTGTACGATTATTCAAGGGGAGTGCAATGACACACGTTTCTTATAGCGAGCTCCGCAACAATCTCGCGTCCTACATGGACGAGGTATGTGATAATCGAGCGCCCCTCTTTGTAACTCGTCAGAACGCTCGCAGCGTGGTCCTCATGTCCGAGGATGATTACGAGGGTCTGATGGAGACTGTTCACCTCCTGAAGAGCCCGGCGAACGCGGCTCGCTTGCTGCGTTCTATCAAGGATGCAGGTGAGGGTAAGCTGACAGAGCGCGAGATCATTGAACCAACGAAGTCTTGATTCTGCGGTGACATGATAACCGCTTGGACAGACGACGCTTGGGACGATTATCTCCAATGGCAGAAACAGAATCAAAAGATCCTCGCTTCTATCAATGATCTAATTGCAGACATCAAACGCGATCCGTTTAGGGGGCTCGGGAAACCAGAGCCCCTTAAGCATGGGTTGCAAGGCTGGTGGTCCCGGCGCATCTCAGGCGAGCATCGCTTGGTTTATCGCGTTCAAGGCAGCGGCGATAAACAACAATTGGATATCGCTCAATGCCGCTATTACTACTAGAGGCGCGAAGCAGTCCAGAGCCGCAAGACTGGATTGCCTCGTCGCGGGGCCCGTCATCGGGCACGCATTCGCGCGACCCGTTGGCTCCTCGCAATCACGGCTCGCTCACACCCCGAGATAGCGATGCTGCAGATCAGGCTCGGCGATCAGTTGCTCTGAGGTGCCGCTCCACACCGCGCGGCCGCGCTCGATGATGTAATGGCGGTCGGCGATGCGGGTGAGATGCTCGATGTTCTTGTCGATCACCAGGACCGATTGCCCGCGCGCCTTGAGCATCGACAGGCAGCGCCAGATTTCGTCGCGAATCAGGGGCGCGAGCCCCTCGGTGGCTTCATCGAGGATCAAGAGCCGTGGATTGGTCATCAACGCGCGGCCGATCGCCAGCATCTGCTGCTCGCCGCCGGAGAGCGTGTTGCCCATGTTGCGTCCGCGCTCGGCAAGCCGTGGAAACAGCGCGTGAATCTTTTTGATGGTCCACGGATCGGCGCTGCCGCTGCGATTGCTGGCTGCGGCAACGAGATTTTCGCGCACCGTCAGATTCGGAAATATCTGGCGCCCTTCAGGCACGAGGCCAATTCCGAGTTGCGCAATCCGAAACGAGGCGAGCTTGCGGACGTCCTGCCCGGCGAAACGGATCGCGCCGGCGCGCGCGGGCGTCAGCCCCAGGATGGAGCGGATGGTCGTGGTTTTGCCCATGCCGTTGCGGCCCATCATGGCCACCATCTCGCCCGATAGAACTGAGAGTGACATGCCGAACAGTGCCTGGCTGAGGCCATAGCAGGTCTCGATATTTTCGATCTCGAGCAAGGGCGCAGCGTCAGCCATGGCGGGTCACCGCATGCTGATCGCCGAGATAGGCGCGCTTTACCTCTTCGTTCTGGCGGATCTCCGCCGGCGCGCCCGAGGCGATCACGCGTCCATAGACGAGAACACTGATGCGGTCGGCCAGCGCGAACACGGCATCCATGTCATGCTCGACCAGCACAATGGAAACTTCACGTCGCAGCTCCTGCAAGAGCTTCACCATGCGCGCGGATTCAGTGACGCCAAGTCCCGCCATTGGCTCGTCCAGCAGCAGCAACTGCGGCCTTGTGGCGAGAGCGACCGCGAGTTCAAGCTCACGCTGTTCGCCATGGCTCAACCTGGACACCAGCACGTCGGCGCGAGGACCGAGCCCGACCCGATCCAATGCGGCCTGCGCGGCGTTGCGCAGATGGGCGATCTTGCGCGCGTTGCCCCAGAAGTGGAAGGAGTGACCGTCATGCGCTTGCGCCGCGAGCGCGACGTTATCTGCCGCGGTGAAATCCAAAAGCAGCGAAGTGATCTGGAACGAGCGCGCCAGTCCGAGCGCGCTGCGGCGGTAGGCAGGAACCCGGGTGATGTCACGGCCGGCCAGTTGAATGCTCCCGCCATGGGGAAGCAGCTGCCCGGTCAACTGGCTGATCAGCGTGGTCTTGCCGGCGCCGTTCGGTCCGATGATCGCGTGCAACTCGCCTTGTTGCACGTCGAGCGAGACGTGATCGGTAGCGACAATGCCGCCGAACCGCCGCACCAGTTTCTCGACCCGGAGCAAGGGTTCAGCCACGGCGCGCCCTCCCCAGCAGACCGTCGATGCCGCCTCGCCCGAACAACACGATCAGCAATAGGAGCGGACCCATGATCATCGCCCAGTATTCCGTCAACTGCGACAAAAACTCTTCCAGCAGTAGAAAAACGGCGGCACCGATTACCGGCCCGAACAGCGAGCCCATGCCGCCGAGGATGACCATCACCATCAGATCACCGGAGCGGGTCCAGTACATTACCGCAGGACTGACGAAATCGGTGTTGTTGGCGAGCATGGCTCCTGCCAATCCGCACATCGTGCCCGATATCACGAAGCAGACGAGCCGGTAGCGGGTGGCCGGAAACCCAATCGCCTGCATTCGCGCCTCGTTGGAGCGCAGTCCCTGCACCACCATGCCGAAGCGCGAATTGACGATGCGCCAGATCAAATAAAGCCCGCCGAGCAGGCACGCGAGGCAGAGATAATAGAACTGCACGCGGTTCGATAGATTGATGAGCCCGCCGAAATCGCTGCGCTTATAGATGGTCAACCCGTCGTCCCCGCCGTAGCGGGCGAGGCCGGATGCGACGTAATAGGCCATCTGCGCGAACGCCAGCGTGATCATGATGAAGTAGACCCCGCGGGTGCGCAGCGACAGCGCGCCGATCACCAGCGCAAACAGCGCCGAGGCCAACAGCGCCACCGGCCACTGAATGAACCCGGAGCCGATGCCTTCGGCCGCGAGAATGCCAACGGCATATCCGCCGATCCCGAGATAGGCGGCGTGACCGAAGCTCATCATTCCGCCGTAACCCATGATGAGATTCAGGCTTGCCGCCGCCAATGCGAAAATCACGATCCGTGTAAACAAGGTCAGCGCGAACACGTTCCCGCTCAGCGACGTATAGAGCGGAAGCACCAGCAGGCCGGCGACAACCAGCACCGCGGCAGCGTTGCGGACGTTGAGCGCAGCTTTCATGACCGGTTGGCCGGAAACAGCCCCTCCGGCCGCGCCACCAGCACAATGGCCATCACCAGATAAATGAGCATCGATGAGAGCGCCGGAGCCGCGGTCGAAGCGGCGGCAGAGCTCAGGATCTGCCGCAGCAGGTCGGGCAGGAATGCACGGCCCAGCGTATCGATCATGCCGACGAAGATCGCCGCGAGAAAGGCACCGCGGATCGAGCCGATGCCGCCGATCACGATGATGACAAAGGCAAGAATGAGGATATTTTCGCCCATCCCGATCTGAACGGTCAGGATCGGCGCCTGCATCAGCCCGGCGAGGCCGGCGAGCGCTGCGCCGAGCCCGAACACCAGCGTATAGAGCAGCTTGATATTGATGCCGAGCGCCCCGATCATTTCCCGGTTCGACGCGCCGGCGCGGATCAGCATGCCCAGGCGCGTTCGCATCACGACGAGATAAAGCATCAGCGCCACGGCCAGCGCGACCGCGATGATCGCCAGGCGGTAGGCTGGATAATAGATGCCGGGCAGGATCGCGATCGGCACCGTCAGCCAAGGCGGCAGCGGAAGCGCAAGCCCCGCGGGGCCCCAGATCAGCCGCACGGCATCGTTGAAAAACAAGATCAGGCCAAACGTCGCCAGCACATGATCGAGATGATCGCGTCCGTAAAGATGCCGAAGCGCCACGAATTCCAGGATGATGCCAAGCAGCAAGGTGGCGCCGAGCGCCAGCACCACGCCGAGGATGAAGTTCCCGGTCCAAGCCACGAAACTGGCGGCAAAGTAGGCGCCCATCATGTAAAGCGAGCCGTGCGCCAGATTGACGAAGTCCATGATACCGAACACCAGCGTCAATCCCGCCGCCAGCAGAAATAGCAGCAGGCCGAACTGCAATCCGTTCAGGAACTGTTCGATGACCAGCAGCATGGGCAATTAGCTCGAGCTGAAAGACGGGCCTAAAGGAATACAGCGGCGACGCCTAGCGCCGCCGCCGTATTGGGCAGGACGCCGATGATCACTTCATCGGGCACTTATCATGGAAACGATCCTGGTCGTCCTTGACGATGGTAGCTACGGTTTTGAGCGAGAGCTGGCCTTCGGCATCCTTGACGACATCCTGCAGATAAAAATTCTGGACCGGGATGTGGTTGTTGCCGAATTTGAACGGGCCGCGCACCGACTTGAAATTCGCTTTTTCCATTTCGGCCTTCATTGCGTCTTTCTTGCTGGTGTCGCCCTTCACCGCCTCCACCGCGCTGTTGATCAATTGCGCGGCGTCGTAGGACTGCGCGCCGTAAAACGTCGGGCGCAGGCCGGGATATTTCTTGCGGTAATCGGCGACGAACCGCTTGTTCTGCTCGTTCGGCAGATCGTTCACCCACTCCTGGGCGCCGGGAACGCCGAGTGCATTTTCCTTCTGCAGCGGCAGCGACAATTCGTCGATCGTAAAGGCCGTATAGAGCGGAATCTGCTGCTTGAGCCCGGCTTGGGTATATTGATTGAGGAACTGGACGCCGGCAGCGCCGGGATAGAACACGAAGATCGACTCCGCTTTGGAGGCGCGCGCCTTTGAGAGTTCAGCCGAGAAGTCGAGCTGGCTGGGCCAGACCGTATATTCCTCGCCCAGCACCTGGCCCTTGAACGTGCTCTTCACGCCGGCCAGCATGTCCTTGCCCGCGGCATAATTCGGACCGATCAGGAACACCGACTTGACGCCCTTCTGGTTCATGTAAAGGCCTACGGCCTGCGGCGTCTGGTCGTTTTGCCAGGACGTGGAGAACACATACGGCGAGCACAATTCGCCGGCGAGCTGCGAAGGTCCGGCGTTGGCGCTGATCAGGAAGGTCTGTGTATCGACCGCGGTCTTGAGCGAAGCCAGCAGCACGTTCGACCAGATGTAGCCGGCGATAAAGTCCACCTTGTCGGACTGAATCAGCTTCTCGGTCTTCTGCTTGCCGACGTCAGGCTTCTGACCGTCGTCCTCGTAGATCACCTCAACCGGCTTGCCGCCCATCTTGCGGCCCAGGTGATCGAGTGCGAGTTCGAACGAATTGCGCATGTCGTTGCCGATCACGGCGGTCGGTCCGCTGAACGTGCTGACAAATCCGATCTTGATGGAATCCGCCGCAATCGCGGAGTTTGCCAGTGCCAGCGACGTAATCCCCGCCAGCCAGAGTGCAGCTCTCATCTTCATTTTCCTCCTCGTTATTTGTTATACAGCCAGTCGATCGAGCTTCCCCGTTCGGGCAGCATCGGCTCCGGCCCCGGGGCTTCTCTTGTCGAGATGCCCTGTTTTTTGTGCGCGACATGGCAGGTCGGCGGCAAGCACGAACGACCAGCTCCCCCTTAGAACCTTTGGCGCATTGCATCCGTAAATGCACCATAGTTCGTGCCGGCAACAGATGGCAAGAATTATAGTTCTGGTTGGGAGTGCATCGGCGCAGCTTATCTCCTGCTATTGTGAGGGGCGGCCCTGAAAAGTCGCCAGTCCAATCGAACTGTGAATTGAGAGGCCGCCACCATGACGACCGGAGCGCCACAGCCAGCAAAACCCCATCACGTCGTGATCGTCGGCGCCGGCTTCGGCGGCCTCGAAACCACTTATCGCCTTGCCGGTGCGCCGGTCAGCATTACGCTGGTCGATCGGCGCAACCATCACCTGTTCCAGCCGCTGCTGTATCAGGTTGCCACCGCGTCGCTGGCGACGTCCGAGATTGCCTGGCCAATCCGTTATTTGGTGCGCGGCCGCCCAGAGGTCACGACCCTGTTTGCGACGGTGAACGGCATCGATGCGCAGGCCAAGTGCGTGCTGCTCGATGAGAGCGATCCTCTGCCCTATGACACGCTCGTCCTCGCCACCGGCGCGCGGCACGCGTATTTCGGCCACGACGAATGGGAGCCGTTCGCGCCCGGCCTCAAGACGCTGGAGGACGCGACCACGCTGCGGCGCCGAATCCTGGTGGCGTTCGAACGCGCCGAGCGCGAGACCGATCCCGAGCGGCGCGCGGCGCTGCTCACCTTTGTCATTATCGGTGCGGGCCCGACCGGGGTCGAACTCGCGGGCACCATCACCGAGCTGGCCCGCGATACGCTGCCGCCTGACTTCCGACACATCGATACCCATCAAGCGCGCGTCGTACTGATCGAAGCCGGCCCGCGGGTGCTGGCGGGCTTTCCTGACGACCTGTCGGCTTACGCGCAACGGTCGCTTGAAAGTCTCGGCGTCGAAATCATGTTGGGACAGCCGGTCACCGAATGCAGCGCCGAGGGCGTCGTCTATGGAGGCAACACGCTGAAAGCCAAGACCCTGATCTGGGCCGCCGGCGTACATGCCTCGCGCGCTGCCGAATGGCTCAACGCACCGGCCGATCACGCCGGCCGCGTTCAGGTGCTGCCCGACCTCACCATACCAGGCCGCCCCGATATTTTTGCGATTGGCGATACCGTTGTTATCGCAGGACCCGATGGAAAGCCGGTCCCCGGCATCGCACCCGCCGCCAAGCAGCAGGGCCGCTATGTCGCCGAGGCGATCAGAGCGCGTTTACGCGGCGATGCGCCGGCGCCGTTCCGCTACAAACATTCCGGCAGCCTGGCGCAAATCGGCAAACGCAAGGCGGTGATCGATTTCGGATGGATCAAGTTGCGCGGTGCGCTTGCGTGGTGGATATGGGGCATCGCCCATATTTACTTTTTGATCGGCCTGCGCCACCGGCTCAGCGTCGCGCTCAGTTGGCTTTGGATCTACACCCGCGATCAGCGCGCGGCGCGACTGATTACGCAAGGCAGCAGCAAGGTGATGGGCTGAGAACTGCGGCGTCTGCGTCTCAGCCACGCTGCGGAAAGCGCGCGAGGCTCACGGCTTTTGATCGCGCGGTTCATCGATGAGGCTGACATGGGCGGCGACAATCTTCCAGCCTTCTGGAAATCGCACCCAAGTCTGCATTTGCCGCCCCACCCTGCCCGGCGCGGTCTCGCGATAAAACAAAGTCGAAGCCACTGCGGTCTCGCGGCCGTAGGTCGTGATCACGGTTTTCGCTCTACGGCGCATCAGGCCGACCGGCGGGCGCGCGGCGCGAAACGCCGTGATCGCATGATGGCCATAGAGATTTTCGCCGATGCCGTAGCGCAGCGTACGGCTATCTCTGCGAAACAGTTCATCGAGGACGCCGACATCGTTGGAGACCAGCGCCTGCTCGTAGCGCTCAAACTGCGCGGTCACTTCCGCCAGCACGTCCGGGAGATCAACCTGCATTTTTATAGTCCCCTCGGCGGAGGAGCGCAGACCGCGCCGGCGCGCTCCAGCGCATAAGCCACCCGCAGCGCAATGTCCTCGCGCCACGGCGCGGCAATGATCTGAACACCGATCGGCATCGGTTCGAGCGGAACGGGGACGGCAACCACGGGAAGTCCGACGAATGAGATCGGCTGCGTGTGAATGCCGATATTGGCGCGGACCGGAAGTTCTACGCCATCGAGCACGAATGTGGTCTGCCCGAGCTTCGGGGCGACGCAGGGCGTCGCGGGTGCGATCATCACATCGACGGATTTGAACAGCTCCAGCACTTGCGTGCGGTACCAGCGGCGAAATTTCTGAGCGCGCTCGACCAGCGGTGCCGGAAGCATGGCGCCGGCCAGCAAGCGGTCGCGCACGGCCGGATCGAAATCATCAGGCCTTTGCCGCAGGCGATCGAGATGCAGCGAGGCGCCTTCGCTGGTGGTGATGACATAGGCAGCGGCACGGGCACGCGCCGCTTCCGGAATTTCCACGACGCGCGTGATTCCGAGCGCTTTGGCGAGGCGGGCGACCGCTTCGCTTGCTTCGGGAAACAAGTTGTTCTGAAAATATCCGCCGGCGATCGCGATCCGCAGCGCTCCAGTGTCCTGATTCAACAGCGGCATGATGGGCTCGGCGGGGCGCATGGCACATCCCGCATCGTCCGGATCGGATCCCTGCGTCGCGTCATAGGCGAGCGCCAGATCGACGACGTTGCGTGCGAACGGGCCGAGATGATCCAGGCTAAAGACGAATGGAAACGAACGCGCCCGTGACAGCCGGCCATAGGTCGGCTTCAGTCCGAAAATTCCGCAGAACGAGGATGGCACCCGGATCGAGCCGTTGGTGTCCGATCCCAACGCCAGCGGCACCAGGCCTCCGCCGACTGCCGCGCCGGAACCGCCGGACGAGCCGCCGGTCATGCGAGTCACGTCGTGCGGATTGCGCGATGGACCATCGTGCACGTTCTCGCCGGTGAAGTCATAGGCGTATTCGCCCATGTTGAGCGCGCCGACCAGCACCGCGCCGGCTGCCTCCATCCGCTCTATGAGACTGGCGTCGCGCGCCGATGGCGGCAGTTCACGGTTGATCTTCGATCCGGCACGGGTTGAGAGCCCCTGCACATCGAACAGGTTTTTGACCGCGAACGGCACGCCGGCAAGCGGGCCGGGATTTTTGCCAGTCGCGATAGCCGAATCGATCGCTCGCGCTTTTGCCCGCGCGCGGGTTGCGGTCACGTCCGTGAAGGAATTCAGGAGCGCGTCGTGCCTGGCAATCCTCGCCAGAGTTGCTTCGATGAAGCTCAGTGCGGTGACCTTTCCGCCCTGCACGGCTGAGGCAATTTCCGCAGCGGACAGAGCGTCAGCCTTTGCGGGCTTGGCGGGATCAGGCTGTAAAGACATTTGCCGGCTCGGTCTCATCGGGCAGCAAAAATTCGTCGACCAGCCCCGCCAGCCTCAGCGACACCTCGAGATTGGCCTTCACCGCCGGCTTCCACGCCGCCTCAACCGGCAGCGCCAGCGCCGTGGCGACGGCCTCAATGTAATCATCAAGAAAATCGGCGGCCATTATCCTCAATCCTTCGCAGTCAGTGAGCCGGGGAGGTACTGACGACTTCGCCAGCAGGTCCCCTTCTATAGCTATCCCGCGGGCGATCCAAGGCGGGCTCATGCGCGGCGGCTCGGGCTTGGATTGGCTGCATGCGCCGGATTGGTCATTGCGCAGCGGCGTTTCAAATCGGCCAGAGCAGTTCCTGCAATTCGAACAGATCGCCGGCTTTCTGCTGCCAGCCTTCGATGCAAATGTGCCGATTGAGATCGCTGAACCGGTGAAGCAGAAGCAGCGCCATAAGCCGGCGCTTCAGCGCGAAATTCACGTCAGCTCGCGAGTATCCGAATCCGCGAAACAGACTTTCAACGCGGCGCGGCATTCCGGCAGTCATGAAAGCGCTCGGGCCAAGCAGGTCGTACTCGCTCCATCCCGTCATCACGTCGCCAAAATCGATAAGCCCGGTTAGCTGCCAGTTATCGTTTTCGCAGCTCAAGAGAAAATTCTCCGGAATGTATTCGCCCGTCAAGATGACCGATGGTCCGTCCATCGGAATAAGCGTTGCCGCGTCTCGAAGAATATCGTCCAGCCCGTCCAGATATTTTTGCGCGAGGCCGAGGCGCTCGTGCCTGGCGCGACATCCCTCGATTTGCCTGGATATGAACTCGCTCCAGCCTGGCTCGATGCAAGACAATTTCCCCATCGGCGCGCGCTGGATTTCGGCGATCGTCTCGCCGATCTGACGAAGCACTCTCTCCTTCGCATCCTCCGGCAGCTTAGGCCATGCCTGCGCGCCGATCACGCCAGGCAGCCGCGTGAGCGCGAGGTATGGCCATTCGTCGCGCTCACCTTCGAGCACGATTTCCGGTATCGAGATTACAAGGCGACCGCGAAGCTGCAACAACGTCGCTCGCTCCGAGGCGAACTGACGGCGCAGCAACGGAGGGTAAATCTTCAGGACCAGCCAGGCATCGAGCGCGACCACCAGATTGGTGCCGGTCGGGAACAGATGCGGACTTTGATGCGACAAGCCATGGCTGCGCGCGATCTCAAGCGCCGCCGCCAGGCACCGAGACGAATCGGCTCGCCATGCCTGGTAAGTTTCGACAGTCGTCAGGCGCGGCATTGAGTTCATGATTCGCAATCGCTTCCAGGCGCCGCTCTATCCCATGAACTGATTCTAGGCCGCAACTAGCGATCCGGATTGGCCCGCTCGAACTGACGCAGCAGGCGGTTGCCGCGTTCGACCGCGGAATCCAGCGCTGCCTGCGCGGATTTCTTGCCGGCGAAGGCAAGCTCGAGCTCATCCTCGATCGCATCTCGAACCAGCACGAACGATCCGAGCCGAAGTCCCCTCGAATTGTCGGTCGGCGGTTTCAGCGTGATCTGCTCGATCGAGATGGCCGCCCCGGGATTGCGATCGTAAAAACCCTGCGCGCGGGTCAGGTCGAACGCCGCGCGGGTAATCGGCAGGTATCCGGTGTTCTGGTGCCATGCGGCCTGCACCTCCGGTTTCGAGAGGAAGCCGAAGAACTTTGCAACGCCCCTGTATTCCTCGCCCGATCGGTTGCGCAGCACCCACAACGTTGCGCCGCCAATGATTGTGTTCTGCGGCGCGCCTGCGACTTCGGGCCAGAATGGCAGCAGGCCGTAACCGACCTCGAACCTTGAATTGGCGTTGATGTCGGCGCGCGTCGCCGACGACCCGATGAAGATTCCGCATTCACCCTTCTGAAACCGGGGCTCGGCCTTGGTGGCACGACCGCTATAGTCGAAGGCCTTGTCGGTCTGCCATTCCGCCAGTTGCGCGATGTGCCGCACCAGCACGGGATTATTGAACGTCAGCATCGCGTCCAGCCCGCCGAAACCATTGGCCTCGGTCGAGATCGGCAGATTGTGATATGCGGAGAAATTCTCGACGTTGATCCACGAGGGCCATGACGTGGTGAACCCGCAAGCCGCACCGGATTGGCGTAGTCGTTTCGCCGCCGCGCCAACCTCGGGCCAGGTCTTTGGCGCAACTTCGGGATTAAGACCGGCGGCGCGGAACAGGTTCTTGTTATAATACAGGATCGGCGTCGAGGCGTTGAACGGGAATGACAGCATGTTGCCGGCGACATCGCTGTAATATCCAACCACAGCCGGAAGATAGGCGGCCGGAGAAAATGGCTCCGCCTGATCGCGCATCAGCTCGAACACAGGATAAATCGCTCCGCGCGCCGCCATCATGGTCGCTGTTGCAATTTCGTTTACCTGAACGATGGCGGGCTGGCTGCGCGAGCGAAACGCAAAAATCGCCGCTGTCACGGTTTCGGTATAATTGCCCTTGTGGCTAGGGAGGACGCGGTATTCGGACTGCGAGGCGTTGAAATCGGCGGCGAGCTTCTCAACCTGCCGGCCGAGTTCGCCCGACATCGCGTGCCACCAGATGATCTCGGTGACCGCGAACGCAGGAGCGCTTGATGTGAGCGCTATTGCGATGGCCGCGCATCGCAGCAGTCGCAGAGCCGATTTCAGAGATAGGGCCATTTTGATCCGTAGCCTCCGGAGCGCGATTTTTTGTGCCGCCCCGCTATAAATTTTAAGCGCTAAATATTTTCAATCCGCAAAGCAGAAGTCGCGGCCACAATTAATGGTATAAACGGCAGTCGTAGAATAGCTTATCTCGTCGGCTTCCACCAAATAGCATTGAACCTTTTATTCATTTCATCGACATCATCATAAGGGGATCGTTGCCTGTGTACAGCCGCGCCGAGCTTTCGCGGACAGTATTGACCGCTAGTTGCGCTGTTTTGACGGCGAAGGCGGTCACGCCAGAGTTCCGCGCTGACACCGCGATCCGCATCCAGTGCAGAAAATGGAAAGCGCTGGAGGAGCACAGGAGCAACGCGATCCCGCGAGCGCTGCGCTGATCGGACGAATTCGCAAGGTGGAGTAAGCGGGCTTTGGCAGTACCCCGGCAGGAAGCAGATGAACGGCCGACGAGGCTCGCCGCCCAAATTCGTGCCAGTATTGTTGGACTGGTGCGCGCGGTGCCGATCCGCTGGCGCATCCTGTCGATCGCGTCGCTGAACTCGGCGGTCGTCGTGGTTTTGGTTGCCCTGATATGGAACGGCGCCCAGGTGTTGGGTTCGGCCTGGGATGACGTGCGGCAAGTGCGTGAGTCCGACAAGATCCTGGCGCTGCTGGAGAGCGAAACCGGCCGGCTGCAGAATCTGATTCATCGCTACATCAACCAGCCCAGTCCCGAGCTGTTCGCCGAAATATTGCTGTTGCGCGAAGCCGTGCTCGGCACTCTTTCAACGCGCGCCTCGACAGATCCCATGCTATCGGGATCGGTGGAGGAGCTTGAGCGCGTCACCGAACGCTTCCTCAACGGATTTGGCGAGCTGCGCGCCGTACAGGCGACAATTTCGACCACCTATGACGAGCAGGTATTGCGTCCGGCGAGGGAGATGGCCGAACTCTACTCGATCATCGAGGGCGCCACCGGACAACGCGACGCGCTGATCTGGCCATCGCTTGGCAAATCGCGCGAAGCATTCACCGCGATGCTGGTCGCCGCAAATGCCTACTATCTTTCGCTCGCGACCGCCTCGGCCGAGGAAGCCCGCCGCAGCACCGAGACCATCGAGAAGACCATCCCCGTCATGTCCGACCTCGCTGACAACGACCTGCAGCGGCTGGCGCTGCAGCGGCTGCAGATACGCGCAGCGGCGCTGCGGGAGGGCCTTGTCAGATTGTCGGAGCAGCTCGCCAATCGGACGGAGTTATTGCGCAACACAATCGACGCCAGTCAGGCCGAAGCAATCGGCGCAATCGATGGTCTTTCGGTCAAGATGCGGCAGCGCGAGCAGAAAGCGCAGGAGACATTCGACCGGACGCTGACCGGCATATCCCGCAGGGTATTTTCCATCGCGGTAATCTTTCTCGGCATTATCATCACCGCGGGCGTAGTGATCGCGCTGAGCATCAGGCTGCCCCTGCAGCAGATCATGGCGGCGATGCACGCCATCACCACGGGCGATTATGACCGCCGCGTGCAGGGGACCGGCGCAAAGGACGAGGTCGGCGCCATGGCGCGAGCGGTCGAGGTCTTTCGCGAGAACGCCATTGCGAAGCGCAAGACCGAAGACGAATTGCGCGCCTCCAAGGAGAAAGCCGAGGGCGCCCTGCTTGAACTGAGCGCCGCCCAGCAAAACCTGATTGACGCCGAGCGCCTGGCCGCACTGGGCGGTCTGGTGGCCGGCGTCGCCCACGAAGTAAATAATCCGATCGGCATCAGCTTGACCGTGGCGTCCAGTTTCTCGCGCCGCGCCGAAATCTTCGAGACCGAGCTGAGATCAGAGGCGCCATTGCGCAGGTCGCGGCTCGAGGAATTCGTCCGGACCTCGCGCGATGCCGCCCAGCAACTGGTAAGCAATCTTCACCGCGCCGGGGAACTGATCCAGTCCTTCAAGCAGGTCGCCGTCGATCGCTCACATGCCGAGCGCCGGGAATTCAGGCTCAGCGAGGCGACCGACCAGATTATCGCCAGCTTGAGGCCGGTTTTGAAGCGATCGCCGATCGCGCTCTCGATCGACGTGCCGGAAGGTCTGGCGATCGACGGGTACCCAGGCGCTTATGGGCAGATTTTGACCAACTTGTTCCTGAATGCCGCAACTCACGCGTTCGCCGATGGGCGCGCGGGTGCGATTACGATATCAGCCAAACCCCGCGGCATCGAGGACGTCGAGATTATTTTTGCCGACAATGGGGCCGGAATGACACCGGAAGTGCAGCGGCAGGCCTTCGATCCGTTCTTCACGACGCGCCGGAACGATGGCGGAACAGGTCTAGGCCTGCATATCGTCTATAATCTCGTTACCCAGCAGCTTGGAGGCCGAATGATGCTGGAGTCAAGACTGGGACAAGGCACCACATTTCGCATTATCATGCCGAGAGCCGCCAAGCGCGGCTCGGTGATCGGAGAACACGCAAGCCACGGAAGCTCCCAATGGCCGAACAGGACGATGTCCTCCACCTGATCGACGATGCCGGAGCCGTTCCGGAAGCATCGAGCGCACGCAAATGGAAGGTCGCCGTTATCGACGACGACCCGGCCGTGCACGAGGGTACGCGATTTGCCCTGAGCGACTACAGTCTCCGCGGCCAGTCGCTGGAAATCCTGTCGGCCTACTCGGCCGCCGAAGGCCGCAGCTTGATGCGCGCGCATCCCGACATCGCGGCGGTGCTGCTCGATGTCATCATGGAAACCGACGCCGCGGGTCTCGATCTGGTCGAGTATATCCGCAACGAAATCCATAACGAGACTATCCGCATCATCCTGCGCACCGGCCAGCCAGGGCAGGCGCCCGAGCGCCGCGTTATCGTGCAGTACGATATCAACGACTACAAGGCGAAGACCGAGCTGACCGCCGACAAGCTATTCACCTCGCTGACCGCCGCCCTGCGCAGTTATCAGCAACTTGAGCGTATGGTCCAGACAAGGCGCGGCCTTGAGATCATCATCGACGCCGCCTCGACACTGTACGACTTCAGATCGATGCAACGTCTCGCCGAGGGTGTGCTGACCCAGCTTGCATCTCTCATCAATGTCGATTGCGCCGGCATCCTGGTGCTGCGCGATGACGGCGGCAGCTCGGGTGCGGATTTTTCGGTGCTTGCCGGCTCAGGCTGCTACAGCCGCTTCATCGGAACGAATGGCTCCAAGTCGCTCGATCCGGAGGTGCGCCAGATGGTTGAAGCGGCGTTCCAGCGCCGTAAAAATGAATTCCTGGATCAGCGCAGCGTACTCTATCTGCGCACCGGCAGCGGGCGCGAGGTGGTCGTGCTGTTGCAGGCCGAGCGCCAGCTATCGGAGACGGATCGCGCGTTGGTCGAGATTTTCGGCAGCCGGCTTTCGATCGCGTTCGATAACGTGATTCTTTATCAACAACTGCAGCAGGCCAACAGCCAACTGGAAGATCGGGTCGCACAGCGGACCCGCGCGCTGATGCAGGCCAACCGAAGGCTGTCGGCACAATGGCTGCGGCTGCAGCGCGCCAATGGCTTTAAAAATGAAATTCTTGGTACCGTGGCCCACGATCTGAAGAACCCGCTCGGCGTAATCCTCGGCCGCACCGAAATGCTGACCGAGTTGATCACCGCCGCCGCTTCCAAGGAGAGCGTCACGGCGCAGGTCGAGCACATTCGCGACGCCACCAAGCGCCTGACCTCGATGGTGGATCATCTGATTTCGGATGCAATGGCCGACGCTTTCGACATCTCCATTCGCCGCGAACCGGTGGATATCGCGGGCCTGGTCGGCGAAGTCGCGGATGCCAACCAGCCTCTGGCGCTCAACAAGCAGCAGACGATTACGGTCTCGGCGCCTCCGAATGTTGTCACGATGTGCGATGCCGATCGAATGCGCGAGGCCATCGATAACCTCATCAGCAACGCCATCAAGTACAGCCCGATTGGCGGAAAGATCACCGTACTCGTGACTCAGCACGGCGGAAACACTGTGGTCCGCGTCACCGATCAGGGTGCCGGTCTGTCTCCGGAAGATCTCGGGCGATTGTTCGGTCGCTTCCAGCGGCTCTCCGCAAAACCCACCGCCGGTGAAAGCTCGACCGGACTCGGGCTTTCGATTGTCAAGCGCATTATCGATATGCATGGCGGCCAAGTGACCGCAGATAGCGGCGGGCCCGGACAGGGCTCGACGTTTACAGTGATGCTGCCTGGGACAGAGATGCCATGACGCAGAATCAACATATCATCATTGTCGATGACGAGGCGCCGGCCCGCGAGATGGTCGGCGATTACCTGAAGATGCACGGCTTCAGCGTGTCGCTGTGCGAGGGCGGCAAGAGCCTGCGCGCCGCAATCGAAACCAGCGTGCCCGATCTTGTGGTGCTCGATTTGAACATGCCGGAGGAAGATGGGCTTTCCATTATCCGGGACCTGAAAAGCCGCGCCAATGTCCCGGTCATCATGCTGACCGCGACCGCAAGTCCAATCGACCGGGTGGTCGGGCTCGAAATTGGCGCCGACGACTACATCGCAAAACCCTGCGAATTGCGCGAGCTGATGGCGCGCATCCGCTCGGTGTTGCGGCGGAGTGCGCCGGGCAAGGCAAGCCCCGCGACTTCAGCGGCAAAAGCGACGAAAGAGCACCTGGTACGATTTGGCACCAAATGGCTGGACCTTGAGGCACAGGCGCTACGCGATGAGGAGGGCAACGAGCATCCGCTGACCGCTTCCGAATTCAACCTGCTGAAGGTATTCGCGGCAAACCCCAAGCGGGTACTGTCGCGCGAACGCCTGCTGGAATTGGCCAATGCCCGCGACGCCGAAGCGTTTGATCGCGCGGTTGATCTGCGAATCATGCGAATCCGGCGAAAAATCGAGATCGACCCGAGCAAGCCCGCCGTGATCCGCACCATCCGCGGCGGCGGCTATCTATTCTCGCCTGCCGGCGAGAAGGCCTGACCCCGGGCGGCACTTGGCGATGGCTGGCCTCGCTCCGGTCGCCTTGCCGGAAGAGATCGCGAGGGATCGTCGAATCGGTACTTCTGTTGAAATTGCTCGCATTTCAGCTCCGGATGTTTCGTCGCCAGCGCTGCGACGAAACAATTCTCCCGCGCATGAAACCATTTTCCCCTTGGCGTGCAGACATCCCGAAACTTTGGCTCACTAACAATTTGCGCCAACGAAGCGCCGTCCAAGCGGCGTCAGCGGGAGGCCGTCATGCAGAACGTCATCGCCATCAATGCCGCAGGCCAGCAAGGGATCATCGCTGCCCAGGCGACCTCGGACAACATGCTGCTGGAGAGCATTGCCGATGGCGGCCGAAGCGCGATGCACATCTTTTATTCACGGCACAATCTGCGGGTTTACCGGTTTGTCCTTCGCATCGTGCGCAACGCCACCTTGGCTGAGGACCTCACAAGCCAGGTCTTCCTGGACGTGTGGCGCACCGCCAGGCAATTCGAACGTCGCTCACAGGTTTGCACCTGGCTATTGTCGATCGCGCGCTTCAAGGCGCTCACCGCATTGCGTCAGCGCCGGCATGAGGACATCGACCAGGAGCACGTGCTTGAAATCGCCGACCAGTCCGACACGCCCGAGACCTCGCTGGAGCGCAATAAGACCAGTGCCATTCTGCGCGCCTGCATTGCAAAGCTATCGGCGGCGCACCGCGAGATCATCAACCTCGTCTACTATCACGAGAAGTCGGTTGAAGAGGTCGGCGCGATCATCGGCATCCCGCAGAGCACGGTGAAGACCCGAATGTTCTATGCACGCAAGCAACTCGCGGACCTGCTCCGGGGCGCCGGCGTCGACAGTCTGGCGGCCTGAGCTAGACCACGACAGGCGTATCGACCGCCTGACGCGCACGAAACCAATGAAACAAGGGACGACATCAGGGCGAAACATTGTCTGGCTATACCGATACTCATCAACGGCTTGCGAACGTTGCTTTCAACCCCCAAGTACCTTCAACCTCCAAGTACCTTCAACCCCAAGTACCTCCAACGACCCGGACGGGATGCCCCCCTCCGGGTCGCTCTGCATTTATTGCCTTTAGATCACCGCATTTCGGTTAGGGTATGGGCCTGCTCACTGAGGCTTTCAGGCCACATCCCGGAAATCACCAAATTGAAACTGCTCCAGCGGCATGCGTGGCTTACTTGCTATCGAGCCGTGCCTAAGATTTGATATTTGATTATTTGATATTTGATTAGTTTGGCAAACGCCTGCCAAAGGGGCTTGCATGTTCAATTTTCGGCACCTGATCTGGATTGCGATCGCTTTTGCTGGCCTGATGTTTTCGGTTTCGCAGAGCTTTGCCCAACAGCCGGATGTAGGTGACCAGCCGGGACTCCTGGCCGACGACTCCGTGGAATTGGACCCGGAATTCAAAAAGCAGGCGGTGTATTACCGCACATCGGAGCCGCCAGGCACCATCATCATCTCGACGACTGAGCGACACCTCTATTTCGTGCAGGGCAACGGCCGCGCATTGCGCTATGGCATCGGGGTCGGCCGTGAAGGATTTCAGTGGCAGGGCCTGCTGAACATTTCGCGCAAGGCCGAGTGGCCGGACTGGACACCGCCGCCCGAGATGATCGCACGCCAGCCTTATTTGCCGCGCTTCATGGCCGGCGGTCCCGGCAATCCGCTGGGCGCCCGCGCCATGTATCTCGGCTCCACCGTGTACCGCATCCACGGCACCAACCGGCCGGACACGATCGGGACCGCTGTCTCCTCCGGCTGCTTCCGCCTGGTCAATGGCGATGTGGCCGATCTCTACGATCGCGTACCCGTGGGCACCAAGGTGATCGTGCGCCAGAGACCGGAATTATAGCCAGTGAGTTCGTGACCGGCTCATTTCCAAATTACGAGAGAAAAAAATGCGGAGTTTTCGAGGCGGCCTCCTGATCGGGCTCGCGGTCGCGGTAGCGGTCGCAGCCATCGCCATCAGCTATCAACGATATGATACGCGAACCCTGAGTCGGACGACGAGGCGCGGCGAGGTGCTGTGCGGCGTCAACAAAGGCCTGCCCGGCTTCTCGATTCCCGACGACAAGGGCAACTGGACCGGATTCGATGTGGATTTCTGCCGCGCGGTCGCGGCAGCGATTTTTAACGATCCGACAAAAGCAAAATTCGTTTCGCTCGAAACCAGCGAACGCTTCAAGGAATTGCAGAACAGAAAAGTGGATATTCTCTCGCGCAACTCGACCTGGAGCATGGCGCGGGAGACAAGCTATGAACTCTATTTTCCGGCCGTGGCTTATTATGACGGTGAGGGGTTCATGCTGCCGCGGGCGCGAAACCTCGACTCCGCGCTGGAGCTGAATGACAGCAAGGTCTGCGTGCAGTCGGAAACAACGACGCAGCTCAACCTCGCCGACTATTTCCGCGCCAATAACATGAAATACCAGGAGATGAAATTCGGCAAACTGGAAGATGTCATTGACGCCTATAATTCCGGCCAGTGCGACACCTTCACCGCCGACGTCTCCCAGCTTTATGCACTGCGGCTGAATCTTGCCAAGCCCGGTGACCACGTCATCCTGCCCGACGTCATCTCCAAGGAACCGCTCGCGCCCGTGGTGCGGCAGCGCGACGACGACTGGATGATGATCGTGAAGTGGACCTTGTACGCCATGATCAACGCCGAAGAACTTGGCGTTACCTCAAAGAACATCGACGAGGCGCTGAAGTCCCGCAAACCCGACGTGATGCGGCTGGTCGGCACGGAGGGTGCCTATGGCGAGGAGCTGGGGCTGACCAAGGACTGGGCCGCGCGCATCATTCGCCATGTCGGCAATTACGGCGAACTGTACGAGCGCAATTTAGGTTCGGGATCGAAGCTTGGGATTCCGCGCGGGCTGAACCAGCTCTGGAGCGCGGGCGGCATCCAGTACGCGCCGCCGATCAGGTAGGCTCTTGCATCCAGAGCCCTGACGATGATGGGTGTCCGACCCGTATTTGTTCGCCCCACCGGCTACGCATTTGCGGCCTTGACCGTCATTGCGAGCGGAGCGAAGCAATCCATAGAACAACAAAGAAAGTGTGGATTGCTTCGCTAGCGCTCGCAAGACAGGCTCTACGAAGCAGTCCAAGTCGATGCCTCTCCGCTCAATAGCTTTTCATTCTCGCCAGCTGATCGGCGTGGAAATTGCTGTCGCCGAACAGCTCCTGGCACACCCTTGCGCGCTTCATGAAGAAGCCGATGTCGAACTGATCGGTCATCCCCATCCCGCCGTGCATCTGCACGCCTTCCTGGACCGCAAGCGTTGCGGTCGACCCG
>Ga0209474_10001886_pt1 | contig 19832 bp, 19 predicted proteins | sample GraSoiAngelo_145_FD_185902 | JGI IMG/M metagenome (GOLD analysis project Ga0209474, IMG submission 185902) | Grasslands soil microbial communities from the Angelo Coastal Reserve, California, USA - 14_1009_05_20cm (SPAdes) (version 2) | ecosystem: Environmental > Terrestrial > Soil > Grasslands... | reverse complement strand
GGCGATGATCGCGAACGCCACCAGGTAGTTCACGCCGGGACCGGCGGCGATCACCAAAAATCGCCGCCACGCCGGCTTGTTCGCATACGAGCCGGGGTCGTTCGGGTCCTGCGCCGCGGGTTCGTCGGGCGAGAAGCCGGCGATCTTGCAGTAGCCGCCGAGCGGGATCGCGCTCAGCCGGTAATCGGTATCGCCGCGGCGGAAGCCCGCGAGGCGCGGCCCGAAGCCGAGCGAGTACGTCTCGACGCGCATCCCGAGCACGCGGGCGAGCACCAGGTGGCCTGCCTCGTGGGCGGCGATGAGCAGCCCGAGGCCGACGACGGTCAACACGATGGAAAGCACGCGGGCGCGAGTGTACCCGATGGCACCCCGATCGCGGAGGAACTACGTTTCAGAACGGACGGAACTCTCGAGGGCGATCATGCGGGCAGCAATCTGGGCGGTTCCGGCGTGCGCGGTCGCGCTGGCGTGCGCGAGCAGCCCGAAACCAGCGCCCAAGGTGGATGACTCGGGGCTCGCTCGCCTCGACGAGACGCAGATGCAGCCCGTCGACGATGCGCGCATCGAGCTCGGACGCGCGCAAGACGCGCTGTCCCGGGCGCGCGCCAACGAGGCGGACGCGCAGGCGCGGCTCACGGTCGCCAAGACGGAGCGCGAGGTGGCCGATGCGCAGCTCAAGCGCGCTCTCGCCGAGCGCGATCTCTTGAAGAAGCAGTACGCACCGCGGGAGCAGCTCACGCGCGCCGACGAAGAGGTGAGCGCGGCGCAGGATCGCATCCGCGCCGCCGACATGAAGCGCACCTACCTCGAGCGCATGGTCCAGGTCGCGCAAGGGGACCGGAACGCGTCCGCGGCGCACGTCGACACTGCGAATGCCATGGTCGAGCAGGCGAAGATGCGCGCGATGAGGGCAGCGGACGTCCCGCAGGCGCAGTCCGCGAACGCTGGCTCAATCGACGCGCGAGTCGCGGAAGCGCAAGTGCACGAGGCACAGTTGCGCAAGCAAGCCGCCGATCTGCGCGCCGGCGCCGTGGACGCGTACAACAAGTGGCAACAGATGGACGTGCGCGTTCGCACCCTCGCCCGCCCCGAGCCGATGCCGGTCCCACCGCCGACCGAGACTCCCCCGGCGCGGTGACGACGCACAGGCGTCGGACACGGCGCAGCTCGTTTCAGACCTTGCGGCGCTGGCCGGTCTTCGCCCAGCGGAAGTAGTCGCGCAAGATCTCCGCGTGATCGAAGCAGAGGTCCTTCCAGGGGATCTCGGATTCGGAGTACCAGCGCGCATCGGCCGCATCGTCCGCCGCGCGGAGAGTCCCGCCGCGCACGCGGCAGGCGTAGACGGTGGAGATCGTGTGCCTGCGGGCGTCGCGCCGCGGATCGGAATAGGTGAAGAGCTGCTCGATCAAGTCGACCTCGAGCCCGGTCTCCTCGCGCGCCTCGCGGACGCAAGCGCGGCCCACCTCTTCGCCCCAGTCGACGAACCCGCCCGGCAGCGCCCAGCCGTGCGGCTCGTTCTTGCGGAGGATCAGCACCACGCGACCATCGGAGCCCGCGATGATCGCGTCGGTGGTCGGCAGCGGGTTCTTGTGCTCGGGCATCAGGGTGTGATGAGGCCGCTCGGCGTCGCCGGCGCCCCGGTTTGCGCCTGCTGCTGCCATCGACCCTCGAATGCACGTGTGAAAAGCGCGCGGCAGAACGGATTGCTTCCGCCCTTCTCGCCTTCGAGGTCGTGTGCGACTGCGATCGCGGTCTTCGCCACGTCGAGTCGACCTTCGGAGGCGAGCACGTAGGCCAGTTCCAGCAGGCGGCGCGCGTAGCGCACCCGGCGCTGCGTCGTGAAGTACGCCTGCGCCGCATCGTCGGCCGCGCGGTCGAACGCCGACTTGCGCTGCGCGTCGTCGAGGTACAGGCGGCTCACGGCGATCTCGTCCACCTTGAGCGCGAACGAACGGAGCGCGTCCTCCTCCGGAATCCAGGTGGAGAAGAGCGGGTCGCCGAAGAGGGCAGCGCCCGCCTGACACCGCGACGCCACTTCGTCCGGAGGCAGCTCGATGGAAGCGGCGGGAACGGGTGGCGGCTCCTGAGGAGCGGGACCCAGGATGCTGAGCGCGTCGGCGTAAGCAGGAGGGGGAGAAAATCCGTTGCGCGCGCCCTCCTCGGCGGCCTGCGCGATGAGCCAGCGCGCGTGATCCTTCGACACCTCGACGCTGGTCACCACGTCGCCGCGGCGAGGCAGCCGTTTCGCGAAGTCGCGGAAATTGCGCCGCGACATCGCCAGCGCGTCGATGGCGAGGATGCCCTTCACGTCGGAGATGACTGCCTGCACCACTTCGATTCCGCCTCGTGTCGCGCGCGACCACCACACCGCCCGCTCGCCGTACGCGTCGATGGAGCTGGCGTAGCAGGCAGGTGCCTCCGCTTCGGGCGGCGGCTTGAAAACCGGTTCCCCACGCGGCTTCAGCTCCTGCACCTGCAACCCGCGTTGCTTGAGGCGCTGGAGCTCGCGCTTCGCCTCCTTCGCGACGCTCTTCTGCCCCGCCGCGGCGAGCTCCACCAGCGCCTCCGGTCGCTGTGCCTCTCCAGCAGCGCGAACGACCGCCAGCGCCAGCGCTTCTGGCAAGGTCGTGGCCCTGCGCGCGATCTCCGGCTCGGCGGCCGCACCCTCGGCCGGCAACCCGACGCTCTGCGCGGTGCGCTCCTGCTGGAGTAGCGCAAGCAGCTCGCGAGCCTCGGAGATCTGCGCCGCGGTACAGGGATGCGCGCCGGCGCACTCCATCTCTTCGGCGATGCTGTCGGCCTTGAGCGACCCGTCGCGCAAGAGCGCGAGCAGCTCGATGGTCGTCAGGTTGTGCGCGCCTTCCGCCATGGCGCGGCGCACTCTAGGGAACGGCGCCGCCGCAGGCAACGTGCTTCGGCGGAACCTGTACACGTTGTAAAAAAGAAATTGGGGACACCATACGCAACTACGCGGTGCGCAATTGGGTATGGTGTCCCCGAATTAGAGAAGAGCATCGATGCGAGTGACCGTCCTCTATTTCGCTGCCGCTCGGGAGCGCGCCGGCATTCCGCGCGAGACGCTCGAGTTGCGCGACGGCGCCACCGCTGCCGACGCCCGCGACGCCGCCTGCGCCGCGCACCCTGCGCTGCGCGCGATCGCGGAGCGGCTCCGCCTGGCGGTCGATCAGGAGTTCGCGCCCGAGGACCGGCCGCTGCGCGACGGATCGGAGGTCGCCTTCATCCCGCCGGTCTCGGGCGGCGCCGGAGCGCACCGCATCTCCGACGGACCGCTGTCCGTGGACGCGCCGGTGCAGGCGGTGACCGGAACCGACTGTGGAGCGGTCGTCACGTTCATCGGCACCGTCCGCGCGCACAACCGCGGGCGCGCCGTGGTGCGGCTCGACTACGAGGCGTATCCCGACATGGCGCTGCGCGTGTTCGCCCGCATCGAGGAAGAAGCGCGAGTGCGCTGGCCGGGGACCCGCCTCTCGATCCATCACCGCGTCGGCACGCTCGAGCCGGGCGCGATCTCGGTGGTGATCGCGGCGGCGTCCCCTCACCGCGCCGATGCGTTCTCCGCCTGCCGTCACGCGATCGAGGAGCTGAAGAAGGACGCGCCGATCTGGAAGCGCGAGCACTACCAGGACGGCTCCGAATGGGTCGGGTTGGGCAGCTGATCACGCCGGGTAGTCGAGGGTAGGCTGGCGTCACACCGCGCGAGACCGCCGCCATTCTGGTAAATTTATTGGCTCCAGATGCGCACGGAGCCGCGGATCCTCATCTCAGGCGACCCTGCGTTCCGGTCCGGCGTTGGGGTGGCGCTGGGCACCTCGTGGACGGTGCTGGAAGCCGCCAACGTGACGGAGGCCGCGGACGCTCTGCTCGCCGCGCGACCAGCGGTGGTGATCGTCGATCTACGTCCTGGCGCCGACGGTCACGCGGTCTGCCGCCGCATCAAGGGCGCGGCAGCGTCGAGGCTCCTCCCGGTCATCGGGTACATCGGGGCGGACGAAGCCGACGCGACGATCGCGGCGCTCGATGCCGGCGCGGATCACGTCGCACCGTGGCCTCCCCGCGACGGAGAGCTGCGCGCGCGCGTGCGCGCCGTGTTGCGCAACCGCGCGGCGACGGAACGGCTCGAGGACGCGACGCAGGTGATCTTCGCGCTCGCCAACGCAGTCGAAGCCAAGGACGCATACACGGAAGGTCACACCGAGCGCGTCGGCGCGCTCGCCGACGAAGTCGGACGGCTCGCCGGCCTCGATGACGAGACGCGCGAGGCGCTCCGTCAGGGCGGCGTGCTGCACGACATCGGCAAGATCGGGATCCCGAACGAGATCATCAACAAGGCGGGGCGGCTGACGGACAAAGAGCGCATCGTGATGAACAAGCACCCGATCATCGGGGAGCGCATCTGCGAGCCGCTCAAGAGCCTGCGCCATCTCTTGCCCATCATTCGCTGGCACCACGAGCGCCTCGACGGGACGGGTTATCCCGACGGCTTGAAGGGGTCGCAGTTCCCACTCCCTCCGCAGATCCTGCAGCTGTCGGACATCTTCGACGCGATCACCACGGACCGTCCCTACCACCGCGCGCGCACGCGGGCGGGTGCCGTCGAGTTTCTCTACAACGAGGCGAAGAAGGGCTGGCGCGACGCGCAGCTCGTCGGGCTGGTCGCCCGCGCCGCCGAATCACTCGGCCTGGGGCGCACGCGCGACGAGGACATCCCTCCTCCGCCTGCCCCGATCGGCCAGTGGCGGACCGAGTAGTCCCGCGGTCGCGTTCTCAGCTGCGGAGATCCGCGGCGAGCTTCGCGACCAGCGCCAGCACGACGACGAGGACCACGATGCGGACGAGGCGGTCTCCGCCGCGAACGGCGAGGTGCGCGCCGATCCAGCCGCCGGCGAACTGAGCAGCGGCCATCGGAAGCGCGATTTTCCATAGCACCGCTCCGCGCGCGGAGAAGAGCGCGAGCGCGGCGAGGTTGCTGGCGAAGTTCACCGGCTTCGCGTCAGCGGAAGCGCGCTGCAGAGGCAGATGGAACAGGAACGCAAAGGCGAGGATGAGAAACGTCCCCGCACCCGGACCGAAGAATCCGTCATATGCGCCGAGCACCAACGCGACAGCGCCCGCGGCGGCGCGCGGAGCGCGAGCGCCGATCGGCTCACGCACCGCGGGCGCGCTGCCCACCGCGCGCATCATCGTTCCGGCTGACGGGCGTGCGGCCAATGCGAGCGCGACGACCACGAGCAGCACCAGCACCACGGGCCGCAGCGTCGCCCCCGGAACGAGCAGCACGAGCGCGGCGCCCGCGAGCGACCCGGCGAGGCCAAGCGGAAACGTGATGCGGGCGCGAGCCGCGTCGAGGAGTCCGGCGCGCGCGTAGCGCACGGTCGAGGCGCACGTCCCGAAGACGCCTTGCGCTTTATTCGTGCCGAGCGCGAGATGCGGCGGCAGCCCGGCCGCGAGCAACGCCGGCACGGCGATCACTCCGCTGCCGCCCGCCACGGCATCCACCATGCCTGCCGCGAGCGCGGCGAGCACCAGACCAGCGGTCGCCCAGCCAGAAACGTGCATGCGCCGCGCACGCTACCCGATGCGCGCGTCGCGGCGCTGCCACGCTTGCATCCTGGCGCCGCGCGCGCCATATGGGCGCATGCTCCCCATCGACCTCCAAGGCAAGCGTGCGCTGGTCGCGGGCGTCGCCGACGATGGCGGATTCGGATTCGCCATCGCCAAGGCGATGGCGGAGGCAGGCGCATCGATCTGCGTCGGCACCTGGCCTCCCGCGCTCAACATCTTCGAGAACCTCCTGCGCCGCGGAAAGATGGACGAGTCGCGCCGGCTTTCCGACGGCAAGATGCTCGAGTTCGAGCGGATCTATCCGCTCGACGCAGCCTATGACCGCCTCGAGGACGCTCCCGAAGACGTCCGCACGAACAAGCGATACGTGGAGCGCGGCGACTTCTCCATCTCGGGGATGGCAGCGCAGATGGTGAAGGATTTCGGCGACAAGCCGCTCGACATCCTGGTGCATTCGCTGGCGAACGGCCCCGAAGTGAAGAAGCCGCTCCTCGACACGAGCCGCGCGGGCTATCTCGCGGCCGTCAGCGTCTCGGCATATTCGCTCGTCGGTCTGCTGGCGCGGCTCGCGCCGCTGATGCGCCCAGGCGGCTCCGTCATCTCGCTCACGTACATGGCGAGCGAACGCGCCGTGCCGGGGTACGGCGGCGGCATGTCCTCCGCGAAAGCGGCGCTGGAGAGCGACACCCGCACGCTGGCTTTCGAGGCGGGCCGCAAGTACGGCCTGCGCGTCAACACGATCAGCGCAGGGCCGTACGCCTCACGCGCAGCGAGCGCGATCGGCTTCATCGACGAGATGGTGAAGTACTACGCGCGCAACGCGCCGTTGCCGGAGCAGCTTTCCGCTGCCGAGGTCGGCAACACGGCCGCGTTCCTGTGCAGCCCTCTGTCGACCGGAATCACCGGGACGACGGTGTACGTCGACAAGGGCTACCACGCGATGGGGCGCACGATCGCCTGACGAGAGCGGGATTCAGCCGCCGCCGCGGACGACCGCGCCGGATAAGGCCGAATCGACCGCCGCGCGCAGCTCGTGCTCGACGGCGCCATTCATCGCACCGACGTGGTTCCACACGACGCGCGCCTCGCGATCGAGCACGAGCATCGTCGGCAGCACCGAGATGGAAAACGCGTTGGTGGCGGAGCCGTCGTCCAGCACGACGGGGAACTCGAGCCCGTTGTCGCGCAGGAAGGCTTTGACGTGCGCTTCCCGCTCGGCGCCCGGGTCATCGATATCCACCGAGAACAGGTCGACACCGCGGTTGCGGTACTCGCGCCAGACGCTTTGCACGCGCGGCATCGAGACGCGGCAAGGCGCGCACCACGTCGCCCAGAAATCGACGACCGTCACGCGACCCTTCGCGATCGTCGCGCGTCCGGTACCGTCGAGCAGCGGCAGCGAAACGACCGGAGCCGCCCCTTTCGGCGTTGCAGCGCGGTGCGACCGGCTCCGGCCGATCGCGACCGCGATCACCGCCGCCGCCGCCACGGCGAGCACCAGCCAGACGAGTCGATCGGCGGCACGCGATTGGTCGGCCATCGCTCGTACCATGCGGGCCGACCCTCGGGCCGTCAAGGCAGCCGGAAACTGGCCGAGCAGAAAGCTGCGTGGCAGCGTCCCGCGCCATGGGCAAGGCGCTGATGCTGCTCCTGATCGCCGCGATCGTCGCCGTGTTCTTCGTTCCGTTCCACGGAAACACGCTGTGGGATCGCGCGCAGCGACGTGGACTGGCGGCGTCGGCGGTGCACGTCGCGCGAGGGGCGTTCCATTGGTTCTCAGCGACCCCGCGGAAGCGTTCGGTGGCGACGGCGGCGCCGGTCGCCGCCGGTCGGCGCGCACCGGAGCCCGCTCCCGAGCGCATCCTCAAGGCACCGCCCAAGGAACGGCTGTCGCCCCAGGATCGAGCCTCGCTCGAGCGCCTCGTCAACGACCACAGCCGATAACGACAGGCGGATCGACAGCTGCCGCCGCTCTCGGCAGCTCGTGTTAAGAGCGCGACGATGGCCGAGCTGCTGGGCATCCCGCGCGAGCGGCTGCCGATCGCAATCGCGATGGTCGTCGCACTGGTGGCGACGCTGCTCTGGCTCCAGGGCCGCTTCAACCAGTCCGACGTGAGGAAGGGCATCGCGCTGGCGCTCGCGCATCGTCCGGCCGGTGCGCGCCACAGCGTCTTCGACGGCCTGGTGGCGCTGGGCCGCGGAGATCCGCGCTGCGACGGGAAGGTCGTCAGCGGCCTGCTCGGAGACGTCGACGTGCGCTGCTCCGTTCCAGGCAATCCCGAGACGGAGTACGAATTCCGCGTCCTCCTGGACGGCAAGCGCCCTCCCCGCCCAGCGAACCCAGCGGCGGAGAAGCTCGTCGAGCAGCTGCGCTAGGCGGTGTGTCACGCAGTAAACGCGTTGCGGGCCAGCGCACGCGTGGGCAGGTTGCCGCTGAGCGGGCGGCCAGCCGCCCGGGAGACCGGCATGCTCGCCGCCATGGTCGCGGGCGCAATCGCGGCAGCAGCGCAGCCGCACAAAGTGTGGACGGACGCACCCATCGGAGCGCGACCGACCGCGCCGCCGCAATCGATCGCACAGCTCGTCAAGCAGGCGATGCCCGCGGTGGTGGGCATCGTGTCGGTCACCACCCGCGGCGAGTCGCGCGATCCCTTCCACGACTTTCTCGAACGGATGTACGGCGCAGGCGGAGAGCGCGAGCAACCGGTGCGTGGCATCGGAACTGGCTTCTTCATCCGCTCCGACGGACTGATCGCCACCAATGGGCACGTCGTCGAAGGCGCAAGCGACATCACCGTGCAGATCGGCGAGGAAGAGCGGCCGGTCCGCGGCGTGGTCGTGGGCCACGACGACGCGACGGACCTCGCGCTCCTCAAGGTGGGAGGCGGCCCGTATCCGGTGCTCGCGCTCGGCGATAGCGACGGGCTCGAGGTTGGAGAGTGGGTGGTCGCGATCGGCAACCCGTTTGGCCTGTCGCGATCCGTCACCACCGGGATCGTCTCGTTCAAAGGGCGGCGCGACGTGAACCCTTCGGGCCGGCCCGGCTACTACGACTTCATCCAGACCGACGCGGCCATCAACCCGGGCAACTCGGGTGGCCCGCTCCTCGACGGGCGCGGCGCCGTCATCGCCATCAACGCCGCCGTGAACCCCGCGGGACAGGGAATCGGCTTCGCCATTCCCATCAACATGCTGAAGAGCGTCGCGCCTCAGCTCGAGAAGGGACGCGTCGCGCGGAGCTGGATGGGCATGTCGGTGCAGGACCAACTGGGACCGGAGCTGGCGGAGTCCTTCGGCGTGCCGGGCGGCAAGGGCGTGGTGATCACCGAAGTCGTCGACGGAGGCCCCGCCGCGCGCGCCGGACTGCGTCCGGGCGACGTCGTGCTCTCGCTCGACGGCGAGCCGATGGCGGAGAGCTACCGACTGCGGTGGCTCACCGCGAATGCCGGCGCCGGTCGCACCATGCAGATGGGAATCTGGCGGGAGCGCTCGCTGCGGAGGGTGGCGGTCACGCTCGAAGGCAGGCCAGGCGAAGAGCTGCTGGAGCAGCCCGCACCCGTGGCTCCGGCCCGCAAGGATGCGGAGCTCCTGGGATTGACGGTCGACGAGCAGCAGGGGCGGACCGGAGTTCGTATCTCCGCCGTCGATCCGCGCAGCGCCGCCTACCGCGCGGGCTTGCGCGAGGGCGACGTCATCCTAGATGTCCAGGGACGGCCCGTTCCGAACCGCGCCTCCTTCCGCAAGCTGGTCGCCGACAGCGGCGCGGTGGTCAGGATGTACGTGCGCCGCAATGGCCGACCGCTGTTCTTCGGGATTCGCCGCGAAGCGGGCCGGACGGCACAGCTGCAATCGCGCTGAGCGCACGGCCGAGGCTCCGGCCGTCTTCCTGCAATCTTCTCACGCGTTACACGGCGTCTTCATCAACGGCACCCATGCTCCGTCAATTGACTGGGAGGGGAGCTCGCCGTCAGAGTGCGCCGCGGCGGCGGAGCGTTGAGCGTTTTGGTCGATTCCGTGGAGCGCGGAGGCGATCGACGCGGCAAACTGAGCGGCGGATCGGAAGGAGACTGACGGATGGGGACGAGCCGGCTGCCGGGCTTCTACAAGATGCGCATCGCAGACCGCTTGCGGCGCCTCGCCGAGCAACTCGAGGTCGACGGTGAAGACCTGCGCGGCCTCGGCCAGAGCGGAACGCTTCCAGTCGCGAACGCGGACGCCATGATCGAGAACGCCGTCGGAGTGCTCGGACTGCCGGTCGGTATCGGTCTGAACTTCCTCATCAATGGCGAGGACGTGCTCATCCCGATGGCCGTCGAGGAGCCCTCGGTCGTGGCGGCCGTGAGCCTCGCGGCGAAGATCGCGCGCGAGGGCGGCGGCTTCACCGCCGAAGCAGACCGCGCCCGCATGATCGGGCAGGTCCAGTTGACGAACGTGGCCGATCCGGCCGCCGCGCGCGCGGCGCTGCTGCGCGACAAGCAGCAGATCCTGGACGCGGCGAACGCGTTGCAGCCGGGCATGAAGGCCCGCGGCGGCGGCGCGCAGGACCTCGAGGTCCGCCTCGTCCCCGTGGGAGCGAACGGATCTGCTGAAACGCACGTCGTCGTGCACCTGCTCGTCGACACGCAGGACGCGATGGGCGCGAACCTCATCAACACGATGTGCGAGGGCGTCGCGCCGTTGGTGGAGCGAATCACCGGCGGTCGCGTCCGGCTGCGCATCCTCTCCAATCTCGCAGACCAGCGGCTCGCCCGGGCGATCTGCCGGATCCCCTTCGACGCGCTCGCCGACTTCGGCTTCGCGGGCGCGGAAGTGGCGCACGGCATCGCGGAGGCGAGCCGATTCGCGGACGCGGATCCGTACCGCGCGTGCACGCACAACAAGGGCGTCATGAACGGAGTGGATGCGGTGGCGCTCGCCACCGGCAACGACTGGCGAGCCATCGAGGCCGGCGCACATGCCTGGGCGGCGCGCAACGGGCGCTACGAGCCGCTCACGCGATGGTGGATCGAGGACGGCCATCTGCTCGGTAAGGCGGAGCTTCCCATCCAGGTCGGAACGGTCGGCGGCGCGGTGAAGGCGAACCCGCTCGTTCCCGTCCTCCTCCGCCTGATGGGCAATCCGGGTGCGCAGCAGCTGGCGGCGATCATGGCGGCGGTCGGGCTCGCCCAGAACATGGCCGCGCTGCGCGCGCTCGGTAGCGTCGGGATCCAGAAGGGCCACATGGCTCTGTTCGCCAGGATCTCCTGCGCCCGGTGCAACTTGATCTCTACGGCGGTCGAGGAGGTCGCGCGCGCGCTCATCGCCGCCGGCGAGATCAAGTTGCACCGGGCGCAGGAGATCCTGGCGAAGCTCGTCTCGCAGAACCCGACCGCCGAAGTGAGCTGACACTTTTTTTTGGGGGACACCATGCAATGGTGTCCCCCACTTGCTCGCGGTAGCATCCAATGGTGTCCCCTGCTTCCTCCGCGGCCGCGGGCGCCCACCCTCCCGGCTTTCTCGCCGAATACGCCGCCGTCGCCGAACCGCGCCTGCGCGCCTTCCTCGACCAGCGGCTCGCCGAGGCGGCGCGACTCCCGGTAGACCTCGGACGTTCGTTCTCGGCGCTGCGCGATTACGTGCTGCGCGGAGGAAAGCGGCTGCGCGGCGCGCTCGTCGTCCTCGGATGCGAAGCAGCAGGCGGCGAACGGGCGTGGGCGATCGAGCCTTCCATCGGCGTCGAGCTGCTGCACGCGTATCTGTTGATCCACGACGACTTCATGGATCGCGACGAGACGCGGCGCGGAGGACCGACCATCCACGCGCAGCTCGGCCGCGAGACCGGTTCTGCGCACCTGGGCGGAAGCCTCGCCGTCCTGCTCGGATCGCTGTGCGAGGCCTGGGCACTGGAGCTCGTCGTCTCGGCGCCCGTGCCGCCGGAGAGGACGGCGCAAGCGTCGCGGTTGCTCGCGCGCGCTCTCCAGGACGTCACCGTGGGCCAGATGGAGGACCTGGCGGCATCGCTGGGCCACGAGCTGCGAGCTGACGACGTGCTCGCCGTCGAAAAAATGAAGACGGGGAGCTACACCTTCGAGCTGCCGTTGCGGCTGGGCGCGGTGCTCGCCGGCGGCGACGAGTCGCTGCTGCAGGCGCTGTCGCGATTCGCGCTTCCCCTCGGACAAGCGTTCCAGATCGTCGACGATCTCCTGGGGTCGCTCGGGTCGCCGGAGGTCACGGGGAAGCCGAACGCGAGCGATCTACGCGAAGGAAAGCGGACGTTGCTCGTCGCGCGCGCTCTCGAGATGGGCAGCGAGAAAGACGTCGCACGCCTGCGGGCCGGGCTCGGCCGGGCGGATTTGGGCGAGGCGGAAGTAGCGGAGCTGCGCGACATCCTGCTGCGCAGCGGGGCAGCGCAGGCATGTCGCGACGAGTCGGAACGCCTCTGCGCCGACGCGATCGAGGCGTTGGAGCGCTCAGCGATCCCAGCACGGCCGGCGGAAGCGCTGCGGCAGATCGCGACCTACGTCGTCCGCCGCGCCTCGTGAAGCACGCCCTTCAGCAGCGCTCTCCACACGCTTGGAGCAGGCGCTGACGGCGGCTCAGAAACGTCCCGAGCCAGGCGGCTGCTGGGCGGCGGGCGCCGAAGTCGCAGGCGCCTGCGCGCCTGGCGTAGCGGCCGGGGGTGACACCGGCGTGGCCGCAGGGGGCTGCTGCGGGGCGGCATTCGGCGCCGCCGGTTGTTGCGTCGGCGGCGGGTGACCCGGCTGCGCAGGCGATGCTCCTTGTTCCGGCCGTGCAGTCTGCTCCTGCGGCAACGCCGAGGTGCCCGCGGTGGGTCCTCGTGCACTCGCGGGCGCCTGCGGAGGTCCCGCACGGACCTCGCGCACTCCCGGCGCCGTATCCACGCGCACGTCGCCGAGCGCCAGCGCCTGCAGACCGTCGATCGCGCCGCCGATCGGCCCGACGACGATCACGGGCCACCTCTCCGGCTCGAGCCATTTCTTGGCGACGCGGAACGCGTCCTCGCGCGTCACTTTCGCGATGCGGTCGGGCACCGTCCGGTAGTAGTCGAGCGGCAGACCATTGAACGCGATGGTCGCGAGCGCGCCCGCGACGGCATCGTTCGTTTCCAGCACGGCGGGCAGGCTGCGGATGATCGTCTCCTTCGCCTTCCCCAGCTCGTCGTTGGTCGGCCCGTCCGCGACGAAGCGCTCCAGCTCTGCTTCGTATTCCTTCACCGCCGCCGCCGTGTGCTGCGCGAGGATGCCTCCGGCGGCGGTGAACGTGCCGTACGTCTTGTTGAGCGACACCCTGCTGAACACGCCGTAGCTGTAGCCATGCTTCTCGCGCAGGTTCATGTTCAGGCGGCTGGTGAACAGGCCGCCCAGCACTTCGTTCGTGACGAACATCGGCACGCGGTCCGGATTGCGTGCCTCGAACAGCCGACCCACGACCCACACCTGCGATTGCGTCGTTCCCGGCTTGTCCAGCGCCGCGATGTAGCGCCTGGTGAGCGGCGGTAGCGGGGGGAGCTGCAGCTTGGGCAAGTTCCCTTTCTTCCATCCGGCGAGCCTCTGATCGAGAAGGCGCACGATCTCGTCGGCCGTCACGTCCCCGGCGACCGAGATGAGCGCGTTGTTCGGACGGTACCAGGTGCGATGGAAATCGCGCAGGTCGGCGACCGAGATCGATTGGACGGTCTCCGGAGTACCTCCGCCCGGCTGCCCCCAGGGATGCTTCTCGCCGTAGAGCACCTTCGCGGCTTCGTCGCTCGCCAACGCGCCCGGATTCCCCTGCTTCTGCGCCAGCCCGGCGAGCTTCAGCTTGCGCTCGCGGTCGACGTCGTCGGGGCGGAACGCAGGATTTTCCAGGACGTCGGCAAGCAGCTCGATCGCCTTGGGGAGCGCTTCGCGCAGCGTGTTCAGGCCGACCCTGCTCGTCTCGTTTCCGGCGCCGGCGGACAATTCGATGGCTCGATCGTCGAGCTCGGCGGCGAGCTGCGTCGTCGTGCGGGCCTTCGTCCCTTCCGTCAACATGCTCGCGACGAAGCCGGCCAGCCCGGCCTTCCCGGGCGGCTCGCCGTTAACGCCCGTGCCGAACACCACGTCGAGCGCAACGATGGGGACGGAATGCAGCTCGGTCACCAGCACGCGTGTTCCAGTGCGGAGCCTTCGCTCGACGGGAACCGGTGCCTGGAAGTGCAGCTGACCGGCGAGCGCAGCCGGCTTTTCATCGCGAAAGGCAGCGTCGGGCGTCTCCGCCGCGGGTGCGGTTGCGGAAGCGGCGGCGCGCGGCGGCTGGGCCGTCGCGGCGCTCGCAGTCGCGGCCGACGCGCCGGTCGGTGATTTCGCCGGCGAGCTCTGCGCGTGGCTACAGGCGAGGATCGCGACGAGCGGCAAGGCGGTAAAGCGCCATTTCGGCATGTCGCTTCTCCTCAAGGCGCGCTCGCGGTGCGCTTGGCGGCAGGAATGGTCGTCATCTCCAGCCTGCGATCGTCGGGCAGGTACTTGCGCGCGAACGCCTGCACGGCCTGCGGCGTCACCGCGCGGTACCGCGCCAGATCGCGCGGCAGGTACCCGGGGTCGCCCAGCCACATCTCGTACTGGTTGAGCAGGTCCGCGCGCGCACTGCCGCGCTCGAGCGAGCGAAGCTGGCCCGCGATGATCTTCAGCTTGGCGCGCTCCACTTCCTCCCGATTGACACCGTTCTGTTTCACGTCGTCGATGACTCGTTGGATCAGCGCGCGCAGCTCCTCCACCGTGTGGCCAGGACGCGCTGTCGCGCCGATCTGGATCCAACCGCGCAACCCGAGCGACGGATTGTTGGCGTCGACGCTGCTCGCCACCTGCTTGTCGAGCATGAGCAATTGATACAGGCGCGACGTCTTGCCGCCGGCCAGCACCTCGGTCAGCACGTCTCCGGCGGGCTCGTCGTCGTCGAACGGGCGAACGCCGTTCCAGACGAACTGGAAGCGCGCCAGCTGCGCGAGCTTGTCCTCGATGTCCTCCTTCACGACCGATGCGATGGGCGGCGCCTGCACGTCGGGCCGTTTGACTTCGGGACCGCGCGGGATGGGCGAGAAGTACTTGTCGATGAGCCGCTTCGCGACCGCCGGATCGAAGTCGCCGACGAGCACCAGCGATGCGTTGTTCGGACCGTAGTAGCGGCGGAAGAAGTCGCGCACGTCGTCCGCCGAAGCCGCCTGGATCTCCGCGATCACCCCGATGACGCACTCGTAGTACGGATGCGGCAGCGGGTAGAGCAGATCGCAAAGCCGCTGCTGCGTCGGTCCGTACGGGACGTTCTCGATCCGCTGCCGGAACTCGTTGCTCACCACGTCCCGCTGGATCTTGAGCTTCTCCTCGTCGAGCGTGGGTAGGAGGAAGCCCATCCGGTCGCTCTCCAGCCATAGCGCGGTGGGGAGCTCGTTGGACGGTACTGTCTCGAAGTAGTTCGTCCGGTCGAAGCTGGTAGACCCGTTGATCCCCGAGGCGCCGATCTGCTCGAGGACGGTGTCGGGGTCCCGGGCGTGCTTCGAGCCTGAGAACATCATGTGCTCGAACAGGTGCGCGAACCCGCTGCGACCCGGCGTCTGGTTGGCGGCGCCGACGTGATACCAGACGTTCACCGATACCTGCGGCAACCGGTGGTCCTCGCTCAGGATAACGGTCAGCCCGTTCTTCAGCCGATACTTCTCGAATTTCAGCTCCGGATCTGCGGCTCGCGCTTGTAGCGCGAGGGCGGCGGCGACGAGCAGGACGCGGCGGAGCACGGGTTCGAGCCTCCTCTCGAAGGAACGGCTCTCCTACTCCCGAGGCACCCCGGAGGCAACCCGAACGTCTCTACGGAAGTGACCCGGCGAGCCAGGTGCGGGCGTCGGCGATCTCGGCCGGAATGACCATGTGCCCCATCGGGTACTCGCGGTACGTCACGTCGACACCCGCGCTCTGCAAGATGTCCCGGGTACGTCGGCCGATGTCGACGGGGATGAGCGGATCGTAGAGACCGTGTGCCACGAACACCCGCAGTCCCCGAAGCCGCTCGGGCGGCGCGCGCTCGACGCGCGCCGGGACGCCGGACAGGACGATGACGGCCGGAGTCAGCTCCGGACGCATGAGCGCAACGGAGAGCGCCATCCCGGCGCCCTGGCTGAAACCGCACAGGATCGGTCGCGGGCTCTCCGCCGCGATCTGCTCCACCGCACCGGTCGCGATCCGGACACCTTCCGCGACTTCATGCGGATCGAAGGCGAAGCCATCCGGCGTCTGCTGGAGGTTGAACCAGGCGCGGCCACCGAAATCGAGCGCGATCGGCGCCTGCAGGCTGACGACGCGCAGTCGTGCATCGAGCTCCGCAGCCAGAGGCAAGAGGTCGTGCTCGTCCGCGCCGAATCCGTGCAGCAGCACGAGCGTGCGATCGAGCCCCGGGGCGCGCGGAGACTGCTCGATGAATTCTAGCTTCACCGGCGACCCTGACGGCCCTAGCGAGCGATCGCGGATGGAACGACGCCGAGCTCGTTTTCGAACTCTTCCGCGTCGAAGACAGTCAAAAGAGCGGCGAACGCGAGCTCGTCCGCCCCGAGATTCGGATACGCGAGCCGGAGGAGCTCGGTCACTTCCCACGGAGCCGATTCGCCGTCGCCGATCGGCACCCACACACCCGCAGTACGAGGTAGTCTCACTCCTCGTGCAATCAATGCGAAGTATCGGAGTTCGCGGTTCAGGTAGTACGTCGTCCTAGGGGCACGACGATCCATCCCAATGCAACGGATAGGTACGCCGTTACCCAACCGCAAGGCCAAGAATCGACCATTCGCTCGTCCGCAGTTCACTGGAAGACGCACCAGCTCGCCGAACGTCCGATTCGTCGAAAGCCTCCGAACAGCCGCTTCGTCCCGCAGGTCAGCCGTTCGATGCGACCAGCGAGAGCGAAGGCGGGTCGCCGGAACCGCCGCGGCGCGAGCCGTTTCCTCCGTCGGTGCGGCGCACTTCGTCCAGCATCGCCGCCATCACGGCGACGAGCTCGGTCGGCTCGACCGGCTTCGAGACGTGCTTCTGGAATCCAGCGTCCATCGCGCGACGGCTGTCGGCGGTGCCGGCATACGCCGTCAATGCGAGCGCGGGAAGACGAGCTGCCTCCGGAAGCGCGCGGACGCGCCGGATGAGCGAATAGCCGTCCTCGTTGGGAAGACCGATGTCGCTGACGAGGATGTCGGGCAGCTCTCGCTCGATGTGCGTCAGCGCTTCGTCCGCCGAGGCGACGGCGTCCACGTCGGCGCCATAGCTCGTCAACAAGGCCCGGACGAGCTCGCGCGCATCGGCGTCGTCGTCGACGACGAGCACGCGAACTCCGTCCAGCGACGTGCAGACCGGCCGGGATGCCTCTCCGTCCGGTGACGCCTCGCTTCTCGGGGGCGGCTCCTCCCATGTGACAGGAGCCTGACGCATCGGCATGCGCACGGTGAAACGCGCGCCTTTCCCTTCGCCATCGCTCTCGGCGCGCACGGTGCCGCCGTGCACCTCGACGAGATGCCGGACGATGGCGAGCCCGAGCCCGAGCCCTCCCTGCGCGCGGGCGGCGGAACTGTCCGCCTGCCGGAATCGATCGAAGACATGTGGCAGGAAATCGCGGGGAATGCCCATCCCCGTATCGGTGACGACGATCTCGACGTGACCGTCCGACCGCCGCAGCTCGACGGTCACCCGTTCCTTCCCCGGCGTGAACTTGATCGCGTTGGCGAGAAGGTTCCAGACCACCTGCTGCAGCCGGTCCGGGTCTCCCTGGAACTCGCTCGCGTCGTCGCTCAGATTCAGTACCAAATCGACCTGCTTGGCCTCCGCCGCAGGGCGAACGGCCTCGACGGCGCCGACGATCACGCTGCGCAGGTCCATGGGCCGCACCTGCACGCGCAGCTTCCCGACGATGATGCGCGAGACGTCGAGGATGTCTTCGATGAGCTGCGTCTGGGCACGCGCATTGCGCTCGATTGTCTCCAGCGCCCGGTCCAGCTGCTCTCCGCCGGGAACCACGCCGGTGCGCAGCATTCGCGTCCAGCCGAGGATGGCGTTCAAAGGCGTACGCAGCTCGTGCGAGACGGTCGCGAGGAACTCGTCCTTCGCGCGGCTCGCCGCCTCGAGCTGCGCGCGCGCTTCCTGCTCGCGCACGAGAAGAGCCGCGTGCGCCTCCTCGACGCGCTTCTGGTGATCGATGTCGGTCGCCGTCGCGGTCCAGCCGCTGATCCCGCCCTGCTCGTCGCGCTCTGGCACGACGCGGAACAGGTGCCATCGCAGCTCGCCATCGTGACGGCGCAGCCGCTGCTCGCGCTCGAGCGCCCGGCCGTTGCGGATGGCGGCGCTCCAGGCCAGGCGCGCCGCCTCGACTTCGTCGTCAGGAACGGCCCCGAAGAAGCTCGTGCCGGCCGCCGGTCCCGCGTACTCGCGCCAGACGCGGTTGCAATAGTAGATCTCGCCGTCGCGCCGCGCGGCCCACACGCACTGCGGCATCGAGTCCGTGAGCGCGTGGAACCGCACTTCGCTCTTACGCTCGAGCTCGCGCAGCTCCTGCGCCCGAAGCATCGCCGCCTGGCGCTTGATCAGCTCGCCCTTGCGCCAGAGATCGACGAACACCGAGACCTTGGTGCGGAGGATCTCCGGGTCGAACGGCTTCAGGAGGTAGTCGACGGCGCCTTGCGAATACTTTGAAGATGAACGACGGGTCCTTGGCGATGGCGCTCAGGAAGATGATGGGCGTGGAGCGGTTCTTCGCGCGTTGCTTGATGACCGCGGCCGTTTCGATGCCGTCCATCCCGGGCATCTGCACGTCCATGAGGATGAGCGCGAACTCGCCGTTCAAAAGCTCACGAAGCGCGTCTTCGCCGGAGATGACGCCGACCACCTCCTGACCCAGAGGCGCGAGGATCGCCTCGAGCGCGAGCAGGTTGGGCTCATGGTCGTCGACCATCAGGATCCGCGCGCGCGGCTCCGCCGCCGACCGCTCCTGCCGGGCGAGCAAGGGTCTGGTCCCGAGGACCGCCATGCCGGAACCTAGTTCTCCACGGTCAGCGCGCCCACAGCCGGATCAATTCCAGCAGCTTGTCCGCGTTGACTGGCTTGGCGAGGTAGTCCGATGCGCCTGCTCCGATGCACTTGTCCCTGTCCTCCTTCAGAGCCTTCGCGGTAATGGCGATGATGGGGAGGTTCTTGAACCCGGGATCCTTGCGAATGGCGCGCATCGTCTCGTAGCCGTCCATCTCCGGCATCATCACGTCCATCAGCACGACGTCGACGTCCGGATTCCGCTCCAGCGCCGAGATCCCGTCCTTTCCGTTCTCCGCGTAGACCACTTCGATGCCGTGCGTCTCCAGCACGCTCGTCAACGCGAAGATGTTCCGCACGTCGTCGTCGACGACAAGCACCTTCTTCCCTGCGATCGGCTGGTCCTCATGATGCGACCCGTGCAGCAACCTGCGCGTGCGCTCCGGCAGCCGTTCCTCGATGCGGTGCAGGAACAGCGCCGTATCGTTGAGCAGCTTCTCGGGTGAAGACGCTCCGTTCTTCGCGATGACCGACTCGGCGAACTTCTTCAGCCGCTGCTCTTCCTTCCTGGAAAGCTCCTTGCCCGTGTAGACGACCACCGGCAGGTCGCGGAAGCGGGGTTGCGTCTTGATCTGCTCGAGCAGCTTGATTCCGTCGACGTCGCCCAGGATGAGATCGAGCACGACGCAATCGAAATCGCCGGAGTCGAGCGCGCGCAGAGCCGCCTCGCCCGTGGAGACGGTGGTGACCGCGACGTCGTCTCCCTCCGCGACCAGCTCGGTGATGCCCTTCGCCTGGTTCGCATCGTCCTCGATCAGGAGCAGCTTCTTCACCCGTTTGTCGACGAACGTATGGATGTGGGTGAACACGCCTTCGAGCGCGTCCTTGCTGACCGGCTTCTCGAGATAGGCGAACGCGCCCATCGACGCGCCCTTCTTGCTCTTCTCCACGACGGAAATGACGTGCACCGGGATGTGGCGCGTGCGCGGGTTCCGCTTCAGCCGGTCGAGGATGCTCCAGCCGTCGACGACGGGAAGCTGGATGTCGAGGGTGATGGCCACGGGCTGCAGCTCGTTCGCGAGCGCCAGCCCGGTATCGCCTCGCGACGCCACGACCGCCTTGAACCCCTGCTCGCGCGCCATGCTCACCATGATGCGCGCGAACTTGGCGTCGTCCTCGATGATGAGGAGCACGCGGTCGCCTTCACGCAAGTGCTCGCGATCGTCGTCGACCGCCTTT
>Ga0209474_10001885_pt1 | contig 19833 bp, 14 predicted proteins | sample GraSoiAngelo_145_FD_185902 | JGI IMG/M metagenome (GOLD analysis project Ga0209474, IMG submission 185902) | Grasslands soil microbial communities from the Angelo Coastal Reserve, California, USA - 14_1009_05_20cm (SPAdes) (version 2) | ecosystem: Environmental > Terrestrial > Soil > Grasslands... | reverse complement strand
CCGAAAGAACAGATGCCGCTGATCTTGCTCAATCCACAAATTGAGACTGGCCCTGAAAAGGGAGTTGCTTCCGAAGGGTGTCTCAGTTTTCCCGAAATTTCGGCTGAGATCGAACGGGCGGAATGGACTAAAGTTCAGGCCCAGACCATGACGGGCGAGATGGTGGAGATCGAGGCGACCGGATTACTCGCGCGTGCGCTACAACACGAGATCGATCATCTCAATGGCATCCTCTTCATCGACCGAATGAGTTCGGCGGCGAGGGCGAGTGTGTCGAGCCGCCTGAAACGTTTGCAGAAAGAAACACAACGTGGCCTAACGACAAATAGACAGCCGCGGACGGTAGAACCAGCGCTCTGAATCTGGGCTGTGTTTCTTATGCTCGTATTTCTATCTCAAACATCGTCCCGAATGGAACACAGGTCGGAGATCTGTGTGGCGCACAGGCTTTCAAGCCTGTGTTCCGTCGCCAGATGCTTTTCAACAAAGCCATCCAATATCTAGGACCGGCCATCCTTCTTAATCTCCTCCCAAATCGCGTCGAGCTCTTCCAGATTTGCTTCGCCCAGTTTCCCACTCCGGGCACGTAATCGATCTTCCATTTCGTTAAAACGCGCGACGAATTTGTCGGTCGCGGATTGCAGCAAACACTCGGCTTCAAGCTGGCATTTGCGGGCCAGATTCACGACCGCAAACAACAAATCGCCAATTTCATCGGCAATCATTCGCGTTTCCGCCGACGCCAGGGCGCTTTTTGTTTCCTTCAGCTCTTCCTCCACCTTTGCGATCACGTCGCGCAATTCCCGCCAGTCAAAATTTACTCGGGCCGCTTTCTTCTGTGCTTTTTCTGCACGCATCAGCGCGGGCAATGCTTTCGGCAAACTGGCGAGGTAATGCGCATCGCCTTTTTTCTCATCCCGCTTAATCGCGTCCCATTGCCGGACGACTGCCTCGCTTCCCCGCGCCTCGCTTTTGCCGAAAACGTGAGGGTGCCGGCGGATCAACTTCTCGCTAATTTCGCGCGCGATTTCGTCGATACCGAATCGCTTTTCTTCCGAAGCGATTTGGGCGTGCATGAGAATTAACAGAAGCAAATCCCCCAATTCCTCGCGCAGGTTGGCATCATCCTGCGCATAAACGGCCCCGGCGACTTCGTAAGCTTCCTCCAGCAGCGGCGGGACCAGTGAGGCGTTGGTTTGCTCGCGATCCCACGGGCAGCCTTCGGGAGAGCGCAGCTTGGCGACTAGGTCGCGAAGCTTTTCAAATTCAGTCATTCTGAGTAAAGTCGAAGAATCCCGTTGCGTTATCTTCAAGTTTTTGCCTCGGGATCCCTCGACTTTCGCTCGGGATGACATTTCAAATCCGCCAGAGCGACCGGTGTGCACCAAACTCCGTGATTTCGCCCGAGGATTTCTTGCCGACGTAAATGGTAATGCTGATCACGCTGGCAAAGGTCGCGATAAAAGTGCCCGCGACCAGCCAAGAGGGAATGTGACCGACCCGCAGGGCGTGATAAAGCGCTCGGCCGCTTGTGATCGGCTCCGAAGCATGCAGGAAAATTTTCGTTACCCACGCCACCATGATAAGAATGAAAATAAAGACGTAATTCCGTTTCAACCGGCGTCCGATGGCTTCGAGTTTCGAAATCTTGAAGGACGGCAAAATGAGATCTTCGCAGACCAGTTTTTTCCATTCGCCCTGAAGCATCTGGCGATTTTCCATTACCATTGGCACGAGAAAATGCGCTTCCAGCATCCGCACCCGCGCTCGGAATGCGTCGTAAAACCGATAACGCCGGCTTTCGATCCAAAGCATTACCCAAACGATGGCGAGATTGAAAAAGAAAATGATATGCGGGACCTCTCGATTAGAAAAGGCAATGGTGATGATGGCGGTGCTGCTGGTGATGGCCCAGTTGGTCGTAATGTCGAGCCGCTGCCGCCAGACCATGATGCGCCCGAGCTCGCCACGATAGAAATGCGACATGGCGTTGACGTATCCGGGATCATAAAGGCTGCGTTGCAGCGAAATCGTTGCTTCGTCGGTAGGGGCGGACGCGGTTTTTTCTGTTGCCACGGTTCTTCGATTAACTGGATAACTGCTTCGCCTCAATAATCCAACTTTTCTCGAACGGGAAGAGCGCGGTGTGCGATAGAGCGATAGCCCACGTGCGGCGGTCATCGCAAGCCAAGCCGAGGGATCCCGGCTGCGCAGTCTTTAAGGTAACGCGTCGGGATCCCTCGACTAACGCTCGGGATGCCATTTATGGATGCGCTCCCGTTCAATTCTCCGCGCGAGACCCCGGCGCGGCACAGCCTTACTTTGATTCTTTCAACAAACGATTGCGCGCACGATCGAGCGTTCGTCGCTCACTCGGCGTGAGACTGCCAATGCCGGACCTGGCAATTTTGTCGAGAATAGGATCGACCGCCTCAGAGATGTCATCTTCTTCACGACGCGTCGGAACGGATTTGGGGAGAACCTTAAACTTTGGTTTGGGCTGCAACCGGGCTTTGAAATTCTCCCACCAGATTAACTCCGGTCCAACCCCACGCAGGCGGACAAAACAAAATCCGGCAGCGATACTCGTCCACAGGACGACCAGATCCGTCCAGGAATGATAGGCCAGCAATTGCAGGGTGTAGATTGCGCCCAGAATCAGTGCCGTCCATTTCGCTGTGATCCGCAAGAGCAGTTCGGCCGATGGATAAATTGTCGCGAAGGCCACAAAAACTCCGAAATGCAACGGAAGCGATCCGGCCAGTCCGGTCCGTTGGCCGAAAAATGCCCAAAGTGTCAGCAGGAATGAGGGCGTGAAAAGCAAAACGGCATAAAGGACGATGTAAGCACGTTGCCCGATGAATTTTTCTACTTCGCGGCCGAAGACAAAAAGCATGTACATTTCGATCGCGAACCAAAGCAGCTGCATCGGCGAATGGATGAAGGCATAAGTCGCGAGGCGCCAGACTTGGCCGCTTCCCAGAACCCGAGCACTGTCGAACATCATGAGATCGAGCAAACCGCCGCCGCCAGCTGCGACGAGGAGACAGGCCACGACGGCAAGGGCAACATGGATGCCGACAAGAATCGTCGTGACATCCACCGGAAAACGCCCCATCCACGCGACCGGCCGGTAATCGTCGGAAGTGGTCACTCCGAACATGTATTAAATAAACAGCCGCGCATGCAGCGCGCAAACGCGTTCTGTGGTGCTGAGGTCGTTGATTCGGAAGCCGCGGAAGGCGACCGCGGCTACAACCATGGAAAAAATTCTTGGAGAAGCGGCGGAAGCGGGGGAAATTCGTCCTCCGCGCGATCGATGAGATCAACATCTCAGATCGCCGTGAATTTATGAACAATCCCGCGCCCGCCATTTCGCCGCCCGTCGGAATTGGCGATCACAAACCAGCGAATCAGGCTCTGCTTGATTGGGTGCACGAAATCGAACTGCTTACCCAGCCGGAAAATATTTTTTGGTGCGATGGATCCGAGCGCGAGAATGACTTTCTGATTGCGGAATCGCTCAAGCAGAACGTGCTCTTAAAGCTGAACGAGAAAAAGGCCCCAAGCTCGTATTTGCATCGCTCCAATCCGAACGACGTCGCACGGGTCGAGCAATTCACCTTTATTTGCACACCGACCAAGGCGGAGGCGGGACCGACGAACAATTGGTCCGAGCCAGCAGAGACATACTCGAAATTACAGGGCTTGCTCAAAGGCGCGATGCGCGGACGCACCATGTTTGTCGTGCCTTATATTATGGGGCCGCCCGATTCGCCGCTAACGAAGATTGGATTCGAGATCACGGATTCCAAATATGTCGTGCTCAGCATGCGAATCATGACTCGAATGGGGGAGATCGCGGTCAAACGGCTCGGCCACGACCCGAAAGCAGAATGGAACCGCGGGGTGCATTCGCTGCTCGATGTCAATCCGGAGCGACGCTTCATTTGTCATTTTCCGCAAGACAATGCGATCATCTCGGTCGGTTCGGGTTACGGCGGAAACGTCCTCCTCTCGAAAAAATGTCTGGCGCTGCGCATCGGTTCTTACCTTGCGCGCAAACAAGGCTGGCTCGCCGAACACATGCTGATTCTCGGAGTCGAATCGCCGGCCGGGAAGAAACATTACGTCGCAGCCGCCTTCCCGAGCGCGTGCGGCAAAACGAATTTCGCGATGTTGATTCCGCCGAAACATTTCGCCGGCTGGAAAGTCACGACCGTCGGCGACGACATTGCCTGGATGCAAATTCGCGACGGCCGTTTGTGGGCGGTCAATCCGGAGAACGGTTACTTCGGCGTGGTGCCGGGGACGAGCTGCAAATCAAATCCGAATGCGATGAAATCGATTGAGCGCGACACGCTTTATACCAACGTCGCGCTAACGGACGACGGCGATGTCTGGTGGGAGGGCAAGGATGGCGCACCGCCGAAGCACGCGATTGATTGGCGCGGGAATGATTGGACGCCGGACTCGAAGGAAAAAGCGGCCCACCCCAACAGCCGTTTCGCCACTCCGATGCGCAATAATCCCGTGCTCGACCCGCAGGTCGAGGATGGCGACGGCGTCCCCATCAGTGCGATTATTTTCGGTGGCCGCCGCAGCGATACCATGCCGCTCGTTTTCCAAGCGTTCGATTGGGAACACGGCACCTACATTGGCTCGACCATGGCATCGGAAACGACCGCGGCCGCGACCGGCGCGGTCGGGCAGGTCCGGCGCGATCCGATGGCAATGTTGCCCTTCTGCGGCTACAACATCGGCGATTATTTCCGGCACTGGCTCGAAACCGGCAAACGGCTTACCAATCCACCATTGATTTTTCACGTGAACTGGTTCCGCAAATCTGCGGACGGAAAATTTCTGTGGCCGGGTTTCGGCGATAACATGCGAGTGTTGGACTGGATAATCGATCGCTGCGAAAAGCGCGTCGGCGCCAACGAATCGGCGATTGGTTACATTCCACGGATGCAGGATCTGGATCTCGATGAACTCAGCGGCGTCACGCCTAATCAAATGCGCGAGCTCCTGAATGTGAACGCTGAGGAATGGCAAAAGGAGATTTCGGATCACGCGAAATTCTTCGAATCATTAGGCGGCGTCGTGCCAAAGGAATTGGACAAGCAACGCGAACAATTGGCGGCCCGTCTTCGCTAAACCGGCGGGGCGCAGATATCCTGTCTGTGTGGCTGGTGGGCATCTCTGGCTGCCCTGTTAAAAAGATGCCGCAGGCGCAGGTGCCTGCGCCCCGCAGAATTTGCAGACCGCATCGCGCGTAAAATTTGCGAAGGGCATCGCATTCTGGAATAATTTCCAGTGGATTCGAAGGTCGTCGAAAAAGATTGCGTCATTGCTCCTCCGGAATGCGGGTGCGTTGAAATCCGCGGTGCTCGCCAGAATAACCTCAAAGGCATCGATCTCGATCTTCCGCTTGGAAAGCTGACCGTTGTCACCGGCCCGAGCGGAAGCGGAAAGTCTTCGCTCGCTTTCGACACCATCTATGCCGAAGGGCAGCGCCGTTACGTCGAGACTTTCAGCCCCTACATGCGGCAATTCCTCGAGCGGATGGACAAACCGCGAGTCGACGACATTCGCGGAATCCCGCCAGCAATCGCGATCGAACAATCGAACTTAGTAAAAACCTCGCGCTCGAGCGTTGGCACCATCACGGAGATCAACGATTTCTTAAAACTCTTTTGGGCCCGCGCCGCGCACGCGTTCTGTCCAAGCTGCGGCAGGGAAATTCGGCCGGAAACGGCGAAATCGATCTCGGATCAAGTGTTCGCGCTTTTTAATACGTCAAAGAACCCTCCCCTCAATCCTCTTCCAACGGGAGAGACGAAGGCCTCCGTCATCCCGAGCGGAGTCGAGGGATCCCGTCGTAAAAGCTTAAAGATAAAGCAACGGGATCCTTCGACTCCGCTGCGCACCGCTCACGATGACAAGTGCGGGAACGACAAAACCATTCTCATTACCTTCTGGGTCCCTGTTCCAGCGAAAACCAAACCGCGGGACTTCTTCCAGTTTCTACAGCAACAAGGGTATCTGCGCATTTGGCTAAACGGCGACATTATTCGCGTAGATAGTGACGCAAAGATCGAACGCCTCGGCGCGCGTGTTCAAGTCATCCAGGACCGCATCGTCATCAGCGAGGGAAATCGTGCGCGCTTAACTGAAGCGATCGAAACTGCGCTGCGCTTCGGTAAAGGCAAAATCAACGTCATTCCGCTAGATCAAGCATCAGCCATCAACCATCAACCCTTCTCCACCGGCTGGCACTGCGCGCATTGCGATCTCGACATCCGACCGCCTACGTCGGGGCTTTTCAGCTTCAATAATCCACTTGGCGCGTGTCCGGAATGCCGTGGCTTCGGTCGCACCATCGCGATTGATCTGAATCGCGCGATTCCGGACCGATCCCTCTCAATCGCGCAAGGGGTGGTGCGCGTTTTTCGCGGGCAGGAAATGGGTGAATCGCAAAAGGATCTGCTGCGTGCCTGTAGCCGGGAGGAGATCGATGTGCATAGGCCTTTCGAGGAACTGCCCAAGGCCGATCAGGATTTTGTCATAAATGGTGAGAAACGAGGGGGCGAATACACGGATGACGATTACGAAAATGATCGCTGGTACGGAGTGCGCGGTTTCTTTCGCTGGCTCGAATCAAAGACTTACAAAATGCACGTGCGCGTGCTGCTCAGTCGCTATCGCGCTTATGTAAAATGTCCGAGCTGTGACGGTGGACGCTACCAACCGGAGACGCTGAATTACAAAATTGTAGCTGCGGTCTCCGGCCGCAGGAGAAAGGCGGACGGCGCTCATAGAGCGCCGCTACAGCTAAACCTTCCCCAATTCGCCGCCCTCCCGATATCTGACGCGCGCCATTTACTGGCGGACATCGAAATCGCGCCGGGTGACAGCACTGCGGAAATGCTGCGCAACGAAATTTGCGCGCGACTCCGTTACCTTTGCGAAGTCGGCGTCGGTTATCTCACCCTCGATCGTTCTACTCGCACCCTGAGTGGCGGCGAAATGCAGCGGGTCAATCTCACCACCTGCCTCGGCGCATCGCTCGTAAATACGCTCTTCGTCATGGACGAACCGAGCGTTGGATTGCATCCGCGCGACGTCGGGCGGCTCGTGCGAGTGATGCACAACCTGCGCGATAAAGACAACACCTTGCTCGTAGTTGAGCACGATGAACAAATCATCCGCGCAGCGGACAATTTGATCGACATCGGCCCCGGTCGCGGCGAACGCGGTGGCGAGTTGGTCTTCAGCGGTCCGCTCCAGGATTTTGTAGGTGGGTCGCTCACGCGCGATTACCTGAGCGGTCGCAAATCCATCCCGATCCCAAAATCGCGGCGAAAATTTTCATCGGTCGTCAAAATCGCGGGCGCAACCGAGCACAATCTCAAGAACGTCGATGTCGAGATTCCACTCGGAATTTTTACTGCCATTACTGGCGTTTCCGGCTCGGGAAAATCGACCTTGATCCAGGATGTATTGTATCGAAATCTTTTGCGGGCCAAAGGCCAGGCAAGCGAACATGAGCCGGGCGCATGCCGGACGGTGGCGGGCGCACACCGATTCAGCGAGACCGTCATGGTCGATCAATCGCCATTGGCGCGCACCCCGCGTTCGACCCCGATCTTGTATCTTGGGCTTTATGATCGCGTGCGCGAACTTTTCGCCGCTTTGCCGGAGGCGCAGGCACAAGGACTGACCGCGAGCGCATTTTCGTTCAATTCCGGGACCGGCCGTTGCGAACGGTGCAACGGCACCGGTTTCGAGAAAATCGAGATGCAGTTTTTGAGTGATCTCTATGTCCGCTGCGCGGAATGCGAAGGTAAGCGCTTCCAGCCGCACGTGCTCAAAATTCAGTTACACGGAAAATCGATTCACGATGTACTCGAGCTCACGGTTACGGAAGCGGCCGCCTGGTTCGCCCAGATCGGCGAGCGCGAAAGATTATCCGATCCGCTGGAAATCCTCGAAGAAGTCGGGCTTGGTTATCTTCGGCTTGGCCAACCGCTCAACACTTTGTCCGGAGGCGAGTCGCAGCGCCTAAAACTCGTTAGTCACCTCGCCGATACCGGAGGGACGCGCGTTAATGCCAGTCCGGCTCGGACCGCGTCCACGGACGAACGGAAGCTCGTCCCTCCGCACGGCAACCTCTTTATCTTCGACGAACCAACCACTGGACTGCATTTCGATGATGTCGCGATTTTGTTGCAATTGTTCCAACGGTTAATCGATGCCGGGCACTCAGTGATTGTGATCGAGCATAACCTCGAAGTGATTAAATGCGCCGACTGGATTATCGATCTCGGACCCGAAGCTGGCGACGAAGGCGGTGAAGTTGTGACAGTAGGAACGCCGGAGCAAGTAGCGCAGAGCGTGCGCTCGCATACCGGGAAATTCTTAAAGCATGTCCTCGCGAGCGCAGTCGAGGTATCCCGTCGCGATGGCTTTAAAATTACGCAACGGGATCCTTCGACTCCGCTGCGCTACGCTCAGGATGACGAAGTCTCATTGCGCATGGCAGAAGAGCCGTCCGGCAGAATGCTCGCGCTCTCCGGACAAAATATCGCAAACGGCGCCATCCAAATTCATGGGGCGCGCGAGCATAATTTGAAAAACATCGATGTCGCGATTCCGCGCGATCAGATGGTCGTCATCACCGGCCTGAGTGGGTCAGGCAAATCAACGCTCGCTTTCGACATTTTGTTCTCGGAAGGCCAGCGCCGCTTTCTCGACAGCATGTCGCCTTATGCCCGACAATTTGTCGAGCAACTGGAAAAACCGGACGTCGATCTGGTCGAAGGATTGCCGCCGACCGTCGCGATTGAGCAGCGTGTCACGCGCGGTGGGGGGAAATCAACCGTTGCGACGGTGACGGAGGTTTATCATTTCCTACGGTTGCTCTTTGCGAAAACCGGCACGCAATTCTGTCCGGATTGCAATCTGCCAGTCGAAAAACAAACTCTGGCTGCAATCGTGAAACAAGTGGAAGCGGCGGCTCGCCGTGGCCCCCTCAAGGTGCTGGCGCCGCTGGTAAAAGCGCGCAAGGGTTTCCACACCGATGTCGCGCATTGGGCGGAGCGCAACGGATTCGATACTCTTTTCGTCGACGGGCAGTTCGTTTCGGTAGGACAGTTTCGTCGGCTTGAGCGTTTCAAGGAACACACCATCGATGTCGTTGTCGGGGTGATCGACAAGAAGCGGGTCGCCAAGGCGCGCAATCTCAGCCAGCGCGCGCTCGAGATTGGTCGCGGCACCGCCCGTCTCATCGATGCGAAAAATCGAATCACGGTCATGAGTACGGAAATGAGTTGTCCGGGTTGCGGGCGCGCCTTCGAAGAACTCGATCCTCGATTGTTCTCATTCAATTCGCCGCACGGTGCCTGCGAAGAATGCGGCGGCTTCGGCGAAATCTGGAACCAATCGCTGCAAGTCGGTGAAAGCGACGATGGCGAATCAGTCCTCCAAAACGAGCTTGCCGCCGAACGTGAATCGGAATGGATCGAGGAAAGCGAAGCGCAGATCTGCCCGGCTTGCCACGGCTCGCGCCTCAACGCGATCGCGCGTCACGTGCGGGTGCAAAACAGGACGATCGACGATTTCACCGCGCTTGCGGCCGCCGCTGCGGCCAAACAAATCGGGCGATTAAAATTTAGCGGCAAACAAAAAACCATCGCGAGCGAATTGATTCCGGAAATCGTGCAGCGACTTCGATTCATGGACAATGTCGGCCTCGGCTATCTATCGTTAGGTCGCTCGGCCAAAACTTTGAGTGGCGGTGAATCGCAACGGATTCGCCTGGCAGCGCAGCTCGGCTCGAACTTGCGCGGCGTTCTTTACGTGCTGGATGAGCCAACCATTGGCTTGCACCCGCGCGATAATGTCCGGCTGCTGGAGACGCTGACCGCGTTGCGCGCAAAAGGAAACTCGCTCGTCATCGTCGAGCACGACGAAGCAACCATGCGTCGCGCCGACCACATCATTGATCTCGGCCCCCGCGCCGGGATTCACGGCGGGGAAGTCGTGGCCAGCGGATCGCTGCGCGAAATTGAGCGCGCCGACGATTCCGAGACCGGACGTTGTCTAAAGGCGCCGCTCTGCCATCCCATTCGCAAATCGCGGCGAAGTCTGCGCGATGTTGCGAGTTGGGTCGAGATCAGGAACGCGCGGGCGAACAATCTGAAGAACGTCGAGGTGAAATTTCCCGTCGGTCGCCTGTCGGTCATTACGGGAATTTCCGGCAGCGGCAAATCCACCTTGATGGGCGACGTCCTTTTACCAGCGGTGCGTGAGCAATTAAATCGAAAACGTCAACGCCCCGGCGAGCTATTCGAACGAGTTGGAGGCATGGAGGCGATCGATGCGGTTTACGAAGTCGATCAATCACCCATCGGGAAAACCTCGCGCTCGACCCCGGCAACCTACATCAAAGTCTTCGATGAGATTCGCAATCTTTACGCACAAGTTCCGGTTGCGCGCATGCGCGGTTACAGCCCGAGCCGGTTCTCCTTCAACGCCGAGGGTGGACGTTGCGAGTCGTGCAAGGGCCAGGGCATGATCAAATTGGAGATGAATTTTCTGCCGAGCACTTACGTGCCCTGCGAAGATTGCGGCGGGAAACGTTACAACGCCCAGACACTCGAAGTTCTTTATCATGAAAAATCGATCGGAGACGTGATGGAAATGACGATCGAAGAAGCGGCCGAATTTTTCAAAGCCAACCCCAAGATCGCACGATCGCTTTCATTGCTTGTGGATACCGGACTCGGTTATCTAAAGCTGGGGCAGCCGAGCCCGACTTTGAGCGGTGGTGAAGCGCAACGGCTAAAGCTTACGACCGAACTGACCCGCGGGATTGGCCGCGCGCAAAACGAGCGGATTCGTAAAATGCGCCGACCGAAATCGACGCTCTATCTATTGGAGGAACCGACGATTGGGTTGCACATGGCCGACGTTGAACTGCTGCTGAACTTGCTGCACCGGCTGGTAGACGACAGTCATACTGTCATCGTGATTGAGCACAACCTCAGCGTAATCGCGGAAGCGGATTACATTGTCGATATTGGTCCAGAAGCGGGCGAGGCTGGCGGTGAGATCGTTGCCACCGGGACACCGGAGCAGGTCGCAAAAAGCCGAGTGAGCCGCACCGCGCCATTCTTGCGGGAAGTTCTGGCGACGAAGAATGACGGCGCCGTCAGACCGAGCTGGCGCAGGAACGGAGAACCTTCACCTGGCGCTTCGCCTACGGTCGCGCGCCCTGATTCCCAAGACACCCGCGCCCTGTGTCCCCCTCTCTCAGGCTCTCCCGCTGGGGCGAGACGCACGCGCAAGCGGCAGTGAGGGCCGAGGGGGTGGGTCATGGGAGAGGATTGAGGTGACGGCCATATACCTGGCCCGCTCCGTTTTTGTTTGAGACGCCATAAAGGCGACGACAAACTGAATTCGTGATCGAGTTTTTCTCCAGCTACGATACCGGCGAATTCTATGATGAGATGTTTGCCGTGCCGGGCCGGGCCCGGCCCCATTATCAGCGGCTGCTGCAACGTTTCACCGAGCTGACGGAAGGCGAATTCGATCGCAAGCGTGACCTGGCCGCGCTCACTCTCTTGCGCCAGGGCGTCACCTTCACGGTTTACAGCGATGCCCAAGGGACCGAGCGGATTTTTCCATTCGATCTCATCCCGCGAATCATTTCGGGCGAGGAATGGAAGAAAATTGAGCGCGGCCTGGAGCAGCGAATTACTGCGCTCAATCTTTTTCTGCACGACATCTATCACGGTCAATCCATTCTGCGCGATGGCGTGATTCCGAAAGATTACGTCTGGCAGGCCGCGCACTTTCGTCCGGAGTTCATGCACTTCAATGTGCCGCGAAATATCTACATCCACATTTGCGGCACCGATCTGGTCCGCGATCGCGACGGTAATTTTCTCGTGCTGGAGGACAATGCGCGCTGCCCATCCGGCGTTTCCTATGTCATCCAAAACCGCCAGGTCATGCGCCGGGTCTTTCCAAATCTGTTCGCCCAACACCGTGTCCGGCCGGTGGAAGATTACAGCCAGGAGCTCGTCAACGTTCTGCGTTACCTCGCGCCGCCGGGGAAAACGAATCCTACCGTTGTGCTCCTCACGCCGGGCATCTACAACTCCGCCTATTACGAGCATTCGTTTCTCGCGCGCTCCATGGGAATCGAAATTGTGGAGGGGCGGGACCTCATTGCCCGCGATGGGAAAATTTTCATGCGCACGACCAAAGGCCTGCAGCCGGTCGACGTTATTTATCGCCGGATTAATGACGATTTTCTTGATCCGAAGGTTTTTCGGAAAGATTCGGGACTTGGCGTCCCTGGATTGGTCGATGCCTATCGCAAGGGGAATGTCAGTCTGGCGAATTCCATCGGCACTGGGATCGCAGACGACAAAGTCATCTATCACTTCGTGCCGAAAATGATCCGCTACTACCTCGATCAGGAGGCGATTCTGCCGAACGTCGATACCTATCTGGCGGCGGACGAAACTGATCGCGCATTCATTTTGGACAATCTGGAAAAGCTTGTCGTCAAAGCAGCCAACGAAAGCGGCGGCTATGGCATGCTGGTCGGCTCACATTCCACCGAGGCGGAGCGCGAAAAATTTCGGGCGCGCATTCGAAAGGAACCGCGCAATTATATTGCCCAGCCCATCATTCCGCTCTCCCGCTCGCCCGCCTTCGATGAAGGCGTCATCCGCGGGCGGCACGTTGATTTGCGTCCCTACATTTTATCGGGCGAGAAAATCAAAATCATTCCCGGCGCGCTCACCCGGGTAGCGTTGTGCGAAGGTTCATTGGTGGTGAATTCGTCGCAAGGCGGCGGAAGCAAAGATACCTGGGTGCTCGAAGAGGAAGAAACCGTGGAGTGATGGAGTTTTGGAGTAATGGCATGATCCCAGTGTCGATCGCCCGCTTTTCCATTACTCCACCTTCCTATGCTTAGTCGCGTCGCTGATTCCCTTTTCTGGATGAGCCGCTACATCGAGCGCGCGGAAAATAATGCCCGCATCGCCGACGTAAATTTGCAATTGCTCCTCGATCTCGAAAACACGCACGATCCCGACACTCAGCAGCAATGGAATCCGATCATCAGTTCGCTGGAAGAAAACGAGCTTTTCACCTCGCTCTATCAAAACCCCGATGGCCAGGCCGCCGTCGATTTCGTCTGTCTGCAACGCCAGAACCCGAACTCAGTTTACGCCTGTCTGGCTGCCGCCCGCGAAAATGCCCGCACGGTGCGCGAACAAATCTCGAGCGAAATGTGGGAGCACATCAATCGTCTCTACCTTTTCATCAAAGGCGAGACCGGGAAAAAGATGCTGCGTCTGAGTCCGTATGAATTTTTCCGACGCATTATTACCGGCTCACATCTAATCCAGGGAATCGCCGATGCGACCATGACACACAGCGAAGGCTGGGATTTCATTCGCATCGGAAGATTTCTCGAACGCGCCGACAACACCTCCCGCATTCTCGACGTCAAATATCATCTCCTCTTGCCTTCAGGAGAAAAAGTCGGCGGCAACATCGACACCGTCCAATGGATGTCGGTCCTCAAATCGTGCAGCGCGCTCGAGGCTTACCGCAAGATTTACGTCGGCCAGGTCGCCCCCTGGAAGGTGGCGGAATTTTTGATCACCCACCCCGAATTTCCCCGGTCCATCCGCTTCAGCGTCGAGTCTCTTGATGCTGCCCTCCATCGCATTTCCGGTTCGCCCGAGACGAATTGCGCCAACGAAGCAGAACGTCTTTCCGGCCGCTTACGGTACGATCTCGATTTTGCTACGATAGGCGACATCTTCGAATACGGCCTGCATGAGTACCTCATTCTCATCCAAAAACGTCTGGCCGAACTTAGCAGCGCCCTTTTCGAAATCTATTGTGCTACCAACGAAACGATTTCAGTTTGACCAACCGGCGCTTGGCGGACGTTATCTTACCGTGAAAAGGTGCTATTTCGCGTTCCTCGCCTGCGGAGTGGTTGCCTTTAGCGGTTGCGCTACTGATGAAGAATTCAACGGCGGTGAGGCAGCGAAAACGCGCGAGGCCGTTCCCGGCGAAGTGAACCCGAATGCGCCCGACGCGTCGCAACAGCAAGTGCGCACCCAGCCTGGCTTTAACTTTTGACCGACCGCCGATCGAGTTACATCCGAGCACCCTGCCGTCGTTCGCAAAAAAATCTGCCACTGCTGGCACGTTGAAAAGCGCGCCGAAGCATCCCGGCAAGTTTTTATATTTTCCTCCATGCCCAATCTTGAGAGCTCACACGGTCCATTTTCTTTTTAGCATCGTCGCCATTGATGTAACCCCAACTCCGTGAACGAAACTCCTCTTTCCTGGCGCTCGCCCAAGACCGAAGTGCGGCAAAGTCCAATTCATGGAAAAGGGCTATTTGCTGTCGCCGATATTGCCAAAGGCGAGATAGTGATGATCAAGGGCGGTCACATCGTCAGTCGCGACTTTCTGGAACGCGAAGTAACGCGCCAGCTTGGCCCAGTGGAGATCCAGATTGGCGACGATTTATTCATCGCTCCGGTTACACAAGAGGAACGGGAAGGTTCCATGCTCTACAGTAATCATTCCTGCGACGCCAACCTCGGCCTGAGCGGTAACATTATCTTCGTCGGTATTCGCGATATTCGCGCCGAGGAAGAACTGACCCATGACTGGTGTATGACGGACGACGACAGCTACGAAATGGAATGCAAATGCGGCTCGCCCAATTGCCGCCGCACTCTTACCGGCAAAGATTGGCAGCGGCCGGAGTTGCAAGCACGCTATCACGGTTATTTCGCCACTTACCTTGCCGATAAGATTGCGGCACGCGCTCGCTGAAAACGCGCTAATTACGGAAGCTGGAAATGGGCCGCCGAAAGGGGGATGGCGCGCCTCTGAGGAATAGGCCGCATTCGTGTCTCCGTCCCCGAGAATACGGGGAAAGGGCAGGATAACGATTAAGGAGGGCTAAACGCGGGCATCACTTTCGGCTCTTATCCTGCTCGTAATCCTATTCATATTCCCTTCTTCCGATGGCAGACTGTCTTACAAAATTCGCCAGCGCGGTTTTCCCGTTTTGCGATCGGTTTCCCACAAACGACAACCCCCGAGAAATGCGTTGCGATTATCGCCTCTCTTCACTCCGTGCGGCAATTGCTTCATCTTTTTCACGTTGCCGCCACCGAGGACAACGGTATCGGCGACGAAAGAGAGCTTCAGCTGGGTCACGCAGTAAAGCACTTCCTCGCGCCACGCTTTTTCGCCGAGGTGCTCCAGCCCGTCGATGCCGAGCCAGTCTTCGATTTTGCGATGATCGCGGTAAGGCAGATCACCGAGCTCTAGCGGCAAAAGACTATTCGCCCAAACCAGCGCCGCGCCCAACCCTGTACCCAACCCAAGAAAAAGCATGCGGCCGCGAATATGACCGCCGAGTGCCTGCATCGCGGCGTCGTTAATGACCCGAGTGGGCTTTTTCAGGGCGCGACTAAAGTTGAACCCGACCCAGCCTTTGCCGAGATGTTTCGGGTCCTTCACGATCTTGCCGTCGCGCACAACCGAAGGAAACCCGACTGAAACGGTGGCGAACTTTAGCTCCGTCGCGGTCTCGTGAAAGTTCCTTACGAAATCCCGCGGCGTCATGTCCGGTCCGGAATCGAATTTCAATTTGTTCTTCGCCGACGTCAGCAGTTTGACGTGAGTGCCACCGATATCGATGACGAGAACGTTCCCTTTCATCGGTCGTCCCTGGGCAGGTAAGAATTACTCCCCGATCCCTATCGATCGGCCCAGTCGTTTGAAAACGCTTCCGCGCTCAGCCTTTTCGGAATCAGTCGGGGGCCAGCACTCGACAATCTCGAGCTTCACGAAGCGGAAGAGGGTCAAGCGGGCGAATTTCAAATCTAGCCGAAGATTGCGCGCGATCTGGGCGATGGAACGGGTGCCATTGAACTGCGAGGCAAATTGTGCTTCGGCCACAGTAAGCCGAAGTTTTTGGATACGCTCAAAACCATCGCGCGTATAAGCGGGAATCCAGGCCGGATCATAATTGGCTTCGTCGGCAACATCCTGCGCCTGGACAAAGCGCAATGTGCTTAACATCCAATGCTCGATGTCATCCTCGGCGGGGATGTCGTTGGTGAAATCGGGCAGCTCGCTTGTTTGCTCAAAGGCGAATCGCACTCTCGGTGCGCTCCATTGTTGCGCGAAAAGTTTTTGCCCATAATGCTGGACCAATTGCAGCGCCGGATCGCGCAAAATCAAATCCTCCCGTACGAGAGTGATGAACAACGGGCAGCTGGTTTGAGTTTGAGTCTCTCGCGCCGCGGCAACGCGGTCGGGATCGATGTTTACCAGCGTGACCGGCGCTTCGGCGCAGTAACCCTCGGCATCGCGGGTCGTCACTAGCACGACCTTTCCTTCACGAGCGTGAAGGTCGATGTTTTCTCTGGTCCCGGCAGAACGGAGTGTGCCGGTCAACGTTTCGTGACCGATAACTCTTAGCGCGCGGCTGAAGGAAAAGAACCCCGTATCACCGGAAAAATAGACGTTCTCCAACGCACCGGATTCGAAAAGCGCCGGCTGGGGTTGCGCCGGGAAGTCCAAATCGCCAAAACCACTGTGCGTTTGCTCGCTTTCCTGCGACGAGGCGGCTGCCGATTCGTTCCAGAGTGGCGAAAAAGTGACTACGGAGGTCTCCTCCTCCTCTCCCGGACTGACCACATTGGTAAATTCCGAGCGCACCGCCGGCTCTGTGCCTTCTTCGCGCGATAGGTTTTCCCCGACCACTTTCAAGAGTGAATCGGAAGTAAACGGTTTATGTAAAATTCCCAAGACATTCTCTGATCTGGCTTGCGCACCTTCCAAATCAGTGCCGAACCCCGACATGAAAAGGACTGGGATGTGGGCAGTCGACTCATCTTCGCTCAAGCGGTGACTAAGCTCATCGCCTGGCAAATCAGGCAGCAAATAATCGAGCAGGATCAAATCAGGTTTCTGTTGGCGAGCCGCTTGCAATCCCTCTTGGCTTGTTCCTGCAGTGACGACTTGATAGTTTGCTTCGGTCAGAATCTCCTCGACGAAACCTAATAGCATCAGACTGTCGTCGATCACCAGAACGCGCTGGCGTCGCGCGGGCCGAAGATCCCCGCCGGGCCGCAAGAGGTTCTGCGCCAAGTTCCTGAAATCCGAATCCGAAAATGGCTTTTCCAGGAAATGAACGTCCCCCATCCTCTCCGACTCCTCGGGCGGCGAAGCGAAATGCCCAGGCGTCAAAAATATGGCCTCCGCCTTTGGATGGCTGGCCCGCAAATCGCCCAGAAGAGCTGAATCGGACGCAGCATCCAAGTCGAGCACGAACAGCTCAACCGGTTCATCCGCGGTAATGCGATGCGCTTCCTCCAGATCGTGGGCCACATCCACCACCGCTTCCGGCGCAACCTCATGCAACGCGCTCAAAATTGACGAGAGCATTGATTCGTCTGGCTCTAGAACCAGAATGCGCTCTTGGCGTTTTATAGTAGTCCAAGCAGTAGATTCTTTCACTGGGAAACAGGCGCAACGCCGCAAGAAATGTCCCGCTGCGAACGCGCTGAGTCTAACAATTTATGCTTCTCGGCAAATGAAAAGTATTTTCTCTCTCAACTTGCGCTAGCGAACGGCTGGATAGCGCCGAGCCAGCTCTCGCCGGCTGGTTTTGCCGCGCTCATTTACCGGGATCGCGTCTACGAAATAAATGCGGCGCGGCACCTGCCAACTGCTCAGCCGCGCCCGACAATGTCCGAGCAATTCCCTCTCGCTCAAGCCTTTCGCTACAACGCAGGCAGCGATCTCTTCATTCCGACGCTCGGATTCGCGGCCGAAAACGATCGCCGCTCGCACTCCTTGGCAGCGCAAGATTTCAGCTTCCACTTCCGCTGGATGCACTTTTTTGCCGGCAACGTTGATCAAGTCTGAGCTGCGTCCGACGATCCGGTAACCGCCCTGCGTTTTTTCCAATAAGTCATCCGGGACAAAAATGCCGTGGCCCAGTTTGTCTTCATTCGGCTCAGGGAAATATCCGGCAGCCACCGCGCGACTTCGCACCCGAATGAGCGAGACCGGATTGTCGGGATCGACCCGTTCAATCTCAACTCCGGACATCGCCTGGCCAACAAATCCCGGAACCGGCTGCGCTTTATGGACGTAACAAATTCCGCCACATTCGGATGCGCCATAGAAAGAGTGGATCTCGCGTCCAAATTTTCCGGAAAAGGCTTGCGCTGTTTCCGGCGGCAGAGGGGCTCCGGCCGAAATGCAAAGCCGCAAATCCGGCAAAGATGGCGCCTCGCTCATTTCGCAAAACGACTGGTACAAAACCGGCATTCCCGGAAAAACGCTCGCCCGAGTCGCGGCGAGGCCGTCGATGATCGCTCGCGGAATCCGATCGTTACTGAGCGCAAGCGAGATCCCGCGTGCGATGAGGGGCGTGAGCAGATTGCTAAAGCCGTAGGAATGCGAAATTGGTATGACGCCAAAGTTCAAGTCGCGCTGGCTGATGCCCATCGTCTCGCAAATGTTCTCGCAATCGGCCAGCAACTGTGCGCTACGAAAACGGATCGCACGCGGCGCAGCCGTGGTCCCAGATGTGAGCTTCAAGAGCGAGGGTGGATCCTCTCCCCAATTTGTTGTAGCTGCCGCCTTCTCCGGCGGCAGAATTTGCACGTTTCTGCCGCCGGAGACGGCGGCAACTACATTGCAGATTTGAAAAGCGCTCTTTCTCTGTTCCTCCGCAATCGTCTGTTCCAGTGGCAGAACGACAAGTTTCCTCCGGAGACAGGCTAGAAACAACGACGGCCAATCCGGATGGTTGCCGATTTGGATCGCGACCACATTGCCCGGCTCAATCGCTTTCAGCTCGGCCGCAAAATGCTCGGCGCGCTCCTCAATTCCAGAAAATGTGCGCGCAGTTTTTCCCTCTGTGTCAAGGATGGCGGCGCGGCGGCGATTTTTTTCGCGAGTCTCTTCCCACGCCTCGAGAATCGGATCGCCTAATGCCGTCCTCACTTGCGAATTTGCCCTTTCGCGGCTAGATTTCGTGCTCGTTTTTGAACATGAAGGCGGACATTCATCCCGATTATCAAGAAACCGATATCGTTTGCGCGTGCGGCGCGGTTTATCACACCCGCTCGACTAAACGAGACATTAAAATCGGGATCTGCGCCGCCTGCCATCCGTTTTTTACCGGCGAACAAAAATTCGTCGACACCGCCGGGCGCGTGGAAAAATTCGCGCGTCGTTACGGCAGCACCAAGGCCGCCCGCGCCGGCAAGGCTTAGCTGAAATGTAGAGGCGCCCTCGCCGCGGCGAGCGCCTGCGCCAACGGCTGACACAGCCACCGCTATAACAATCATGGACTTTGATCTTCTCATTCAACGCAAACGCGAGCGTTTCGAACAGCTCGAACGCGAAATTGCCGACCCGTCTCTTTTCGACAATCGCAATCGTGCCGGCGAAGTCATGCGGGAACACGCGAACGTAAAGGCGTTGCTGGCGAAATGGAACGACTTGTCGAATGCGCGAATGCAATTGGCGGACAACCGCGAACTCGCCAATTCAACCGACGCCGACCTGGCCCAAATGGCCCAGGAAGAAATTCCCGCGCTCGAAGAACGCCTGGCCGATCTCGAACGCGAGATGCAGGTGGCGTTGCTTCCGCCGGACGAAAATGAAAATCGCGACGCCATTATTGAGATCCGTGCGGGCACCGGCGGGAGCGAGGCGGCAATTTTCGCCGCCGATTTATATCGA
>Ga0209474_10001883_pt1 | contig 19840 bp, 21 predicted proteins | sample GraSoiAngelo_145_FD_185902 | JGI IMG/M metagenome (GOLD analysis project Ga0209474, IMG submission 185902) | Grasslands soil microbial communities from the Angelo Coastal Reserve, California, USA - 14_1009_05_20cm (SPAdes) (version 2) | ecosystem: Environmental > Terrestrial > Soil > Grasslands... | reverse complement strand
CTTGAGGGCCATGTCGAGGCCCCCATGTAAATCGACAGAGCGCCCCGGCTGCGCCGGGGCGGCCCGAACATCTGGGGGCTTGGGGGCCATGTCGAGGCCCCCATGTTAAAGTAGCTCGTGATTGCCGGTTGGTGCTGGGACCTGCTCGAGCCGTATCTCACGCGTAACCTCCTCAACCGCGGCGTCGCCCGCCCCCCGCGCCGGCAGATCCTCGAGGAGTTCGGCCGTGTCTGGCCCGCGCTCACGCTCACGATCGGCGTGCAGGAGCCGTTCGCCGGCACCATCCGGTTCAAGTGGCTGCTGCGGGCGCCGGCCAGCGAGATGACCGCCTTCGTCGACGACCCCGACGGCTGGATCGCCGGGCGCTTCGGCGGCGGCAAGTTCAAGGTGAATATCCACCACGGGCTGCACTTCGTGAACACGAAGAACTTCAAGCCGGCCGGCGAGCCGCGCTGGGCGGCGGTGCCGGCGCTCAACGTGGACGCGTGAGGAGAGCGGGATGCCGAGCGACGAGACGCGGCGCATCCTCAAGGTGTTCGGCGTGGCGGTCACCAACCTCGAGGACGCCATCGACCAGAAGAAGCCGTTCGAGGAGATCATGAAGTGGGACGCCGAGCTGGCCGACCGCACGCGCGAGGTCCTGGCGCTGGTCGACCGTCTGCGCAGCCGCCGGATCGCGTGAGCGGCGGAGCGCGCGTCGACGCCTCCGGCGTCGCGCTGGCGCTGCCGCAGGCGCCGCGCCGGATCGTCTCGCTCATCCCGTCCATCACCGAGACGCTCTGTCACCTCGGCCTGGCCGACGCGCTGGTCGGTGTCACCGCCTACTGCGTCGAGCCCCGCGACGTCGTGCGGTCCAAGACGCGCATCGGCGGCGAGAAGACGCCCGACCTGGGGGCGATCCGCGCGCTGGCGCCGGATCTCGTGGTGGCCAACGTCGAGGAGAACGTCCGCGAGCACGTCGAGACGCTGCGCGGGTGGGGCATCCCGGTATGGGTCACGTACCCGCGCACGGTCGCCGAGGGGCTGGCGATGATCCGCGAGCTCGGCGAGCTGACCGGCAGCGCCGCCCGGGCGGAGGCGCTGCTGGCCGAGCTGGAGCCGCTCTACGCCCGCGTGCGGGCGGCCAGCCTCGCGCGCGCGCCGGTCGCCGTGTTCTATCCGATCTGGCGCGGCCCCTGGATGACGATCGGCCGCGACACGTACGTGCACGACCTGCTCGCGGTCTGCGGCGCCGCCAACGTCTTCGCCGACGCGGCGGCGCGCTATCCGACGGTGACGCTGGACGAGATGGCGACGCGGCGGCCCGAGGTCATCGTCCTGCCCGACGAGCCGTTCCGGTTCCGACGCGCGCACCTGGCCGATTTCGATCCGTACGCCGACGTGCCCGCCGTGCGCCACGGGCGGATCCATCTCATGGACGGCAAGATCTTCTCCTGGCACGGGCCGCGCGTGGGGGAGGCGCTCCGGAGGCTGCCGGCGTTCTTCGGAGGCGCGCGTGGCTGAGCCCTGCCCGCGCTGCGGACGCGCCGACGTGACCGGCGACCGCTGCCCGCAGTGCGGCGTGGCCGTGGCGCTGTTCCGCGCCTCCCTCGACAAGCTCCGTCGCGGACCGGCGGCGCCGGTCGCGGCCCCGGCTCCGCCGCCACCGCTCGCGCCGCCGACGGCCGCCGCCACCTCGCGACGGCTCGTCTTCCACGGCTCCGGGCCCGGGCTCTTCGGCATCCAGGCGCTGAACGCGCTGCTGACGCTGCTGACGCTGGGCGTCTTCTACTTCTGGGCCAAGACGCGCGTGCGGCGCTACGTCTACGGCGAGACGGAGCTGGACGGCGACCGCTTCGGCTACCACGGCACCGGCCGCGAGCTGCTGGGCGGCTTCGCGCGCGTCGCCGCCGTCTTCTTCATCCCGATCGCGCTCTGCAGCGTCCTGCCGGAGGTGTACCAGGCGCCGGACGAGGTGAAGGCGGCGCTGCGCCGGCTGCTGTGGCTGATCGGGCTCCTGCTGGTGCCGGTCGCGATGGTCGGCGCTCGCCGCTACCGGCTGAGCCGGACCTCGTGGCGCGGGATCCGGTTCTCGTTCCGCGGCGGCGTGCGCGAGTTCGTCGGGATCTTCGTCGTCGGCACCATCCTGACCTCGCTGACCCTCGGGCTCTACTATCCGGTGTTCATCACCCAGCGCCAGGCCTTCATGATCTCCAACGCGTACTTCGGCTCGCGCAAGCTCGACTTCGACGGCCGTGGCCGTGACCTCATGCGGCCCTTCCTGGTCATGATCCTGCTGTTCCTGCCGACGCTCGGGCTGTCGTGGTTCTGGTTCTCGGCGCGCCGGCACCGGTACTTCACCGAGCACACGCGCTTCGGCCTCACGCGCTTCCGCTCGAGCGTGCCGGGCGGCCGGCTGGCCTGGCTGCAGATCAGCAACGTCGTCGCCGTCGTGCTGACGCTCGGGCTGGCCTGGCCGTGGACCGTCGTGCGCGGGCTGCGCTTCACCTTTCGCTACCTGAGGCTCGACGGCCCGCTCGACGTCGCCGACGTCCACCAGGACGCGCGGGCGGCCTCGGCGACCGGCGAGGGCCTGGCCGGCCTGCTCGACGCCGACTTCGGGGTGAGCTGAGCGTGACGTCCGCCGAGCGCGTCCGCCCGCTCACGGCCACCCACCGACACCGGCTCGGGGTACTGGCGCTCGTGTTCGCGGCGGCGTTCTTCGCGGCCGCCGCGCTCGCCGAGGGGCGGCTGCTGTTCGACGCCGAGCTGTGGGTGCAGCAGCGCGTGCAGGCCGAACGCTCGCCGCGGCTCGAGCGACCGATGCGCGTCGCCTCGCTGCTCGGCTCGGGCGGTGTCCTGGTCGCCGCCGCCGCGGTCGCCTGTCTCGTCTTGTGGCGACGCCAGCGCCGACTGACCCTCGCGCTCGCCGCCATCGCCGCCACCGGCTATCTCGCCTCCGACCTCGCCAAGCTCGTCGCGATCCGCCAGCGGCCGAACACGGTGATGTGGGCGTTCCCCAGCGCGCACACGTTCGGTATCGTGATCTTCCTCGGCATGCTGATCTATCTGCTGTGGGCGCTCGACGTCTCACCGGGCCGCCGGCGCTTGGCCACCGTCGCCGGCGCGCTGGCCGTCGTGGCGGTCGCCGGCAGCCGGCTCTATCTCAACGCCCACTGGGTCGGCGACGTCATCGGCGGCGTCGCCGGGGGCGCCGCCTTCGTGCTCGCCGGTGTGCTCGTCATCGACCGGCGCCTCGGCGCCGTCCGCGCCGGGGCCGAGTCGCCGACGCGGCGCCTCGACACCGTCGCCGGCTGACGGCGGAACCGGTGCCTGCGATCACCACCCGCGTCTGGGACGCCCACTATCTCGACGGCCGCACGGCGGTGCGGCGCCCGGCGCGCGTGACGATCGGCCGCACCGGGCTCGAGGTCACGCTGACCGAGGACGGGCGAACGCTTCGCTGGCCGCTCAGCGAGATCCGCCAGACCCAGGGCTTCTACGAGGGCGAGCAGGTGAGGCTCGAGCGCGGTCGCGGCGTCTTCGACGCGCTGGTCATCGGCGACGCCGCGTTCCTGGGCGCGCTGCGGGGGACGGCGCCCGAGGTGGCGGCCGCCTTTCACGGGCCGTCGCGCCGGCGCTTCGTCGTGGCCGTCGGCGCGCTGACGACGCTCGGCACGCTGGCCGTCGCGGCGGTGCTGTACGTCTGGGGCATTCCGGGATTGGCCGACGTCGCCGCCGCCCGCGTCCCGGTCTCGTGGGAGGTGGCCCTCGGCGAGACGGCCATGGCCCACCTGGCCCCGGCCGCGCCACGGTGCACCGACGCCGAGCGCCAGCACCGGATCGACGAGATCATGGCCACGCTGGTGCGTGCGGCGCCGGAGTCGCGGTACCCGTTCCGGGTGACCGTGATCGATCACCCGATGGTCAACGCGTTCGCCACTCCCGGCGGCTTCGTCGTGATCTTCCGCGGCCTGCTGGACCGGACCGAGAACGCCGAGGAGCTCGCCGGCGTGCTCGCCCACGAGATCCAGCACGTGCTCCATCGCGACGCGACGCGGGCGATCCTGCGCCAGGCGTCGACGGGCGTGCTGGTGGCCGCGCTGGCCGGCGACGTCACCGGCGTCATGGCGTTCGGCGTGCAGAGCGCGCGGGTGCTGGGCGACCTGCACCACGGCCGCGAGGCCGAGCGCGCCGCCGACGTCGACGGCCTGCGGATGCTGCAGGCGGCGGCGGTGGATCCGGCCGGGATGCTGGCGTTCTTCCGCGCGATGCAGCGCCTGGAGGGCACGCCCGGCGTGGCCGCTCGCTACCTGTCGACGCACCCCGCCTCCGCCGATCGCCTGCAGACGCTGACCGCGCTCGCCGCCGCGCCCGCCCGGCCGCCCGTGAAGCTCTTGCCCGACTACGACTGGAGCGACATGAGGCGGATCTGCGGTCGGCGTTGACGAGGGCCGGTCAGGATGTTCCTCGGGACAGCCGATCGCGATCAGGGGAACGCAGCACGACTTGCAGCGGACAGATCGCCATCGGCACGACGTGCTCGGCGACGGTGATCTACGACACCCTGGACATCCACGTGCATTCCGATGCCGGACAGACCGTCGACTTCGTTGCTCTGCGCACGATCGTCCTGACGGCGAGCACTACCACCGACGACTGAGCGGTCGCGCGGGTCGCGCGCTACGGCGTCGTCGCGCGCTCGATCAGCTCGCGCACGCGCGCGGGCAGGGCGGGCGTCGCGGTGAGCCGGACGCCGAGCGGGGCCAGCGCGTCGTCGATCGCGTTGGCGATCGCCGCCGGTGGCGAGATCGCGCCGCCCTCGCCGAGTCCCTTGGCGCCGAGCGGGTTGCGGGTCGAGGGATATTCGAGGTGGACGCAGTCGATCGACGGCAGGTCGTCGGCGCGCGGCACCGCGTAATCCATCAGCGTGCCGCTGAGCAGCTGCCCCGCCTCGTCGTAGGCCATCTCCTCGAAGAGACCGCCGCCCACGCCCTGGGCGACGCCGCCGTGCACCTGGCCCTCGACGATCAGCGGGTTGATGACGGTGCCGCAGTCGTGCGCGACGACGTAACGCAGGAGGCGCACGGTCCCGCTCTCGCGATCGACCTCGACCTGCGCCACGTGCACCGCGCTCGCGTAGGTGACGGTCGGCACGTGGTGGTAGGCGACGGCTTCGAAGTCCGGGGCGGTCACCCCCGGCCGGGCGAACGTCGGGATCGCCGCCTGGATCACGCGGCTCAGGGGGACGGCGCCCATCTGGGCGCCGCGCACGAAGACCTGACCGTCCTCGATCTCGATGTCGGCCTCGGAGGCCTCCAGCACCGCGGCGGCCGCCTTCACGACCCGGGCGCGCACGGTGCGGGCCGCGTCGGCGATGGAGTTGCCGGCGGTGACGCCGCTGCGGCTGGCGAAGGTGCCGATGCCGAACGGCACGGCGGCGGTGTCGCCGCCGGTGACCGTGACCCACTCGAGCGGGACGCCGAGGACGTCCGCACAGATCTGGGCGAACGACGTCTCGTGGCCCTGGCCCGAGCTGACGGCGCCGGTCGCCACCACCACGCGGCCGGCCAGGTCGAGCGTGACGCGGGCGCCCTCGAACGGCCCGATCGCGGTGCCCTCGACGTAGCCCGAGATGCCGATGCCGCGCCACACGCCCTCGGCGCGGAGGGCGGGCTGCGCCTTGCGAAAGCCCTCGTAGTCGGCGGCGGCGAGCGCCGCGTCGAGCGCCGCGCGAAAATCGCCGCTGTCGTAGACGAGGGGGTTGCCGTCGCGATACGGCATGCCGAGGTCCCACGGCAGGTCGGCGCCGCGCAGGTAGTTGCGGCGGCGGATCTCGGCCGGGTCGATGCCGAGCTCGCGGGCGAGGCCGTCGACGGCGCGGTCCATCGCGAAGACCGCCTCCGGCCGGCCGGCCCCTCGGTAGGGCGCGTTGGGCGTCTTGTGGGTGACCACGCCCTGCACCTCGACCTCCATGTCGCGTACGCGGTGCGGCCCCAGCAGGTGGGCGACCGTGTTGTAGGGGAGCACGATACCCCACGCGTTGTACGCGCCGAAGTCGAGCCAGATGCGGTCGCGCACGCCGAGGATGACGCCGTCGCGGCGGGCGGCCAGGCTGATGCGATGCGTCTGATGGCGGGCGTGGCAGGCGGCCATCATGTGCTCCTGCCGGCTCTCGATCCACTTCACGGGGCGCGCCAGCGCCCGGGCCGCCAGCGGGACCAGCACGTCCTCGGCGTAGCCGGACGCCTTGGTGCCGAACCCGCCGCCGAGGTCCGGAGCGATCACACGGATCTTGTGCGGCGCCAGGTCGAGGGCGCTCACCAGGCCCTGCTGCACGAAGTGGGCGACCTGCGTGCTGTTCCAGGTCGTCAGCGCCTCGTCGCGCCGGTCCCACAGGGCGACGACGCCGCGGCCTTCCAGCGGCATGCCGACGTAGCGCTGGATGCGGAACGTCTCGGTGAAGACGGTCGCGGCCGCCCCGAACGCGCGCTCGACGTTGCCGATGGCGTGACGGAAGGCGACCGCCACGTTGGTGCCCCACTCCTCGTGGACCAGCGGGCCGCCGGGCTCGGCGGCCGCGACCATTTCGACGACGGCGGGCAGCGGCTCCCAGTCCACCGCGATGCGGCCCACCGCGTCCTCGGCCCGCGCGGGGCTGTCGGCGACGACCATGGCCACGACCTCGCCCACGTGCCGCGCGCGATCGCGGCAGAGCGCGTACTGCGCGGCCTGGCGGAGATCGAAGGCGATGGCGGCCGCCAGGCCCGGCGGCGGCGCGCCGAACAGCGGCAGCGGCTTCAGCCAGGGGGCGAGCTCGGCGAAGGTGAAGACCGCGGCCACGCCCGGCATCTTCCGCGCCGCCTTGACGTCGAGCCGGGCGATCCGCGCGTGGGCGTGCGGCGAGCGGAGGAAGGCGGCGTGGAGCAGGCCCGGCAGGGTGACGTCGTCGACGAAGCGGCCCTCGCCGCGCAGGAATCGTGGATCCTCGCGCCGCCGGACGGCGGCGCCGAAATACTTCGCGCCCATGAACCCGGGCTAGGACTTCTTGCGAGCGGGGACGAGCCAGTCCAGCCAGGGGGCGAGCGCGGCGAGGAACAGCCCGGGAATCGCCACACCGCTGATCAGACCGAGGATGCCGAGGAACACGAGCGAGATGGCGGTGATGACGGCGTCGAGCAGCAGGTCCATACCGCTCCTATCCGGGTATCGAGGGGTGCCACGGCTTGGCCGGGGCGCCCCGAGCGTTAGGGGGTTGTGGGGGCCACATCGGGGCCACCATCTTCAATGTCGCTCAGCATTATCTTCGCTGGAGCGGTGAATGTCGAGCATTGCCGGCACGCCGGGGAAGGCGCCGGAGGCCTCGACGCGGGTGATGTGGGTCATGCGGGCGATGATGTCGCGAATGCGCTGCGAGGCGTCGATGGCCCGGTCGATCCACTTGGACTCCTGACCCTCGGCGTCCAGGCGTCGCTGCAGCAGCTCCAGCGAGCCGACGATGACCGTGAGCGGGTTGTTGATCTCGTGGGCGGTGGCGTTGGCGATCAGCGTGATCGCGCGCAGGTCCGACACCTCGCGCCGGGCGGCGTCGAGCGCCTCGCGGGGACCGGCGTCGCGGAAGATCACGATGTCGTAGCGCCGCCCGTCGCGGTCCACGCGGCGGCAGGTGAGATCGATCGAGCGGACGGCGCCGCCGGCCGTCCGCAGCGGCAGGCCGAATGCGCTGGCGGCGCCGGCGGCCTCGACCGCGGCGCCGAGCGCTTCCCAGCGCTCACGCCCGGCGGCGTCGTCGGGCCAGAACTCGCGCGCGTCGCGGCCCAGCAGCGCCGGGCGCGGCCGGCCGGACAGCGCGCAGTCGGTGCGGTTCGTCTCCAGAATGCGGCGCGATCCCGCGTCCACGATGCGGATCGCCTCCGAGGACTCGTCGAGCAGCGCGCGGAAGCGCCGCTCGCCGGCGTGGAGCCGCTCGCGCTCGACCACGTTCTGGAACAGCGTGGCGAGCACGCCGATGCCGCCGACGTAGGCGACCAGGAAGTGCGGCCATGTCCGGGCGAACTTGCCGAGCCCCGGGGCGCCGAGCATCGCGTAGCCGAGCAGCGTGGTGAGGAAGGTCAGCGCGCCGAGGCCGAAGGCGTGGGCGGTCCGGACGCGCCCGCTCCGCGTGGCCCACCAGTGCACGAGGCCGCCGGCCGCGGCCGCGCAGGCGACGCTCACGAGGCCGGGCACGGTGCCGACGCCGCCGAGCCAGAACCAGCGATAGATCGCCACCGGGAGGGCGGCCACCAGCCCGGCCGGCCAGCCCTCGAAGAGCGCGATGAGCGCGATGGGGACGTTGCGGGCGTCGAAGTACACGTCGGGAGCGACCTGGATGCGGGCGAGGGCGAGGCCGAGCGCGACGACGCCGAAGGCGACGCCGTTCAGCAGGCGGCGGACGGCGCGCAGCCAGGGGCGGCCGTCGCCGAGGATGCGCACCGTGGCCGAGTAGAAGATGACGCCGAACGCCAGGACCCCGACCGCCTCGGTCAGGTCGTGGAGATTTATCTCACTCCACCTCGAGGATGATCTCGATCTCGACGGGAATGTTGACGGGCAGCCCGGCCATGCCGACGGCCGAGCGGGCGTGCTTGCCGATCGTCTCGCCGAACACTTCCACCATCAGGTCGGAGAAGCCGTTGATCACCTTCGGCTGCTCGCCGAAGCCGTCGGCCGAGTTGACCATGCCGAGCACCTTCACCACGCGCTTGACCTTGTCGAGGCTCCCCAGCGACGCGCGGGCGGTGGCGAGCAGGTTGAGGCCGACCTCGCGCGCCGCCTGGTAGCCTTGCTCCACGGTGAGCTCGCGGCCGACCTTGCCGGTCAGCGACGGCTTGCCGTCGGTGCGCATCGGGCCGTGGCCGGAGAGATAGAGCAGGTTGCCGGTGCGAACGGCGCCGACGTAGTTGGCCATCGGCTGGGGCGGCGTCGGCAGCGTGAGGTTCTTCTGCTCGAGCGTGGCCTCGGCGCCCATCGCGCCTCCTTCTTCGGACGGGGGCCCGGGATGGCCCCCAAACCCCCAAACGCTCGGAGCGTCGCGGCGGAGCCGCGACGCTCCTCGACCGTACGCTGTATCGTGCTGACAACGGCGCGAGCATCGTGACACACTACGCCGTGGCCGTCAAACCTCCGCCCGCCATTCCGTCGCCCGCCGCCACGCTGGTGCTCCTGCGCGACCGTCCGGGCGGCGGCGTCGAGTGCCTGCTGATGCGCCGCCACCTGAAGAGCAAGTTCGCCGCCGGCGACTTCGTGTTTCCCGGCGGCAAGATCGAGGCCGACGACAACCCCGAGGACGCCGTTCGCTGGTGTCGCGGCCTGGACGTGAAGGACGCCGCGCGCCGCCTCGATCTCGAGGCGGCGCCGCGCACCGCGCTCGGGTTCTGGATCGGCGCGATCCGCGAGACGTTCGAGGAGGCCGGGCTGCTGCTGGCCGTGGGCGCCGACGGCGGCGAGGTCGACGTGGCGGCGGCGCGGTTCGTCGAGTATCGCCGCGCCTGTCAGACCGACAACCGCGCGTTCTGGTCGATGATCCGCGCCGAGCGACTGCTGCTGGCCACCGACCGGCTGGTGTACTTCGCGCACTGGATCACGCCGGAGGAGCAGCCGTTGCGCTTCGACACGCGCTTCTTCGCGGCGCCGGCCCCGGCCGGCCAGCGGGCCAGCGGCGACGACTACGAGATGACCGATCTCAAGTGGCTGACGCCGCCCGAGGCCGTCGACGCCCAGCAGCGCGGCGAGATCTCGCTGCGCAATCCGACCGTGAAGAACCTGCTGCTCTTCGACGGCGTCGCCGACACGACGGACGCGCTCGAGCGGCTGCGCGACCGGCCGGTCACGACGATCCGCCCGCGCATCGTCATGGACGGCGACCGGCGCACGATCCTCATGCCCGGCGATCCGGGCTACTTCTGAGGAGACGCATGACGGCTGAATTGCCGCGCTGTGCGGTGTGCCGGGTGGCCGTTGAGCCGGGCCAGAACGTCGTGTTCCGGATGGATGGACGTCTGGAGCACGTCGGCTGTCCAGAGGTCGTCTGTCCCGTCTGCGCGCGTCCGGTGGCGCCCCAGGAGCCGATCCGCCACGACGGTGACGCGCTCGTGCACGGCAACTGCTGGATGAAGCGCGCCATCGCCAAGCCTCCCGCCAAGGTGATGCCGAGCGAGCGCGACAGCATCCTGTCGATCGTGCGCGCCAGGCTCGTCACCGGGACCCTGCCACGCGGCGAGATCCAGAAGGTGTGGGTCGGCCTCGGCACCGGCCGCCAGTGCAGCGTCTGCGATCGGGCGATCACGCCCGCCGAGATCGAGCACGAGGCCGATCTCGTCGCGGGGTCGACGTTGCGTCTGCATCGCACCTGTCTCGGCGTCTGGGAGGCGGAGGTGTCGAGGTACGGGCGCGAGATCGGCGGCAGCAGCGCCGACATCGGCTAGGCGTCGCGGTCGCTCGGCGCATCGACGTTCAGGCGGACAGCGACTACGCGCGACCGACCAGCGGACCGAAGCGGCGGACGAACTCGGCGGGCTCGAGGTTGCCGGCGCGGGCCAGCATCGCGACGCTCTTGGGGTCGTCGAAGTCCTCCGCCTTGAGCCGGATCATGTAGGCGGCGAGCGTCTGGTACATCTCGGACTCGACGTCGGCGTAGCGGACGCGGATCTTGCCGGTCTTGGGATCCATCATCAGTCCGAACGGCACCGGCACCAGCCGGCCGGCCTGGATCGTCACCATCGCGTTGCTGCCGCCCTCGAGCAGGAAGCGCACCGCCCAGTAGCCGAGGCTGCGGCAGTACTGGATGTCGTGGGCGCCGGGCGGCGAGCAGCGCAGCTCGTAGCCCATGTCCTTGGCGACGATCGTGCAGTCCACGCCGCGCGTCTTGAGACTGGCGTGCACGCGCTCCTTGAGCAGGCGGCCCAGGTCGAGCTCGGCCAGGCGCACGTTGCCGTACGCGTCGCGCTCGACGGCGCCGAGCGTCTTGGGATCGAGCCGCTCGGCCAGCCCCTCGGACAGGATCGCCACGCCCTGCTCGCGGCCATGGGCGCGGCGCTTGATGATGGCGCCCTCCAGGGTGTCGGCGAGCTGATCGAGGCTGATCGGTCCCGGCGGAAACTCCTCGGCGATCAGCGTCACCGTGGCCCCGGCCGAGCCGCCGATGCCGAGCGCGAGGTGGCCGGCGTGCCGGCCCATCACCGTCACGAAGAACCAGCGCTCGGTGGTGGCGGCGTCCTGCATGAGGTTGCGGACGAGTTCCTTGCCGAGATTGCACGCCGTCGTGAAGCCGAAGGTGACGATGTCGCTCGGCAGCGGGAGATCGTTGTCGATCGTCTTGGGCACGTGGGCGACCGTCAGGCCCTCCAGCGCCCTGGCCAGTCGCGAGGCCGCGAAGGCGGTGTCGTCGCCGCCGATCGTCAGCAGGTGGTCGACGCCGAGCCGCTTGAGGGCTTCGGCCACATGCGTCACGCCCTCCGGCGTCTTGGTCGGATTGGTCCGGGAGGTGCGGATGATCGAGCCGCCGTCGAAGTGGATCCGCGAGGTGTCGTTGATCTCGAGGTCGACGACGCGCTCGGTGTCGCCCTGCACGAGCCATTTGAACCCGTCGTAGCAGCCGAGGACGCGCAGCCCGTGGTTGCGGGCCTCGATGGTGGCGGCCGCGATGACCGCGTTGATGCCGGGAGCGGGACCTCCGCCGACCAGGATGGCGAGTGTTTTCATGAGCGTACCCTGACCGTCTAATCTACGCGATCGATCGAACAACTCAAAAGTATGCCAGCAGCCGCCCGCAGGCGATGACGCCGGTCCACAGCCCGATCGACAGCGCGCCGGCCAGCCGCGCCGGCAGCGGCGCCGCCAGCTCGGTGTCCCAGTCGCCAACCGCGCGGAACGGCCAGCGGTGGAAGAGGCCGGCGTTGAGCAGGGCGGCGGCGATGAGGACGAGCTTGACGCGGAAGGCCGGGTTCGAGGACATCTCGGTCGCATGGGCCACGAACATCAGCGTGCCCGAGGGCACCACCAGGACGAGCGCCAGGCGCGCCCAGCGCAGCAGGTGATCGGCCAGCGCGCTCACCGGCGTGGCGCGGGCCAGGCCGAGCAGGCGCAGATCGAACATGAACGCGGCGCCGACCAGCACCACGAAGCCCACGATGTGCACGATCTCGACGGCGGGATAGAGCCACAGCCATTGCCGCATCGCGACCCCGACCGCGGTGGCCTCCAGCCAGACCGCCCAGGCCGGGCCGGCGGCCGGATGCATCAGCGCAGTTCGGTGGTCTTGTCGCCGATCGTGATTCGCTCCGCCCGCATCTCGTCGGGATGCTCGCGGCTGGGATAGCCGACCACCGTGGCCGGCGTGCCGGGCGCCAGCATCGGCCGCGTGAGCCCGCGGTTCTCCATGCGCGAGGGCGGCGCCAGCACGACCTTCCAGGTCTTGTCCGGCGTCTCCAGCTGCACGCCGCCGTGGGGATGCTCGTAGCCGGAGGCGCGGATGGTGCCGCGCAGCGTCAGCTCCCTGGTCGCGTCGTAGCCGCTCCAGCCGTGATGCGCCCACGCCGCGCCCGCCCCCATGACGAGGACGAGGGCGGCGACCGCGATCGAGTTGCGCGTGCCTCTCATGCCTTCTTGAGATCCTCCGCGCGGATCGGCAGGCTGCGAACCCGCTTGCCGGTGAGGAGGAAGAGCGCGTTGCAGACCGCCGGGGCCACCGTCGGCACGCCGGGCTCGCCGAGGCCGCCCGGCGCCTCGCTGGAGTCGACGATGTGCGTCTCGACCACGGGCGCCTCGCCGATCCGCAGCATCGGGTAGTCGTTGAAGTTGCCCTGCACCACGCGGCCCTTGTCCACGGTGATCTGGCCGTAGAGCGCGGCCGTCAGCGCGTAGACGGCCCCGCCCTCCATCTGGGCCCGGATCTGATCGGGATTGACGGCGATGCCGCAGTCGATCGCGCACACGAGGCGATGCACGCGCACCTTGCCATCCGGCGTCAGCGAGACCTCGGCCACGTGCGCGCTGTAGCTGCCGTAAGAGAAACCGACGGCGATGCCGCGGGCCTGGCCGGCCGGCAGCGGCGCACCCCAGTTCGCCTTCTGGGCGGCGGTCTCCAGCACGGTCTTGTGACGCATGTTCTTGCCGAGCAGCGCGCGGCGGTACTCGTAGGGATCCTTGCCGGCCGCGTGGGCCAGCTCGTCGACGAAGCTCTCGGTGATGAACGTGTTCTGCGAGGCGCCGACCGAGCGCCAGAAGCCGACCGGCACGCCGAAGTCCTTCTCCTTCCACTCGATCTCGATGTTCGGCACGTCGTAGGGCAGGTCGGCGGCGCCGGAGACGGCGGCCGGATCGATCGTGCCGGCCTTGGCGCGGCCCTTCTGGATGAGGATGCCGGGCCCGACGATGCGGTGCCACCAGGCGACCGGCTGCCCCTGCCCGTCGAGCCGGGCCCGGAAGTGGTTGTAGGTGGCCGGCCGGTAGAAGCCGTGCCGGATGTCGTCCTCGCGTGTCCACACGACCTTGACCGGCGCGCCGCCGACGGCCTTGGCGGTCTCCACCGCGTCGATGATGAAGTCCACCTCGCCCCGACGGCCGAAGCCGCCGCCCAGCATGGTGGTGTTGACGACGACCTTCTCGGGCGCCACGCCCACCAGCTTGGCGGCGATCGCCTGCGTGCCGCCGGGATTCTGGGTCGGCGCCCAGATCGTCACGCCGTCACGCGTGACCTGGGCGGTGGCGTTCATCGGCTCCATGCAGGCGTGCTCGAGGAACGGCACCTCGTAGACGGCGTCGAGCGACTTGCCGGTGTCGTTGCCGAGCGCCTGGTCGGCGTCGCCGACCTTCTTGGCCACCATGCCCGGCTGGCCGGCGAGCTGCGCGTACTCCTGGCTGATCTGCGTGCTGGTCAGCGTGGCCAGCGGTCCCTCGTCCCACTCGACCTTGAGCGCGCGCCGGCCCTTGAGCGCGGCCCAGGTGCTGGTGGCGACCACGGCCACGCCGCTCGCGACCTGCACGACGTCCTTCACGCCCTTGACCTGTCGGGCAGCGGTGGCGTCGAAACGCTTCACCTTGGCGCCGGCGACGATCGGCGGCCGCTCGATCGAGGCGATGAGCATGCCCGGCACCTTGACGTCGTAACCGTAGACGGCCTTGCCGTCGGTCTTGGCCGGCACGTCGAGGCGCGCATATTCCTTGCCGATGTAGCGCCACTCGGCCCGTGTCTTCAGCCGGGGATCCTGTGGCACTGGCAAATTCTGGGCTCGGTCCACGAGCTGGCCGTAGAGCAGCTTGCGGCCGCTCTTCTTGTGCACGACGGCGCCCGGCTCGGTGTCGACCTCGTCGATCGGCACGCCCCACTCGTCGGCGGCGGCCTGCCTGAGCATCTGCCGGGCGGCGGCGCCGGCCTTGCGCCAGGCGGCCAGGTGGTCGCGGATGCCGCGGCTGCCGCCGTAGGCCTGACTGCCCGTCACCGGGTTGGCGTAGCGGGCGGGATCGGCCGGCGCCTGGAGGACTTTCACCCTGGCGAGATCGACATCGAGCTCGTCGGCGACGATCATCGGCATGGACGTGCTGGTGCCCTGGCCCATCTCGGGCACGGAGTTGACGATCGTCACCTGGCCGTCGCGATCGATGCTGAGCCACTGGTTGGGCGCGAACACGCCCGGCTGCGGCTGCGCGAGGGCGGCGCCGAGCGGCAGGCGGAATCCGACGACGAGGCCGGCGCCGACGGCGGCGCTGCCCTTGAGTAAGGCGCGGCGCGAGAGGAGAAGGCGATTCATCACTTGCCTGCCTTCGCCATCGCGGCCGCGCGGTGGATCGCCTTGCGGATGCGCTGGTAGGTCCCGCAGCGGCAGATGTTGCCGCCCATCGCGTCGTCGATCTGGGCGTCGCTCGGGTCCGGCGTGCGGCCCAGCAGCGCCGCCGCCGACATGATCTGCCCCGACTGGCAGTAGCCGCACTGCGGCACCTGCTCGGCCACCCACGCCCGCTGCAGCGGATGCTCGGCCCGGGGATCGAGCCCCTCGATCGTGGTGACCTTCTTGCCGACGGCGGTGGTGACCGGCGTCACGCAGGCGCGCACGGGCTGGCCGTCCAGGTGCACGGTGCAGGCGCCGCACTGGGCGATGCCGCAGCCGTACTTGGTACCCGTGAGGTCGAGCGCATCGCGCAGCACCCACAATAGCGGCGTGTCGGGCTCGACGTCCACTTGCTGCGGGCGGCCGTTGACGTTCAAGGCGATCATGCTCGGTGCCCTCCGCGAGGTGTCGGGTGTGTCGCGCTCAGACGGTGAGGACGATCTTGCCGAACTGCTTGCCCTCGGCCAGGCGCTGCTGGGCGGCGGCGCCGTCCTTCAATGGCACCACCTCGTCGACGATGGCCTTGAGGCGTCCAGCGAAGAACTGGCCCATGACGTCGTGGAACTCTTTCCGGTTGGCCATGGTGGAGCCGACGATGTGCACCTGCTTCCAGAAGACGAGCGGGATCAGCGTCTCGCCGATCGGCCCCGACGTCGCGCCGCAGGTGACGAGCCGGCCGCCGCCCTTGAGCGAGCGGATCGAGTCCTTCCAGGTCGCGGCGCCGACGTTCTCGATGACGAGGTCGACGCCGCGCTTGCCGGTGGCCTCGAAGACCTGGCGGGCCCAGTCCTTGCTCGTCGCGTAGTTGATCCCGACGTCGGCGCCGAGGGCGCGGGCCCGCTCCAGCTTGGCGTCGCTGGACGAGGTCACGATGACGCGGGCGCCGGCCAGCTTCGCGATCTGCACGGCCGTCGACGACACGCCGCCGCCGACGCCGATGATCAGCACGTCCTGGCCGGGCCGGAGCTGGCCCTGGGTGACGACCATCCGCCAGGCCGTCATGTTGGTGAGCACGAACGAGGCCGCCTCCTCGAACGAGATCCGGGACGGCAGGGGGAGGACGTTGTCGCCGCGCACCGCGACGTACTCGGCCAGGCCGCCGGGCACGTGCTCGCCGAGGATGCCGTACTTCACGCACAGGCTGTCCTCGCCCTGCATGCAGAACTCGCAGCGGTCGCAGGTGAGGTTGGGATTCGCGACGACGCGCTCGCCGACCTTGACGCCCTCGACCTCCGCGCCGACCGCGGCGATCTCGCCGGCGATGTCGCAGCCCGTCCAGAAGGGCAGGGGCGTCTTCAGCGCCGGGATGCCCTCCCGCACGAACAGATCGAGATGGTTGAGCGCGCACGCCCGCACGCGCACCAGCACCTCGTTCGGCTTGAGCTTGGGGTCGGGGACGTCCTGCAGCTTCAGCCGGTCGGGACCGCCGAACTCGTTGAACGCGAGCGCCTTCATCCGTTGAATTCCTTCACGACGCGCGGCAAGCGCGGATCGTCGAGGGACGGCGGCTTGCCGGGCTGATAGAACGCCGTGCGGTCCAGCAGGCCCGCATACCGCTCGCGGATCTTGCGGCCGATGTCCTCCCAGGTGCCGGTGACGGCGTAGGTCTCCACCATCTCGTCGGTGACGAGGTCGGCCATGCCCGTCCAGTCGCCCTCGACCGACTTGCGGTGCAGCTGGGGCACCAGGTCCTGCCAGCCGTGGGCCGCCAGCACCGGCTCGTACGTGCGCGTGGAGGCGTAGAAGGCGATCTGCTGCTTCACGCCCTGGCGGGCCTGCGCGCGCTCCGGCTCGGTGTCGCCGAGAACGACGAACGTCGAGGTCGCGTACGTGAAGGGACGCTCGGGCCGTGCCGACTTCGCGAGCCCCTCGCTCACCGCCGGCCGCACGAGCTCCTTCAGGTACTTCGGGCTGTTGAACGGATGCACGTGCAGGCCGTCGCAGACCTCGCCGGCGACGCGACACATCGCCGGGTTCACCGCGGCCACGTAGACCGGGATGTGCGGGTGCTCGATGGGGCCCGGGTTGAAGAACGGCGTCATGAGGTCGAAGCGGTAGAACTGGCCCTTGAAGGCGAGCTTCGCGCCGTTCTGCCAGCAGTCCCAGATCGCCCGCAGCGCTTGCACGACCTCGCGCATGCGCGGCGCCGGCGCCTCCCACTTCACCGAGAAGCGCCGCTCGTTGTGACCCTTCACCTGCGAGCCGAGGCCGAGGATGAAGCGCCCGCCGGAGGCCTTGGCCAGGTCCCACCCGATGTGGGCGAGCACCATCGGGCTGCGCGGAAAGGCCACCGCGATCGACGTCCCCAGCTTGATGCGGCCGGTCGCGGTCGCCGCCACCGCCAGCGGCAGGAATGGATCGTGCTGCGTCTCGGCCGACCAGAGGCAGTCGTAGCCGAGCGCCTCGACCTTGCGCGCGTAGTCGGGGATCGCTGGCAGATCGTGGGTCAGCATCGCGACGTCGAGCTTCACGGGTCTGTCCCCTGCCGCGCCATTCTACCCCCGGCCGCCACGGTTTGCCGGAACGCCGGCCCCGGCGTATCATCCGCGCCATGGCCGACGAGAAGGTCGAAACCGTCCGGTCGTCGAGCAGCGGCACCCTCGGCCGTGCGCGCAACACGACGCGCGACGCCGCGCTGCTCCTCGACTCGTCCTCGCGCCCGCAGCCCGACGCCTTCACCAATAGCGAGGCGTTCCTGGCCGGCGTCTCGTCGTGCGGTGTCACGCTGATCGAGATGCACGCCCAGGAGACCGGCGTGCCGCTGCAGCGGATGACCGCGACCATCGAGGGCGTCCGGGTGCCGCCCGAGCCCCGCTTCTCGCGCATCACGATGCGCTTCGAGCTCATCGGCGTCAGCCAGGCGCAGGCCGACGAGCTCGTCGAGACCTATCGCAAGCGCTGACCCCTCTATGGCACGGTCGCGGCCGCGACCGCAGTGAAGGTGGAGGTGAGGGCGCTTCTGCGTTAGCGCAGACGGCCCAGCGCCTCGAGGACGCCAGCCGCCTCGCGCACGAGCGTGGCCACCACCTCGCCGGCCCCCGGCAGGTCGCGGATCAATCCCACGCTCTGGCCGGTCGCCATCGGGAACCAGGCGGGGTCCTTCTGCTTCGCGGCGTGGGCGAAGATGTCCTGGGCGGCGCGCGTCTGCAACAGGGCGGGGAAGACCGGCGCGCCCGACGCCGCGTAGTCCGACGTGAAGGTGTTGCGCAGGTAGCGCGCCCACAGCCCGGTGATCGCGTCGGTCACGACGGTGGCCTCGGCTTCACTCTCGAGCAGCGCCTTCTTCTGGAACTCGGGCGCGGTCGCCTCGCGCGTGGCGACGAAGCGCGTGCCGAGCAGCGCGCCGGCGGCGCCGAGCGCCAGCGCCGCCACCAGCCCGCGGCCGTCGGCGATGCCGCCGGCGGCGACCACCGGCACGCGGACCGCCTCCACCACCTGGGGCACGAGGGCGAGCGTGCCGACGCACGAGGCGTCCGCCGTCGCCGACTTCGTCCACGTCGAGCGGTGGCCGCCGGCCTCGCCGCCCTGGGCCACGACGACGTCCACGCCGGCCCGCGCCACGGTGCGCGCGTCCTCGACGGTGGTCACCATCGCCATGACCTTGATGCCGCGCGCGTGGCAGCGGCCGACCTGCTCCGGGCTCGGGTTGCCGAGGCCGATCGACCAGACCGGCACGCGCTCCTCGACGATCACGTCGAACGCGGCGTCGATGACGTCGGGCACCGCCGGGGGCTTCGCGGTCGTCGTCGTCAGGCCGAGGCGGGTGCGGAAGCCATTGAGCGTGCGCTGCACATCGCGCACGGTGGCCTCGGGGATCGAGGCGGGATCGGCGGGCGGCCGCAGCGAGTCGGGCATGAACTGGTTCACGCCGAACGGGCGGTCGGTCGCCGCGCGCACGCGGCGGATCGCCTCGCGGACCTGCTCGGGCGTGAGGTGGAGCGCGGCCACGACGCCGAGGCCGCCGGCCTTCGAGACCTCGGCCACCAGATCGGGCCCGGCGATGCCACCCATCCCCGACTGCACGATCGGATACTCGATGCCGAGCAGATCGCACAGCGGCGTCCGCAGCGTCATCGGCCGAGCTCCTTCAGCGCCTGCTCGCGCAGCTTGAGCCGCTGGACCTTGTCGCCGTGCGGGCTCGGCGTGCGCGGGACGTCGGCCACGAACCGGATGATCCTCGGGATCTTGTAGGAGGCGAGCTTGCCGCGGCAGAACGCGCGCAGCTCCTCCTCGCCGAGGCGCGCGTGGGGCCTGGCGATCACGTAAGCGACCGGGGCCTCGTTGGTGTCGGCGTCGGGTACCCCGACGACGAACGCCTGGTCGACGTCGGGATGGGACATCAAGAACGCCTCGATCTCGCCCGGCGCCACCATGAAGTGGTTGATGCGCAGGGTCTCCTTGAGGCGGCCCTTGAAGATCGTCCGCCCGTGGCGATCCTGAACAGCGAGGTCGCCGGTGCGGAACCACCCGTCGTCGGTGAACGCCGCCCGCGTCTCCTCCGGCTTGTCGAAGTACCCGCGCGTCACGCTCGGCCCGCGAAACTGCAGCTCACCTTCCTCGTCGGCGCGGCAGGGCCGGCCGGTGTCCGGATGGGCGACACGCACCTCGAGCCCGGGCGGCGGCACCACGCCCGGCTGCGCCCGCTGCTCGAACGGCTCGTCGAGGTCGTGGACGAGGGCCTGCGCGTTGACCTCGGTCATGCCGTAGGGATGAAAGGCGAGCGGCACCCCGAGTCGCTTCACCACCGCCTCGAACATCCCCGGGCCGCCGCCGCCGACGGCGGCGAAGGCGCCGGTGCGCAGCGACGCGCGGTCGAAGCGCTCGAGGTCGGGGTGCTCGAGCAGCGGCTTGAGCATCGTGTCGACGGCATTCAGCACGGTGCAGCGCTCGCGCTCGATGAGCAGGAGCGCGCGCAGCGGATCCCACGCCTCCATCAGCACCAGGCAGGCCGCGTGGCTCCACGTCGAGAGGGGGATGTTGACGCCGCCCCAGGTGCC
>Ga0209474_10001882_pt1 | contig 19853 bp, 24 predicted proteins | sample GraSoiAngelo_145_FD_185902 | JGI IMG/M metagenome (GOLD analysis project Ga0209474, IMG submission 185902) | Grasslands soil microbial communities from the Angelo Coastal Reserve, California, USA - 14_1009_05_20cm (SPAdes) (version 2) | ecosystem: Environmental > Terrestrial > Soil > Grasslands... | reverse complement strand
TGCAGGCGCCGAGCATCGTGGTGGGCGGAGCTCCGTCCGCGGCGATCGTCGTCAAAGACGGCCCTTGTTTCTTCGGCACGCGGCAAGTGGCGCGTTCGTAGCTCGTCGTCACACCGAGCCTGAACGTGACGTTCGTGTGCCACGACAAAACCGCGCAGTAGCTCGGGCCCGCTGGGTCTCTAAGCGAGGCGCTCGAGGCAGGCCCGTAGGCCTTCCCGCCAGTGGGGAAGGCGCGGGGCTCCTTGCCGCTCGCTGCGGAGCACTGAGTAGACCGGGCGCGGGGCGGGGCGGCCAATCTCCTCGGTCGTGATCTCGCGCACGCGGGTGCCGAGACCTGCCTCCTCGAAGATCGCGCGGGCGAACTCGGCCCACGTGCACTCGCCCTCGGCGGCCAGGTGCCAGAGGCCCCCCCGGAGCTCGAGCAGCTGCTTCGTCGCCTCGGCCAGGTGACCCGCGTAGGTCGGGCAGCCGGCCTGGTCGGCGACGACGGCCACCTGGTCCTGCCGCCGGCCGAGCTCGAGCATCGTGCGGACGAAGTTATGACCGGTCCAGCCGAAGAGCCACGAGCTGCGGACGATCCAGCCCTCGCGCACTTCCTGCTCGCCCGCGAGCTTGGTGCGGCCGTACACCGAGAGCGGGCTCGGCTCGTCGGACTCGACGTACGGCTCCCGCTTGGCTCCGTCGAAGACGTAGTCGCTCGAGAAGTAGACGACCGGCGCACCGAGCGCGACCACGTTGCGCGTGCCGAGCACGTTGACCGCCTCCGCCCCGCCCGGGTCCGCCTCCGCCGCGTCGACATCGGTCCAGGCCGCAGCGTGGAGGACCAAGTGACAGTCTGTTACTTGGTCAAGAGGACGCGTGACGTCCCAGTCGGCGCGGGTCAGGGCGCGGGCCTCGGGGAAGACCTCTTGAAGCGCCGAGCCGAGCTGCCCGCCGGCGCCCGTTATGAGCACGCGGCGAGATCGCGCTCGGAAAGGAGCGGCGAGTCGGTGCTCCAGAGGTGCTTCACGCGCGGGTCGGCCCAGCAGATCCCCTGCTCGTCCGGCTCGGCCGGGTCGTATTCCTGGGTCACGTGGTAGCAGAACAACACGTCCGTCAGCGCCTCGAAGCCGTGCGCGTGCCGGCCGGGGATGTAGACCGCGGCCGGGTTGTCATCGCCGATGTCGGCGGTGAACGTCTCGCCGCTCTCGCGGTCGAGCACGACCACGCGTGCCGTCCCCGAGAGGCAGGCGAACAGGTCGTCCTGGCCGCGCTCGTGGTAGTGGAGCCCGCGGATCACGCCCTGCCGCGAGAAGGAAAGGTTCGTCTGGGTCATCGCCTGCGGCAGCGCGGACTCGCGCATCAGCTCCAAGAACCAGCCGCGCTCGTCCTCGAAGCGCCGCAGCGGGATCAGCTCGACGCCTTCGACCATGTCTCGCTCTTGTTGACGCCGTTGGCGCGAACGAAGTCGTTCACCTCGTAGTAGGCGTCGATCGACTCGCCCGCGTCGCCCCAGAACCCTTCGAGCACGTCGTACTCCATCGCGCCCTGGTCGACGTACCAGTTGTTCACGTCGGTGATCTCGAGCTCGCCGCGGCCCGACGGCTCGAGCGTCGGCAGCACCTCCCAGACCTGCTCGTCGTAGAAGTAGATCCCGGTGACCGCGTACTCGCTCGGCGGTTCGTCCGGCTTCTCGACGATCCGCGTGACCCGGTCGCCTTCGAGCTCGGCCACGCCGAGGTGGCGCAGGTGCTCCGGCTCCTCGAGGCGCGCGAGCAGGATCCGGCCGCCGCGCTCCTGCGCCTTGAAGTTCTCGACCGCCGGCGCCAGCGAGCGCTCGGCGACGTTGTCGGCGAGCATCACGACGACGCGGCCGCCGCGGCCGAACCGCTCCGCGAGGCCGAGCGCCTCTGCGATCCCGCCCGGCTTGTCCTGGTAGGCGTAGAAGAGCCGGTCGATCCCGTGCTCGTGCCCGTTGCCGAGCAGCCGGAAGAACTCGCCCGCATGCGTCCCGCCGGTGACCAGCATCAGCTCGGTGACGCCCGCGTTGACGAGCGCCTCGATCGCGTAGGCGATCATCGGCCGGTCGTAGATCGGCAGCAGGTGCTTGTTGGTGATCAGCGTCAGCGGATGCAGGCGCGAACCGGTGCCGCCGGCCAGGATCACGCCCTTGAGCGAGCCCTCCATCGGCCAGGATGCTACGAGCTAGGGCTTCTTCACGTATTCCTGACAAGCACGGCGTAATGTCAACGCATGCACGCGGCGCTCGTCGCTCTCCTAATCGCAATCGGCGTCGCAGCGACCAGCGCCCAGGGCGGGACCCAAGCTGCCGGGCCGCTTCTGACCTATTCGGTCACCTACCACGCGGGCCAAGCGGTCAACATCGGCGGCATCTGCGCAACGGACTCCGGCGGGCACGTGTTCAGGGTCAGCGATCCTCAGTACGACACCGACCCGGCCTGGTCTCCTGACGGCCGGCTGGTCGCGTTCTCCCGATTTGCGCGCGATCCCGGGGAGTATTCGAACAACGAAGCCGACATCTACATCACGAACGCCGAAGGGCAACACCGGCGCAACTTCACGCGATACAGCGGCGAGGACCTGAGTTGGAGTCCGGCGTGGTCTCCGGACGGCACGAAACTCGCGTACGTCAGCGGGCGGTTGAGCTCATCCCTGCTCGTCGCAGGCGTCGATGAGGGGCGAAACAACGCACTGGTCGTCCCTCCGCTCTACTGGCAGATCGACAGGCCCTCCTGGTCATCGGACGGTCAAGAGCTCCTCTACGGCGTCCGGCCGCCGCAAGAACCGCCTTCTGTGTACGTGGTCGGCGCCGACGGCTCGAACAACGCGAAGCTGGTCGACTCTGCCTCGGATCCCGTCTGGTCCCCCGACGGGAAGCAAATCGCCTACGTCGGGCACGGGGCCGACGGAAGCCCGGTAAACGTAACCGTCGCCGGCGCCGACGGGGCCAACCCACGCATCCTCACGGGCAACGCCATCCAAGGAAGCCTCGCCTGGTCACCGGACGGCCAGTGGATCGCGTACGTCCGTCCCTCGCCGACGTTTCGTTTGATGCTCATCAGGCCCGACGGATCGGACGAGCACGCGGTCGCGACCGGTGGGCTTACGGCGTTCAGCCCCGCTTGGCGACCTGCTGGGCCGCTGCCCTCCCATCGTCGCCCCGGCATCGTCAAGGCCGGCAGGAGAGGAGGGGTCCTTCGAGACACCGCCCGAGGCGACCTGCTCATCGGAGGGCCGGGCAACGACACGATCCTCGGCGGCGGCGGAGACGACGCGCTGGTCGGCGGTCGAGGCCACGACCGCCTCTACGGGGGAGCCGGCGACGACTTCTTTGACGGCCGCGACGGCGTCCGGGATCTGGTCTTCGGCGGCGCCGGAGACGACGGCGCGCACTTCGACAAGAAGGACCGGCTCAGGTCGATCGAATACCGGCGCTAGCCGCGAAGGCGGCGGAAGAAGAGCCTGACCCTGCGCCAGATGGTCAGAGGGCGCTCGGGCTCGCTCGGAGCCAGCGTCTTGCCTTCGAGTTTCCGCAGCTCCCCGCTGATCGCCGCGCCCGTTCCGCCCTTGTTGTCGGCCTCGATCTGGGAGGTGGTCGCCGGCTCGAGGTACTCGTCGAGCCCCTCGACCTGCTCGGGGCTCAGCTTTAGCTGCACCGTGCCCTCGTTGATCTCAGCGACCTGCTCTGAAGGCACGTAGCGCGGCTTGCCGAGCGCGCTGGTGGCGATCGCGAGCCCGTCGAAGATGTCGGCGTTGCTGTCGCCGGTCACCTCGTCCACTTTGCCGACCTCGGTACCGTCGGCAGCGAGCACCTTCCAGCCCGCTTCGATCAACAGCCAGGAAACCGGGTCGGCCACGGGCCGGAGTTTGCCCGATCCGCGCACTCTGTGACTTAGTTAGCGTTTGCTAACTTAATCCGGCGGCGCGGCAGAACCGCCCACCCACCCGTAGCGTTTACCCAGACAGATGCGAAAGCGAGACGACATCGACCGGCTGCACGACGAGATCCGCGAGCTCGTGGACGACCTATGGCAGGTCCCGCGGTTCGTCGCCGCGCGCCACCACGGCTTCCGGCCGAACGCCGACTGTATCCGCAGCGAGGACCCGCCGGCGCTGCACGTGATCGTCGAGCTTCCAGGCGTCGATCCAGCCTCGCTGAAGGTGATCGCCGCCGACCGCGTGCTCGTCGTCGCGGGGCACCGCCAGCGCCCGCCGGTCGCAGGCCGCTACCAGCAGATGGAGCTGGAATACGGCCCCTTCGAGCGGCGGATCTCCCTGGCCGAGCCAGTGGACACGGCCAAGGCCTCCGCCAACTACGAGCGGGGCTTGCTGACCGTCGTGCTGCCCGTCGCCGCGAAGGCGCCGAAGCGCCAGCGCGTCATGATCGCGATCGGAGGCGTTCGATGAGCGAGCTCACGTTCGAAGAGCAGCTCGAGAACGGCGACATCGAGATCCCGTCCATCCTGCCGGTCCTGCCGCTGAAGGAGACGGTGATCTTCCCGCAGTCCGTCTCGCCACTCGCGATCGGCCAGGAGCGTTCGGTCAAGCTCGTCGACGACGTGGTCGCCGGCGAGCAGCGCGTGCTCGCGCTCGTCACCTCCAAGAACGACGAGGTCGAGCAACCCGGCTGGGACGACCTCTACGAGATCGGGACGGCCGCCGTCGTGCACAAGATGATCCGCGTCCCCGACGGGTCGCTCCGGATCCTGGTGCAGGGAATCGGCCGCATCCGGCTCGAGCGCCCGGTCCAGGACGAGCCGTACCTGGTCGGCGAGTTCAGCGAGATCCCCGACGTCGTCGAGGAGACCCCGGAGCTCGAGGCGCTCATCCGCAGCGTGCAGAACGAGTTCGGGCGGCTGATCTCGCTGGTCCCGTATCTCCCCGCCGAGCTGGAGCTCGCCGCGGCCAACGTCGAGGACCCGAGCGCGCTCTCACACCTCGTCGCTTCGACTCTGCGCCTCAAGGTCGAGGAGAAGCAGCGCCTGCTCGAGGAGCCCGACGTCGCCGCGCGCCTGCGCGAGCTGCTCGGGATCCTGGGCCGCGAGCTGGAGGTCGTCGAGCTCGGCACCAAGATCCAGTCGCAGGTCCAGTCCGAGATGGAGAAGGGGCAACGGGAGTTTTTCTTGCGCCAGCAGCTGAAGGCGATCCAGGACGAGCTGGGCGAGGGCGACGAGCAGCAGGCGGAGATCAACGAGCTGCGCGAGCAGATCGAGGCGAAGAACCTCCCCGAGGACGCGCGCAAGGCCGTCGATCGCGAGCTCGCGCGCCTGGAGAAGCTGCCGCCCGCAGCCGCCGAGTACGGCGTGATCCGCACCTACGTCGACTGGATCCTGTCGCTGCCGTGGACCGAGACCACCGAGGACAACCTCGACCTCGAACACGCGCGCGAGATCCTCGACGAGGACCACTACGACCTGGAGAAGGTCAAGGAGCGGATCCTCGAGTACCTCGCCGTCTCGAAGCTGAAGAACGACCTCTCCGGCCCGATCCTCTGCTTCGTCGGCCCGCCCGGGGTCGGCAAGACGTCGCTCGGGCAGTCGATCGCTCGCACGACGGGCCGGAAGTTCGTCCGTATCTCGGTCGGCGGCGTCCGCGACGAGGCCGAGATCCGCGGGCATCGGCGCACCTACATCGGCGCCATGCCGGGCACGATCATCCGCTCGCTCCGCGACGCCGAGTCCAAGAACCCGGTGCTGCTGATCGACGAGATCGACAAGATGGGCGCCGACTTCCGCGGCGACCCGGCGAGCGCGATGCTCGAGGTGCTCGACCCCGAGCAGAACAAGAACTTCCGCGACCACTACCTCGACCTGCCGTTCGACCTCTCGAAGGTGCTGTTCATCTGCACCGCGAACCAGCTCGAGACGATCCCCGGCCCGCTGCTCGACCGGATGGACGTGATCCAGCTCTCCGGCTACACCGAGGACGAGAAGCTCGGCATCGCCCGCAAGTACCTCGTGCCCAAGCAGCTCGAGGCTCACGGGCTCACCGACGAGCAGCTCGAGATCGGCGACGAGGCGCTGCGCGTCGTGATCCGCGAGTACACGCGCGAGGCCGGCGTCCGCAACCTCGAGCGGCGCATCGCCGACCTCTGCCGCAAGACCGCGCGCGAGATCGCCGAAGGCAGGGCGGAAAAGGTCGAGGTCGACGAGGAGCGCGCGCGCACCTGGCTCGGCACGCGCCGGTTCCCGGCGGACCCGCGCAAGCGCACCGCCGACCCCGGCGTCGCGACCGGCCTTGCGTACACGCCTGTCGGCGGCGACGTCCTCTTCATCGAAGCGACCGCCTACCCGGGCAAGGGGAAGCTGACGATCACCGGCCAGCTCGGCGACGTGATGAAGGAATCGGCGCAGGCCGCGCTCTCGTGGGTGCGGGCGCACTCGCAGGAGCTCGGAGTCGAGAAGGACTGGTTCGCCGAGCACGACGTCCACATCCACGTCCCGGCCGGCGCGGTCCCGAAGGACGGGCCTTCCGCCGGGATCACGATCGCGACCGCGATCGCCTCGCTCGTCCGCAACGAGCCCGTCGACGAGGACGTCGGCATGACCGGCGAGATCACGCTCACCGGCCAGGTACTGCCGATCGGCGGCCTCCGCGAGAAGGTGCTCGCCGCCCAGCGCTACGGGCTGAAGCGGATCGTGATCCCTCGCGACAACCAGCCCGACCTCGAGGAACTGCCGGAGGAGACCCGCGAGGAGCTCGACTTCTTCCCGGTCGACTCGATCTCGGAGGTGTTCGAGGTCGCGTTCGGCAAAGGGAAGCCGGCCCGCCCGCGCGCCGCAGCCTCGGGCGAGCGCCAGGCCGCTCTGCCGTCGGTTTAGCGCCGCGCGCGCGCAGGGTAGAGAATGCCCGCTTGTAAGCGATTGAAAGGACGGCCTGAATGGCCAAGGCAAAAGATCGAGTTGCCGACGTGAAGCCGTACGTGCAGCGCGCGATCCAGGATGAGGAGCTGCGCGACAACCTCCGCAGCGCCTTCGCCACCGCCCGCGACGTCTACGACGAGCTGATCGGCGGGCGCGGGGTGAGCGGCGTCGCGAGCAAGGTTGCAAGCGACAAGGACATCCAGGACCAGCTCCGCTCTGCGATCGAGGATCTGCGCTCGGCCGCCGACCGGATCCAGGGCAAGGAGGAGCACAAGGGCCGCAACAGCTCGCTCCTGCTGGCCGGGATCGTGCTCGGCATCCTGTTCAACCCGATGACCGGCCCGGAGACCCGCCGCTGGCTGAAGGACAAGATCTTCGGCGAGGACGAAGAATTCGGCTACGGCTCGGGGTCGAGCGGGAACTCGAGCTAGCTAACCGCGGTCCGCCGCGCCTGCGCCTGGCCGCAGGTGGTACCCGAGCGCCCTGAGCAGGTTCTGGTCGCCAGCGCCCGGGGCGCGCGACGCGAGCGCGCGCTGGAGCGAGCCTGGGTCGAGACCACTCGCCTCCGAGATGTCCGAGACCTGCAGGAGGATCGCGGCGGGCTTCGGCGCCGGATCGGTCACGGACGCTGCCGGGACCCAGCCGGCGACCTGCTCGAAGCGCACGGTCTGGAGGTGCTGCCAGGCCTGGAGGTACTGCGTCGGGTCGACTGCGCCGTCGTAGCCGAGGTAGATCAGCGCCGACGGATGGATCTCGAAGTGGAGGTGCGTCGGTGTGCCGGCCGCGTCGCCGGTGTTGCCGACGAACCCGAGCACCTCGCCCGCCTTCACGCGCCTGCCGTTCCTGGCCAGTGGCGAGAAGGCCGAGAGGTGCGCGTAGTAGAACTCGTTCCCCTGCGAGTCACGGAGCCAGAGTCGGTTGCCGCCGATCGTGTTCCAGCCGATGGAGAAGACGACCCCGTCGGCGACGGCGAGGATCGGCGCGCCGAGCGGCGCGAAGATGTCGTCGCCGTGGTGCCAGTTCCCGGGAACGTCCCCGCGGAAGGCACCGTAGGTGTCCGTGAATGACACGGGGCCGTAAACCGGGAAGACATAGCCGGCGCCGCCGAGGTTCGGCTGCGAGGTGAGCGGGCTGCCGGGCAGCGCTGGACCGGCGTGGTGGCCGTGACCCGGCTCCGGCGCCACCGGCTGCTTGCGCTTGCCCTTGGGCTGGCCGGGGGCGACGAGCTTCTGGCGCTTCGGCGCCGGGGCCTGCACCTCGGCCTCCGCGTAGCCGACCTGGATCTCGGAGCCGGCGGGGAGGTTCGCGTGCGGCGCGGTCAGGTGGACGTCGAGCCCGGTGACGAAGCCGTCGAAGGCTTGCGCTCCGCCCGGGCCGGCGCTCGTGTCGGTGCCCTGCTCGAGCGTGGTCATGTAACCCCAGTCGGCGAGGGCGATCCGGCCGTTGGGCGAGGCCGCCGCGGGCTGGCCGAGCACGACCAGGTTGGAGATCGACGAGCTGGCGAGGCTTCCGCGCGCCGCGCGGCCGAGCGTCGAGCCGTTCGCCTTGCCGGTGACCGCGTCCGCGGTGATCTCGCCGCCGAAGAGCGAGACCGACTGCGCCTGGCCTGAGGCGCTGGCCACTCCACGTGCACCCGTGTCGCTCGTCGCCGAGGTCGCCGTCGCGCCGGTCGTGGCCACCGAGCCGTCCGCGGGATACGCGAACCCGTCGCCGAAGGAGACGCGGTACGGCGGCGCCGACACGAGGCCGGCTTCGGCGCCGGACTGTCCCGGGACGACCACGCGGATGGCATACGCCCGTGCGGTCGCACCGGCCGACGAGGCGGGCCCGCTCGCAACCGCCGAACCGGCTGCAAGGAGAAGCACCCCACCGAGGATCGAGCTGAGGCCGAGCCGCTTGGCCACCGTCACCGCATTATTGACCATTCCCCGGTGAAAGTCCTTTAAAAGCCGGGTCTCTTAGGTCCTGAAGCTCAAGTACGGCTGCGCCGGTGCATCGACGCGCTGGATCTTGCTCGGCTCGACCACGAAGCGTTTCCCCCGGCGCGTGAGCGAGCCGCTCACGACGATCCAGGTGTCGCGCTTCGGCGCGCGGCCGGCGATCGGCACGCCGACGGCTTGCGCGTCGGCGATGCAACAGGAGATGTAGAAGCGCGCGATCTCGAAGGTGCCTGCGGGAACGCCCTTCGAGCCGGTGACGAAGCCGAGCAGGCGCACGTGCAGGCCGGGCTCGATGCCCGCGTTCCTGGCAAAGGTGTGGTCGCCCTCGGCGATGCGGATGTCCAGGAACGAGGCGTCGGCCGGCTTCGACGGCACCGGGGGCCGCGCGCTCAGGAAGAACGACCCGGTGCCGTTGCGCGCGGCGGCGTACGAGCCGAGCGCTGCGTGCGGGACCAGCGCGACGGCCGCCAGCGGGATCAGCAGCGCGAAGAGGCCGCTCGCCTCGCGGAGCGTCAGCCGCGGGCCGCGCCGCCTCGACCGCAGGTAGCCGTAGCCATAGGCGAGCACCGCCAGCGCCAGCACCACGGCGCCGAAAGGCACGATCCACTGCGTCCGTGTGCCGAGGAAGCGGTCCGACGTGCCTGTCAACCAGAGCCCGATGAAGAAGACCGCCCAAACCGCGAGCGCCCCGCCCCGCGCGATGCGCGCGTCGACTGTCATCGCACGGCTGCCTCGAAGACGAGCGAGCCCACGACGATGATGGGAATCGCGACCAGGAGCAGGCGGCCGACGAACCAGCCGCGGAAGGTCGCACCGTAGAGCACGGTGAGCTTCATGTCGGCGAGCGGGCCGAACACGAGGAACGCGAGCTGCGCGCCCGGCGTGAAGGAGCCGAACGACGCGGCGATGAAAGCATCGGCCTCCGAGCAGAGCGAGAGCACGAAGGCGACCGCCATCAGCGCCAGCGAAGAGATGACCGGCGCACCGCCGAGCGCCGAGACGAGCGAGCCCGGGAGGACGACCTGCACGAGCGCCGAGAGCCCGGCGCCGAGGACGATGAACTTGCCCATGAACAGGAAGTCGGAGACGAGGTGCGTGGCGAAGGCGACGGGGCGGGCTGCGCCGGCGTCGCCGTGGTCATGGTCGTGCTCGAGGTCGGCCGGGCGCGGCCGGAGCAGCTCGCCGGGCTTCGTCCGGGCAAAGGCGAACCCGACCGCCGCCGCCGTCACGAGCCCGAGCGAGGCCCGGCCCACCACCATCTCCGCGCCGCGCGTGTGGCCGCCATAGGCGACCCAGGTCGAGACGAGCACGATGGGGTTCAGCACGGGCGAGGCGAGCATGAAGGCGATTCCCGCGCCGGGTTCGGCGCCGCGCGCGATCAGGCGGCGGGCGACCGGCACCGACCCGCACTCGCAGACCGGGAAGGCGAAGCCGCCGAGTGCCGCGCCCGGGATCTGCAGCGCGAGCGGCAGCCGCGAGATCCAGCCGAGCGAGCCCTGCGGCAGGAAGACCGCGATCGCGGCCGAGGCCAGGGCGCCGACCAAGATGAACGGCAGCGCCTCGATCACGATCGACGTGAAGATCAGCAGGAAGGTCTGCGCGGCCGGGCCGCGGCCCAGACCGAGAGCCGAGGCGACGATCGTGAGGAGAACGAACAGGCCGAGGAGCCGGCCGAAGACGGTCTCGGAGACGGTCGTCGTCTGCCAGGCGCGGACGAGCTTGAGGCGCGCAGGCGCGAGCGAGAGCTCCGGCGCGAGCCCCGTGCGCTCCACTTGACTCAGCCTTCCGCGGCCAGGTGGCGCTTGGCGAACGCCGCGAAGCGCTCACGCTCCGCGTCGTCCGGCCCGACCGGGTCGTCGCCGGCGTAATCAGGATCGGCTGAGATCTCTTCCGCGACCGCACGGACCTCAGCGACTACCTGTGCGCGGACCACGGGGTCACCGATCAGCTGCTCGGCCCAGCTTCCAGGCGCGTCGTGGGGCTGCACGTCCCGCTCGACGAGCAGCCGACCGAGCAAGATGCCCACGCGGATGTAGGCGAAGGTGCGGAAGGCGAGCAACCGCCGCGGCGTGGCGACCAGCTCGGCGATCTCGGGATGCTCCTGCTGGACCTCGGCGACAAGCGCGCTGACAGGCTCGTCGTCGACGAGGGGGATCCAGAGCTCTTCGTCGTGTGTCACGGCTCTGAAGAATAGGCCGGTTTGCGCAAAGCGCGAAAGGCAACCTGGGCGGCGACGAGAAGCATCAGCGCGCCGAACAGGCGTCGCAGGACGTCCTGCGGCAGCTGCTCGGCGATCTGGACGCCTCCCTCCACACCGGCGATCGCGGCGATGCCGAGGATGAGCGCCGCCCGCCAGCGGACGTTGCCGTACCGCCGCTGGCGCCAGACGCCGATGGCCGCGGTCGGCAGGATCGCGAGCAGGCTCGTCGCCTCGGCGTGGATCTGCGAGAGCCCCAGCACGAGCGTCAGCGTCGGCACGAACAGGACCCCGCCGCCAACGCCGAACAGCCCGGCGAGGACTCCGGCGCCGGCGCCGAGGAGCGCGGCCGCGACGATCGCCCACATCAGACGAGCAGACGCACCCCGAGCGCGGTCAGGAGAGCGGCGAAGGCGAGCGAGAGCGTCCGGTTGGCCAGGCGCTGCTGCAGCGCCGTCCCGGCGACCGCGCCGGCCATCGCCGGGAGGCCGACAATCGCGGCCGCGCCGAGCTTCACCTCGCCATGAAACGCGTAGGTGGCCGCGCCGGCGATCGAGATGACCAGGACCGCTGCCAGCGAGGTCGCCATCGCGGGCCGCTCGCTGTAGTGGGCGACAAGCAGGAGCAGCGGCACGACCACGATTCCGCCGCCGACCCCGAAGAGCGCGCTGAAAAAGCCGGCGAGCAGGCCGATGAGGACAAGTCGCAGCACCGCCGTATTCTCACGGCTATGGAGGATGCGCTTTCGCAGCTCGCGCAGGACCCGGACCGCGCCGCGATCCTGCTCGACGTCGACGGGACGCTGGCGCCGATCGTCACACGGCCGGAGCTCGCCGCGGTTCCGGAGGAGACGCGCGCCGAGCTGCGGCGGCTCGTTGGGCGTTACGCGCTCGTTGGGTTCGTCAGCGGGCGGACCGGCATGGCGGCCCGCGAGCTCGTCGGCGTCGACGGTGCCGCCTACGCGGGCGTGCACGGCCTCGAGCTCGAGCCGGAAGCCGACGCCTGGCGGGCGCCGTTGCGGCCGTTCGCTGCCTCGGGCTGGCCCTGGGTCGAGGACAAGGGCCTGACGGTCGCCTTCCACTGGCGCGAGGCGCCGGACGAGGAGGCGGCCCGCGCCGAGCTCGCGGAGGTGGCGGAGCGGGCGCGCTTAGTGGGACTGGAGCCGCACTGGGGCCGGAAGGTGCTCGAGCTGCGCCCGCCGGTCCACGCCGACAAGGGCACCGCCGTCCGCAGCCTGCTCGAGGAGCGCAGCCTGGGTCGCGCGCTCTACGCGGGCGACGATTCGACCGACCTCGACGCCTTTCGCGGGCTCGACGGGCTCGAGGTGGCAGTCCGGGTCGCGGTCGTCTCCGGCGAGGCGCCGCGTGGGCTGCGCGAGGCCGCGGATCTCGTGGTCGAGTCTCCGGCTGAGCTGCTCGAGCTGCTGCGCGAGCTCTAGGAGAAGGCGAGGAGCGCAACGCCGCCGGCGACGAGAACGGCGCCGCCCAGGCGCGCGGGCGAGACGCGCTCGTGCAGGAAGACGGCGGCGAAGACGGTCGCGATCACAACGCTGGTCTCGCGAACGGCGGCCACGGCAGGGGCGCTCGCCAGGCGGAGCGCGAGCAGCGCCAACAGGTATGCCGAGGCAGACGCGGCGCCGACCGCAAACGTCGTCGGACTCGCCGCGGTGCGGACGCGCAGCCGCCCGACCGCGAGCGCATACGCGACCGCGGGACCCAGCATCACGAGCAGCAGATACGGGCCTGCCGCGGCGTGCTGGATCCCGTAGCGGTCGACAATGGTGTAGCCGGCGATCACTCCGGCGATCACCAGGCCGAACAGAAACCCGTGCAGGTCGCCGCGCGCGCCACGGACGAGCAGCACGCCCACGGCGACGACGAGGACGCCAGCTGCTCCGAGCGGAGAGGGTCGAGCCGCTCCGACGGCAGCGGCAAGCAGTAGCGCAAGCGCCGGCGCCAGCCCGCGCGCGACCGGGTAGACGAGGCTCAGCTCCCAGCGGCGGTAGGCGGCCGCGAGCAGCGCGACGTAGACCAGTTCGAGCACCGCGGAGCCGACGATGTACGGAACGGCCGCGCCGTCGACGCGCCAGGTCAGCGCCGCGGGCAGCGCAATCGTCGCCACCAGTGCGAGCAGCGCGACGGCCAGCGCCGCCTCGGTGTCCCGCTCGCGCGCGAGCAGCAGGTTCCAGGCGGCGTGCAGCACGGCGGCGCCGAGCGCCAGCGCCAGCGCGTCGAGCGGCATGCGCGCGACCGTACCATCGGCACATGCACCTGACCGAGGCCGTCCTCGCGCCACTGCGGGAGCGCTACGGCGAACCGGCGCGGCTCAAGTGGACGGGCAAGATCTCCGAGTACGAGCACGGGCTCGCGACGTACAACCCGAAGCGGATGCACGACGTGACGCTGTTCATCCTCAACGGCGAGCGCCTGGCCCTGATCCGCAAGCCGCACTTCGAGGAGGGGATCTGGCGGCCACCCGGCGGAGGGATCAAGCCGGGCGAGAGGTTCGAGGAGGGCGTCCGACGCGAGGCGCTCGAGGAAACCGGGCTCGAGGTCGAGCTACGGCGGTATCTGGTCGACGCCGAGGCGCTCTTCCTCTACGAGCCGCACGACGTGCCCTGGCGGACGCACGTCTTCCTCGCGACCACGGACGGCGAGGAGCTCGACCCGCTCGACCTGGACGAGATCGAGGCCGCCCGCTGGGGGACCCTCGAAGAGCTGGCCGGCCCGCTCCGAGCGCGCCTGCTGGAGACCGGCCGCGCCTTCTGGCGCTACCGCGTCGCCCTCCACGACGCAGCGCTCGGCGCCCTTTGACGACGAGGGCGCCTCTCGGCGCCCTCGGCTATCCGTTGTCCGTCGGCGCCGCGCGTAGGGTGGGGGCGCTAGCCCTCAGGCCTTGCGCGCCTTGACGGCCGTGCCGTAGGCGCAGATCTCCGTCCAGGTGTTGCCCATCTCCGACGTGTCGAAGCGCATTGCGACGACGGCGTCCGCGCCCTTTGCCTGCGCTTCGTCGACCATCCGCGCGATCACCTGCTCGCGGCTGTCGGTGAGCGCCTTCGTCATCCCTTTCAGTTCGCCGCCCATGATCGACTTCAGGCCTGCGCCGAACTGCGAGCCGACGTTGCGCGACCGCACCGTCAGTCCGAACACCTCTCCAAGCGTCTCCGTGATCTCGTAGCCCGGCAGGTCGTTCGCGGTCGTGATCAGCATTGCTCTCCTCCTTGGCTAGCCCTTCTTCATCAGCTTGCGGAGTTGCGCCCAGGTCCGAGTGTTCGCGACCTGCTCCGGCCCGAGCCACCCACGCCGCGCCTGCGCGACGCCGAACTCGACGTAGTCCAGCGCCCTGATCTGATGGGCATCGCTCGAGACGACGATCTTCACGCCGGCCTCGCCGGCCATCCGAGCGTTCACGTCCGAGAGGTCGAGCCGGTCCGGCTGCGAGTTGATCTCCAGGAACGTCCCCGTCTCGAGCGCCTTCTCGACCACGCGCTCGATGTCGATGTCCATCGGCTCGCGGCGGCTCAGCTTGCGGCCGGTCAGGTGCCCGATGACGTCGACGTGCGGGTTCTCCATCGTCGCCAGGATCCGCTCGGTCGGCGAGCGGTCGAAGGCGGTGTGGATCGAGGCCACCACCCAGTCGCGCTGGGCCAGTGTCTCGTCGGTGACGTCGAGCGTGCCGTCGGCCTTGATGTTCACCTCGACGCCCTTGAGCAGCTTCAGCGGCGCGACCTTCCCGGCGAGCTTGTCGATCTCCCTCGCCTGCTGCTCCATCCGGCCCTCGCGCAGGTAGTGCGAGTGGTCGGTGATCGCGTAGTACGCGTAGCCGCGGCCACGCGCCGCCTCGACCATCTCGGCCAGCGTGTTCTTGCCGTCGGCAGACCAGTGCGAGTGCGTGTGCAGGTCACCGCGCAACTGCCCGGGCTCGACCAACTCCGGCAGCTCGCCCTTCCGCGCCGCCTCCAGCTCGCCCGCGTTCTCGCGCAGCTCGGGCGGGATGTACGCGTAGCCGAGGTGCTCGTAGAGCTCCGCCTCCGTGGTCGCCGTGAAGACCTCGCCCGACTCGACCTCGGTGACGCCGTACTCCGAGATCGAGAGCCCGCGCCGGACCGCCTCTTCGCGCATCGCCACGTTGTGGTTCTTCGAGCCGGTGAAGTGCTGCAGCAGGTTGCCGTAGCACTCCGGCGGCACGACGCGCAGATCGAAGCGGAAGCCCTCGTGCGAGACGACCGTCGCCTTCGTCGGCCCCTTGGCCGCGATCTCCGAGACCCAGGTGAGCTTCGTGAAGTAGTCGATCAGGGCCGCGGGATCGCTCGCGGTGGCGATGATGTCCAGGTCGCGGACGGTCTCCCTCCGGCGGCGCGCGCTGCCTGCCTCGGAGACGCGGTCGACGGCCGGGTGCTCGCGCAGGACGTCGACGACCGCAAGCAGCGCCGGCAGCGCCTGGCCGAGCAGCGTGCGCGGCGGGCCGGTCGCCTTCTTCTTGCGCCCGACCGACTTGAGCACGTTTTCCTCGACCTTCGCGCCGAGGCCCGGCAGCGTGCGAAGACGCTGCTCGCGGGCTGCGGTCTTCAGCTCGGCCAGCGTCGAGACGCCGAGCTCCTGCCAGATCTTGCGGACCGTCTTCGGCCCGAGGCCCGGGATGCGCAGGAAGTCGACCACCTCAGGCGGGATCGTCTTGCGCCGCTTGGCGAGGGCCTCGATCTCCCCGGTGTTCACGATCTGGACGATCTTGTCCTGGATCGTGGCGCCGATCCCGGGCAGCTCCTTCGCCTTGCCGTCGAGCGCCAGCTGGGCGACCGGGCCCCCCGTGTCGCGCACGCGCTGGGCAGCGCGGCGGTAGGCGAGCACCCGGAAAGCCGCCTGGCCTTCGATCTCGAGCAGGTCGGCCAGAAGCTCGAGCTGCTCGGCCACGTCAGCGTTCCGCGGGAGCGTGGTCGCCATGACGGCGATGATACGGCCGTGCGTGCGGTCGCCTGCCTGCCCACCTACGACGAGCGCGAGAACCTCGAGCGGATGGTCCGTGCGCTGTGCGAGCTCGGCGTCGCCGTGCTCGTGATCGACGACAACTCACCCGACGGAACCGGCGAGCTGGCCGACCGGTTGGCCGCCGAGCTCGACCACGTCGAGGTGCTCCACCGCGAGCGGAAGGAGGGTCTCGGCCCCGCCTACCTGGCCGGCTTCCGGCGCGTTCTCGACGGGGACGCCGAGCTGATCGTCCAGATCGACTGCGACTTCTCGCACGACCCGGCCGACCTGCCGCGCCTGGTCGAGGCCGCCGGCAACGCCGACCTCGTGCTCGGCTCGCGCTACGTGGCCGGCGGATCGGTTCAGAATTGGGGCTTCGTGCGGCGGCTCGTCTCCGCGGGCGGCTCGCTCTACGCGCGCATACTGCTCGGCGTCGGCATCCACGACCTGACCGGCGGCTTCAAGTGCTTTCGGCGAGAGGTCCTGGAGACGATCGACCTCGACGCGGTCTCCTCGCGCGGCTACGCCTTCCAAATCGAGACGACCTACCGTGCGCTGAGGGACGGCTTCCGCGTGGTCGAAGTGCCGATCACGTTCGTCGACCGCGAGCGCGGCGGCTCGAAGATGAGCCGCGCGATCGTGCTCGAGGCGATCTGGAAGGTCCCGGCGCTGCGCCTCCGGGCGCTCGCAGGCCGCCTGTAGAGTCGCCGGAGTGCTGGAAGTCGGCGACAAGACGTTCGAGCAGGAGGTCCTCCAGGCCGGCCGCCCAGTGGTGGTCGACTTCTGGGCCCCCTGGTGCGGGCCGTGCAAGGCCGTCGAGCCGATCCTGGCGGAGCTCGAGGCCGAGCACGGCGAGCGGGTCGGCTTCGTCAAGCTCGACATCGACCAGAACCCGGCGGCGGCCTCCCGCTACGGCGTTCTCTCGATCCCGACCGCGATCCTGTTCGACGGCGGCGAGCCTCGCGAGACCGTGATCGGCGCCCGGCCCCGCTCGCACTTCGAGCAGGCCTGGGCCGCCTGGCTCACGTAGCCGATTCGGGCACTTGCTGCCGCTGGGCGCGCGGGTGCCGGCCGGGTGCCGCCACGCTGACCTCGCCGGCGGGCGCCGAGTTCAGGCGTACGCGTGGGTCGACCCAGCAGTAGGCGAGGTCCGCGACCAGGTTCCCGAGTGCGGCGCCCGTGCAGATCACGAGCGTGACGCCCATGATCACCGGCAGGTCGGTCGCGGGGAGCGCCTGGAAGAGCGTCCACCCGATGCCGGGCAGCTCGAAGACGCTCTCGATGAAGATCACGGCGACGAAGGCGAAGGCTACGTCCATGCCGAGCATCGTCACGATCGGGAGCATCGCGTTGCGGAGCACGTGTCCCTGCACCACCTTCCGCTCGCTCGCTCCCTTGGCCCGCGCCGTGCGCACGTAATCCTCGTCGAGCGCCTCCAGCACCGAGGCCCTGATCATCCGCGCGTAGAACGCGGCAAACAGCAGGCCGAAGGTCAGCCACGGCAGGACCATGTGGTACGCCCAGTAGCGCGGCCCGCCGCAGCCGGTGGTGCCTCCGTTGATCCCGTGGTAGTGCAGGTCGCAGTAGCCGGCGACCGGGAACCAGTGCAGCCTGACGCCGAAGATGTAGGAGAAGAAGAGCGAGAGCCAGACCGCGTGCGTCGAGACGCCGATCAGGATGAAGATCATCAGCCCGCGGTTGAGCAGCGAGCGCGGTCGTAACGCGGCGATCAGTCCGATCGGGAACGCCAGCAGCAGGCAGATGATCGTGCCGCCGATCATCAGCGAGATGGTCACCGGCAGCGCTCGACCGATCATGTACCTCACCGAGAGCGGCTGCCGCAGCGAGTGGCCGAGGTCGCCGTGCACGACGATGCGGTCGAGGAAATGGACGTACTGGTACGGCAGCGAGTGGCCCTGGAGGTTCCACTGCGTCTGGAGGTCCGGGGCGACGAGACCCTGGCGCGAAGCGGCCGTGTTCGGGATCGCCAGGAAGATGACGAAGGTGATGAGCGAGATGACGGCCAGCAGCACGACCGTCCACGCAAGTCGCCTGACTACGTAGAACAGCACCCAGTCCTAGCCTTGCGATTTGCGCCGCTCAGCGCAAGTCGCCGGCTCCCCGCCCGCCGCCGAAGTGCTCCCAACCTATCAGGGCTACGGGCTCTCCGCGGAGTCGGATTTCGACTCCGGAGCCTTCGGCGCAGCGGCCGATCTCGGCGAAGCCGAGCGTGTCCGGGGTCGCGGCGAGGAGCTCGTAGTCCTCGCCGAAGCCGAGATCCTCGACCGTCGCGCCCTCGGCCAGCAGCACGCGCTCGAGCTCGATCTCGACCTTGCAGCCCGACCGGGCAGCGAGGTGGCCGGCGTCGACTGCCAGGCCGTCGGAGATGTCGAGCATGGCGTGCGCGACCGCGGCGAGGCGGCGGCCCTCTTCGAGCCGAACCGGCGGGCGGGCGTGCCGCTCTTGCCGGAAGGCGGCTCCCGCGGCGCCGAGCGGGCCGGTGACGACGAGCGCGTCGCCCGGGCGCGCTCCGCTCCGGCCCGGGACCCGCTCCGAGCGGCCGAGCGCGGTCACCGACAGGGTGAGCAGCTGCGCGCCGGTCGTGTCACCGCCGACGACCGGCACGCCGGGCTCGTTCAGGCCCTCGTACAGCTCGAGCACGTCGTCGAGCTCGGTCTCGGCCGGCGCGCCGAGAGTGACGAGCAGGGCCTCGGGCTCGGCGCCGGAGGCGGCCAGGTCACTGAGGTTGACCGCCGCCGCCCGGAACCCGAGCTCGCGGTAGCTCGTCCACGCGAGCCGGAAGTGAACGTCCTCGATGAGAGCGTCCTGCGTGACGACGAGCCCGCCGCCGAGCTGCGCCGCGTCGTCCTCGATCCGGCGGGCAAGGCCTCGCCGCTCCAGCTCGGCCAGCAGGCCGAGCTCGCCGGCCTCAGAGAGCCGCATCGACCGCCGCCCGCACCGCCGCCGCGTCGAGTGCGGCGCGGATCACGGCGACCCCCGCCGCCCCGGCGCGGATGCAGTCGCCGGCGCTGGACGCGTCGACTCCGCCGATCGCCACGACCGGCACCGAGACGGCGGCGCAGATCTCGGCCAACCCGTCCAGGCCGATCGGCGGGTCGGCGTCCGGCTTAGAGGGTGTTGCCCAGACCGGGCCGGCGCCGACGTAGGCCGCGCCGAGCGCCTCTCCCGCCCGCGCCTCCTCGACCCTCGCCGCCGAGGTTCCGAGCAGCAGACCCGCTGCGACCGCGCGCTCGGCTCCTGGGTCGTCCCGGCCGAGGTGGACGCCGTCGGCTCCGAGCCGGAGCGCAGCCTCGACGTCGTCGTTGACCACGAAGGCCGCCTCGAGGACACCGAAGCCCCGGCCCGCCTCGACCAGCTCGTCGGTGGAGGCACCTTTGCAGCGGAGCTGCACGACCGTCGCACCGCCCTCGACCGCGGCACGGGCGCTCGCGAGGTCCTCGACGATCGCGTGCAGCCTCATTCGAGCTTGGCGCGCCCGTCGAGCTTGTTCGGGTCGAGCGCGTAGAGCGCGTCGTAGAGCGCGACGTGGAAGCTGCCCGGGCCCTTCGCCTTCTTGGCCGCGTCCTCGCCGGCGACGCCGAACGCAACGAGGGCCTCGGTCGCGGCGGCGAGCGGATCGTCCGCGCGAACGGCGAGGAAGCAGCCGGTGATCGCCGTCGACATGCAGCCGGTGCCGGTGACAGTGCCGAGCAGCTCGTGACCGTTCGCGATCGCGTGGGCTGTCTGTCCGTCGGAGACGTGGTCGACCGGGCCGGTGACCGCGGCGACGCAGCCGAGCGCGGCGGCGGCATCTCGCGCCAGCTCAGGCCCGCCGGCGCAGCCGACCGCCTCGACGCCTCGGATCTCCGCCTGCTTCCCGGCGAGCGTC
>Ga0209474_10001876_pt1 | contig 19910 bp, 27 predicted proteins | sample GraSoiAngelo_145_FD_185902 | JGI IMG/M metagenome (GOLD analysis project Ga0209474, IMG submission 185902) | Grasslands soil microbial communities from the Angelo Coastal Reserve, California, USA - 14_1009_05_20cm (SPAdes) (version 2) | ecosystem: Environmental > Terrestrial > Soil > Grasslands... | reverse complement strand
CTCGTCGAGTCGAGGCGTCTACCGCAGCCCGGCGACGGCGTTGCGGGACACCGTGGAATATGTCCAGGCGAGTCCGCGCACGGCCGTGATCGTCGCGCCGCCCGCCACGGGCACGGTGGTGGTGACGCCGCCGCCGTCCGGGACCGTCGTCGTCTCGCCGCCGCCCTCGTCTGCGGTCGTGGTGACGCCGGGCGCCGGCCCGATTGTTCCGAACACGCCACTCATCTGCCCGGGCGTGAATCCGACCGACCCACGTTCCTGCTGAATCGAGCGCGCGTGAACGGGGGTGTCGCGCCCCCGTTCACGCGCGCTCGCGGGACCGGGCGGCGTGCAATTCGTCGCGGCTCCATGATACGGTCGTGACGTGAGGAAATCGCTCCTCGGTGCCGTCGTCGTCTCGACGGCCGCGCTCGCCGCCGGCCCCGCGCACGCGCTGTCGGTGCAGGAGGCGATCCTGCTCGCCAAGCCGGCGGTCGCCCTGGTCACCGCGCGCGTGGACGCGGAGATCACGATGAACTGCGGCCGCGGGCCGGTCACCGTGAAGCCGGCGCCGTTCATCGAGACGGGCACAGGGTGGTTCGTGGACGGCCGCGGGTGGCTGGTGACGAACGCCCACGTGGTCGATCCCGCGCACCGCCTGCCGGCGTGGGTCGTGCACGAGCTGAAGAAGAAGGCGATCGACCAGGCCTGCGTCGAGCCGGCGCTGCGGAGCCAGGGGCTGATGCGCGGCCAGCGACCCGACCTCGAGGACCAGATCCGCCGCGAGGCCAGCGCCCGCGCGCTCGACAGCGCCCAGGTCGAGCCGTTCCCGCAGCTCACCGTGCTGCTCTCGAACGGCATGTTGCTCAAGGCCGAGGTCAAGAAGTTCAGCGCGCCGCCCAGCCTCGACGTCAACGGCAAGCCGCGACCCGACTACGGTCGCGATCTCGCGATCCTTCGCGTGCAGGACGGCGTCTATCCGGCCATCGGGCTGGCCACCCGCGACTCCCAGATCGGCGACCCCGTGCACATCCTCGGCTTTCCCGGCGTCGTGCTCTCCCACGAGCTGCTGAACCAGTCGGCGAGGGTGGAGGCCTCGGTGACCAACGGCACCGTCTCCGGCTTCAAGATGGACGCGATCGGCCAGGACCTGATGCAGACCGACGCCCCCGCCGCGCACGGCAACAGCGGTGGTCCGGCCATCGGCGACGACGCGGCGGTGGTCGGCGTCATGGACTTCGTGTCGCTCTCGCCGGAGGGCGTCGTCCTGCAAGGCTTCAACTTCCTGATCCCGGCCCGCGACGTGCGGACGTTCTTGCAGGGCACCGACGTGCGCCCGGGCGAGAGCAAGTTCAACCCGGTGTGGCAGGCCGGCGTCGAGCTGCTGCTCGGCGGACGGTATGCGGCGGCGCTGGCCAAGCTCAAGGAGGCCGACGCGCTGCTGCCCAACCTGGTCGACGTGAAGCGCCAGCTGGGCGAGGCGGAGCGATACGTGAAGAATCCTCCGCCGCGCCCGTTTCCGTGGGCGTGGGCCACGCTGGGCGTGTCGCTGCTCAGCGTCGGCGTGTACGGCGGCATGTTCGCGCAGCGCTGGTGGCGCAACCGCTTCCGCATCGTGCCGGCCCAGGTGATCGGGGCGATCGAATCGGGCGACACGCCGGCGCTGCTGGACGTGCGCACCACGAGCGATTACGAGACCAGCCCGCTGCGGCTGCCCAGCTCGATCCGCGTCGAGCCCGACGCCGTCGATCGGCCGGACTTCACGCTGGACGTCGCACCCGCGCAGATGATCGTGACGTACTGCACCAGTCCCGAGGAGGCGACCAGCGCGACGGTGGCGCAGAAGCTGCGCGAGCGCGGCTTCAAGCGCGTGCGCATCCTCAAGGGCGGCCTCGGCGGCTGGACCAACGCACGCCTGCCCGTGGAATCGAAGTCGGCGCTGCCGTCGATCGGGCTTGAGATCTACAAGAACCTCACCCTCGGCGACCTGGAACGCCGCCGGTTCAAGGCGGGCGACGTCATCGCCAAGGAGGGGGACGACCCGCGGGGTGAGGCGTACGTCGTGCACTCGGGGGTGGTCGAGGTTCGTCGCATGTTCGACGGCGAGCACCGGCTGCTCGGCACCATGGGCGAGGGCGAGCTGATCGGCGAGATGGCGTTGTTCCGCGAGTCGCCGCGCTCCGCGGACCTCATCGCCCAGGCCGACGTCGAGCTGCTGGTCATCAAGAACGAGCGGCTCGACTGGCTGATCCGCAACCGCCCGCAGCTGACCATCGAGATCCTCCGCCGCCTGTCCAACTGGATCGTGCGAACGGACCACGAGCGCGCGACCGCCGCCCGATGACGGAGCCGGTCAGCGTCCCGCTCCACCGCCTGGACGCCGCGCTCCCCCTGCCCGCCTGCGCGCGCGACGACGACGCCGGACTCGATCTGCACGCGGCGGTGACGGTCACGCTGGCCCCGGGCGCGCGCGCGCTGGTGCCCACCGGTATCGCGCTGGCGATTCCACCCGGCTTCGCCGGCTTCGTGCTGCCCCGCTCGGGGCTCGCGCTGCGTCACGGCGTGACGCTGCTCAACGCGCCCGGGCTGATCGACGCCGGCTATCGCGGCGAGGTCCAGGCGCTCCTGATCAACCACGGCGAGGCGCCGGTGACGCTCGAGCGGGGGGACCGCATCGCCCAGCTCGTCGTGCAGCGCGTCGAGCGCGTGGCGCTCACGCCGGTGCCATCGCTGACGCCGACTGCGCGCGGCGCCGGTGGGTTCGGCAGCACCGGCGCCTGAGCACCGCGTAACTTTCACAACCGCTCACCGCTCCGGCCGCATGACCTCCAGTGCCAGCGCGGTGTCGTCCCCGCCCGTGGTCACCGTGACGAAGCCGCCGGGACGGTCGCGGGCGTGAGCCGGACCGTGCGGTCGACGACGCCGGTCTCCGGTCCCGTCCACGCGAGCATTTCTTCGAACCGCAGCGTTCCGGCGGCGGGGTCGACGACCACCATCTGCCCCGAGTGACGCGTCCCGGCGGTCGGCGCGGCGGTGGCCCGTAACGTCCCCGCGGCCACGAGCGTCAGAAGGAGTGAGGTTGCAAACGACTTCATGGTCCGCCCCTCCTGCGACGGACGGCTGCCGCAATGGGCGTGCCGCGAGCGTCGTGGTCTGACCTCGTCGGCACATCGATTGCTCTTTCTACGATCGCTCCCCGAAAAAGAGCGGAGAATCTGATGGAAGTCTCGCGACGCGATTTCCTGAAGGTCTCGGGCGGCGTGGCTGGCGGGACGGCGCTCGGCGGCTTGGCCGGGCTCGGCGCGAACCTCGCGCCCACGCTGGCGCGAGCGCAGGAGCTGCGCATCAAGGACGCCAAGACGACGCCGAGCGTTTGCCCGTATTGCTCGGTCGGGTGCGCGACCCTGGTGCACACGATCGACGGCCAGATCGTCAACATCGAGGGCGATCCGCGCAGCCCGCACAACGAGGGCACACTCTGCCCGAAGGGCGCGGCGATCTACCAGCTCCACGTCAATCCCAACCGGCCCATCAAGGTCATGCACCGCGCGCCCGGCGCCGCCGACTGGGAGGTATGGGACCTCGACCGCGCGATGGACCGGGTAGCCGAGCTGGTGAAGAAGACGCGCGACGAGACGTTCATCGAGCGGCTGCCCGACGGCAAGCTGGTGAACATGACGCCGGCCATCTTCTCGCTGGGCGGCGCCACGCTCGACAACGAATGGAACCACATCCATCAGAAGCTGATGCGCGGCCTCGGCATCGTCGCCATCGAGAACCAGGCCAGGATCTGACACAGCTCCAGCGTCCCCGGGCTGGGGACACGGTTCGGGCGGGGCGCCGCCACGATGTACCCGCGCAGCATGGCCGACTCCGATTGCGTGATGGTGATGGGCTCGAACATGGCCGAGAACCATCCGGTCGCCTTCCGGTGGCCGATGAAGGCCAAGCTCAACGGCGCCAAGCTCATCCACGTCGATCCGCGCTTCACCCGCACCAGCGCCATGGCTGACATCTACGCGCCGATCCGGGCCGGCTCCGACATCGCCTTCCTGGGCGGCCTCGTCAACCACGTCATCAACGACCCGCGCTGGAACAGCGAGCCGTTCTTCAAGACGTGGCTGGTCCACTACAGCAATGCCGCCGCGCTCGTCAGCGACGCCTACCGGGACGCCGAGGACAACGGCGGCGTCTTCTCGGGGCTGCTCGACTACAACGGCGGCGTCAAGGAGTGGCCGTACAACGGCTTCGTCGGCCAGTACGAGGCGAGCAGCTGGCAGTACGCGCGGACCGGCATCGGCGACCAGGGCCGGATCGCCGCGACCGCGCAGTCCGGCGAGACGCCCGGACACACGTCGGGCGCCAACGGAACGGCCCAGCAGCGGCAGACGCCGACGTCGCCGCGCAGCGGCACGCCGGGAAGCGCGCCGGCCCCGGGAGGGCCTCCGTACGACGACCTCGTGAAATCGCTGCTGAAGCCGCCGCCGGAGCGGGACGAGACACTCCAGAACCCGCGCTGCGTCTTCCAGATCGTCAAGCGGCATTTCAGCCGCTACACGCCGGAGATGGTCGAGCGCGTCACCGGCTGTCCGCGCGAGACCTTCGTCAAGGTCGCCCAGACGCTGCTCGACAACTCCGGCCCCGACCGCACGACGTCGTTCGCCTACGCCGTGGCGTGGACGCAGCACACCAACGGGCCGCAGATCATCGGCTGCGCGGCCCTCCTGCAGATCCTCCTCGGCAACGCCGGCCGGCCCGGCGCCGGCATCATGGCGCTGCGCGGTCATGCCTCGATCCAGGGCTCGACCGACGTCCCCACGCTCTACCACTCGATCCACGGCTACATGCCGGCGCCGACCGCGCTCAAGAAGCACGACACGCTGCGCGACTACCTGGTCGCCGAGACGATCCCGACCGGCTACTGGGCCAACACGCCGAAGTTCATGGTGTCCTACCTCAAGTCGATGTGGGGCGCCGCGGCCACCGCCGATAACGATTTCGGCTACGACTGGCACCCGAAGATCCTCGGGGATCATTCCCACCTGCCGATGTTCGTGGCGATGAACGACGGCCGTGTCAAGGGCATGCTGCTGATCGGCCAGAATCCCGCGACCTCGCTCAATGCGCGGCTCGAGCGGGCGGGCATGCGCAAGCTCGAGTGGCTCGTGGTCAAGGACAACTGGCTGCACGAGAGCGCGACGTTCTGGAAGAACGCGCCGGAGATCAAGAGCGGCGACGTCAAGCCGGCCGACATCAAGACCGAGATCTTCTTCTTCCCCTCGGCCCAGGTCGCCGAGATCGAAGGCAGCTTCACCAACACTCAGCGCATGCTGCAGTGGCACTACAAGGCGGCCGAGGCGCCGGGCGACTGCCGGTCCGATTCCTGGTTCACCTACCAGCTCGGCCGGCGGCTCCAGAAGCTCTACGCCGACAGCGCAGCGCCCCGCGACGCGGGCTTCAAGCACCTGGTGTTCGACTACGACCACGACGATTCGCGCGAGCGGCAGCGCGGCGAGCCCGACGCCAAGAAGCTCCTGAAGGAGATCAACGGCTACCTGAGCGACGATCCGGGCAAGCACCTGGCCGCGTTCGCCGACCTCAAGGACGACGGCTCCACCACCTGCGCGTCGTGGATCTACTGCGGCGTCTTTCCGGCCCCCGACCAGAACCGCGCGGCCAGCAAGAAGCCCGACCCGCCCGGTCAGCCGGGCGCCCAGCTCGGCTGGGGCTACGCGTGGCCCGCCAATCGCCGCATCATGTACAACCGCTGCTCGGCCGATCTCCAGGGGCGGCCGTGGAGCGAGCGCAAGAAGTGGGTGTGGTGGGACGAGGCGCAGAAGAAGTGGGTCGGCTACGACGTGCCCGACTTCGCGACCACCAAGCCGCCGACGGCCGCCGCCAAGGCCGGCGCCCCCGGCATGGACGCGCTGTCGGGCGCCGATCCGTTCATCATGAAGGCGGACGGCAAGGGCTGGCTCTTCGTGCCGACCGGCCTGGTGGACGGGCCGCTGCCGACGCATTACGAGCCGGCGGAGTCACCGGTCAAGAATCCGCTGTACCCCCAGCAGACGAGTCCGGTGCTGAAGTACTGGAAGCGCCCGGACAACGAGCTCGTGCAGGCCGGCGATGGGCGCTTCCCGCACGTCATCACGACGTACCGGCTGACCGAGCACTACCTGGCCGGCGCGATGAGCCGCTGGAACCCCTGGCTGGCCGAGCTGCAGCCGGAGCTGTTCATCGAGCTCTCACCCGAGCTGGCCGGCGAGAAGGGGATCAAGAACCTCGACTGGGTGCGCATCAGCACGCCGCGGGGCCAGGTGCGGGCCAAGGCGCTCGTCACCCGGCGGCTGCGGCCGTTCACCATCGACGGCAAGGTCGTCCACCAGGTCGGCATGCCGTGGCACTGGGGCTACGAGGGCGTGGTGACCGGTGACATCGTCAACGAGCTGACCGCGCTGGTCGCTGATCCCAACGTCACCATTCACGAGGGCAAGGCCTTCGTGTGCAACGTGGAGAAGGCCTAGCATGGCGCAGGCGATGGGCTTCTTCACGGACACGACGATCTGCATCGGCTGCAAGGCGTGCGAGGTCGCCTGCAAGGAGTGGAACCAGCTGCCGGCGGCCAACGGCGGGGCCAACACGCTGTCGGGCGACAGCTACGACAACACGCGGCGGCTCGACGGCATCCACTGGCGGCACGTGAAGTTCGTCGAGCAGTTCACGCCCGACCGCAGCCAGGGGCGCTGGCTGCTCATGTCCGACGTCTGCAAGCACTGCGTGCAGGCCGGCTGCCTGGAGGTGTGTCCGACCGGCGCGATCATCCGCACGGAGTTCGACACGGTGGTGATCCAGTCCGACGTCTGCAACGGCTGCCGCGACTGCATCGGTGCCTGTCCGTTCGGCGTGATCGACATCAACCCGGCGTCGGGCACGGCGCAGAAGTGCACGCTCTGCTACGACCGGCTGCAGGTCGGGCTCGAGCCCGCCTGCGCCAAGGCGTGCCCGACGGCGTCGATCCAGTTCGGGCCGGTGGCCGACCTGCGCAAGCGCGCCGACGCCCGCGTCAGCCAGCTGCAGAACGCCGGCGAGACGCGGGCGCGGCTCTACGGCGCCGACGACAAGATGCTCGGCGGGCTGAACTCCTTCTTCCTCCTGGTCGACCGCCCGGAGGTGTACGGCCTGCCGCCGGATCCCCGGCTGCCGAGCCGGAACCTCAAGTCGAGCTCGTGGCTGTCGGTGATCGGCGCGGTCGTCGTCGGCGTCGCCGGGCTGATCAGCTTCCGCACGCGGGGGAGCCGGGCGTGAGCGCGCCGTCGAGTACGCTCTTCACGGCGCCGCCCGAGTGGCACTGGCTGATCATCTTCTACTTCTTCCTGGGCGGCATCGCCGGCGGCGCCTACGTCCTCGGCGCGCTGATGGACCTCTTCGGCGGCCTGCAGCAGCGCCCGCTGGCGCGGCTCGCCTATCTCGTCGCGTTCCCGTTGACCGTCGTGTGCGGGCTGCTGCTGACCGCCGACCTGCGCCGCCCGCTGCGCTTCTGGCACATGATGCTGCAGTCCGAGACGCTGCGGCCGATGTTCAAGGCGTGGTCGCCGATGTCGGTCGGCTCGTGGGCGCTGCTGCTCTTCGGCTTCTTCGCGTTCCTGGCCTTCCTGGGCACGCTGGCCGAGGACGAGCGGTGGCGCTGGCGCGGGCTCGCGCGCCTGCGCCCGCCCGGACTGCTCGGCGTCCTGGTGGCGGTGCTGGGCGGCCTGCTCGGCTTCTTCGTCGCCGGCTACACCGGCGTGCTGCTCAGCGTCACCAACCGCCCGATCTGGGGCGACACCACGCTGCTCGGCCTCGTGTTCCTGATCTCCGGCGCCTCGACCGCCGCCGCCCTGCTGGCGCTCCTCGGCCACCGCCGCGCGATGACCGGCGTGCACGCGCTCGAGCGCTTCGACAGCGTCATGCTGGTCCTCGAGCTCGTCGCCCTGATCGCGCTCGTCGTCTCGCTCGGCGGCGTCGCGCGACTCTGGCTCAGCGTGTGGGGCGCGCTCCTGGTGGTCGGGGTCGTCGTCCTCGGGATCCTCATCCCGCTCGGGCTCTACCGCCGCTCGCTGCGCTTCGGCGACGCCACCGGCGTCGCCGCCGCCGCGCTCGTGCTGGCCGGCGGCTTCCTGCTGCGCGTGGTGATCATCCTGTCGTCGGAGGGCGCTTGACGATGCGCGCGCGGGCGGCCGCGCTCCGGATCGGGCTCGTGCTCGGCGTCGCCCTGGCCGCGTGCACGAGCCCGGAGTCGACACGTGTGCGCGCCGGCGGGCCCGGCGCCGATACCGGCAACCGCCGCGCGGCAACGGTACGGATGCACGAGGGTTCCCAGCCTTACTGGCACACGCCGCGGCGACTGGCCGACACGCTGCAAGCGCCGATCGACAGCGCGCGGCAAGCCGACCGCCTGAGCCGCGGTGCGCCGGAGCCGGCGGCGTCACCCGTCGAGCGGAAGTAGGCGTGACGGTCGCCTTCGCGAAGAGCCTCGTCGAGGTCGCGCGCAGCCGTGCCGAGTGGCGGCCCTGGGTCGCGCTGCTGGACGCCGCGCGCGAGGCGGCCGCCGACCGCGCGTGGAGCGAGACGGTACCCGACGTGCCCGGCCAGCCGGAGGACGAGACACCGCTGCTCGCCGACGCCGCCATCGCGCTCGACGGGCGTCTGCTTCGTCGCTGGACGCGCCGCCTCCTCGAGACCGCCGCCGCCGGCGGCGGCGCCGCCGCGACGCTGGCCGTGGCGAGCCGCGCGGCCGCCGACGACGTCGTCGCCCTCTTCGAGGCCGCCCTCGCGCACGACGTCGCGACGCTGGCGGCCCTCGCCCGGCGCTTCGGCGCCGATCCGGACGCCCTCGCCGCCGTCGCCGCGCTGCTGCCGGTGCCGTTCCTGCGCGCCTGCGCCGAGCGCCTCGGCACGCGCGTCGCGCCCACGTGGACGCGCGGCTACTGTCCGATCTGCGGCGCCTGGCCCGCCCTGGCCGAGGCGCGCGGGCTGGAGCGCGAGCGGCGGCTGCGCTGCGGGCGGTGCGCGGCGGACTGGCCGTCGACGTGGCTGACGTGCCCCTACTGCGCGACGGCGCAGCACACGCGCCTGGGATCGCTCGTACCCGAGGCCACGCGCGAGACCCGCAAGGTCGACACCTGCGCGGCCTGCCGCGGCTACCTGAAGACGCTCACGACGCTGGTCCCGACCGCGGCGGACGAGCTCGGACTGCTCGACCTCGCCACCGTCGAGCTCGACATCGCGGCGCTCGAGCACGGCTACGCACGGCCCGGCGGCGTGGGCGCGCCGCTGCGGGTGCGGCTGCAGCCGCGTGCCGGCGGCCTGCTCGGGGCGTGGCGGTCCTGAGCATGCGTCCCGCCGAGTTCTGTCGCGGGTTGGTGCTGGCGCTCGACGCCTCCGAGGGGCGGCGGCGCCGCCGCCAGCGCGACACGACGGCCGACGCGATCGGCCTGGCGCTCAAGCGCGAGCTGCTCGAGCGCGCGGTGGCCGACGACCCGGAGCCCGACGCCTTCGAGGGATGGCTCGTCGAGCAGTGCCTGGCGGCGGCGGACACGGTGTCGGTGGGCGCCGCCCGGGCGATCGCGCTCGACGTCTTCGGCGAGTGGCGCCTGGCCGCCGCCAGCCCGGAATTCGCCGCCTGGCTCGCGCGGGGCGCCCCCTCCGAAGACGCGACCTAGCCGCTCAGGCCTTCTCCGCGACGGCGCTCGGCGCGCGCCGGCGCACGATGCCGAGCGCGCCGACCAGGGCCAGGATCAGGACCGTCAGGAGCGCGAGCTCGAGCATGGCGTTGCGGAGGCCCTCGGCGTTCTTCTCGGTCAGCTCGGAGAGCTGCGCGGTCAGCACCAGCACGCGGCGGATGCCGGCGATGAGACCGACGACCAGGAACGGCTCGGGCACCAGCGCGTGCTCGCGGAACGACACCTGCACGGTGTAGAGGACCTCGACGATCATGAGCACGAGGAGGAGCTGGTCGAGCACCGTGATGAAGCGCCCCGCCAGCGCGCCCTCGGTCACCATCCGGGCGAAGAGGACGCCGGCGTTCACCAGCAGCGCGACGGCGCTGGCCGCGAGGAGCAGACCGAGCCCGACGTAGACGACATCCTCGACGCGGGTGAAGGCGCGAGCGACCCACACGCGAGCGGGTCCGTCGGGCCGCTCGGCCCTCGCCACGTCAGGACGCGCGCTGCTGCGGCGCCCCCGTCAGTCCGTGATCCACCGTGTCGGCAACGGACTGCAGCGTGTCCGCGACCTCGTGCAACTGCTCGGCAGCCCGGGTCCGGACGCCGCTCGTCGCCTGGTCGATGGCGTTGCGAATCCGATCCCCCCAGATCCACATGGCGGCGCCGCCCGCGATCGCGCCTGCGAGAAAGCTCTTGATCACCGCTTGGCCCTCCGTGCGACCAGAAGACTAGCAAACGCGGTGCCGAGAGGCGGCGGAGGGCACGCTCCCGACGGCGATCAGTCGGGCCAGGTCCCGGGGGGCGTGGCGAAGCGCGAGAGCGGCAGGAGCGAAATCCGCCCGCCGCTCTTCAGGCGGGCACGGTCATGCGGGGTGTTGTAGCCCCAGTCGGCCAGGAAGAGGCGGGCGCCGGCCAGGTCCGTCCGCTCCGCCGTCGTGTCGAGCGTCTCCAGCATGTCCTCGACGAACCACAGGCCGGCCGCGTCGGGGCCGAGACCGTCGCGGTCCGCCAGGCGGCGCAGGATATCCGGCTTGGGCACCGGCTTGCCAGGCTCGCGGCCGATCACCGTGATCTCCGCCAGGCGCGGGCGCTCGGCCGTCAGCAGCGAGCGCACGAAGCGCTCGGCCTTGGTGGTGACGATCACCACGTGGATCGGACCGTCGAGCAGCGCGACCATCTGGCCGGCGACGCCGGGATAGAAGCGATGGTGCGCGAGCCAGCTGCCGGAGTCGCGCGCGAACCAGTCGTCGCGCACCTTGTTCAGCGCCCGGCCGAGGGTCTCGGCACTGACGCCGGCCGCCTTCATGAGCCCAGGCGCCGCCTTCAGCCACGCGTGGCGGTCCTTCAGGGTGTCGTCACCGACGCCGGCCAGCAGCGCGTGCACGAGCAGCGGCATCTCCCAGCCGCTCTCGATGAGCGGCCGCAGCGCCGAGAAGCGGGCGGCGATCGCGTCGGGCCGGCTCGTGGTGAGCGCGGGCGGCGGCCACGCCGCCACGTACGCCTGCCAGGCCGTCTCGAAGTATTCGGGGCGGCCGTCGCAAACGACGCCGTCGAAGTCGAGCGCGAGGATTCTCGGTGGCGTCATGGCCCGCGATTATACGCTGCCGGGCAGCAGCGCCGCGTACTCCTGCCGGACGACCTCGTCGAACGCGACGAGATCGACGCGGGCCGGATGCGGACTCGAGGCCAGGAATGCCTCGATCTCGCGCACGGCGATGCGGCACGCGCGGGGGATCGGAAAGCCGTACGCGCCGCAGCTGATCGCCGGAAATGCCACGCTCGCCAGGTGCTTGTCCGCGGCCAGCGCCAGCGCCGTGCGATAGCACGAGGCCAGCAGCTCGTCCTCGCGCTCGCCGCCGCCGCGCCAGATCGGCCCGACGGTGTGGATGACCCAGCGCGCGGGCAGCCGGTAGCCGCGCGTCAGCTTCGACTGGCCCGGCGGGCAGCCGCCGAGCGTCCGGCACTCGGCGAGCAGCTCGGGACCGGCGGCCTGGTGGATCGTGCCGTCGACGCCGCCCCCGCCGAGCAGCGTGGAGTTGGCGGCGTTCACGATGGCGTCCACGTCGAGCCCCGTGATGTCCCCGTAGACCACGCGGAGGCGTCGGGCGCCGGCGCTCATCGGTGCCGCCGGTAGCCGACGAGTCCAGCGTGGAGCGAGCGCCGGTCGGTGCGGTGCAGCCCGCGGGTCATGGCCGGCGTCAGCAGCCGCCTGTGGGCCACGCCCACCAGGTGCTCGGCGATCCACCACAGGTCGCCCTCGGTCGTCATCCACCCGCGGCGGTCGAAGCGCGCGAGGTTCAGCGGGCGTGAGTAAGCCCGCAGGGTCCGGTCGCCGCGCAGGTTGATGTAGTCGTCGAAGTAGCTCATCACCAGCTCGCGCACGCTGCGATAGACGGGCTCGCGATAGCGGAGGCCGGCGAAGTTCGACTTGGCGATCGCGCCCCAGCGGCCGCGCGTGCGGTACACCGCCAGCACGTGATCGGTGTCCTGCACGGCCACGAGGTCGAGCAGCAGCGGCGGGAAGCCGAGCACCCGCAGCGCGGCGGCGGCGAAGATGGCGCCCTCCAGACAGTGCGCCGTCCACTCCCGCAGGACGCGCCGGGGCGACCACGCGGTGGAGGCGTGGTGGTACGGCATCGCTTCCAGCGCCCGCTGCACGCCGTACGGCGTGCGCAGCGCGTGCAGCGAGCGCAGCTCGCGCGGCGTGAGCCCCAGGTCGCGCACCTCACCTCCCGCAAGGGCTGCGCTCGAGCGTGCCGGGATCCGCGCCCGGCCGGACGAGGGCCAGCGAGCCGGCCTGGATCGCCAGCGCCGCCGCGGTGGCCAGCGCGAACGCGGCGGCGATGCCGAGGCGCTCGATCACGGTGGCCAGCACGACGAAGAAGCCGGCGAACGCGAGCAGGCCGAGGAGCAGGCCGCGCAGCACCTGCACCGCCGGCGGCGCGCCGGCGCGGTGGGCGAAGATCGTCAGGATCGCGGCGTAGACTGGAAACGTCGCCAGCACGCCGCTCAGTCGCGGACCGAGGGTGGCCGCGGCCCCGGTGATCGCGACGACCAGCGCGGTCGTGATGATCATCCGCGCCGGGATGTCCCAGCGCGGCGCCGGCCCCGTCGGCCGCGCGCCATGGCCCCTCGGCATGAGCGAGAGCGTCAGCGCGAGCGCGACGACCACGGCGGCGCCGAGCGCCGCCGGACCCAGCGTCAGGCGCTGCAGCAGCATCGCGGCCGCGGCGAAGGTGACGCACGCCGCCGCGAGCGCGGGCGGCCAGCCGCGCCGCGCGAGCCGGCCATAGGCGAGACAGAACGCGACCTCGGCGAGGGCTCCGGCCAGCGAGCCGGCGGCGGCGGCGGCCGCAAAGCCGGCGCCGTGGTCGAGGGCCAGGAAGAACGCGACCGGCCCCGACGTCAGCGGCAGGCCCACGAGCCAGCCGCCGATCGCCGGGCCCCACCGTCGCCCGGCGAGACTGGCCACCGCAATGAGGGCCGGCGTGACGAGCAGCTTGAGGAGGAGCGTGTCGGCGATCAGAGGGCCTTGCGACGGACCCGCTCGCTCTCGGCGCCGCCGTCCGGGGTGCGACGCTTGATCACGTGGGTGGCGTGCTGCGGCAGCGTCCCATCCGCCGCGGGCTCGACGGGCACGCCGCGCGCGACGACGTCGTCGACGAATCGCCGGTGCGCCGGCGTGCGCGCCACCACGGCGCGCCGCGTGCGCGTCCGCTTCGCCGATGTCCGTCGTCGCTTGCCGCTCATGCCGGCGCCTCCCCGACCCAAGCTTCACGCCGATGTCGGCCTCAGTCAAACCCGCCGTCGAACGTCGGCGCCCCGGCGGCCCGACGCGCTACAATGCCGCCGTCATGGCTGACCCGATGCGGCGACCGGTCGTCCTCGCCGTGGACGACGATCGCGCCGTTCTCGACGTCCTGCACCTCATGCTCGACGAGCACTACGAGGTGCTGGACGCCCAGGACGGCAAGGCCGCCATCGAGCGGCTGCGCTCGACGCCGGTCGACGTCGTCCTGCTCGACCTCCTGATGGAAGGCATGGACGGCATCACGATGCTGGAGCGCCTGCGGGCGGCCGGCGTCGACGTCCCCGTGGTCATCCTGTCCGGGATCAACACGGCCTGGACGGCGGCCGCCGCCATGCGGCTGGGCGCCGTCGACTACGTCACCAAGCCGTGCGACGACGAGGACCTCCTCGCGGTCCTGGCCTGCGCCGTGAGCCGCGCGCGCGAGGCGGCTCAGCTCCGCCCCGACTCGGACACGGCCCGCATTCTGCTGATGGGCTGTCCGGTCGGCGTGGCGGCGGCGCTCACCGGCGCGCTGGCGTACTACGCGCGAGTGGAGAGCATCTCGGCCGACACCGGCGTCCTGGCCCTGATGCCGCCGGTCAGCCCCGATACGATCGTCGTCGACCTCGACGCCTCGCCCACGCCGCGCGACAGCCTCACCAAGCTGCGCGCGCGCTTTCCGCTCGCCTCGATCCTCGCGCTGGAGTCGACGGCCCGCGGCGGCGCGCTCGGCATCGAGGAGGAGGGCTCCACGCTGCTCCCCAAGCCGGCGTCCCTGCGCGACCTGCTGGAAGGCATCCGCGCCGAGCTGCGCCCGTCGCTGCGGGCCATTCCCCGCTTCAGCGCGCGCGTGGTCGGCGTGATCGAGTACGTGAGCGCGCACTTCGCGGGCGTGAGCATGCAGGACCTCGGCGTCGCGCTGGAGAAGTCGCCGTACTACCTGTCCCGCCTGTTCCGCTCCGAGACCGGCATGACGCTCAAGGCGTACGTGAACCGCGTGCGCATCGAGGCGGCGCGCCGCCTGCTGCTGGACACCACGGAGAAGATCGAGACGGTCGCCGCGCTGGTCGGCTTCCACGACGCCTCGCATCTCTCCCGCCTGTTCCTGAAATACTCCGGCCGCCGCCCCGGCGACTTCCGGCGCACGTGGTGGGAGGGCCCGGTGGAAGTGCCGCGCCGCGTCCCGCGCAGCGGCTGATCACAGCTCCATGACGTGCGTGCAGTCGGCCGCGTCGACCGCCGTCCGAAACCCCAGCCGTTCGTAGAGGCGCGCCGCCTCCGGATTCTGCGTGCGCAGCCGCAGCCGCCGGAAGCGCCCGCGCGCGGCCTGCACGATCGCCATGACCAGCCGCTCGCCGACGCCGCGATGGCGATGGGACCGCAGCACGTACAGGTGCCGCACGCGGCCGACATCCGGTCCGGTCGCATAGGGGTCGACGTTGAGTCCGCACACGCCGACGATGTCGCCGGCGCTGCGCGCGACGAACAGGGCCTCGCCGTCGCGATCGAACCGGTTGGCGCCGCTGGCCCACTCGTCGGCGAGCCGGCGCACGAAGCGCAGCCCGTGCTGCTCGCTCGCGACGATCAGCTCCGCCAGGCAGTCGGCGAGTGCGGCTGGGCTCGTTCGCTCGACGCTGAGCATCGACATGATGGAAAGACGGATCGGGGGCGGCTCGTCACCGCCCCCGATCTGGAATTGAATGGCGGGCTCGACGGGACTTGAACCCGCGACCTCTGGATTGACAGTCCAGTGTGCTAACCAGGCTGCACCACGAGCCCGTGCGTGAGCCCGCACAGGCTAACACGCGCGGCGGGCCCGGTCAAAGCCGGGCCGGTGTCAGCTGATCAGAGCGTGAGCTGACGGCGATCTTCGCGGTGAGGGAGCTCGACACGCGAGATGCGCAGCTTGCCCTCCTGGGCGAGCAGCGACAGCACGGAGGCCACGGCACCTTCCGAGAGTCCGAGTTGGCGAGCGATCTCGGCGGGCGCCATCGCGCCGTGGCGCTCCAGGCAACCCCTCACCTGCTCGTCGATCTCGTTCCACCACCCATCCATGGCCATTTCCTGCTCCTCTTCGTGTTCCGTGAAGACGCTCACCGTAACGGAAGGAGCGGAGTCGCACAACCCCTGAAAAACATTTCCCGGCGGTGGAAAAAACGACGTGTCACGTGGCACGGCGCGTGACACGCGTGATGGTCCGACCGGTCACGGCCCCTGGCTGGAGAAGCCGGTGCGATAGGAGCTGACGACGACGCGAAAGCTCGCGGTGCCGGGCACGGTCGGCACGCTCACCGTGAACGTTCGACTGTCCCCGCGACCGATGCGCGCGTCGACGTAGGTGATGCCGCGGGCGACGACCTGCCCCCGGCCGTTGAGGGCTTCCGCGGTCACGTTCACCTCGAAGACGTCCTGGGAGCGCTCGTTGACGATCCGTCCGTTGAGGCGCGCCTTCTCGGGGCGGCTCTGGTCGACGTCGTAGGTGATCTTGAACCCTTCCTGAGCGTACGCCGGCGCGAGGAGCGCCACGAAGAGGCTGACCAGCGACCCGACAACCCGGACCGGAGCGCGCATGCCCCACGAAAATAACACACCGCCCGCCGCGCAGCCCGCTTCCGGGCGGCCGGCAGTCGGCGGCATCCGCCTTGCTGCCTCGGACGGCCAGGGGGATATCCGTCATGAAGAAGTACCTCACCGCTCTCACCGTGTCGCTCCTGTCGATCGCGCTGGCCGGTGTCGTGGCGGCACAGACGACGACGCGCCCGGCCGACAGCGCGAAGGCCAAGGGCAGCACGCAGGACGTCGAGCGCACGACGTGGACGCCGCAGGCGAACGCCGTGGAGTCCAGCAAGCTGATCGGCATGAAAGTGCGCACGACCGACGGCAAGGACGTCGGCCAGATCGACCAGGTCGTCGTCAACCAGCCGGACGGCAAGGTCACGCATGTGATCCTCAACAAGGGCGGTCTCCTCGGCGTCGGCGGCGAGAAGCTCGTGCTCCCGTGGCCGGACGTCAAGCTGCAGCACGATGTCGACAACCCCGACCGTTGGATCGCGGTCGTCGATCAGGCCAAGATCGACCGCGCCCCGAAGTACGAGGCGAAGAGCGCCGACAACGCGCCGGCCGCCAGCCCGAGCACTCCACCGGCGTCCACGCCCGGTAACGCGCGCAACAAGAAGTACTGAGCCATGAGCGACACGCGGCCGTCGGGGTTCGCCGAGAGCGCCGTCCAGGTGATCGAGCGCCAGGAATGGCTGGCGCCACTCGAGGAGGGGCTGCAGCGCGCGGTGAGCGCTGCCTTCCAGGCCGGCGGTGCCGCCGGCCACGCGGTGAAGAATTTCCTGCACGGCACCTGGCTCGGACATCCACTGCACCCGGTCCTCACCGACGTGCCGATCGGCGCCTGGACGACCGCGCTCGTCTTCGACGCGCTCGACGCCCGCGGCCGCCGCTGGTCGCGGCGATCGGCCCTCCAGCGTGGCGCCGACGGTGCGGTCGTGGTCGGCATCGTGGGGGCCGTCGGCGCGGCGCTGGCCGGCCTCACCGACTGGCAGCACACCGGCGGGACCGCGCGCCGCACCGGCTTCGCCCACGCCACGCTCAACACGCTGGCGCTGGGCCTGTACGTGGGCTCGCTGGCGATGCGGCGGCGCGGGGCCCGCCGCGCGGGGCGCTCGCTGGCCAGCGCCGGCTTCGGCGTGCTGCTGGCATCCGCCTACCTCGGCGGCCGCCTCGTCTATCGCGAGCACATCGGGGTCGACCACGCCCAGCGCGACGAGCCGAACGGCTTCGCGCGCGCGGTGCGCGAGGCCGATCTGCGCGAGGGTCAGCCCGTGCGGGCCGACGTCGGGGGGGTGCGGGTCGTGCTCGTGCGGCGCCGCGGCCGGATCCACGCGCTCGGCGAGACGTGCAGCCATCTCGGCGGCCCGCTGGCCGAGGGCCAGGTGCAGGACGGCGCGATCGTGTGCCCGTGGCACGGCTCGCGCTTCGCGCTGGAGGACGGCCGCGTGCTCGACGGCCCGGCCACGATGCCGCAGCCGTGCTTCGAGACGCGCGTGCGGGATGGGTTCGTGGAGGTCCGGCGGCGGCCGGAGAGCGGCCTGGCCGCCGCGTGAGTCAGCCGTCGATCGGCGGCGGCTGGTTCCACACCTCGATCACGCGCGTCTCGCGCTCGTAGCCGAGCACGCTGATCGTCGCCGTGTGCAGGCCGAGGTTGCGGCCGTAGATGGGCGCCAGCCCCATCCAGCAGGCGCCGAGCACTCGCAGGATGTGGCCGTGCGCGAAGAGCGCGACGTCACCGGTGACGCGCTCGACGCGCTCGATCAGCCGGCGTGCGCGCACGCCCACCTGCTCCACGGTCTCGCCCTCGGGAATCGGCGTCGTCCAGATCGTCCAGTCCGGCTGCTTCTCGCGAACGGCCTTGGTCGTGATGCCCTCGTAGATCCCGTAGTTCCACTCGTGCAGGTCCTCGGTCACCTCGGCGCCGTCGCCCAGGCCCGCCAGGCGGCACGTCGCCTGCGCGCGCCCCATGGGGCTCGTGAGGACGAGCACGAACTTGTGGCCGGCCAGATAGCGGCCGAGGGCCTTGGCCTGCTGCTCCCCGCGCGGCGTCAGCGCGATGTCGGTCCGGCCGGTGTGCTGGCCGCTCTTGCTCCACTCGGTCTCCCCGTGCCGGACCAGCCACACCCGTCGCATGAGTGTCCTTCTCCCTTGGGGGCCCGACATGGCCCCCAAATCCCCAGAGGTTCGGGCGTCCCGGCGTCGCCGTGACGTCGCTCTATCTCGCGAGCCCTCCCACGGCCGGGGGGAATCTTACCTCACTCCGTCGCCGCCACGCTCCCGGGCTCCGAGTTGCACGCGTCGCGGCCATCCCGTACGCTGAGGACCGTCCGAGTTCCCCCAAGGGGTATCCTGAGGAACCCATAAGTCCCCCGATGACGTCGCCGCCACGTGCCAGCATCCTGATCGTCGACGATTCCCGCGAGACGCGTGACATCTACGCCGAATATCTGTCGTACTTCGGCTACTGCGTCGGCGGCGTGGGCAGCGCCGGCGAGGCGCTCGAGACCATACGCAGCGTGCAGCCCGATGTGGTCGTCATCGACCTGACCCTGCCCGGCATGGACGGCTACGAGGCGACCCGGCGATTGCGCGCCGACGCGGACACGCGGGACCTCCGGATCATCATGCTGACCGGCCACCTGCTGAGGGGCTCGCGGCAGGCCGCCCTGGCTGCCGGAGTGGACGCGTTCCTCACGAAGCCGTGCCTGCCGGAGGACCTGCTGACCGCCATCGAAGCGGTGCTCCGCCGGCCGAGCGCCGACGCGACCTCCGCCTGACGCGGCGGCCGTTGACGTTCCGGCCACCGATCGACTACGCTCACCGCATCCCATGAACGTCGCTCAACGCTGCCTCGTGATCGTGCCGCGCGACGACCCCCAGCTCTACGCCGTGCTGGTCAAGGCCTTCCTCGACAACGCCCGGGTCTTCGTGTGCCGCGATCTTCGCACCGGTGATCGCGCGATTCACTCCGTCGAGGTCTATGCGGTCGGCGGCGGCGACCTGGACGCCGACCTGCGGAAAGTCGTGGAGGACGAGCTGCGCCGCCTGCGCGCGCGCGCGTGACGTCCGGCACGTAGATGGGCGGAGCAGGTTTCGATCCTGCGACCGCCGGGCCCAGACTGCCAAGGCGCTCGGCCTCGCGATCCGCGGTCGCTGCTCATGCGCGCCGACCAGATCATAACCAAGTAGTGCGAAGGTTGGTGGTGGGCGGAGCAGGTTTCGATCCTGCGACCTCAGCCTTGTAAGGGCTGCGCTCTTCCAGCTGAGCTATCCGCCCGTGCGAGGACGATCCGGCGGGTTACGTCACGCGCGCTCATCGTAGCACGGCGCTTCCGACCGACCGGCCGCCGAGCCCTCGTCTTTTCTGATGCGGGCCGCGGTCATGACCTCACCGACGGCTGATCAGCTTCTCACCGATTCTCGCGGCTCGCCGGCGACGGCGTACCGTAACTATTGTTCGCCATTGACGTTGCCCCTTGGCACCCGGGTTGCCTCATGAGGCGGCGACGGTTCGCGCCGATCCACGGCGGCCACAGCGAACGGCACGGGCGGAGGGCGACATGGTGACGCGAGCGCTCGGTGCGATCATGGCGGTGGGGATGCTCAGCGCTTCGGCCGCGTCGGCCGGAAGCCTCACGGATGCGCTGCAGTCGGACCGCATGACGGTCGTGAAGGTCGACAAGGCGACCGGCGGCGTGCTGCTGCGCAACGGCGTTTCCGTCAACTGGCTTCAGGCGCCTGGCGCGATGATCGTCGCGCCCCACACCACGAAGCGGGATCTCGGCCTGCTGAGCACGGGGGACATCGTTCGCGTGAGCCATGACGGTGGCGCGCCGACGATCATCATCCTGCGCAGCGCCGACGACGAGATCGGCAGC
>Ga0209474_10001875_pt1 | contig 19917 bp, 13 predicted proteins | sample GraSoiAngelo_145_FD_185902 | JGI IMG/M metagenome (GOLD analysis project Ga0209474, IMG submission 185902) | Grasslands soil microbial communities from the Angelo Coastal Reserve, California, USA - 14_1009_05_20cm (SPAdes) (version 2) | ecosystem: Environmental > Terrestrial > Soil > Grasslands... | reverse complement strand
GCAGGTTTACATCTCATTCACGAAGTCACGAGCCCGCAGGCGTTCGACATGCTGCGACAACATGGCTGGCGCGTGGCGTTCCCCGAACGAACGTTCGCGACGGTCGATCACATCGTGCCGACCAGCTCGCAGCGGCGTCCGTTCCTCGACGTGATGGCGGAGGAAATGACCGTCGCGCTCGAGCGCAACTGCCGCGAGTTCGGCATCCCGTTCTGGCCGCCGGATCACGAGAACCAGGGCATCGTGCACGTGATCGGCCCCGAGCTCGGGCTCACTCAACCGGGAATGGTCATCGCGTGCGGCGACAGCCACACGTCGACGCACGGCGCATTCGGAGCGATCGCCTTCGGCATCGGCACCTCGCAGGTCCGCGACGTGCTCGCATCGCAGAGCCTCGCGCTCGATCCGCTGAAGGTGCGGCGCATCGACGTCAACGGCCGGCTGAATCCCGGCGTGTACGCGAAGGACGTGATCCTGACGATCATCCGGCGCCTCGGCGTCCGGGGCGGCGTCGGCTACGCGTACGAGTACGGCGGCGACACCATCGATCGCATGTCGCTCGAAGAGCGGATGACGATCTGCAACATGTCGATCGAGGGCGGGGCGCGCGCCGGCTACGTGAATCCGGACGACACGACGTTCGCGTTCCTGAAGGGCCGCCGGTTCGCGCCGCAGGGCGCCGCGTTCGATCGCGCGGTCGCGTGGTGGCGCAGCCTCGCGTCGGACGCGAACGCCGGCTACGACGATCGCGTCGGCCTCACCGCCGGGTCGATCGAGCCGACGGTGACGTGGGGGATCAATCCCGGGCAGTCGGTCGGCGTCGGCGAGCGCATCGACGGCGATGCGCGCGACGAGGCGTTCGCCTTCATGGGATTTCATCCCGGCGATCGCGTCGCCGGCACGAAAATCGACGTCGCGTTCATCGGGTCGTGCACCAACAGCCGCCTCTCGGATCTCGAAGAAGCGGCGCGCATCGTCCGCGGCCACAAGGTGGCGCCGCATGTGAAGGCGCTCGTCGTGCCCGGATCGCGTACCGTCAGTCAGGCTGCCGAAGCGCGCGGGCTGCACGAGATCTTCCGGTCCGCGGGATTCGAATGGCGCGGCGCCGGCTGCTCGATGTGCCTCGCGATGAACCCGGATCGGCTGGAAGGCCGTCAGATCTGCGCGTCTTCCTCCAACCGCAATTTCAAAGGGCGGCAGGGGAGCCCCACGGGCCGGACGCTCCTCATGAGCCCTGCGATGGTCGCGGCGGCGGCGATCGCGGGCGAAGTCGTCGACGTCCGCACGATGCTCGACGAGGTGACGGCATGAGCCAGGCACAGGCGATCCTGAGCGTCACCGGCCGCGGGCTGCCGGTGCGCGGCGACGACATCGACACCGACCGCATCATGCCGGCGCGCTTTCTCAAGGCGGTTTCCTTCGAAGGGCTCGAGCGTCACGTCTTCGAGGACGACCGCGCCGCCGATCCATGGCATCCCTTCAACGACGCGCGCTACAAAGGCGCGTCCATTCTCGTCGTCAACCGCAACTTCGGCTGTGGCTCGTCGCGCGAGCACGCGCCGCAGGGCCTCGCACGCTTCGGGATCGCCGCGGTCGTCGGCGAATCGTTCTCCGAAATCTTTCAGGGAAACGCGGCGGTCATGGGACTGCCCTGCTTCGCCGCCGATCGCGAATCGATCGATCGCCTGCAGTCGATTGTCGAGAAGACGCCGGAGGTGACCATCACGGCCGACGTGCAGTCCGGTGTCGTGACGGCCGGCGATGTGCGGATCCGCGCCTCGCTTCCCTCAGCGCTGCGCGACGCGTTCGTGTCGGGCCAGTGGAATCCGACGGCGATGCTGCTCGATCGCTTCGAGGAAGTTCGTGAGGTGGCGACGCGGCTGCCGTACGTGACCGGCTTCTAGGCATTTCTTACTCGCGTGGGGCCCCAGCTTGATTCGTCGCGGCGGGGCCCCACCCCCGCCGCTGTTGCTCGGCGCATGCGCGCCTCGCAACGGCTCAAGGCTGCCGCGCTGACGCGCTCGCGGCGTAAACCGCTCGCGCGTATCCAGAAACAGGACGTCACAACTCTGCTGCACAGTCCTACCCCACGTCGCGGATTTTTGAATCCTGCGCCACGGTCAGAAACGCATCGGCCGCGTGTGACCGATGCGCCTTGCGGCAGACGAGCGTCACCTGACGGCGCCGCGAGACGCCCGCCACCGGGATCGCGAAGAGGCGGCGGTTGGCGATCTCGGTAATCGCACAGCGGCGCGGCAGCAGCGCGACTCCCAACTGCATCTCCACCGCCCGCTTGATCCCGTCGAGGCTCGGCAGCGAGATCACCATCCGCAGCGGCACGTGCCGCTCCTCGAACAATCGCAGGACGCGCTCGCGCGCGGGCGACGGATCGTTGTGCGCGACGACCGGCTCCTCGGCGATGTCTTCCATCGCCACCTGCTTCCGCTTGGCGAGCGCGTGCGAAGGGGGCACGAGGAGCACGAGCTCGTCGCTGCCGACCGGGACTTCGAGCAGCCCCTGCTCGGCCGGGTGAAACGTGAGCGCGCCGAAGTCGAGGCTCCCCTGCAGCACCTCGACGGCGATCTGGCGCGCGGGAACGCGGCGCACGTCAATCGCGATGTCGGGATATCGCTGACGGAAACGCGCGACGAGCGGCAGGAGCGTGTGGACCGCCGCTTCGTTCGCGCCGATGAGGACGCGGCCGCGCCGCAGATCGCGCAGCTCGCGAACGGCCGATTCCGTCTCTTCGGCGAGGCGCACGAGGCGCTGACCGTAGTTCTGCAGCATGCGGCCGGCTTCGGTCAGCGTGCCGCTCTTCGACGACCGATCGAACAGCTGCTCGCCGAGCTCGACCTCGAGCCGGCGCACCGCCTGGCTGACGGCCGGCTGCGTGCGGTGCACCTTGGCAGCGGCGCGCGAAAAGCTGCGCTCCTGCGCAACGGCGAGAAAGATCCTGAGCGCCGCGAGGTCCATTCTTATTTGCGAGTGGGGAATCCACCCCCACTCGCCTGTCGTCGCTCGCCTTCGGCTCGCGACGGTATTCGTAGCCTTCTACCGCCCAATCAACATCTGGCGTGTGCGGCCATGTCCGCTCTTCGAGCAGCATAATACAGCGTTATCTTTGCGTAACGATTATCACTTTGACTTCTACGGGCCAGGCGGTTACAACAAAGCCATGCCTACTCCTGCACGCGTCGTCGTCTTCGACACCACCCTGCGCGACGGAGAGCAGGCGCCGGGTTTCTCGATGGACGTGCCGGCGAAGCTCGCCATGGCGCGCGCGCTCGACGCGCTCGGGGTCGACATCATCGAGGCCGGCTTCCCCATCGCCTCGCCGGCCGACGCCGAAGCCGTGCGGCAGATTGCCGCCGCCGTGCACCGCCCGGTGATCGCCGCGCTCGCGCGGACGCGGCGGCGGGACATCGAGGAGGCCGGGCAGGCGCTGACGCCCGCAAAACGATCGCGCATTCACACGTTTCTTGCGACCTCCGACCTGCACCTGACCGCGAAGCTGCGGATGTCGTACGACGATTGCCTCGCCGCCGCCGTCGAAGCGGTGAAGCTGGCGCGATCGTTCACCGACGATGTGGAGTTCTCGGCGGAAGATGCGACGCGGAGCAATCGTGATTTTCTGTGCCGCGTGATCGAAGCGGTCATCGACGCCGGCGCCACGACCGTCAACCTGCCCGACACGGTCGGCTACGCGACGCCGGACGAGATCCGTGAGTTCTTCGAGCAGATCATCTCCCGCGTGCCGAACGCGTCGAAAGCGGTGTTCAGCGCGCATTGCCACAACGATCTCGGTCTGGCCGTGGCCAACAGCCTGGCCGCGATTCAGGGCGGCGTGCGGCAGGTGGAGTGCTCGATGAACGGCATCGGCGAACGCGCGGGCAACGCATCGCTCGAAGAGTTCGTGATGGCGCTGCGCGTGCGTCAGGACCGGATGCCCTACGACACGGCGATCGACGCGACCAAGCTGTTCTCGACGAGTCAGCTGCTCGCCCAGATCACCGACGAGCCGGTGCAGGCCAACAAGGCGATCGTCGGGCGCAACGCGTTCGCGCACGAGGCCGGCATCCATCAGGACGGCGTGCTGAAGGAGCCCTACGACACGGCGATCGACGCGACCAAGCTGTTCTCGACGAGCCAGCTGCTCGCCCAGATCACCGACGAGCCGGTGCAGGCCAACAAGGCGATCGTCGGCCGCAACGCGTTCGCGCACGAGGCCGGCATCCATCAGGACGGCGTGCTGAAGGACGCGCGCACCTATGAAATCATGCGGCCCGAGGACGTCGGGCAGTCGACTTCCTCGCGCCTCGTCCTCGGTCGCCACTCGGGACGCCATGCCGTGCAGTCGCGCTGCGAGGCGCTCGGCTTCACGCTGACCGCAGCGGAAGTCGACGAGGTGTACCACGCGGTCATCTCGCTCGGCGAGCATCGAAAGGCGATCGCCGACGGCGATCTTCGCCGCATCGTCGAACGCGTCCGCACGCCGTCGACGACGCCTCCGGGGGTGTCCTCGTCGCACGTCGAAGCGAGCGGCTACGGACACGGAGTCTGACGCTGAGATTGCTGATTTCAGATTGCTGATTTCTGATTGATTGCTGATTGTCGATTGCTGATTGTCGATTGCTGATTGACCGCCCGATCAATCGACAATCAATCAACAATCAATCAGCAATCAATCAGCAATCTGAAATCAGCAATCAGCAATCTCGTAGAATGTCCGCATGATCCCCCTTCGGGACATCATCCCGTCCCGGACCGTTCCCTACATCACGATCACGATCATTGCCCTCAACGCCCTCGCGTGGCTGTTCGAGGTGTCGCTGTCGCCGGAGGTGCTGGAACAGTTCCTGAGGATCTACGGTGTCGTGCCGGCCGACTTCACCGCGCCGACGCTCATCACGTCGATGTTCCTCCACGGCAGCTGGATGCACGTCATCGGGAACATGTGGTACCTCTGGATTTTCGGCGACAACGTCGAAGATCGCCTCGGCCACGGACGCTTCATCGTCTTCTATCTGCTCTGCGGGATCGCGGCGGCGATCGGACAGATCGCGATCGATTCGTCGTCGACGCTGCCGACGATCGGCGCGAGCGGCGCAATCGCTGGCGTGATGGGCGCGTACTTCGTGCTGTATCCGCACTCGCGCGTGCTGACGCTCATCCCCTGGATCATTTTCTGGGAAGTAATCGAGCTGCCGGCCGTCATCCTGCTCGCGTTCTGGTTCCTGCTGCAGTTGATCGGCGGCGTCGGTCAAATCGCGGCCACGTCGGCCAGTCATGGGAGCGGCGGCGTCGCCTTTGCCGCGCACGTCGCCGGCTTCGTCGTCGGCGTGATCGGCGTATTCATCTTCAGGAAGCGCGAAGTCGATCGCTGGGAGCCGCTCGACTACTGACGCGGAGAGCCGGAACGACCGGATCAACGACCGATCTGCACCACCAGTCCCGCTGTCGCGCTGAGATGATGCACGACGCGGAATCGAACGTCGTCGACGGGCGCGAACGGGCCGGCCGTCGAGAGCTCGCGCAGATTGATCACGAGCGGCGACGGCGCGATGTGATCCGCGATCTCCAGCCTCACGCCCAGCCCTCCCGCCCCGAGCGGCACGCGGAAATCGGTACCCAGGCCGACGTTGAACGCGAAGACGCTCTCGGTTTTCAGTTCGCCGATCGAGACGAGGAACTGACGGCCGCCGTCCACGACAACGATCGTATTGGTGCCCGGACTGGACCGGGCTATGCCGCCTTCGAGGAAGCTCAGCGGCGGAGTGATCGTCCGTTTCAGGTTGTACGTAATCCCGCCGATGCCGACGAATCCGTACGGCCACACCGTTCGTGAAGGCGCGTAATCGAGAAATCCGATCGCCCCCCGGATGTCGTAGAGCCAGGTCTCGACGCCGACCGAGGTCGTGTTGCTCGCCGCCGACGACGAGGCGCCAGGCAGCGGCGCCCCACCGATCGTCAGCGACGATCGTGAATAGCCGGCCTGGGCGCGAAATCCATATCGCGCAATCCAGTACGTCGCGGCTGCTTCGTACTCCTTGTCCGGCTCGACGCTCATGCCGCGGGTGAAGACCTGCTCGAGAACGCCCGCGGCCGGCGCGATCGATCCGAGGAGCACGAGATCGGTCCATCGAGTCGGCACCAGGAAACCCGCCGAGGCGCTGATGTCGACGCGGGGCGGCCGGTCCTGCGGATCCGCCCACGGCTGCGACCAGTCCTGAGCGATACTGGACGCCGGGACGAGGGCCAGGACGACGAGTGAAATGAAGGCGAGCGGGGCGTGACGCATGATTTGCAACTCCCTTCGCACTCGCAACTGATTGATGATAACGCCATCGCCGGCTGTTATTGTCTTCGGAGGAGGGTCGCCATGGGGACGGCACGGGCAGCGGCGCTGATCCTGCTGGTCAGCAGTTTCGTGAGCAATCCAAGCGCTCAGCGCGCGGGGCGCGCTTCGGCGGACAGGGATTTACCGATTTCGATGCGGCCCGCCACACTCGGCGATCAGATCGACACCCTTGCGGGTCGTTCGGTTCGATTGCCGTACTCACGCGTGGTCGGCGTGCTCGATCCACGCGTCTTCGTCATCGATTCCCAGACGAAGCTGCCTCCAGTCGTCGGCAATCGCAGCCGCGTGCTCGTGTTCATCGACACGGGCAGTCTGCGCGTGGAGCCGGCGGTGCTCGTCGGATCGACCATCACGGTGTCGGGCATTGCCCGCACGCTGCTCGGGATGCAGATGGGTCGTGAGGTCTCGTGGCCTCCGGCGCTGACGCGCGAGGCGGTCGAGCACCTCGAAATCCGCGCGGCGGTGCTCGCCAAATCGGTGACGACCGTCGAGGGAATCGATCTGGTTCAGTCGCTGCGGCAGACGCCGACGCGGTGACGCGCCACCGCGTCAACCTCTTGACAGGGTCCGACACCGCTCCGACACGTGTCGGCCCGCCTATGATTTCGTGCGGATTTGAACCGACAGACGCGCGATCTCGATGAGCAGCCGTTCGAGCTCGGCGTCGTACTGATCCGGGGGGATCGTGTCCTTGCGCGCTTTCAGATCCTCGACCTGCTGCTCGAACTCGGCGCGGCGCTTCACCAGCACCGCGAGTCCGGTATCGGCCGGCAGCGCCACCGGCGCTTCCGGTTCGAGATAGGTGATCTTCGCGATCGCGCCGTCGGGCCCCGGCGCCTGCGCTTCGCGACCGACGCCCGCGCCCGTATCGTCGAGCAGCGGACGCTCGGTCGCCAACTGCCCCTTCTGCTGGAAGAACTGCGCGACGCCGCCGCTCGCGTACGTGAACGCCTCCCAGATCGATACGCGGCCGTTCTTGTCGAAATCGGCCGAGTCGTCGTCGAACGCCTTGAGGAAGAAGTCGGGGAAGACGGTCTCGAACTGCTGCGCCGAGGAATCGGTCGCCGTCAGCACGACGCGCCCCTTGCCGGCGATGCGTCGCAGGAACGGGAAGCTCGCGCTGCTCGTGTTGACGAACACGAGGCGGCCGGGAATCGGCCGGAGGAGATCGGCCCACTCGCTCGCGCTCAGATCGGGTCCAACCAGATTGAACTTGGCGTCTTCACTTCCGGGACCGTCGAGCGATGAGCCGTGGCCGATCAGCAGCACGAGCAGCTGATCGTCCTTGGCAAGGCGCCTGCGCAGATCGCCGAGCACGCGGACGACGTTGTCGCGCGTCGCCTTCTGGACGCCCTCGCTCTCGACCTCGGCGAGAACGAGCAGGTGATCGCGCTGATACATGAACTTGCGCTGCAGCATCTCGACGAAGGTGACGCGCCACGTGTCGTACTTGCGCGCGTACTGATCGCCGCCCGACGCGCCGGTGATGACGAGCGCGTAACGCTCGCCGGCGGACGCTGACGTCGCCGCGAGCGACAGAAGCAGCATCAACGATGTCTGGATCACGGCATGGCCGCAGGCGCTGCTCACCTCAGCCCCCAGCGGCGCCGCAGAATCCACTCGGCCGACAGCAGCGCGACGATGAGGGCGAACGCCCACGGTTCGTGCCACAGATCGCGGCGCTCCGGCGCGGCGTTCTGCGGCGACGACTGCTTCAACCAGTCGGCGACACGCGACGCGTCGGACGCGTGGACGTAGCGTCCCCCGGACTGACGCGCGACGCGCCGCAGCAGCGCTTCGTTCAACCGCGGATCGGCGAACTCGCGATCGGCGCCGCCGACGTACATCCAGCGATCGGCGGATCCCAGCAGCGCGGATCCGCGCCGCGCCTCCGCGTGCACGCGGTAGAGTCCCTGCTGCTCCGGTCTCAGCGCGGCGGTGAAACGGCCGCCAGCGGGATCGGTGTGCCGCAGCTTCAGCGGCTGCGGACTGCCGCCGGGCGCCGTCAGCGTCGCGTCGATCGTCGCGTCGGGCACCGGCGCGAACGACGCGTCGCGCGCGTCGACGTCGATCGAGATCGCATCGCCCGGCTCCGGCGCCTCCGGTACGCCGATCGCAACGGGATCCGGCGACGCCGAGGAGAGCCATCGCGCCGCCTGCCGCCAGAAGAATTCGTACGACCGATCGGTCGACGCCCGCATCATCTTCCAGCGCCACGACGCCTCGCCCGCGAAGATCATCGATCGGCCGTTGCCGTACCGCTGCACCGCGACGGCCGGAAAGATGCCGCCACCCGGCGCCGCCGTCACCGCGAGCACGGTTGCGCCGGCCCGCGGGCCGCCGAGCGCGGCGCTCGCGGCCAGCGACGGCATCGCGGCCCAGATCTTTCGCGTCTCCTCGACGTTCGGCCCGATGCGCATGATCGGGTGCGACTCGCCTTCTCTGGTCAGCGTCACTTTGTTGTGCGCCGGCGCGTCGCTGGTATTGAACGACGTCCGGACGAGCGCGCCGCGGCGATCGTTCAGCTCGACGGGCAGCACCTCCTCGAGCGGCGTTCCCGACAAACCCCGCTGCGTGAACGATCGGCCGCCCAGCAGCAGCAGGCCGCCGCCGCGATCGCCGACGAAGTCGGCCGCCATCGCCAGCTGCGCGCGCGTGAAGAAATCGGATTCGACGTTGGCCACGATGAGCGCGTCGTACACGAACAGCTTGTCGCGCTGCGCCGGAAACCCGGTGGTCAGCGCCGCGGATCGGCCGGCGCCGCCCTGCACGAAAAACGTGTCCTGGCCCTCGGAGTTCTTGCCCTTTCGCGTGACGACGTCGACCTCGAGGCCGGGGTCGGCGGCGAGCGCGCGCGTCATGAAGCTGTGCTCGAAGCCGGGCGCGCCCTCGACGACGAGCAGCCGCCGCTTGCGCCCGGCCGGGCTCACGAGCACGCTGCGCGCGTTGTTCTCGACGACCGGCTCGCTTTGATCGGGTGGAATCTGCGCCGTGTACACCGTCGCCGCGGTCGGATTCGGCGACACGGTGAACACTTCGTCGATTGGCGATCCGTCGGCCGGCGGCACGACGCGGCGCGTCTCGAACGCCTGACCGTTGGCAAGAACGCGAAGCTGGAACGGCGTGCGCCCGAAGCCGGAGCTGATCGCCGTGACGTGGAGATCGACCGACGCCTGATCGAGCCGCGGATCGCCGGCGGTCACGCCGAGCACTTCACGATCGCGCGGACCGTCGGGCGATCCGACGCCGACGGCAAACACCGGCGGACCGCCTTCCAGCGACTCTCCCGCCTTTCCGCCGCCAGCCCTTCCTGCTCCCGACCCTCCTGCCGCGATGACGCCCGTGTCGGCGCCGTCGGACAGCACGACGATTCCGGCGACGCGCTGGCCGCGATAGCGTTCGCGAACGGCCGCGAGCGCTCCGGTCAGATCGGTTCGGCGCGCATCGGCGTTCAGACGATCGAGGTTCGCAGCCGCGAGGCCGTCGCCGACGGTGTAGAGCTCGGTCGTGAAGTGCGTCGCCAGCGCCGGCATCAATTGCGCCTTGAGCAGCGCCGCGGCGCGCGCGATGCGAGTCTGACCGTCGGCATCGCCGAGCCGCATGCTGCGCGAGACGTCGACGAGCACCGGCACGATCGCGTCGCGCGACCCGACCGGCGGCAGAATCGCGATCGGCCGGAAGAGGAACAGCGCCAGCGCCGCGAGCGTGAGCACGCGCAGCGATGCGAGCGCGCCGCGCTGCAGAACGGTGAGCGGCGCGAGCGGCCGGCGGTACTCGGCGAACGCCGCGGCGGCAATGGCTGCGGCAATCGCGACCGCCAGCCACCAGGGTAACGGATAAGCGAAGTGCATTATTGCTTCTTCTTCGCGATCGCCTTGAAGTAGCTGTCCACTTGTTTCTGATATTCCGCCGGCGCCTTGTCGTCGGCGCCTGCGGCCAGCCGATCCTTCGATTGCTTCTCCTGAAGCTTCTTCGCGAGCGCCGACTCGACGTTCTCGAGCGCCTGCGTCGCCTGGCGGCGGAGGCTTTCCCACCTCGCGAAGTCCTGCTTGAACGCCTCGGTGCCCGGCGCCGACAGCGTCATGCCCTGTCCTTCGAACGTGAGGCCGGCGCCGCCGCGCGCGTAGGTCTGTCCGTTCGGATCGTCGCGCTTCAACTGATCCATCAGCTCTTTGGTTTCCTGCAGGCGGCGCGAGTACTCCTCGCGCAGACGCGAGAGCTCGGTGCCGCTGCCGCCTCCGCCGCCCGATTGTCCTTCGCCGGGCCGCCCGTTCTCGCCCGCCGACTTCGTGGCGCTCGTCGACGTCTCGCCGCGCTGCCCGTTCTGTCCGCCAGGCTGACCGCGGCCTCCGTTCTGCCGCGCCATCTGATCCATCTGGCGGCCCGCTTCGTCGAGCTTTTCACGCAGCTCCTGGGCGCGCGCGAGCCGCTCGGAGAGCTTGCGCGACTCGCCGTCCTGCGCCCCGGTGGCGGCGCCGAGCTTGTCGGCAACCTTGTCGAGCGAGCGCGCGACCTGCTGCTGCGACGCGGCCTGCGTCTTCGCTTCCTCCGATGGCTGCCGTCCGCGGCCGTTCGCACCATCGCCAGTAGTCCCGCGAATGGCATCAGCCGACTGCTGCATCCGCTCGGCGAGCCGCTGGCGCTCGATTTCGCTCGCCGCATCGCCAGCCGGCGTCGGTCCGTTCGCCGAACCCGCCTGCCGCTTCAGACCGTCCTGCAGCTTGCGCGTACGTTCGGCCAGTCGTTCCTGTTCGCCGGCGAGCCGCCGCGCCGCATCGGCGCCGGCGTCGCCCGAGCGTGTTTTTCCGAGCTCGGAGGCAATCTGGCGTTGTCGGTCGGCGAGCTGGCGCGCTTCGAGCTGCATTTCGCCGAGCGCGCGGCGCCGCTCGTCGGGACGCGATGCTTCGAGCTGCCGCTGCAGGTCGCGCAGCTTGTCGAGCGCGCGGCTGCCGCTCGCGCTCGCCTGCTTCGGATCCTGACGCCGCAGGTCGCTCGCCGCATTGCGCATCTCTTCGGAGACGTCGCGCATCCGCTTCGAGTTGTCGCCGCCGCTCTGGCCGCCCTGGCCCTGCGAGTCGGCCTGCTGGCTCGACTGACCCTGCTGTCCGGATTGTCCCTGCTGGCCCGACTGACTCTGCTGCCCGGACTGACTCTGTTGTCCGCCGGGATTCTGCTGTCCCGTCTGGCCGTTCTTCGCTTCCTGCTGCTGTCGCGACTGCTGACCCGACATCTGGCGCGCGAGATCCTCGGCGCGCTGTCGCAGCTCGGACTGCTCGCGCGTGAGCTGCTCGATCTGGCGCTTCAGCTCCTCCTCGGTCATCTTCTCGCGGTTGCGCGCGAGCTCCTGCTGCTTCTTGAGCAGCTCGTCCTGCCGCTCGGCGAGCTCCTTGATCCTGTCGAGCGCGCTCTGATTCGGATCGTCGCGCTGCTCGGCGCTCGTCTTCGTCTCGTAATTGGTCTGCTGCGTCTTCTTCAGCTCTCGATCGAAGAGCGTCGACAGGTCGTAGTTGCTGCGGTTGTTGCCGGCGCCGCTGCCAGCCTGCTGACGCTGGACCTCGCGCTTCTTCACGTTGTCCTGCGCCTTCAGCAGATGGGTGAGCGCTTCCATCTCCGGCTGCAGCGCGGGAGCGGTCTTGAGCGCATCGAGCGCCGACACCGCCTTCTCCATCGCCGCCGCGGCGAGCGCCATTTGATCTTCTTCGGGCAGCGTCTCGCCGGCCTTCGGACCCTGCGGCGGCGGCGGGGCGCCGCGTCCCTGCGGCCGCCGCCGCGGATCCCTCATCGTCGACTCGCGGAACGTGCTCGACGTCTGCTCGACGCGATCCTTCAGCTCCGACTCGGCGCGCGACACCGATTTGATGTCCTGCTCGGATTTGGCGCCCCTGGTCATCTGCGCGCGGCGATCGAGCTTGAACGTCGACACGATGACGTTCTTCTGCGCGGTGACGAGGTCGTCGAGCGAGGTGCGGCCGCCCGCGCCGGCCATTGCCTGGCTCGCGGCGAGGGTGAACTCCTGCTCGAACGGCTTGACCTCGAGGAAGAAGATGTCGCTGCGCGCCTCGTTCGGACGCGTGCCGCGCGTGAGATCGCGCGCGCGCACGTAGTAGGAAATGAAGTCGCCGGGCTGGACGTCGAGGTCCTCGAGGAAGAGCGTGTGGCCGCCCTTCACAATCGTGCTCTGACGCGGGATGGCCAGCGGAACGGTTTTCTCGGCGCCGCCGCGGACGGAATACACGAGGTCGAGGCGAGCGACGCCGTAATCGTCCTCGGCCTGCGCTTCGATGTCGACTTCCTCGAGCCGCGTCACCGAGCGATCCTGCGCCGGCTTGAGCACGCGCACGTCGGGCGGCCGATCCTCGAGGGTGCGGATGAAGTATTCCGTCTCGCCGTCGTTCGACATCCCCTCGCGATCGGCGAGCGCCACACGGTAGGAGTTGTCGTCGACGACCTTCAGCGTCGCGGTGAGCTCGGTTGGCTTGTCGGCGGTCAGCTCGATGGCCTTGCCATCGTTGAGCGTCATGCGTCCGCTCGAAGCGGCCCGATCGGTGAAGATGTGCACGCGGACGTCGGTGCCGGCGGGCGCGTAGATGTCGCCGCTGTCTTCCTCGGTGCGCGGCGGCAGACCGAGCCCGGACGGATACGTATAGTCGACGTCGATGCGCGAGACGCGCGGCGCGTGCGCGACCGACACGTCGTAGGTCGGCGACGTCACCGTACCCGCCACGACGCGGTACTTGAACGGCGCCGTCACCGCTTCGAGCGCCAACGCGAAGGCGCCGCTCTTGTCCGACAGCATGTCGGCCGAGCGCCATCGATCGCCGTCGGCGACCTGGAACTGCGCGATGACCGGCGCCCGGTTGCCGACGAGCCTTGCTTGCACGGTGAGGCGATCGCCGGCCTTGACGCGCGCGTGACCCGGCGTGACGTTAAGGGTGACGCGCGCGGGAAACAGCGTCAGCGCCGTCGCGTCGGCCGTTTCGCGCAGCCGTCCGCGTCCCGCGATCACGACGAGGAGGAGCGCCAGCGTCGCGGCCGCCGCCTGAAAGACCGCGCGACGCACCGTCTCCGCCTTGACGATCGTCTCGATGTCGACGTCGCGCGAGCGGCGCGCGGCGTCGGCGATCAGCAGATCTGCGAACACGGTAGGGACGGACCCGTGTGTCCGCCCCGGAGCCGCATTGTCGACTGCAGTGACGAGCCGATCCTCGAGCTCCGGCGCTCGTTCTTCGATGAACCGCGCGACCTGCGCGTCGGTCGGCCGGCGTCGGAGCGGCGCGCAGGTCCAGACAATCGCCGCAAGGGCCGCACATGCCGCGGCGGCCGCAATCGCCGCCAGGAGTCGCGGCGCGTCGAGGATCCAGGTCGCGGCGACGAGCGCCACGCCGACCGCAGCGACGCCGTAGAGCGCCACGCGAACCGCCGCATGGCACACGTGCTGCGCGCGCCATCGTCTGCGGACGCGGCCAATCAACAGGCGGATGTCATTGTCGCCGTTCATCATTTCTTACTTTCTCGCGGGGCTCATTTTTTCACTCGCGTGGGGCCCCACCCCCACGCGTCGGGCTCAAGGCTGCCCCCGCTCGCTGATGCCTTGCCCGCAACGCGGAAGGCGCGTTGCGGGCGGGCATGGCCGCAGGCGCCCTACGCTGTCCGAGCGGCGAGGAATCCTTCGACCGCGAGCGCGATCAGCATCAGCGCGACCGCGTACTGCCACATGTGCTGGCTGTCTTCCTGTTGCCGCGCCTCGATTCGTTCTTCGCTGCCCGCGGTTGGTTTCAACCGCGTCACCGCCGCCTGAAATTCGTCCATCGTCAGCCGCGCCGGATCCGACTCGCGTGGATCGACGTTGATCGCCACGCGCCGCGGCGCAGCGCCGCGACGGGTGCCGTCGGCAATCGTCGCGATCCCCGGACGCCGCGGCGCACCGCGCGGCGCGTCGGCAACGACGTACTCCGACGCGTGCGCCCGCGCGCTCGCGAGGTACTGCACCGTCTCGTGAAGGAACGGGACGAACGTCGCGTGCAGCGGAAAGTCGTTCCATCGGTTGTCGAGATCCGAGGCGATGACCAGCGCGCGGCCGTCGCCGGCCGCACAATCGATGAGCGCCGTGTCGCCGGTCGTGAAGCGCGCGATCGTCTGACAGCCGGTTCCGGCTATGCGCGCGACGTTCCGGAACCTCACGAGGCCGAGCGTTGCCGCATTCGCCGCGAACGCGTGGAACACCGGATGGCGCACGTCGGCCGGCGCCAGCCCGCGCTCGGCCGCTTTCGGAGCGGCTGCCGCCTGGATGCGCAGCGCCGATGCGCTTCCCAACACGTCCGCGACGACTTCGCCGTCCACGTCCGGACCCGCGGCCAGCAACATGCCGCCGCCGCTCCGCACGAACGAGGCGAGCAGCTCGCGCCCATGACGTTCGAGACCGCGCGTCGACAGCAGGAAGATTGCCGCATGCGCGGCCAGCTGATCGTCGGTCATCGATGCGAGCTTCGCGCCGCTCACGCCGACCGCGCGGTAGCTGCCGGCGCCGAGCGCCTGCTGAACGTAGAACGCGTCGCGACCGGCGTCGCCGCTGCCGGTGACGACCGCGACTGACGGCACGCTGGCGCCGCCAAGCACTGCGAAGCGCTGGTTGTCGGCCTGAATGCCGGCGGGATCGTCGACCGTCACCGAAGCGGTATTGCCGCGCGTCGCGCCGGCAAACGTCACTTCCGCGGTCTGGTTCGCGCCAATCGACGCCGTGGCGTCGCCGGCGGGCCTGCCATCGATCGTCAGGTGCGCCCGCACGTCCCGTGACTGAGCGCCGGTATTACGAATCGTGGCAACCAGGCGATCGCTGAGCGGCTGCAGCGACACGACGGCAAGGTTCGCCGGCAGCGCGCCGACGTCCGCGATCTCGATCCGCGCGCCTTCCGGCACCGACGCCCGATCGCCGGCATCCCAGCCGCTCTCCTGAAGATCGGTGACGACGACGATCGTTCCGCGACGGCCGGCGAGCGTCTGCGAGGCCGCCGACAACGCGGCGCGGTAGCGCGTCCCTCCAAATCCGGCGACGGCGTCATCAACCGCGGAGGCTGCGAGCACGCGATCGGTGCCCGGCTTCGCCACGATTTCCGCTTCGTCCGAGAACGTGATGACGCCGACCAGATCGGTGGATGGCGTGTTGGCGATGGCGCTCTTCGCGAGCTGTTTCGCGCGTTCGAACCGCCCCGGCGCCGACAGGCTGTACGACGTGTCGAGCGCCACGACGGTCACACCGGATGCTGTGGCCGCTCCGCGCGCGAAGAAGGGGCGCGCGAAGGCGAGCGCGAGGAGCACGAGCGCCGCGACGCGAAGCGCCAGGAGCAGCAGCTCTCGAAGCCGATGCTTCTCCGTGTTCTCCACCGGCGCATGCTTCAGGAGCTTGACGGCTGCGAACTTGATGCGAGGCTCGGGTTCCCGCTTGAGCAGATGGAGAATGACCGGCACCGCAGCCGTCAGCGCACCGACGAGGAACAGGGGAGAGAGGAAGGAGATCACAGCGCGCGAGACCTCGTAGACAGGTACGACAGCAATGCCAGCTCCAGCGGATGCTTCGTGTTGAGGAGCTGATAATCGATCCCCGTTCCGCCGAGCTCCCGTTTGTACCGATCGATCAGGCCGCCCATCTCCTTCAGGTAATGGTCACGGACGGCGCCCGGAACCGCCATGATCTCTTCGCTCGTCTCGAGATCCTCGAACCGCGTCGCGCGCTCGAAGGGGAACTCGATTTCGTCCGGATCGAGGACGTGGAACACGATGACGTCGATGCCGCGGAACTGGAAGTGCTTCAGTCCGCGGATGACCGCCTCGGGATTGTCCAGCAGATCCGAAATCAGCACGACCATCCCGCGTTTCGTGAGCGATTCGGCGAGCTGGTGCAGCGGTTTCGATACGTTCGTCTCGTGCGCCGTCCTCAGGCGATCGAGCGTGACGAGCACCGCGCGGAGATGTCCGGGTCGCGAGCTCGCCGGAAGCATCGAGACGATGTTCTCGTCGAACGCCGTGAGGCCGACCGCGTCGCGCTGCCGGTTCATCAAGTACGCGAGCGACGCCGCGAGGCATGCGCCGTACTCGAACTTCGTCATGGCGTGGTGATCGCCGTAGCCCATCGAGCCGCTGACGTCGAGCATCAGGTGGCAATCGAGGTTGGTCTCTTCCTCGAACTTCTTGACGTAGTACCGATCGCTGCGCGCGAAGACCTTCCAGTCGATCGTCGAGAGGTCGTCGCCGGGGATGTACTGCCGGTATTCGGCGAACTCGACGCTGAAGCCCTTGAACGGACTGCGGTGAAGGCCGGAGAGAAACCCCTCGACGATCGTGCGCGCCTTCAGCTCGAGCGTCCCGAGGCGCGCGACAACCGCAGGGTCGAGGAACCGGCTCTCGCGCGGGCGGACGTCCATTACATTCCGCTCTTGGGGACGGGCACTGCGTCGAGCAGGCGCTCCACGATGTGGTCCGACGTGATCCGCTCGGACTCGGCGTAGAAGTTGGTCATGATGCGGTGGCGCAGGATCGGTTTGGCCAGCGCCTGCACATCCTTGATGGACACGTGATAGCGGCCGCCCATCAGCGCCCGCGCTTTCGCGCCGCGCACGAGCGCCTGGGACGCGCGAAGCCCGGCGCCCCATTTCACCCACTTCTCGACGAAGTCCGGCGCGCCGGCCAGACCCGGGCGCGACGCGCTCACCAGCCGCACGGCGTAGCGCGCGATCTCTTCCGCGATCAGAACCTGCTTGGCGACGTCCTGGAACTGCAGGATGTCCGCGCCGTTCAGAATTCTCACCGGCGCCGCCTGCTCCGCCCCCGTCGTCTGCGTGACGACGGTCACCTCATCGTCTTCTTTCAGGTACGAGATGACGATGTTGAACATGAAGCGATCGAGCTGCGCTTCGGGAAGCGGATAGGTGCCTTCGAGCTCGATCGGATTCTGCGTCGCCAGGACGAAGAACGGTTTCTCGAGCGCGTACGTGCGTCCCGCGGCGGTGACGTGGTACTCCTGCATCGCCTCGAGCAGCGCGGCCTGTGTCTTCGGCGGCGTCCGGTTGATCTCGTCGGCGAGGATGATCTGCGCGAAGACCGGACCCTTCACGAACCGCAGCCGGCGCGTGCCTTCCTCTTCGTCGAGAATCTCGGTGCCGGTGATGTCCGACGGCATCAGATCGGGGGTGAACTGAATGCGCTTGAAATCGAGATCGAGGATGTCGGCGACGGTCTTGATCAGCAGCGTCTTGGCGAGGCCGGGCACGCCTGTGATCAGACAATGGCCGCCGGTGAACAGCGCGATCAATACCTGCTCGACCACCTCGTCCTGACCCACGATGACTTTTCTCAGCTCGGCGAGAATACGCTCGCGGCCTTCAGCGACGCGTTCCGCGCTGACGGTGGCAACCGGCGATTCCATGTGCGTTCCTTAATGCGTGAGGGCGTAGACGATCTCGTTGATCCCCATTCGATACGCCATCGCGGTGTATTTGATGTAGCCGGGATAGTCCTCGGCGTTGGACCACTCCCAGCCGTCGCCCATGTCGGTGTTCCAGTTGATGAACACCATCGGCCGTCCCGTGTCGTCGAGAATCGTGCGGATGTGCGGGACGAACCCGCCTTTCTCCCACGATCGGCCGGCGAGGAACGAGCCGAGCCCGGCGACCTGCGGATAGCTGTCGATCTTGTAGAAACAGCTGAACACCGGGTGATCCTTCGGCACCTCGACGATCTCGCGGTCCGGGAACACGCGCTTCATTTCCTTCTCGAGGTTCGTCCACTCGAACGCGCCATGGAAGTCGTCGAAGTAGGCATGGCCGCCGCGCAGCAGGAACTCGCGCAGGATCGTCACGTCGCTGTCGAGCATTTTCAGATTGCCCGGCTCGACGAAATAGATCCACGGGTACTGGAACAGCCGCGGATCGTCGAGCGGCAGCACGATCGGGTCTTCGACCTGGATTGCCGTCGCCGTCTTCACGCGGCGCGAGAGGTTCTGCTCGGCGGCCGGCGCGTCGATGTACCACGGCTCGCCGTAGAAGTCCTGCTGAATGTGCGTGCCTTCGGTGATGAAGTGATATTTGATGCGGACGAACCGCCACTGCAGGCCGGCGTAGCGGTCGTCCGGCGCATCGGGCAGCTGCGCGTCGACGCGCGGATGGACTGCCGGCAGCAGCGTCAACAGGAGCGCGGCAACGAGCGCAAGGCGGAGCTTCATCATCGATCCACGAGCTTGAGCAGCAATTCCTGTGCTCGCTCGTACGTCGGGGCGATCTCGAGCGCGGCGAGCGTCTGCTTCTTTGCTTCAGCGCGTTTGCCGCTCTTGAAGTAGCTCTCGGCGAGGTCCGTATAGGCGGCCGCGCGGTCGACAGGGCCGAGCGCGATGACGGTCCGGAATTCCCGCGCCGCGGCATCCGGATCGTTCTGCTGCAGCGCATAACGGCCCAGGTATGTGTGCGCCTCGGCATCGAACGGATCGATCGCCACAATGCGCTCGTACATGGGGCGCAGCTTCGCCGGCTCATCCACCGAGGCTTTATGCAGCGCGGTCACGAGCTGTCGCGCCGCGTCGACGTTGTTGGCGTCTATGGCGACGAGCGCCGTCAGCTCGGCAATCAGCCGGCCATCATCCTTCTTCTGAAGCGCGATCGCCGCCATCTGTTCGTGCGGGCTGTCCCTGCCGCTCGCATTTGGAATGAGGGCGGCAGCGCGCTCGAACGCCTGCATCGCATCATCGAGCTTGCCTTCCCTGCGGAGCGCGCGTCCGAGCGCCATCTGGATCGGGAAGCTCTTCGCGTGCTCGCCGGCCAGCGTCCTCAGCGTCTCGGTCGGCGTCCGCATCAGATCGTTCACGCCGTCGGGCACCTCGAGCGCGCGCCGCAGGTCGCCGAATTTCTTCTCGAGCATCTGATCGAATCCGGCCTGCATCCGATCGAGGTCGGTGTTCAGCGCCGTCTTCAGCGCCGCGTCGGTATCGAGCCCCTGTCCGTACGTGCGCAGCAGCTTGTTGATCCCCGCGTCGCCGTACGTGCTCACGAGGTACTCGACGATGAGCGATCCCTGGTAGTAGGCGAGCGTAATGAGCTTTGGATTCTGGAACGCCGCGTTGAAGTCGCGCAGCTTGATCCCCTCGCCGCGATTCAACGCCGCCGCGTAATCGAGGTCCATGTCGCGGCGCCACTCCGGGTGTGCGCGCTGCTCCTCGTATTCCGAGATCCCTTCGGTCAGCCACCGCGGCACGCGCTGATTCGACATCTGCAGCGTGATGACGTGCGCCAGCTCGTGCCAGAGCGTCGCTTCCCACTGGAATTCGCCCGGCGGCCGCGCCCGCGGCGAATCCATCGAGACGACGCGGCCGAAGCAGATGCCGAGGGCGCCGATGAGTCCCGGAAGGCCCAGATTTCTGACCGCGAAGTCGTCGTGCTTCGGAAAGATCTCGACGAGGATCGGTCCGCGCGGCACGAACTCGTACCGCTTGGAGAACGTGTCGAGCGCCCGATGCGTCAGCGACATCGCATATTCCTGCAGCACCGGCGCCTCGTCCTTGTGGAGCCGCATGACGA
>Ga0209474_10001873_pt1 | contig 19924 bp, 21 predicted proteins | sample GraSoiAngelo_145_FD_185902 | JGI IMG/M metagenome (GOLD analysis project Ga0209474, IMG submission 185902) | Grasslands soil microbial communities from the Angelo Coastal Reserve, California, USA - 14_1009_05_20cm (SPAdes) (version 2) | ecosystem: Environmental > Terrestrial > Soil > Grasslands... | reverse complement strand
ACTGGGGTCGGCCTCGCTACATGATGCTAACTGCTATTGTGTCATCCGTCGGTTTAAAAGTTTGGAAGGTTGACCATTTTGCGTACGCAGTAGTGTCTGCTGAAACATTGAAAAAAGCGGGGCTGTTCTCGAATCGGATAGGCACTGCGAGCAGCCATAGGAATGGGAATGAGAATCGGAATCGTCGGCACAGGAAACATGGGCCGGGCACTCGGCCTGCGCTGGGCGCGCGCTGGTCACGAGGTGTTATTCGGCTCCCGAGATGTGAAAAAGGCCAAAGCCGTCGCGGCGGATGCCTCCGCCTCGACGCAGGCTGGCGACTTTGACGCCGCCGCGGGATTTGGAGAGGTGGTCCTTTATACTGTTCGCGACTACTTTCCTTCACATCTGCTCAAGGAACCGCACGCGCTTTCTGGCAAGATCGTGATCGATTGTAACAACAGCGCGATACTCGGGCTCGATATTCCCGACCTGGAAAGCCGTCCCGGTATTCACTTCACGATTGCTGTGCCCTCGCACGCTGAACGGCTTGCCGCAGACACGCCCGGTGCGCGGGTGGTCAAAGCTTTTAACACGATGGCGTCTCAGGTCATTGAACTCGACCGGGATCAACTGGCGCGGCAGCGCGTCTCTGTCTTCCTATGCTCTGACGACGAGCGGGCGAAATCCGTGGTGAAGGGGCTCGCCGAAGAACTCGGCTTCGTCGGTGTAGATTGCGGCGCACTGGAGCGCGCACAACTTGTGGAAGCTGTGGGCGACTTCATTCGGTTTCAGATCATTGGCATGGGCCTCGGTCCATATGCGACGATCTCCCTCAATGTCGCTGCGGCTTCGTAGGGAGAACTGTATCGCCAAAGAAAATCAGCGCAGCAAGTTTCAAGAAGCAGAACTATGCAATACTCACTTCAAGGAAAAACGGCTCTAGTCACGGGAAGCTCTCGCGGCATCGGTCGGGCGATTGCGCAGCGGTTGGCGACCGATGGCGCTCTGGTTGCGATCCACTATGGCGGCAACGACGCAGCCGCTAACGAGACCCTGAAGACAATTGAACAAGCAGGCGGGCAGACGTTCCTCGTGAAGGCGGAGCTTGGCGTGAATGGAGACATTGATGCACTGTTCACCAAACTCGAGAAAGGATTGACCGGCCGGCCGTTGGACATTCTGGTGAACAACGCAGCCGTGGCTCCTCAGGTAGCGCTTGGCCAAACGACCCCTGAGAAATTCGATCGCATTTTCGCAATCAACGTGCGCGCGCCGTTTTTCATTATTCAACGCGCGTTGCCGCTGATGCCCGATGGCGGTCGGATCATCAACATTTCGTCGGGGGTGACCTGGTTCGCTACGCCGGCGACCGTTTACTCGATGACAAAGGGAGCGCTCAATGCGCTGGGCCGATCATTGGCGAACTCGCTAGGTGACCGCAACATCACCGTTAACACGATTTCGCCCGGCATCACTGATACGGACATGAATCCGTCCATCCGGAACAAGGATTCTGAGGCGGTGGAACGGGTCGCTGCCATGACAGCGTTCGGTCGTCCCGGACGTCCAGCCGACATCGCTGATGCAGTTGCCTTCTTCGCCTCAAACGACGCGCGGTGGATTACCGGGCAGACTCTCGAAGTCAACGGTGGTTTATTCCTGGGACCGAGAGAATGATAGGTCGGTTGTGCCGTAAGACGGAAAGTTGTCCTAAGTCACGCGCTTTATTCGTCGTAAATCCGAAATAAAATCAGAAATAAGGGAAACTATGAAAATACCTTTTACCGGCGGCTGCTCTTGCGGCGCGATTCGTTACGAATGCACCGCGGAACCGGTCATGATGTTTAAGTGCCATTGCCGCGATTGCCAGCAGGGGACTGGCAGCGGATTCGCTCCCGGGCTGTTGCTGCCTCGAGAATCGTTTCGATTCCCACGCGGACAATTGCGTTACCATTTCACGCCCAGCATCAGACGAGGCAAACATAGACGCGGTTTCTGTCCTGAATGCGGGTCCCGGATTACGGGAGGCGAATTTGAAGGAGTAGAATCGCCCTTTGTGGGAGTCCTGGCTGGCAGTCTCGATGATCCGAGCTGGTTTCAGCCACAGATGGATATTTTCGTTTCCGATGCGCAACCGTGGGACCAAATGGATCCTGCAATTCCGAAATTCGAACAATACCCGCCATTACCAACGGAAAAGTAGACACACGAATTTCGCCCGCCTTTAGCAGACTGCGGCGCGGCAGACAAACCGGCGTGAGTCGTCGCATCGGCATTGCTGCCGCCGGAACTTTTCCGCTGGAGGCACGGAGGTACGAAAAAAGAACAGACGACAGACTATTGGAGGCATCGTAGTGAAGCAGCAAATCCTGTTCATCCAAGGAGGCGGAAAGGGAGCGTACGAGGCCGATGCCCAATTGGTCGTCTCTTTACGCAGTAACCTCGGAACTGAGTACGCGATACACTATGCACGGATGCCTGACAAGGACGACCCGGATTACGCAAAGTGGAAATCGCAAATCAGAAAGGAATTGGCTGCGGTGAAGGACAACGTGATTCTCATTGGGCATTCTCTTGGTGGCTCGTTTCTTCTGAAGTATCTTTGCGAAGAGAAACTTCGAACGCCTGTTGCTGGCATATTTCTCATCGCCACTCCGTATTGGGGCGGGGAGGGTTGGCGATACGAGGGATACGAACGTGTCGCCTTGCCAGAGGACTTCGCCTCGAAGCTGCCAAGCGAGGCGCCGATATTTCTTTGCCACAGTCGCGATGACGACACCGTCCCATTTGCGCACCTGTCCCTGTATGCAAAGAAATTGCCACAGGCCATCGTTCACGTCCGTGATCGCGGCGGACATCAGTTAGGCAACGATTTGTCCGAGGTTGCCGCGGATATCAAGAGTCTATAATGAACCGAATCGATTCCGATGCTGGCAGAGTCGTGATAATTCGTGCGGTGCGCGTTTTTCAAAGATTTGGCCCGAAAACTTTCATTCGCCCCTTGGAATTGCCGAGCAAGGAAGTTCGGCCATTGATCATTCAAAAATGAAAACACAACAAAACATTAAATTAGAAATCAAACGCGTGATCAAGGCGCGGCGCGATCGCGTTTATGCGGCGTGGACTGATCCTGCTCAATTAAGACACTGGTTTGGACCAGCGACAGTTCAGACTAACGAGTTAATCGCGGATGTGCGAGTAGGCGGCGACTTTCGCTGGGACCTAACGAATGCGGAAGGCGAAGAGATGACGATGCGGGGCGAGTTCCGCGAATTGCAACCCGGCAGGAAAATTGTTTTTACCTGGCAGTGGCAGGATGACGAGGATTGGCGAGAACACGTCAGCGTGGTTACGGTTGAGCTCACCGATCACGGGGCCGATACGGAAGTGCGGCTCATTCACGAGCAATTGCCCAGTACAGAATCGAGAGATCGTCACAGCGAAGGTTGGAATAGCGTGCTCGATCGACTGGAGAAATTCCTCAACAAGTAATTGTCGATCTAAGAAAGGAAACAAAAATGACTACAGAAGAAGTTGCAAAGAAAGTGGTAGAATTGGTTCGCAAGCAAGCCTGGTACGAAGCGCTTGATAACTTATACGACAAAGACATTGTCAGCGTGGAAGCGCGCACGCAAGACGGCAGTTCGCCAGAGACACGCGGGAAAGAGGGCGTCCGCGGCAAGATCGATTGGTGGGTCAATGCAATGGAAGTTCACAGCTTCAAAGCGAGCGAGCCATTCGTTGCTCACGATCGCTTTGTAGTGCAATACGACGCTGACGTAACGGATAAAAGCTCGAAGAAGCGATTCCAGTTATCAGAAGTCGGCGTTTACACGGTGAAGAACGGAAAGATCGTCCGCGAAGAGTTTCTCCCGTCTACTGGAAAAGAATAAAGCCAAGCTGACCGCCAGTCGTGCTTAATCGCCCCGAGTACTCCACGGGGAAGATGCCCAGGTCCCACAGTCTCGCCACGGCGAGTCCGTCCCGCGGCGGACAAGATGGCTGTGGTACGCCTAGAGGCTCGCCGAGCTCGCCCGCTTCGCTGCGCTTTTAGATTCATTGCCCTTTAACTAAATCAGAGCCCGGCGTGCGGGGAGATGAAGGCAGCATCTGCATCATCTCGTCTAAAAAAGTGGGCAATGGCGCCAAAGAGAAATACGCCGCAAATTCCAGTCCGACCGCCCCCAATCACATTTAGATGGACCACCCAGCAAAGAAATATGGGGCCACCAACAGTGTGAGAATGATCGCAATGTTAATCGCGTTCGGCGTCCAACGAGTGTGTTCATCTAACTCTGTCCGCTCTCATTACCACCTGGCGCCAGCAAATGGCCGAAGAACCGGCCGGCGGTGAAGAAGATGATACCGGCTGTTCCGCAAAGTGCTGAGTGTAACAACCAGAAGCTTGTCGCTGGCATCTTTTCTAAAAAGCCGCCGATCCAACCCACGAGGTTATTTGCGGCAAAAAACGCCAGATAATAGATCCCGATAATGGTGGCGGACAATGCAGCGGGCGCGACGCGCGCGTAGAGCGCCAGGGAAACGGGAAAAACATTGGCGAATCCGATGCTGTTCAGGAGATGAAATGCAATCAGCCAACCGATCGGAACTTTCGCGCCCGTGCCGGCGGCGATGGCCGCTCCGGCGGCGAGCGAAAGAAAACCGGTTACCGCGATAAGACTACCGATGCTGATCTTGGTAATCTCGGCTGGCTCCGGATATTTCTTTGACCATAGTCGCCAAAAGACGACCGCGCCCGCGAGACAACTTACGGACAAGATTGAATCGAGGGTAATCAGCCAAGTCGTCGGCAGTTGGTAGCCGAAAAAGACGAGATTGGCGCGGTCTTGTGCCCACACCAAATACGCGTTGAAGATTTGTTGATTGCCAATGACGGCGATCGTTAATACCGGCAAAAGCAGGAGTAACACAAGGATGGCAGTCCGTTCCCGCTTGCTGAGGCGTGGTTTCGGTGCACTCGCATTTTTCTCGACGACCGGCGAATCGGGCGGGAGATATTTGCGGCCGGCGAGATAAATCGTCAGGCCGATGAGCATGCCGACGCCGGCTGCGCCGAAACCGTAATGCCAGCCCACTTTTTCGCCGAGCGTGCCGGCGATGAGCGGGGCGGCAATGACTCCGCCGTTGATGAACAAGTAGTAAATCTGGAAGGCATCGGCGCGCCGGTTGTCGCCGACTGGATATAATGCGCCTACCTGGCTGGCAAGGTTGCCCTTGAAACAACCGACGCCGGTGAGCAGACAAGTTAACGCCAGAAGAAAGGTTACGTCGAAGGCCATGAGGAAATGCCCGGCGGACATGAGGAGCGCACCAATCGTGATCGTGCGGGTGCGACCGAGAATGCGGTCGGCAATGAAGCCGCCGGCAATCGGCGTAAGATAGACCAGACCAGTGTAAAGGCCGAAGATGGTCGAGGCGAGCGCTTGCACTGAAAGAGGACCACGAAAGGATTCGATGAGGTGGCGAAATGGACCGAAGCCGGCGATGCGCTCGATATGTCCTGGATGCAGCAGCCGGTTGACCATGTAGAGGACAAGCAGCGCTTGCATCCCATAATAGGAGAAACGTTCCCAGGCTTCGGTGAAAGCGATGTAGCCGAGGCCGCGCGGATGACCGATGAAGCTGCGATCCTCCGGGTTGTGCATGGTCGCAGAGTGTTGCGTCCAGCGCTGTTTTTGGCAAGCGCGGTGAGTTTCAGAAGTCCTAAGATCCTTCCTTCGAGCTGGAGTGGCCGACGGAGTTACCGATTAAAGTCGATAAGTTGATCGACCACGGTTTGGACAGGACAATAACCCTGTGGTGATAATTATTTGCGGTGTTAGTGGGGTTGGTAAAACCACGATCGGCCAGTTGCTAGCGCAAGGACTGGGGTGGGAGTTCTATGACGCCGACGACTTTCACTCCGTGGCAAATATCGCGAAGATGGAAGGGGGCATTCCGCTGACGGATGAAGATCGCCAACCGTGGCTGGGCAAGCTGCGCGATCTCATTGAACACTGCCTCGCTGCGGGAAAGAATGCTGTCCTTGCTTGTTCTGCGCTAAAGAAGGCCTATCGCGACTGCTTGCGTGTAAACGACGACGTGAAGTTCGTTTTCCTGCGAGGAAATCGGCGCAAAATCTCTGAGCAGCTTCAGCACCGGCACGGGCACTTTATGAATCCAGTGCTTCTCGACAGTCAGTTTAAAGATCTGGAAGAACCGCAACCCTCGGAGCATGCGCTGTTGCTTGAGGTCGGGCCTAGTCCTGGCGACCTCGTTGAGTTGATCAAAACCAAGCTGAAACTACGAAGTTAGAAAAATCTACCCGCTCGCTGTTGGTTGCGCATTTGCCGTCGTGAATTGATGTTGCTCGTGCAATATGAAACTTCCCACCATTTTCGAACACCGACGGCTCCCTTCTCCGGCAGTGGCGCCACAGGCGTTGGCGTGGGATGGCAAGCGTGGCGTGCTTTGGATGGGATCGCGCGATCTGCGGCGAGTGTATGCGATTGATCCGGCGGAGTGGAAAGTTACCGAGGATATCGAAGCGCCGGGAATTCCGTGGGCGGCGGTTTCCACCAATGGGTCGATCCGTTTCACTATTGGTGAGGGTGCAAACGATGACCGTTACATTCGCTCGTTCGTTCCCGATATCGGCTTCTCGGACAAGGAACGAATCGCTTGCCCGGAGTTTACCGGATCATATCTCAGTTACGACGGGGGAAATATCTACCTTAGCCAATGGTATAAACATCGAATCCTGAAACTGGATGCCGGCGGCGGCATCTTGCGCGTGATTGATGTCGGGGCGGAAATCTGCGGCCATACGTTCGTTGACGGAATGATCTACGTCCTGCGTGGAGTGGAAAAGCCGGCGGAAGATTGGCGGATTGCACGTCTCGATCCGAAGGAGGAAGCGCCGGTGGTCAACGATCTCGCACTTATCCCATTCGCGTCACGCTCGCTTACCTTCGACGGCGAACATTTCTGGTCGAATCATCGCGCAACTAACGAGATCGTTTCATTCGCAGCGCCGAACAGTTTGTAAGGCCGCTGTGTCAGCTGCCGGTTAACGATGGCATCTCGCCGAGACGCCCTACAATTTTACGTTTCATTGAAATTGTGGCATCGAGACGAGCCGCCTTTTTATGTCGTTTCTAACGGAGCTAACGGGAGATGGATTGCACTATAAACGTGTCGCGCCTGACGACACTCTCGCAATTTCAGCATCAGCCGTTCGACAAAGCCAATTACTGTCTAGCAGATTGCTGAAAAACGGCCCTCACTGCCGCTGACGCGTGCGTCTCTCCCAGCGGGAGAGAATGGGAGAGGAGCCTAGTACTTCCCATTGCGCGAGAGAGCGGTTCCTTCTCCCTTGGGGAGAAGGTTAGGATGAGGGTTCTCCAACAGTCGCTAGGGATCGATCGTCTCGAAGGCGGCAAACATTTCCCCTGCCTCCGCTAACGTATTCAGCGGAACGCAATCGCACAGCGCAAAAAATTCTTCCCACATGGCGAGGACGTAGGATTTTTGTGCGCGGCATCGATTGCCTCGCGTGATTTCCATTCCGATACTTCGACGATTGTGCCATCACGCGCCCGCATGATGGTCGGAGCCCGATCCGTCACGAGTCCTTCCTGGCGTAAAGTTGGGACGCGACTTTGGACTAATTCGAGCAATTCATCTCCCTTACCGGGTTTCGGGCGGTAAGCGACGATGACACAAACTCCAGGCATAAGTGAGAATTAAAAATTAGAAATTAAGAATTAAAAAGGAAAAAGTCGCGAACAGGAGGTCAGAGAACAACCAGAAGTTAAATGCGCGTTGGATTGCATGACATTATTACGCTCCTTATGCTCGGCTCATGTCTAAGGCGGTGAAATCGAAAACGGATGCGCGAACGCGGAGAGGTCTTGGCTCCATCATTCGCTCGGAGTTTTCCCTGATTATCGGCCTACTTACCGCAGGGATCTTTCTTTGGGCCGGAAGCGGGCTGGTTGAAAACATTGAGCATCCGGGTGCAATGGGAGTCGTCTTTCTCTGGCTTTTTATTGCCGTGCTCTGGTCAGCGATTTCAGTAGTGAGACATGCTGATTATCTCGCAATCAAGTGTGGCGAGCCTTACGGAACGCTCATCCTGACTTTGTCCGCCATCACTATTGAAGTGATGATGATTTCGGCGGCGATGCTTCACGGAAAGAATAATCCGACGCTTGCCCGTGACATGATGTTTGCAGTAATCATGATCGCGCTCAACGGCTTGATCGGATTATCGCTGGTGCTAGGCGGCCTGCGGCATCGTGAGCAGCATTATAATTTGCAGGGAGTAAACTCGTATCTCAATACCATCATGGCGCTGGGGGTGCTCGGCATGGTCCTACCCAACTTCACTACATCCATGTCCGGCCCAAGACTCTCGACAATGCAGGAAGTCTTTCTCGCAATCACGTCGATCGGGCTTTACGCGATTTTTCTTCTGATTCAGACGACGCGGCACAGTGAGTATTTCATGGAATCAAAGGGCGCGACGCACGCTTCAGAGCATCACGCCGGGCCGATGCACTCGACCGTTTATCACGCTGTGATGTTGATCCTTTATCTTCTTGTGGTCGTCGTACTGGCAGAAAAGTTCGCCATTCCGCTGGATAACAGCATCGAGCGTTTCGGCATGCCGCAAGCCTTTGGCGGCGCGATTGTCGCCGGCTTGGTGCTAGCACCGGAAGCCTTGAGCGGTATCAACGCCGCGAGAAAAAACCAGCTGCAAAGGTCGGTTAACATTCTGCACGGATCGGTGCTTGCGTCCATCGGTCTGACAATTCCGGCGGTTCTAACCATTGGAATCATCTCGAAGCGAACGGTGATTCTCGGCATCGAGGGCGGCAATTTGCCGCTGCTTTTACTTACTCTGGCAGTGAGCGTAGTTACTTTTACGAGTGGAAAGACGAATGTATTACAAGGGTGTATTCATCTGCTCCTGTTCGCAGTGTTTCTGCTTCTGATATTTTGCCCGTGAAGTTCCCTTCGATGGGTCTGGTTGTGCGACATCGAAGTGGCAGGTGGATCGAGCAGTCCCGTGCTCGATGTTAAAATCAGGCGGCAAAGCCGCATTTGTTTAGCATCGCCCGGCGGAGCGGCCGATCCACCGGCTATTCTCGTCTGGACGCGTGGCGCGGTCTGCTTTTCCGGAGGGGATTTGCCAGCCTGGTTTTGGTTGGGCGAGGGTATGCTATATTTGGCGCCGATCTGATGGTCGCGCCTCCAATACAATCTGATCGCCCAGGCCGCTGGTGGATGGTGTTGCCGGATGGTCGTATCGAATGCCGGCTTTGTCCGCGATTTTGTAAGCTGAACGAAGGACAACGCGGCTTTTGTTTTGTACGGCAGCGTGTGGATGATCGCATTGTCCTAACGACCTATGGTCGCAGCAGCGGCTTTTGTGTTGACCCGATTGAAAAGAAACCGCTGAATCATTTTCTCCCGGGAACGAGTGTGCTCTCATTCGGAACAGCGGGATGTAATCTCGGGTGCCGGTTTTGCCAAAACTGGGACATCTCCAAAGCGCGCGAGTGGGATAAGCTCGCGGATGCGGCGTCGCCGGAGCAGATCGCGCTGGCAGCGCAGCGACTCGGCTGTCGATCCGTCGCATTCACCTACAATGATCCGGTTGTCTTCGCCGAGTACGCGATCGATGTGGCACAGGCTTGCCGCGAGCGTGGAATCAAGGCGGTCGCCGTTACTGCCGGCTACATTACCGATGACGCGCGTCCTGAGTTTTACCGGCACATGGATGCGGCAAATGTCGATCTCAAAGCCTTTACAGATGCCTTTTATCACCGGCTCTGTTTTGCCCAGCTCGGTCCGGTCCTCGATACCCTCAAATATCTCCGATGTGAAACGAACGTCTGGTTTGAAGTCACGACGCTGCTTATTCCTGGCGAGAACGACAGCGACGCTGAGTTGCATCGCGCAAGCGAGTGGTTTGCGGAAAATCTAGGGACCGATGTGCCTTGGCATTTCACGGCGTTTCATCCCGACTTCAAGATGCTCGATAAAACGCATACACCGACGGCAACGCTTACCCGCGCACGCGAGATCGCGCGTTCGAAGGGGCTGCACTACGTTTACACCGGGAACGTCCATGACAGCAAAGGCGGCAGCACGTGGTGTCCAGGTTGCGGCGAAAGACTGATCGAGCGCGACTGGTACGAGCTTGGCGAATGGAATCTCGAAGATGGAAAGTGCCGATCTTGCGGGCATGCCATTCCCGGCCGATTTGAAGAGCAGGCAGGCAAATGGGGCGCACGGCGGCTGCCGGTTACGCTGGCGGCTAGCATGGTCTGAATTTCTCTGAAGCGCGCCGATTTACTGTCGGCAGCAGGTTTTGTTAGTCGCGTTGCAGACTTTTCAGCCGCCGCATGGACCGGTCGGCTTCATCGGTGAATCCATTGGCGCGATAGATTCCCTCGAGCGAGGAGTAGCGTTTCAGAACGTCAAAGCCGATGCTCCATTGCAGTTTGCGCAGGCAAACCGGGCACAGATGCAATGGACGGCGATCAGCCTCCACTAAATGATTTGAACCGTTCATCAGGCAGTTGAAATAGGTGCAATGGGCGAGCCCGAACATGTGACTGGTCTCGTGCGCGAGCACTTTGCAGCTCCGGCGCAAGAGCAGTGCCTCGTAACCCGACGTCCGCGGTTCGCCGTAAAATGCTGGATCGTACCGGGCAAAGCTATAAACGCCGACGCGCTCGCGCACCGAAGCCTGCCCGAAGACGAAGTTCCAGGACGGCTCCGGATAAAGATCTTCCATCGTGATAGCGAGAATGCAGAACGCATCCGCTGGAATGCGGGCTTTGAGAAAGTTCAGGACGTCGCCAGTAAGAATCTGCGGATTATTAGTGATTGGATTGCGGCGCGTGACGACGGTCGAGCGATCGATCTTAACCGGTGGAAGCACTTTCACTTCCGTCGCAAAAAATGCGGCTGCAAACTCCCGTAGTTTGTCGTTGGAGGGACTCTGCTCGGGCATGAAATCCCCGAGCGGCTGGAGATAAATTACATGCAGGTTTTGTCCTGGCCGGTTTGGTTGTGACGCTTTGAACTCCTCGAAGGTTTGTCCCCGTTCGTTGTGCACCGCGAGCCAGTCGCCCGGTTTCGGTTCCGGAATCGGATCAAAACTGTTTTTGTCCGGCGTAAACGCGCGTTGGAGGACAGGCTGCAATCCGTCCAGATCACCAATTGCATTACGAATCGTTTTCTCGTCAGGAGGTGTGAAAGCCATTGCGATTGAGGGCAGCAATAAGGCAGCAATCTTAATCGAGATCCTGGCCATACGGACGCAAAGCTGCCTTAGTTCCGTCCAAAAACATCGCGCAGTTCGTCTTTGGCTTTTAGCAAGACGCGCTTTTGCTTTTTCGGAAGATTCTTGCCAGCGCGATTGATGTAAAAATTCAGCATCGACATGGCCGATTGATACGGCGTGCCCTTTCGTCGCTTACTTCTTTCGGCGGATCGTTTCAGCGATAAGGCGACCTGGCGCGGGTTGCTGGATCGGAAAACTTTTGGCCGCAGATCGAGTGCGTTACTGTGCCTGGTGACTTGGGCCGACCAACGCTTTGTCTGTGATGACTTATTCGCAGGCCTACTCATCGGAACATCGAACATCGAATTAAAAAGGAGCAAGGTCCTCCATTGTTTCTAACCTTACGGAAGCCAACCCCGAATCTCTTCGTGAGCCAGTGGAGCACCTTGCCTAAATTTGTTTCGCAGGTCGCTCAAAATTCGGGCGTGTCTTTTTTCGCGGTGATTTTGCAGGTTTCGGCAACATCGGCGGGGATTCATGTTTAGCGCCAAAGGCGCGTCTAATGGCAGCTTGCCCCGGCCAAACTAGGGTCGAATCGCGCCTTCAGCGCTGGGATTCTGACGTTGTACAAATTGCTGGGGCGATGCCCCAAGCTGGGAATGGCAACTGTGCCGTTGGCGTTAAAGACAATCGGCACGCGGTTGACGCGACCTGCACAGGGAGGGGCATCCCTGCGGATTGAAGAGTCTTACGGCTTGAGGAGTGGAATAAACGCTTCACGGTATCGCCACACTAAAAACAGCTCGAGGGCGGTAAACACGAGTCCAGGTGGAAAAGCTTCCGGTGCCATGAGCGCATGAAAGATCAAGATGTTAACTATAATCGCTCCTAGAATCGTAAGACCCAGCGGAACAAAGCGCCCGATCAGGAGGAGCAAACCGCCAATCACCTGAAGGGCCCCAATGACACTAGCCCAACCGCTGGCGATGAAAACGCGGGTAAAGTCGCCCGCCAGAGTCTGCGGGATCGGCGGCATGGGGATGAAATGCAAAAAGGCGTTTGATCCGAAAACGACGAAGCCGAGTCCGAGTAGCACGCGAGCGATGATGGTAAGGATTTTCATGAGTGTCCAGAGTGGCTCGATTTGGCGGAAAATCCAATCGCGAAATTGTGAACACTGATCAGTCCGTGAACAGACACGGTTTACTGATCATTATTCATCTTTTTTTGACGGAACCAGCTTGTTCACGAGTGCGTTAGTCGATTTCTCCAACAAAATTCCCCACGCGCTAAGCACCATCAACGTTACGACGAAGACTAACAGGAACGACCAGGGCGATATTGGTCGGATACGAAGTCCCAGCCAGATGACGTACGGTTGATGAATGAGATACAGACCGTAGGAGAACGCGCCAACCAAACCAAATACCTTTGCTACCCTATTAAATCGCCAAATCATTCCCGCTACGCCTACTATTTCTAGTAAGCAACAGGCGCCGGTAGCGAAATCAACAAAGACATACGTAATTCCGTTGTGATAAAGCCACAGCGCTGCGGGATATAATAGCAGTCCGGAGAGCAAACCCGCGCCGCGTAAAAGAAACCACTCAACCCGCGCAGGTGATTGCTTGTGCCACATTCCCAGGGCCATTCCCAATGCAAACTCAGGCAGACGGCAAATGGCGAAGCCGCCCAGGACCCAAAAGCCATGCTGGGGATAGACGACGAGCAGTAGGTAGCGCACGAAAAATCCAAGTGCACACGCCATTAGTAAAAAGGTAAACGGTCCAAAACGGCGCGCTGCCCAGAAGAGCAGGGGAAAGATCAGATAGAATTGGATGAGCATGGAGAAGTACCACCAGGCAGCATTCAGGTACATGAAGTTCATCGTGATATCGATGAAACGCAGGCCAAGCAGACTTAGTATGATCCGGCTATCGACCGGTTCGAGCCGCGCGACGAATGGTGAAACGAGATAGACCAGATGTGCGACCCAATACATTGGATAGAGACGCAGAAAGCGCGCCCGGTACCAGCTTCCCCATTTCAGCAACCCCGATTCTGCCCGGCGCGCTGTCGATTCCATCAACGCCCACCCGCTGAGAATGATGAAAACCCCGACCGCGTGGAAACCGATTCCCGAAATTTTCAGCCACACCATCCGGAGAATCGTGACCGCGCTGGCGGCAAGACTACTCCAGTCAGCGGGAGCAAACTGGGCGTGCTCGAAACAGGTATTGAAAAAATGAAAATAAACGACCCAGGAAATGGCGAGCGCTTTTGCGATATCGAGCCAGAGCAGCCGCTTCATCGCAGTCGGATTAACAGGGTTCCGCTGCCTTGGTCAAGGCGGCTGCGCTTTAAATGGGCGAGCATCCAGAAAAATTCCGGTTTGGGAAAGCGGACATTCAATCTCGCTAAGAAATGGCAGGATTAATTGCCCTGGTAGATCATCGCGTTTCGCCACGATTGACGTCGTCGCCGTCAATCGATAGCGTTTTCTGAGTGCAAGCGGAGCTGGAAAAACTGTTGATCCTGCAAGATCGCGACCAAAAAATCCGGCAGATTGGGTTCGAGATAAAGACGCTGCCGCAACAGCGAAAGAATCTCGAAGCGCAGCTTGCTGCCACCGCCGCCAGCCTCGAATCGTTGAAGCAAAGGGCGAGACAGCTGGAGGTGGATCGCAAGAAGTTGGAACTCGACGTCGGGACGCGTCAAAGCAGCATTTCCCGGCTGAAGACGCAGCAGTACGAAACGCGCAAGAACGACGAGTTTCAGGCGATGGGCCATGAAATCGAGCGCTACGAAAAGGAAATCGTGCAACTCGAAGATCAGGAGCTCGAGCTCATGGAGCAAGCCGACAAATTGCGGGCGGAAATTGCGACGGCGGAGAAGACTGCATCGGCCGGGCGGGATTCTGTTAACCGGCAACTGGCCGATCTGGAAGAGAAAACGAAAACGCTGCAAACGCAACTGGAAGAACTAAAGAACGAACGCGTGCAGCTCGCGCAGAACATCGACGAAGATGTGAGAGAGCGTTACGAGCGGTTATTCGCGAGCAAAGGTGACGCCGCCGTGGTTGCGGTTGAGCACGGTGTTTGCACCGGATGTCACATGAAAGTGACGACGGCGACGGCGGTGCACGCTAAAAGTGGAAACGAAATTGTGAGCTGCGAGCAATGCGGCCGCATTCTCTACGTGGCCGAATAAGAATAACGAAGGAATGACTCAACCTTCGAATGCAATTCTGCGCCTGTGATATTGCTCAGCGGCGAAAATCTTTCCTGTTTTTGTCATGTCGAGCGCAAGCCGCGACATCTCTGATCTAAATAGCTAGGGATTCCTCGACTATGCTCGGAATGACAAAGAAGTGCCAGCAGTTGGGCCACGTTCTCCAAGTCGCGAAGTGATCATGGCAAATGAAGCCGCTTGGCACTCAAAAAGAATTTCGGGCTTCGTCATTTTTACGGGTTGACTAAACGTTGAATCGAAACTCAATCACGTCTCCGTCCTTCACGACGTAGTCCTTGCCTTCGATCCGCAGCTTGCCTGCTTCACGCGCTTTCGCGAAGGAACCGAGTGCGGCGAGATCATCATAATGCGTTACCTCGGCGGCGATAAAGCCCCGTTCGAAATCGGTGTGAATTACGCCGGCTGCCTGGGGGGCTTTGTCGCCCGCGTGAATTGTCCACGCGCGCGATTCTTTTTCGCCTGTCGTTAGATAGGTGCGCAAACCTAACAAATGATAGACGGCCCGAATGAGTGCACCAACGCCGCTCTCATTCACTCCGAGGTCGCGCAAGTAATCCTTGGCCTCGCCTTCGCTAAGATCGACCAACTCACTCTCGATCTGGGCACTGATCACAATCGCTTCAGTCGCGAAGTGACTCTTCGCGTAATCCCGAACCGCTTTCACGTTTTGCGCAGCGCTGTAGCCGCGGTCGCCGGCCGCGGCATTTTGCGGTGATTCTCTACTGCCGCGGCCAGCGACCGCGGCTACAAGATCACTTTCCGCAACGTTGCACGCAAACAACGTGGGTTTTGAGGTCAGCAAAAAGAAATCGCGCGCCACAACCTTTTCTTCCGGCGTTAAGTCGGCAGTGACCGCGGGTCTTCCGGCATCGAGATGTGGCAGCAGCTTTTCCATGACCGCATTTTCGGCCTTGGCGCTTTTTGATCCGGCGCGCACTTCTTTTTGCAAACGATCACGCCGCTTTTGCAACGATGCGAGATCGGCCAGGACCAGCTCGGTGTTGATCACCTCAATGTCGCGAATTGGATCAATCGTTCCGCTGACATGATGAATATCGGCGCTTTCAAAGCAGCGCACCACCTGCACAATCGCGTCCACTTCGCGAATGTGACTAAGAAATTGATTACCCAGTCCTTCGCCGGTGCTCGCGCCTTTCACCAATCCGGCAATGTCGACAAACTCGATCGCAGCCGGCACGATTTTTTGCGAATGCGAGAGCTTCGCGAGGACGTCGAGTCGCCCGTCAGGCACGGTCACCATCCCGACGTTCGGATCAATCGTGCAAAACGGATAATTTTCCGCGGGTGCTTTGTGCGTTCGGGTTACGGCGTTAAAAAGCGTAGATTTTCCGACGTTTGGTAGCCCGACAATTCCAGCGCTGAGCATGCCTTCTCTGTAAAGGCGGTCTATGACCGTCGCAATGGCCCAACTTGCGCTTACACTTGAACTTTCCCTTACACTCTGAGGGACACGGCAAAGTGTCAGTGAATGTTCAAGAGAAGCGGTCGGCAGATTGCCGATGTCCGACGAAAGTTTGCGGTCAACACGGCTGCCTACAGGAAAACTGAGTTGCAGGCCGAGCCAAAACTTCGCTGGTAACGGCCAGGCGCTCGGTGAATAATCTCGGCTGATCCGGGCCGTAGTTCAGCTTGGTAGAACGCTTGAATGGGGTTCAAGAGGTCGTGGGTTCAAATCCCGCCGGCCCGAGATTCCAAAGAACGGCGACTTCGAAGCCACCGGCGAGCTGAGCTCTGCCTCGGAGAAATTGCCGGTTCTTGCCAACTTAATAATGAAATATAGACACCTCGGAAAGTCAGGATTGCAGTTGAGCGAGTTTTCGTTTGGCGCGTGGGTCACGTTCGCGCAGCAGATTAGTGATAAAACGGCCGAGGAATTGATGACCATCGCCTACGACAGCGGAGCCAATTTCTTCGATAACGCCGAAGCCTACGCCGAAGGTCAAGCTGAAATCGTGATGGGTAATATTTTGAAAAAGAAAGGGTGGCCACGCGATACTTTCGTCGTTTCGAGCAAGGTTTTTTGGGGCGGCGACCGGCCCAATCAGGAGGGTCTGAGCCGCAAACATGTCATCGAAGCGTGTCACGCCGCTTTGCGCCGGCTGCAAGTTGATTACCTCGACTTGTATTTTTGCCATCGGGCCGATCCGAACACACCGATCGAAGAAACCGTGCGAGCAATGAGTGATCTGATCGCGCAGGGTAAGGTTCTTTACTGGGGAACGTCAGAGTGGTCCGCCGCTGCCATCCTGCGGGCGCACGCCATCGCAAGGGAATTACATCTGGTTCCGCCAACCATGGAGCAACCGCAATACAACATGTTTGAGCGCGACAAGGTGGAGCGCGAGTTTCTGCCGCTCTACGAAAAAGTTGGACTCGGCACAACGGTTTGGTCACCCCTTGCCTCCGGTCTGCTTACCGGGAAGTACAACGAAGGTGACCCGGGAGACACTCGGATTTCCATGCCGATGTACTCCTGGTTACGCCAGCAGTTCGAGAGTAACGAGGTTCGCCGGCGGCTCGAAAAAGTGAAGCAACTCGCAAAGGTAGCAGGCGATCTCGGAGTTACCCTGCCAAAACTCGCGCTCGCCTGGTGCTTGAAAAATCCGAACGTGAGCACGGTTATTACGGGCGCGTCGAAGCCTGAGCAAGTTCGGGAAAATATGAAAGCAGGCGAAGTAGTCGATCAGCTCGATGACGGCGTGATGAAGAGAATCGAGTCGATATTGCAAGGTGGATAAGGCTCATTCGTGCAGATTGTGGAACACAGACCGCCAGTCTGTGTGCCCAGCGGAGTTACCTTACGCTGAATTGAACGAGCCGCGGCTAGAATATCCGCGAGGCACACAGGCTCTCAAGCCTGTGTTCCGTCGACTTATCCCCGCTGCGCTTGTGGCGGGCAGCATTCTCATCTCTTGTCCCGCTTTGTCGTTTGCTCAGAGCAGAACGGTAAAACTAAATGAGAACGCGTTCGCTTTTGCAAAGGAACTGATCACTCAGGGGCGTGCGGTCGTCGATAAGAAAAATTCGTGGAAAGATCATCATTCGACGGCGGAGGCGGAGAACGAATTCATTCGCGTGCACGGATTCGCTGAATATCGCAAATGGTATCTTGGGATCGACGAAACGCATGCCGAAGATACGAAAGCCAGATACAAGTTTCCTTTCGGCGACCTCCGGAATCTTCACCGCTGTGGCCTGCTCGCGGTGAAAAGCAGGGCACATCAATTCGGTTATGCCGACATTGAAAAGGCCGCCATTCGGCTAATCGAGATTGTTAATTCGAGAGAAGAAAATCAGAGTCGAAGAGCAAGAAAGGAAGGGCGTTTGGCCAGGCGGAACACAGACTTGCAGTCTGTGCACCCAGGGGGAGTTACACTCCGATGAAGAGAACGCGCCATCTCGGCGATGGGCCCCCGCATGGTGCACAAGCGGAACGTCTGTGTTCCAGTCAGGAATTCCAGCCTCCTAAAAACGCGTCGATCAACTCTGGCAGGTCGTCGCTGTAGCCGCCTTCGAGAATTGCCGCGGCTGGAATTTTTACGTCAGTCAGCCATTTGCCGAAAGTTGCAAAATCGTCGCGTTCCAACGTCATCTGAGTAATTGGATCGTTTTTATACGCATCGAACCCCGCTGAGACGAGCAGCAATTGAGGCTTGAATTCGAGTAGTTTTTCCAAGGCTTGCTCCGCGGCACGAACATGGTTGCTGCGCGAAGAGTAAGGGGCGATCGGAAAGTTCAAAACATTGGCAAACGATTTTGTTCCTGTGCCTGGCCAGCCCGGATACTGGTGAATCGAGGCGAACATAATTCTTTCATTGTGCGCTACCAATGCCTCGGTGCCGTTGCCATGATGCGCGTCAAAGTCCCAGATCGCGACCCGCCCAATCTTCTTCGTCGACGCAGTCGTTGGCCGCGGTCCGGCATTGGTGACGCCAGATCCAGCAAGAGCATTCAATGCGGCCACTGCAATGTTGCTGAAATAACAAAACCCCATCGCGCGATCACACGTGGCATGGTGACCGGGCGGTCGCATCAAGCTGAATGCGCGTTTTCCGCTGATCACTGCGCCTGCTGCTTCAATCGCGGACCCCGCTGATTGCCGGGCATGAAAATCGATCTTGGAATAGGCTGGAGTGTCGAGATCGAAATCCTGGCTCGCCTTCGCTATTCGCGCGAGATGCTCGTGCGAGTGTGCGCGCAACAATTCCTGATCGGAGGCCGCGCGCGGATCGTGCCATTGCCAGTCACCATGCCGACTCTTTAACAATCGAACTGTCCGCACAATCCGCTCCGGCCGTTCCGGATGACCGGGCCTGCCATAATCGGCGCAGCTGGGGTCGTGAAAAATTTGCACGCGATTTGTTAGCGCGATTCTAGGCGCGCGACAAACGCACCTTTCTTGTCATTCTGACCGCCATCGATGAATCTCTAAACATTCTGCCATCGAGAAAGTTAAAGATGTCTCGACTTCGCCGGACATGACACGCAACTATCCCTTGAAACGAATGAAGGCCCGCATCTTCACTAACATTTGTGCGACTTTTGCTTTGGTTCTCAGCCCTTCCATCGCACGCGCACAGGTTTTTAGCACAAGCATCGTCTCTGCCGAAATGGCCATGGCGGTGCAACATGGTTCATCGCTCATCGAGCTCGATGACGGTTCGCTGCTCGTCTCATGGTACGCAGGCGGTAAGGAAGGAGGGCGCGATAGCCGGATTTTAGTGCGCCATTCTCTAGCGGGCGGCACGAGCTGGGAACCAACGCAGATCGCAGTCAATCCGCGTGAATGCGCCGCCGAATCGTGGTTTTCAAACAAGACGCTAGGAAACACTGTCCTGTTTCAGGATAAAGAGAATATCGTCTGGCTGTTCTATGCTGCGGTCGAGTTCGGTGGCTGGAGCGGCGCGCATGTCGATTACAAGATTTCACGTGATCGGGGGCGCACCTGGTCGGAATCACACCGGCTGACAAATGGGCTGGGAGATATTCCGCGCAGCAAACCGGTTGAGCTTGGCCCCCGCGAACTATTTCTGCCGCTGTCGCATTCTGCTTTATGGAAGTACCCCAGCGGCGCGCGATTGGAAATCGCCAACGGAAAAATTGTGCGAAAGATATCTTTCCCGATCGGTAGCTCGAAATGCAGCCACCCGGCTTTTGTCGCTTTTGATCCCGATCGCGTCCTCGCCTTTCTGCGCGCCCGAGGCGGCGGAAAATTACAGGGCATATTTTTTGATCCCGGCAAGAATGGGTGGAGCATTCCAGAGGCAACGAATTTACCGAACCCCGATTCGGCGATCGATGCGGTTCCGCTCAATGATGGCCGGATTCTGCTTGCCTATAACGATGATGGCACGATTCGTAATCCCC
>Ga0209474_10001870_pt1 | contig 19930 bp, 23 predicted proteins | sample GraSoiAngelo_145_FD_185902 | JGI IMG/M metagenome (GOLD analysis project Ga0209474, IMG submission 185902) | Grasslands soil microbial communities from the Angelo Coastal Reserve, California, USA - 14_1009_05_20cm (SPAdes) (version 2) | ecosystem: Environmental > Terrestrial > Soil > Grasslands... | reverse complement strand
CGCGTTTGTGTACCGCCTCAAGGATGAGTTCCGCTTCGAGGTGACCCTCAAGGGGAGCGACCTGCACCGGGTGGCAGACGGCTTACCGCGGGGCCGGGGCTGGAGCCTCGACGTCGACCCGATGTAACTTACTGATCATGGCTGTCCTTCCCATCCTCACCCAGGAAGCGCCGATTCTTCGCCAGAAAGCGAAGCGGGTGGCGCGTGTCGACAGCAGCATCCGCAAGCTGATCGACGACATGGTCGACACCATGATCGCGGCACCCGGCGTCGGGTTGGCCGCGCCGCAGGTGGGCGTTGGGCTGCGCGTGTTGGTGATCAAGACCGACACCAACCTGCACACGCTGGTCAACCCGGAGATGGTCAAGTGGGAGGGCGAGCAGATTGGGCTGGAGGGTTGCCTCTCGGTCCCGGGCTATGTCGGCGAAGTCAAACGCTACATGCAGGTGGTGGCGCGCGGGCTCAACCGCCAGGGCAAGACGGTGAAGATCAAGGGCGACGCGCTGCTGGCGCGCGCGATCCAGCACGAGATCGATCACCTCGACGGCATCCTCTTCACCGATCGGCTGACCAGTCTCGACACGCTGCGCAAAGTGGAACCGGAAGAGCAGGAGAAGGAAGCGGAACTCGTCGGCGCCTAGCGCGAGATTACGCGTCGTCTTCGCGGGCACGGCGAAATTCGCCGATCCGACCTTGAGCCAGCTCCGCGAAGCCGGCCACGACGTCGCCCTGGTCGTCACCCAACCCGATCGTCTCGGTGGCCGCGGCATGCGAACGCTGCCGTCGGCCATCAAGCTGCAGGCAATCGAAATGCATCTACCGGTCTTTCAACCGGAGCGGATCAGGACCGAAGAGGCCCAGGCGCGTATTCGCGAGATTGGTGCGGACGTGATGGTGGTGGTGGCGTACGGGCAGATCCTTCCGGCGAGCCTGCTCAACGGGCCGCGCTTGGGAACGCTCAACGTCCACGCCTCCTTGCTGCCGCGGCATCGGGGTCCCGCCCCGATCGAGTGGTCGATTCTCAGCGGCGACCCCGAGACCGGCGTCACCATCATGCAGATGGATGCCGGCGTCGATACCGGACCGATCCTCGCGCAAGAGCGGGTGCCGATTGCGTCTGACGAAACCGCCCCCCGACTCGAGGGCCGCCTCGCGAAGGTCGGGGGACGGTTGCTGGTCCGGACGCTCGAGGACCTCGTCGAGGGGCGCGCCCAGCCCCTGCCGCAACCTGCGGCCGGGGCAACCCACGCGCCGCGGGTCAGGTCGGAAGATGGCAAGCTGGATCCGGCCAGCATGAGCGCAGAGGAGATCGACCGCAGGGTACGGGCCCTGGCCGGGCGGGTCGGGACCTGGATGACGCTGAAGGGCGTTGACGTCAAGGTCCTTTTGGGTCACCGGGACAGCGCCATCGGCGAGGGCGTGCCGGTCCAAACCGTGAGCGGCGTCTATGTGGTCGACGAGGTGCAGCCGCCCGGTGGGCGGGTGATGAGCGCCGCGGCCTGGGCGCGGGGCCGGCGCTGATGGGAAAGAAGAAGGCCGACAAAGACACCACGATCGCGACCAACCGCGTCGCCTTCCACAACTATTTCATCCTGGAGACGGTCGAGGCCGGCATTCAGCTGGTCGGCACCGAGATCAAGTCGCTGCGCGAGGGCGGCGCCAACCTGCGCGAGGGCTATGTGCGCTTCGGTGAGGGCGAAGCCTTCCTGGTCAACGTCCACATCAGTCCCTATGAGCGGGGTCACAGTAGCAATCACGAGGCAAAGCGTGAACGGAAATTGCTGCTGCACAAAGGCGAGATCATCCGGCTCGGTATCACCATCAAGCAGAAGGGCCTGACCCTCGTGCCACTCCGCCTCTACTGGGCGCGCAACCGGGTCAAGCTCGAGATCGGGCTCGCCAAGGGCAAGCGGCAGTACGACAAGCGCGAGGCGATCGCCGCCAAGGACGCCAAACGCGAGATGGACCGGGCCGTCAGGACGAGGGCTTAGGCGCCGATGCCGCCCGAGATGTTGCAATACATGTTCTGCGCCTGGTTGCCAAGGAGCATGACGACCACGATGAGCACCACGACGACCAGGCAGAGAATCAGCGAGTACTCGACGAGCGACTGACCCGCCTGCTCGTCGGCGGCGTTCAACGAACCTGACAGCGTCGGCATGCCCATAGCCTGAGCCCGCCGCGTAAGGAACCGGCTTACGAGCCCGCGAGCGGTCGGTCCAGGCAGCGGAGTTGGCTACGAAGGAGGCCGTAGGGTTTTTGGGCCGGAAACTAGGGGTAGAATTGACATTGCTCCGACAGGCTGGCGGGGGCGCCAGGTCTCGACGGGGTAGTGGTCTGCAAGATGGCGAGCCGTGTCGCCGAGCACGTAAAAGCGGCAAGGCTATAAACGCCAATCGCGAACTGGCTTACGCTGCGTAAGTAGCGAAGTCATCCGGGGATTTATCCCCGGCGCCGGCCCGCTCTCGGTCAGCAGGAGCGGCGTCCGGCGTAAACTCCGCTGACTCGCTCCCGGCGGGCGTCGCGGCCGTCGGGGGGACTCAATACCGCGACTGGCTTGTCCGGATCCGCTCCCAGGGGAGCCGGGCAGGTGAGATGCAAAACCGGGAGTACGCTCGTAGATGTCTTGCGGGACGCTGCTTCGGACGCGAGTTCGATTCTCGCCGCCTCCACCAGCCGGCCGGAGCCGAGGGCCGATCAGGTCTTGCCCGCGATCTTCCTGAGTTGCTGCGCGGCCCGGGAATTTGAGATCAAGGCAAACCAGTTGAAAAAGAGGATCGAGGCGATACTCCACCATCCAAAGAGCAGGTTGTGCTGCTGCGCTCTGTCGTACTCGGCCATACATTGCTCGTAGGTCCCGGTGTACTGGCGGGTGGATTGTTGCCAGGCCAGGAGCATGCCCGTGTGCCGGATAACGCGAAGTCGGTACTGCTGTGGCGCCCCGGTCGGCGCTGCCGTTTGTTCCACTGATCGCCTCCACGACAACTATGCGCCGGCATGTCGTCGGATCCCAAATCGCGGGCTGGGGAGCGGTGGCTGCTGGCTAGCTGGACGGGAAAGAGAAGCTGTCAAGCACCAGCTGGAAGGCGGCGTCGTCGCCCCCCGGTGCCTCCTCGATCTCGTAGGTATTCGGCTGGTGCTCGAACACGATGATCACGGCGCCGCTGGCCGGCCCGGAGGTGGTGACCACGATCTTGTCGGCGGAGACGCCGTCGACCCGCGTCTGGCTCACCTGGTTGTCCTGGGCCAGGCTCGTTTCCACTTGATCCTTGGGTCCGGACACGACCCTGACCTCGATCGGCGGCATAAACGAACCTGACGCCGGCACGTGGGATGGCACCGCCGATGGCGGCCCAAACGCCACCACGCTGACGGCGCCGCCGGCCCCCGGCTCGGCCGTGTAGTCACGCGAGACCCAGCCCGACGGAAAGCACAGATGGTAGGCGAGCGTGGTGTGCTGGTAACTCTCGCCCTTGCTGCAGCCAACCGACGACGACGCGGTTGCCTGCAGGGGAGCTGGTGCGTTCGCGTCGCCGTCGCACCCAGCCAATATCGTTACCGCGAGCAGGCTGAGCAGTACCCCCCGAATGCGGGCGCTGGCCACCGGGGAAGCGTACAGGAAATGCTGCCGCTGAAAACGCCCGGCTTAGCGAAAGATCGAGCTGGCCAACCACCAGCAGGCGGCCACGCCCACGACCGCCGGCAGGATGCCGCCGAGCCGCGTCACGAGCGCCACAATCTGGGCCGGGATCACCCAGAAGACCGAGACCGGGTCGGCCTTGACGACGCCAACCCGCGCCTGCTCTGCCACCGGGCCGGCCTCTTCGTAGGAGGGCAGCATGTGGGACGCGAACGACAGCCCGAGCCAGAGTTGGACCCAGGTGACCCAGGTGATGGGCAGGTGCAGGACCGCCCGCGGCGTCAACGCGGGAGCGAGACAGATCACGGAGAAGAACGCCAGCAGCAGCGTCGGCAGGTAGGTGATGGCGATCGCCGTGCCCAACTTCGGCGGCGCTTCATAGACGGTGTATGCTGCCGGGTCGTCGACCCGGAAGTACACCACCTCGTCGATCGCCAGGCCGGAGCGGTGCGCGATCGTGAACTGGATCGCCGTTCGAACCACCACCGCCGGAAAGCCGAATAGATGGATGGTTCGCGCGATCAGCAGGGGAAGGGCGCGAATGAAGCTGATCCGGGCCGTCCCTTTCGCGAGTTGCAACGCATACGGGGTGCCGCGTTTCACCGCCACCCGGGCCACCGTGCTGCTCCGGATCACAGCGACCTTGGCCGCGGTGCCGAGCTGCTCCGCCCCGGTTCGAAGGATCGGCGCGGCCGTGGCCCGCATCCGGGCCCACGGTATGGCGCGCAGGCGCGCGAGCACCTGCTCGACGAGCGACGGTGGGAGTTCGCCGCCGGACTGCCGTACCGGTCGCGGCGTCGCCGGGGGCTTGGCGGGTGACGGCGTCAGATCCAGCGGCAGGTCTTCCTGGATGGGGTCGAGGGCTCCGCTCATTTCGCAACCTTGGGCGGCTCGGTGGCTATCCGGATCTTCAGCAGCAGCACCTGCTGATCGGCCTGGGTATCGAGGGTAATTGCCGGATCGTAGGTGCGGGCGGTGTACCAGGCGGAGAGCCCGGCCTTGGCGTCCTTGTCGAGCAGGTAGCAGTAGGCTTCGTACGCCCAGGCTTTGGGCGACGTCGGAACCGCTTCGACCGCCTGCTCCAGCTCGCTGGCGCAGCCGGTATAGTCGAGGGTCGCCAGCCGCGCCCTGCCGTCCTGGTAGTGGCGCATCCCATTCCACGCGCCGGGTAGGCCCGCTGACGCCATGAAGGTAAGCGCCAGGGTGACGCCGATGACGCACAGCACCCAGCCGGGCATGTCCGGCAGCCCGCCGCGCGCTTTGCGCAGCGGCTGCAGCGCCGCCTCGTAGCGAAGCAGCCGGTCGGTGATCTCGGCCTCGGAGACCTCCGGCAGGGATGGCCGGCGTAAGCGCTTCGCGTCGCGCAGCAACATGACCGCCCCGGTGACGTCGCCGCCGGCGTAGCGCAGGTCGGCCTTGAAGATCAGGGCGTCGCGCGCCCCCGGATCACCCCGCAGGGCGCGATCGAGGTAGTCCTCCGCCATGGCGGTCTCGCGCTTCCAGTAGGCGATCATGCCCATGCCCAGCAGGGCGGCCGGGTTCTTGGGCTCACGCCCAAGAACGGCCTCGTACTCGGTGGTGGCGCCGGCGAAGTCCGAGGTCCGGATGCGGGCGAGGCCGAGCAGCGTGTGGGCGTCCATGAAATCGGGGTGGACCTCGATGATCTTGGCGAGCAGCGTTACCGCCGGCTGCGGATCCTGGGCGCCGACGAAGGCGTAGGCCAGGTAGTAGGCAGCGTAGGCGTCGTCGGGACGCTTGCGCACCTCGGCGGCCAGCAGCGGCAGGGCGCCTTCAAAGTCATGCCGGCGAATGAGCGCCAGGCCATCGTTGATAGACATATCCGGGCCTGCGCAAGTAACGACGTACTTGTCGCGAACTTACGCGGCTTTGTCGAGCCAGCGCTCCGCGATGAAGGCGAGGAAGGCCCGATCGAAGTCGACGCCGTTGAGTTTTGCCGTCGCCGGCCAGGCGTTGCGAACCTCGCCCTGGAGCCGGCGATACTCCTCGAGATCCAGGCCCTGAGCAAATTCCCACGCCCGCGCGGCCAGCTCGGCGTTGAGCGGTTTCATCATGGCTCTCCTACCCCTATACAACGTGAAAAGCGGCCAAATGGATTCACCAGCCGGTTGCGTCACGCAACGTGCAATCCGCAAGACCGCCAGGGCCGATCGCGTCAATCGGGTCATGAGATTGCTCGGCCTGCGAACCGTCATCGTCGTCGTCGGCGCCGCCGCCCTGCTGGCTGTCCCCATCACCCTGGTGCTCGGGCATGTCCCGGCGACGTCAGCGACGTCCACGAGCCTGGCCCGCCCGCTGGCGGCCGAGTCTGACCGAGACTTCGACGACCACCAGGCCCAGCTGGCCAGCCGGGTCCCGCCGCCGACACCGACGGCCGCGGCCACCCCCCTGGGGGCGGCCGCCACCGCCGCGACGACTGCTCCAAGCCACGCCGCCTCACCGGCGCCCGTCCGGGCCACGGTCCCGGCCTTTTCGCACGTCTTCGAAATCGTGATGGAGAACCACGAATACGGTTCGGTGATCGGTCGCCCCGACGCGCCCTACGTCAACAAGCTGGCGGCGACCTACGGCCTGGCCACCAACTACTTCGCCGCGTCCCATCCCAGCCTGCCCAACTACCTCGCGCTGACCGCCGGCAGCACATTTGGAATCGCCAGCGACTGCACCACGTGCTACGTCAACGCGACCAACATCGCCGACCAGGTGGAATCGAGCGGGCGTTCCTGGAAGGCCTACATGGAGGACATGCCGACGTCCTGCTACATGGGCGCCTCCACCGGCAACTACGCGATGAAGCACAACCCATTCATGTACTACACGGACATCCGCAACAACGCGGCGCGCTGCGCCGCCCACGTCGTGCCGTTTACACAATTCGGCGCGGACATGAGCACCGGCCAGGTGCCGAACTTCGTCTGGATCACTCCCAACCTGTGCAACGACACCCACGACTGCCCGGTCTCGACCGGTGATGCCTGGCTCAGCACTGTTGTTCCGCGCATCATCGGCTCGGCCGCCTTCCGCAACGGCGGGGTGCTCTTCATTACCTGGGATGAGGGGTCGAGTAATGCCAGTTGCTGCGGTGATGCCTGGGGCGGGCACGTCGCGACGCTGGTCATCTCCCCGAAATCGATCGCGGGCGGCCGTTCGAGCATCGCCGAGAATCATTACAGTCTGCTGCGCACGATCGAGGACGGCTTTGGTCTTGTCCATCTGGGTGCCGCCGGGTGGTCGAGCAGCGTCCCCATGCGTGAGTACTTCCGCTAACGACCCCCACCCTTCCCTCCCCCAGAGGGGGAGGGAAAATCCGAACGCAGCGCGCGAATGGGGTCCAAGGTCGCCAGGTCGTCGATCCCCGAGAGGTCTCCCGGCGGGTCACCCAGAAAGACGTTGCGGATGACGCGGCGGAGGATCTTGCCGTTGCGGGTCTTGGGCAGGCGCGGAAGCACGTGAACCCCCGCCGGCTTGAAGGGCTTTCCCAGCGAGCGTTCGACGCTGCGTGAGACCGCCGCAGGGATCGGCCCCGCGTCGGCCTGCGGCCGTGGCACCACGAAGACCACGACGGACTGACCCTTGAGCGGATCCGGAATCCCGACGGCGGCCGCCTCCGCCACATCGGTGCCGTCGAGCGCGGCGGCCTCGACCTCTGCCGGCCCGACACGCTTGCCCGCGACCTTGATGGTGTCGTCGGAGCGGCCCAGGATGTACCAGAGCCCGTCCTCATCGATCAAGGCCCAATCACCGTGCACCCAGACGTCGGGCCAGCGCGACCAGTAGGTCTCCAGGTATCGCTCCGGGTCTTTCCACAGTCCGAGCGTCATGCCCAGGTAGGGGCGACGGACCACGAGCTCCCCAACCTCGCCCCGCACTGGCTGGCCGCGCTCGTTGAAGACCGCCGCATCGATGCCGGGGATCGGACCCGCAAAGCTGCCGGCTTTTGATGGCGTCAGGAAATTGCCGCAGACGAGGCCGCCGCCGCACTCGGTGCCGCCGGAGTAGTTCATGATGGGCACCTTGCCGCGCCCCACGACCTCGAAGAGCCAGCTCCATGCTTCCGGCGTCCAGGGCTCGCCAGTCGAGGCCAGCACGCGGAGCCGGGAGAGCGACGTCGCCGGCAGGGCCCGCTCGCCGGAGGCCATCAGCACGCGGGTGAGGGTGGGGGAGATGCCCAGGTGGGTGACCCCGTTGCGGTCGGCCACCGACCAGACGCGGCGCGGCTCCGGGAAATCCGGTGCCCCGTCGTAGAAGACCGCCGTGCCGCCGAGCATCAGGCTGCCGAAGACCAGGAGCGGTCCCATCACCCAGCCCATGTCGGTCACCCACATCACCCGCTCGGCCGGCCGGACGTCCATGCCGAGTGCCCAGTCCTGAGCCGCTTTGATCGGAAGGCCGGCGTGCCCGTGCACCGTGCCCTTGGGCCGACCCGTCGTGCCCGACGTATAGAGCAGGAGCAACGGCTCGTCCGCGCGCATGGCTTCGGTTGGCACCCGTTGCGGCCGGCCGAGGTCGTCCCAGGCGAGGTCACGCCCGGCCTGCATGGCAACGTCGATGCCGGCGCACGCAACCACGACCTGGTGCGTCAGTTGCGGCAGCGCGGCCGCGGCCTGGTCAGCGATCGGCTTCATCGCGACCGGCCGCCCGCGACGCACCGCGCCGTCCGCGGTGATCAGAACGCGGGCGTCGGCGTCGGCCAGCCGCTGGCGGATCGCTTCCGCGCCGAAGCCCGAGAAAAGGGGAACGGCAACCGCGCCGAGCTTGGTGCACGCTAGCAGGGCGACCGCGTTCTCGATCACGAGCGGCAGATAGAGGCCGACCGCCACGCCACGTTCGACACCGATCGCGCGGAGCCCGGCCGCCGTCTGCTCGACCGCGTTCTCCAGCTGCGCGTAGGTCAGCTGCCGGACCGTCCCCGCCTCCGTCTCGCCGATCAGCGCGACGCTGTCGGGATCCGACCGGCGATGGCGGAGCACGGCCGAGTCGTACGCATTGAGGAGACCGCCAGGAAACCAGCGGGTGAAGGGAAGGCCCGACGAGGTATCCATCACCGCGTGGTACGGCGCCGACCAAACGATGCCCAGCTCCTTGATCAATGCGTCCCAGAACCAGTCGGGGTCACGCGCCGCCCTCTCGCACAGTTGCGGGTAGGTCGCGCACTGATGCTCGCGCATGAAACGCCAGAGCCGGCTTCTCTGCATCTGTTCGCTGCTCGGTGACCACGCTGGAGCGACCGGGCTCATCCGGTTTTCATGCTATCGCCCGTCCAGAACCCATCCGGATCGGCGTGACGGATATAGGCCAGTTCATCGGCCGTGGGAATCGCCGTGGCGGGCGTGTGGTCCTCGATCGTGACGGGAAAGCCGGTTGCCTCGCGCACCTGCTGCGGGGTCACCCCGGGATGCAGGCTGGCAGCTCGGACGCGGCGGGTGGAGAGGTCGAAGACGCCCAGCGTGGTGATCAGGGTGGCGGGGCCGCCGCGCCGCCGTCCCGGGAAGTGGCCCGGGGAGGTGACATAGTCAACCCGCTCGCGAAACCGGCGCGGTTCGTGCTCCATGATCAAGACCGTGCGCCCGGCCAATGAGGCGATGTCGCCCGCGCCGCCGCTACCGGGCAGGCGCGTCAGCGCGCCGTTGCTGCTGGTGCGTGTGGTGTTGAGGTTGCCCAAGGGATCGACCTGGGCCCCGCCGATGAAGCCGACGTCGACGCGGCCCTGTTGCAGCAGGCTCATGACGTCCACCAGCCCGAGGCAGGCGACGGCGCCCACGATGTTGGGCGGATCTCCCATCGTGTAGATGAAGGCTTCGGCGGGCCGGTCGCGGATGACGCCGTTCTCGAAGAGCCCGATCGCATCCGGCGCGTGGTTTGCCTTGGCCAGCCCGAAGCCGAGCAGGGGTAGGCGCATGCCGACAAAGACGACCTCGTGATCACGGATCTCGCGGGCGGCCGCCACCACCATCAGCTCCCGCCGGGTATAGCGGGAAGTCATGGCGCGAAGTTCGCCTCCGCCGCCAGCCGTCGATCGCTGACGCGCAGGCGTGCGAGGTTGGCCTCACCCATGTGGCGTAAATACGCCGCCCGGTCGGGGAGATCGAGGACCCACTCGCGCAACCAGGATTGGAGGCCCTCGGGGGTGCGCGACATTCGGTGGTAGGCGAGAAACGGCTCGAAGTCGCGTCGCCAGTACCCCTGCACCGAGGAGGGGAGGGCGCCGCCCGGCTCCTCAACGACCGCGCTGACGAGGAATCCCGGGATGACGGTACGGTTGGGATCGCTGCGGATCACCGCTTCCGGGACGACCTGCTCGCAGATCACGATGGTGCGGCGCGCGGCGTAAGCCGCTTCGACGGTGAGGCCGAGGTTCCCCCACAGGTGGGCGTTGCCCTGGGCGTCGGCGCGCTGGACGTGGATGATGGCGACGTCCGGTCGTAGGGCGCCCACCGCGAGCAGGTCGGGGCCGCCAAAGGGATCACCGATCGGCCGGATGCGTGGATGGCCTCGCACAATATCGCCGCCGATCCCGGTGAAGGTCGGCAGGTAAGGGAGGCCCATGGCCGCCGCCTTGAGGGCCAATCCGACGCTGAAGTTGGAGTGGTCTTCCATGACGATGCGGCGCGGCTGGCCCTGTTCGTAGGCGCGCCGGAATCCGTATCCTGATCCGCCGGCGACGTTTCCTACCCAGGCCGCGATCACCTTCGCCACGGTGCCGGCCGCGATCATCTGGTCGAACGCCATGTCCGAAATGGGACCGATCAGGGTCAGGTCACGCCGCTGCTGGCGGATGATCTCGTGCACGGCCGCGAAGGGAATGCCGGACTCCAGCGCCAGCCCGAGGGCGATGGCGTCGCCGTCGTGCACCTGCTCGGCGATCGCCTCGCGCAGCGAGCGCTTCAATTTCACGGGGACCGACGGCGATTCGGGTGCCGGCACCGTCGGTAATGCTACATGCGCGCACGCCTTGAATTTGCGGAAAAACGTAGTAGGCTGAATGGATGCAGCCACTGCGCGGCGAGATCATCGATGGTACCCCGCGGTTCAAGAAGAACCGCCCGCTGAACCCGGGCCGGGCCGCCAGGCTGTCGATCGTTCCCGGTCTTGGTCACTGGTACGCGGGCGCACCGCTGAAGGGACTGGCGTTCTTCGCCGCCATCGTCGGTCCGATCGTGATCGGTACGGAACTCGACCTGACCGTAGTGGGTGCGGCGCTGGGGATTCCGCTCGACCTCGGGGGCTTTGGGCTCTGGGCCTTCTGCGCCTATGATGCCTATCGCACCGCAAAAAATCGGATGCGACCGGCCGCCTGATATTCGACGGCGCGCAACGGGCTCAGCAACCTGACGCAAGGTCGCCCGCAACCTTCCTCTCTTAATGTCGCTGGTGTGGCGCGGGAGAGAAGGGTCCTCTTAATCGACGACGATCCGGATCTCGCCGACCTCTATCTATTGCAGCTTCGCCGCGACGGCATCCCCCTCGAGCACACGCGCACCGGCCAGGACGCGGATACCTTCGTTCGCACCCGTGTCCCGGCACTCATCCTGGTCGATCTCCGGTTGCCGGACATCGATGGCCGGGAATTGATCCAGCGCTGGGCCGATGATTCCGTCGCCGGGGCGATTCCGATCTGGATCCTGAGCAACACCACGCCGGAAGACAACCTCTGGTGGCACACCGCACCGAACGTCCAGCGCTACTTTCTGAAGTCGAAGGTCGTCCTCGCGCGGCTGAGCCTCGAGATCCGCGCGACCCTGGGGCTGCCATACGGCGATCGGATCAACCACCGCATCGCCGGCTGATTCCGCCGCCTGCCGATAATGAGCTCGATGGAAGGGCTGGCCCCGGCCGCACCGCCACAGGCGGCAGACCGGTTGCGCTGGCTCGACCTCCTGCCGGTGATCGCCTTCACCGTGCTCGGCATCATCCTCGTGTTTGCGGTGCTGGTCGGCCTGGCGCGCGGCAATCGCGGCTTCTACCGCGCCAACCTGGGGACGATCTCGCTGAGCGCTGCGCTCGCCGTCTACCTCGCCTTCGGCTCAGGGATCGTCGTGGCGCTCCGGCGACTGCGCGCTCCATTGGCCTTTCTCGGGCTTCGCTGGCCGACGCCGCTCGACCTCGGCCTGACGCTGCTCCTGCTGATTCCCTGGTACCTGGGCATCATCATCGTGTCCGCGGCCTCGGCGCTGCTCTTCAACGGTGGCCGCGTCGTTCCAAGCAACAGCCGGCTGGTCTTCGTGCAGCACCCCGGCGGCATCGGCATCCTGCTCCTGGCGCTGCTCGTCACCGCGGTCGCCGCTCCTCTCTGCGAAGAGGTGTTCTTCCGCGGCATGCTCTTTCGCCTGCTCCGGACGCGCGTCCCGCTGTGGGCGGCGATCCTACTGAGCGCGATCGCCTTCGGCCTTGCCCACGCCAGCCCCGCGGTCAGCGCCGCCCTCCTGCCCACCTTTATGTACATGGGGACGGTGCTGGCGGTCATTTACGCCAGGACCGGCTGGCTGACCAACACCATCCTGCTGCATGGACTGAGCAATGCGATCGCGACCGTGCTCGTCTTCTACCAGGCGTCTAGTTGAACTCGCTCGGGATCAGCGAGACCTTCTGGCGCGGGACGCGATCGACGACCACCTCGCAAGGGGCGTTGCGAACGACGTGCTCGGCGACCCTCCCAAGCGGGCTTTCATTCGGCCGGTTCTGATGGCTGATCCCCATCACGATCAGGTCGGCGTTCTCTTCCCGCGCGATTTCGACGATGCGGTGGCCGGCCTGTCGGGCGACGTTGACCTTGGTGCGCGGCGTGATGGCATGCTGCGTCGCGATGAAGGCAGCGGCATCGAGCGCGCGCTGGATGCGTGGGTCCCTCTCCGGCATCGCGAGCGGTGCCTGGAGCGGAATTTCGTGCACGTAGACGATCACCATCTCGGCCTTGTGCCCCTGGTTCAGCCGGGCGGCGAGCTCGACCGCGCGAACCGAGGCGCCCAGGTCGAGGATCGGAACCAGCACCTTGCGGATCGACTCCACCGAGCGCACGCTGCTCGTAGCGCCCCGGGGGGCCGGCGGCGGCACCCGCAGCATCCAGCCCAGCGTGCCGGCCAGCCCCACGGTGAACGCGACCGCCAGGGTGATCCCGAGCGGGCTGAGGACGAGGTTCAAGGGCGCAGCCGGTCGGCCGCTTGCAAGCGCCAGGCACCGAAGGCGAGCAGGCCGACGCCGGCGATGCCATAGGGCACCGAATGCACCTCGATCACGTCACGCGCCAGGACGAGCACGCCGAGCACAATGGCTGCGAACCCGACGATCCGGGTGAAGCGATACGCGCTCACCCCTTCTCGAAAAAGCGCTTGACCTTATCGGCGCCGACGGTGGTAGGGCAGATGGTCTCGATGCCGAGCTCGGCGTAGAGGTCGGCGCGCGCCGGGTCGTAGATCCGGCAGATCACCTTCTTGACGCCGAACTCGTGCTGAGCCAGCTGAGCGGCCATGATATTCGTGGTGTCGGCGTTGGTCACCGCCACGAAGGCCTCGGCGCGCTCCGTCCCGGCCCGGCGGAGGATGTCCTCATCGACGGCCGACCCGAAGACCATCTCGCCGGCGAAATCCTCGCCCAGCCGGTTGAAGGCTGCCTCGCTGGAATCCACCACCGCGACGTCGTCTCCCTCTTCACTCAGCTGCCGGGCCAGGCTCGATCCGACCCGCCCGCAGCCGACGATCACCGTGCGCATTCGCTCCTAGACTAACTCTACCCACGCGCGCCCAGCTCAAAGCCGGCAGGGAATTCGTTTAGCACCGAAAACGCAAGGGTATATACCGGCCAGCTTGCCTCGTGGCGCGGAGCGCCGGGGGCCCGCACACACTCAAGGAGTCGAAAGATGGCAAAGACCGTAGGCATAGACCTGGGGACCACGAACTCGGTAATCGCGGTCATGGAAGCCGGCGAGCCGGTCGTCATTCCGAACGCCGAAGGCGGACGGACGACACCGTCCGTTGTTGCTTTTACGAAGTCGGCTGAGCGCCTTGTCGGCCAGCTGGCCCGACGGCAAGCGGCCGTCAACCCGGAGAACACCGTCTACTCGATCAAGCGTTTCATGGGTCGCAAGTACGACGAGGTCGAGACCGAGCGGAAGATGGTGCCCTACAAAGTCATCGCTGGAAAAGATGGCCGGGTCGAGGTCGAGATCCAGGGAAAGCGCTACACCCCCGAACAGATCTCAGCGATGATCCTGCAAAAGCTCAAGACGGACGCGGAAGCCTACCTCGGCGAGAAGGTGACGGACGCGGTGATCACCGTGCCGGCATACTTCAACGACTCGCAGCGCCAGGCGACCAAGAACGCCGGCGAGATCGCCGGCCTCAACGTCGTCCGCATCATCAACGAGCCGACCGCGGCGGCGCTCGCCTACGGCCTCGACAAAAAGGAGAACGAGAAGATCCTCGTCTTCGACCTCGGCGGCGGCACCTATGACGTGTCCGTGCTGGAGATCGGCGAAGGCGTCTTCGAGGTCAAGGCGACCAACGGCGATACCCACCTCGGCGGCGACGACTATGACCGCCGGCTCGTGGACTACATCGCCGACGAGTTCAAGAAACAACAGGGGATCGATCTTCGGCAGGACCGCCAGGCTCTGCAGCGTCTGACCGAGGCTGCCGAGAAGGCCAAGATCGAGCTCTCCAGCCGCATGGAAACCGAGGTCAACCTGCCGTTCATCACCGCCGACCAGAACGGCCCCAAGCACCTCGAGATCAAGATCACCAGGGCCAAGTTCGAGCAGCTTACCGCCGACCTGAGCGAGCGCTGCGTGGCTCCCTTCCACGCCGCCCTCAAGGATGCCGGTCTCGCCGCGGGCGACCTGAACGAGGTGATCCTCGTCGGTGGCGCCACCCGGATGCCGGCCATCCAGGAACTGGTCAAGAAACTCACCAACGGGAAGGAGCCGCATCGTGGCATCAACCCGGATGAGGTCGTTGCCGTGGGCGCTGCCATCCAGGCGGGCGTGCTCAAGGGCGAAGTCAAGGACGTCCTCTTGCTCGACGTCACACCGCTGTCGCTCGGTCTGGAGACCCTCGGTGGGGTCAACACCAAGCTGATCGAGCGCAACACGACCATTCCCACGTCGAAGAGCCAGGTGTTCTCGACCGCGTCGGACAACCAGCCCTCGGTCGAGATCCACGTCCTGCAAGGCGAGCGCGAGATGGCGTCCGCCAACAAGACGCTGGGCAAGTTCCACCTCGACGGCATCGCGCCGGCACCCCGTGGGGTCCCACAGGTCGAGGTGACCTTCGACATCGACGCCAACGGCATCCTCAACGTGCGCGCCAAGGACCTTGGCACCGGCAAAGAACAGAAGGTGACGATCACCGCCTCGACCACGCTCAACAAAGATGAGGTCTCGAAGATGGTGCGCGACGCCGAGGCCCATGCCGAGGAGGACCGCAAGCACCGCGAGGAAGTCGAGGCCCGCAATCAGGCGGATAGTCTCGTCTACCAGGCGGAGAAGCAGCTTCAGGAGAACGGAGACAAGATCGACCCTGCGGTCCGTTCCGAGGTCGAGAGCAAAATCGAGCCGGTCAAGCAGGCGATCAAGGACAACGACGTCGAGCGCATGCGGTCGACGAGTCAGGAACTGGCCACCGCCATGCAGAAGATCGGCGAAGCCGTCTACCGCCAGGCCCAGGGCGCCGGTGCCGGGGCGCAGTCGGCGACCGGCACGGAAGGCAAACCGGGCCAGCCGGGTGGCGACGGCGATGTGGTCGACGCCGACTTCAAGGAGGTCTGAGCCAGCCGCCGTTCGTCTTTCGCGCCCGGAGTCGTTTAAGGGATATTCTGAGCCGGGTAGACCCACACTATGCCGTTTCGCCCTGACCGATTAACCGAGAAGACACAGGAGGCGATCCAGCAAGCGCAGACGCTTGCCCAGGAAGCCCAGCACCAGGAGATCACGCCGGAGCACCTGCTCCTCGCGCTGCTCCAGCAGCCCGACGGAACCGTTCCGCCCATCGTCCAGCAAGTCGGCGTCGACCCGACTCGTGTCGCGTCCGATGTCAAGGCCCGGCTCGATAAGCTGCCGAAGGTCTACGGGGCGGAGACCTATCTCGGATCGCGCCTTCGCCGGCTGCTCGACGCGGCCTCGACGGAAATGGAACGGCTCAAGGACGAGTACCTGTCGACGGAGCACCTGCTACTCGCGATCGTCGACGAGGCCAACAGCGAGGGCGCCCGCATTTTGCAAGGGGCCGGCGTTACGCGCGAGAAGATTCTCGAGGCGCTCACCAAGGTGCGTGGCTCGTCGCGCGTGACCGATGCCACGCCGGAATCGAAGTTCCAGGCTCTGGAGAAGTACACGCGAGACCTCACCGCGCTGGCGCGCGAGGGCAAGCTCGACCCGGTTATCGGTCGCGAGCAGGAAATCCGGCGCGTCATTCAGGTCCTCTCGCGCCGCACCAAGAACAACCCCGTCTTGATCGGGGAGGCGGGCGTGGGCAAGACGGCCATCGCCGAAGGGCTCGCCCAGCGCATCGCGCAAGGTGATGTGCCCGAGTCGCTCAAAGACAAGCGCGTGTGCGCGCTCGATCTCGGGGCATTGATTGCGGGCACCAAGTACCGTGGCGAGTTCGAGGACCGGCTGAAGGCGCTGCTGAAAGAGATCGAATCATCGAATGGCCAGGTGATCCTCTTCATCGACGAGCTTCATACACTGGTCGGCGCCGGGGCGGCGGAGGGGGCGATGGACGCCTCCAACCTGCTTAAGCCGGCACTGGCGCGCGGCCAGCTCCGCTGCGTCGGCGCGACGACGCTCGACGAGTATCGCAAGCACATCGAAAAAGATGCCGCGCTGGAACGCCGATTCCAGCCGATCTTCGTCGGCGAGCCATCGGTCGAGGACACCATCTCGATCCTGCGCGGCCTGAAAGAAAAATACGAGGTCCATCACGGCGTGCGCATCACCGACTCCGCGATCGTGGCGGCCGCGGTGCTATCGCAGCGCTACATCACCGACCGCTTCCTGCCGGACAAGGCAATCGACCTCATCGATGAGGCCGCTTCCAGCCTGCGGATGGAGATCGACAGCCTGCCCCAGGAACTCGACGAGATCGAGCGCCAGATCCGGCAGCTCGAGATCGAGCGGCAGGCGCTTAAGAAAGAGCAAGACCGCGCCTCCAAGGATCGCCTCAACGCCATCGAGCGGGAGCTGGCCAACCTGCAGGAGAAGAGCAAGGTCATGCGGTCGCAGTGGCAGCAGGAAAAGGCGCTGATCCAGCAGATCCGCGAGCTGAAAGCGCGCCAGGAGCAGCTGCGTATCGATGCCGAGCGCGCCGAGCGCATGGCTGACTTCGAAGCCGCCGCCCGCCTCAAGTACGGAGAGACGCCACAAGTCCAAAAAGAGCTGGAGGCCAGGAATGGCGAGCTGGTTGCGCTCCAGAAAGAGCACCGCCTGCTGAAAGAAGAAGTCGACGAGGAGGATATCGCCAAGATCGTCTCGCGCTGGACCGGGATCCCGGTGCAGAAGATGCTCGAGGGCGAGGTCCAGAAGCTGATCCAGATGGAGGAGCGCTTGCATGCGCGCGTCGTGGGCCAGGAGGAGGCCGTCACCGCGGTCGCCAACGCGGTCCGTCGCGGCCGCGCCGGACTGAGCGATCCCAATCGACCCATCGGATCGTTCATCTTCCTCGGGCCAACCGGGGTGGGGAAGACGGAGCTGGCCCGCGCGCTCGCCGAGTTCCTGTTCGACGACGAGCAGGCCATGACCCGGATCGACATGTCCGAGTACATGGAGAAGCACACCGTGGCGCGATTGGTTGGTGCGCCGCCGGGCTACGTCGGGTATGAGGAAGGCGGTCAACTCACCGAGGCCGTGCGCCGCCGTCCATATGCCGTCATCCTCTTCGACGAGATCGAGAAGGCGCACCCCGATGTATTCAACATCCTGCTGCAGCTCCTCGAAGACGGGCGCTTGACCGACGGCCAGGGCCGCACCGTCGACTTCCGCAACACCGTGGTCATCATGACGTCGAACCTCGGCAGCCACATCCTGCAGGATCCGAATCTGACCGAGGCGGACAAGGAAAAGGCGGTCCTCGAGGCGGTGCGGCACAATTTCCGCCCCGAGTTTCTCAATCGTGTCGACGAGATCATCATCTTCAAGCCGCTCACCCGCGAGCAGATCAAGACCATCGTCAACATCCAGCTGGAGCGGCTCCGCAAGCGTCTCGCTGAGCGGCGGATCACGCTGCAGCTGACCCCGGCCGCCCTGGACCTGATCGCGAACGAAGGCTACGACCCGGTCTTCGGGGCGCGCCCGCTCAAGCGTGTCATCCAGCGCCGCCTCCAGGACCCGCTCGCCATGGCCGTCCTCGACGGCAAGTTCCGCGAGGGCGACACCGTGCTGGTCGATGGCGAGAAGGGCGAGTTGCTGCTACGGAAGGCCGGGGCCAAGGAACACGCGAGCGTCGCCGCCGGCTAACACCGCACCCGGCGTTGGAGCCGTACAATAGCCGAGCGCTGCGAGCCGCCTTAGCTCAGCGGTAGAGCAATGGTTTCGTAAACCATCGGTCCGGGGTTCGAATCCCCGAGGCGGCTCCACTTCGTCCCCGAATACGGCCTTAGGGCGCCTTACAATGCCTCCGAAAGGCGCCTACACTAACTGCGATACCGCGGTTAGTTGGACGAACAATCCAGGTGGGCCGTGAAAAAATGAAGGCGGCTCGTCTGATTGGCCTGAGCTTCGTGGTGCTCCTCTTCGGGGCAGCCGTCTTGGTGGCCCACCGGCCGGCCGCAGCGACTTCTCAGGCACCAGCCGCGACCCAGCAGGATGCGACCATGGCGACTAGGCTGGGGTTCGGGCGACTTTCCAAAGCGCAACAACTCCTTGTGATACGGACCGAACTCTCGAACGCGCGCACAGAGCAGCAACTAGCTGAACGCGCCGGAGACAAGGCTCGCGTGGCGGCCCTTCAAGAGCAGATCTCGGACCTTGAAGCTACTGAAGAAGGCCGACCGATACCGATGAAGCACACGGGACCGCTGCTCGCCGCTACCGCAGTTGACGGCGGACCGATCACGGCGCCGGCGACTGTTCCCGATATGGGTATCCGGCTTGCTGTCCCTTCCGCAACCCCAGCGCTCACCGTCTCTAAGGCGGAGACGCTCTGCGGCTGTCTTGGCGACGCGCCACAGCAGATAGAGTTGGCAGTGTTCAGCGACGACCAGTACACGACGAACGGCGTACCGAACTATCAAAACGTTCTAGCCTACGTCATGATTTGGAGTAATGCAGGGTGTTTTTCTACGATGACGCCGCCTCAGAACTGGCGCTCGGGGTGCCAGACTTTGGGCTTCATCAACGCGAACACGGGGGCCTATCTGCTCTGGGTTCAGCACTAGCCGAAAGCCGGCACCAGTTACAACAGACGGCCCGACGTCAACCATCGGTCCGGGGTTCGAATCCCCGAGGCGGCTTTTCCTAATTCTCGGCCTCCACCGTGCAGGGCACGGCCCGTCTGACCGCATCCTGCACGGGACAATGCGCGTCGGCCCAGCGGACGAGGGCGGCGAGCTGCTCAGGCGAAGCGCCATTCCCTCCGATCCGCACTCGTGCCCGCGAGCTCATTGGCCCGGCTGGGACCGAATCGTCGATGCCGAGAATTCCGCGGTCATCCGATTCACTATCGACGACGACCTCGATCCGACCTGGTTCCAGACCTTGCTGGGCCGCCCGCATGGCGATGAGTGTCGCCAGGCAACTGGCCTGGGCGGCCCGAAGCAGCCATCCAGGGGAGGGCGACTGGTCAGAACCTCCCACGGACTTGGGCATGTCGGTATGGATCGACATACCCTGTGGCCCGTGGACCGTCACGGCTAGCCCGGACTCCAGGACGGCGCTTGCGGGGCTGTCGGTATACCGGGCGTCATCGGGGTGGGCTTTGAGATAGGCAATGGCATTCGCGAGTGCATCCCGAATGGCGGTGTTGGGCATGTTTACCTCCGGCCTTGATCCGTTGAATGGTCGCATAACTCTTTCACTAAGCTTCGTCGGTGCGCACTATCTCCGCAGAGACCGCGCGACGGCTGACGATCACGCGTCAGCGCTTGGCCGGGAAGCGCAGCAAGCCGAACGCCGATGGCATCCTCGATGTTGTCAAAGACATCGGTTTCCTGCAGCTCGATCCAACGAACGTTGTGGCGCCGAGCCACCAGCTGGTGGTCTTCAGCCGCGTCGGGCCGTACCAAACAAAACACCTTGACACGCTGCTCTGGGACGAACGCCGCCTCTTCGAGTCATGGGCGCATGCC
>Ga0209474_10001868_pt1 | contig 19945 bp, 15 predicted proteins | sample GraSoiAngelo_145_FD_185902 | JGI IMG/M metagenome (GOLD analysis project Ga0209474, IMG submission 185902) | Grasslands soil microbial communities from the Angelo Coastal Reserve, California, USA - 14_1009_05_20cm (SPAdes) (version 2) | ecosystem: Environmental > Terrestrial > Soil > Grasslands... | reverse complement strand
AGCCGAGATGAAGAAGTCCTATCTCGACTACTCGATGAGCGTAATCATCGGACGCGCGCTCCCCGACGTGCGCGACGGCTTGAAGCCGGTGCACCGGCGCATTCTTTTCGGAATGTACGAGCTGGGGCTGACCTCCACGCGGCCGTACCGCAAATGCGCGAAGATCGTCGGCGAAGTCCTCGGCAAGTATCACCCGCATGGCGACACGCCGGTGTACGACGCGCTGGTGCGCATGGCGCAAGGGTTCAATATGCGCTATCCCCTGGTGGATGGACAGGGCAACTTCGGCTCCGTGGACGGCGACATGCCCGCGGCGATGCGTTACACCGAAGCGAGGCTCTCGCGAATTGCCGAGGAACTACTGGCGGACATCGAGAAAGAAACCGTCGATCTCCTTCCGAACTTCGACGAAACGGAGAAAGAGCCGACGGTCCTGCCTACCCGAGTTCCGAATCTTCTCGTCAACGGCGCGAGCGGCATCGCCGTGGGCATGGCCACCAACATTCCGCCGCATAACTTGCGCGAAATCATTGACGCGACCGTGCTGATGATCGAGAAGCCGGACACCACGCTCAAGGAAGTGCTCAAAATCGTGCCCGGGCCGGACTTTCCAACCGGCGGCTATATCGCTGGCCGCGAAGGAATCGAAGCCGCCTACAAGACAGGGCGTGGCAGCTTCACCATGCGCGCGAAGGCGGCCATCGAAGAAGTCGCCAAGGACCGCGAGAATATCGTCATCACCGAGATTCCCTACCAGGTGAACAAGGCCACGCTCATCAAGCGCATTGCCGAACTGGCGCAGACCAAGAAGGTTGAGGGCATCGCGGACGTGCGCGACGAAAGCGACCGCGAAGGCATGCGCATCGTTGTGGAGCTCAAGCGCGGCGAAGAGTCGCAGCTCATCCTCAACAACCTGTACAAGCACACGCAGATGCAGGAATCGTTCGGCATGATCCTGCTGGCCATCGCCGGCGGGCAGCCGAAAGAGATGGGCCTGCTCGAATTCATCCGGCTGTTCATCGAGCACCGCCGCGACGTGGTGCTGCGCCGCACGCGCTACGATCTGCGCAAGGCGCGCGAGCGCGAGCACATTCTGGTCGGCTACCAGGTCGCGCTTGATCACCTGGATGACGTGATTCGCATCATTCGCGGATCTTCGGGCCGAGCCGACGCCAAGCAAAACCTGCTCAACTTTTTTTCCGAGCAGGACGTCACCATCACCGAAAATGGCAAGTCCCGCAAAATCACGGGCGTCAAGCTGGATGGCAGGAAGTACAAGCTCGGCGGCATCGAAGGCGAAACCGCCCGCGCCGTTACCAGCGGCCTCACACCCGTACAAGTGGACGCCATCCTCGAACTGCAATTGCATCGACTGACGCAGCTCTCCGTCGACGAAATCCTCAAGGAATTGAAGAGCATTCGCGAGCGCATCGCCGAGCTGGAAGAGATTCTGGCCAGTGAAAAAAAGCTGAAGGCCGTGATCACCGGCGAATTGAAGGAGATCCAGAAAGATTACGGTGACGACCGGCGCACGCAGATTGTGGATAAGGTTGACGAAATCAAGCTCGAAGACTTGATCGCCGACACGGAGATGCTGATTACCGTCAGCCACGCCGGCTACGTGAAGCGCACCTCGGTGGATATCTACCGGCACCAGTCGCGCGGCGGAAAGGGCCGCATCGGCGCGCGCACCAAGGAAGAGGATTTCGTCGAGCATCTCTTCATCGCCTCGGCGCACAGTTACATTCTTCTGTTCACCACCAAAGGCCGCGTGTACTGGCTGAAGGTGTATGAGATTCCCGAAGCCGCTGCCGCCACGCGCGGAAAGGCTATTTCCAGCCTGGTGCGCTTCCAGGAAGATGAAAAGCTCAGCGCCATCGTGCAGGCGCGCAACCTGGAAGAAGAGGGCCAGTACGTCTTTTTCGCCACGCGCAGCGGCACGGTGAAAAAATCCGCGCTTACCGAGTTTTCAAATCCGCGGCCCAGCGGAATCATCGCCATCAACCTGGAAGCGAAAGACGAATTGATTGGCGCCAAGCTCACGGACGGAAAGAGGATGGTTTTCCTCGCGAGCCACGAAGGACAGGCGATTCTTTTCCGCGAAACCGAAGTGCGGCCGATGGGACGCAACGCCGGCGGCGTCAACGGCATGGATCTCGACAAGGACGATTATGTAGTCAGCATGGACGCCGTGCAGCCGGACTTCGAAATCATCGCCAAGGAACACAAGACGACCACGCAGAATCTCGAAGAACTCGAGAACGAGCAGATTAAAGACTCGCTCACAACGCTGATGCTCACTGTCGCTGAAAAAGGCTACGGCAAGCGCACGGCCCTCGCCGAATACCGCATCACTTCGCGTGGCGGCAAGGGCGTGGTCAACATGAAAACCACCGACCGCAACGGCTCGGTGGTCGCCGCGCTGCAGGTGACCGAAGAGTCCGACGTCATGATCATTACCCACAACGGGAAAGTGATTCGCGTGCACGCAAACGAAATTCGCGAGGCGGGCCGCTCAACCCAAGGCGTCCGCCTGCTGCGGCTCGATGAGGACGATTCCGTGGCCGCCGCTGCCGTCCTCCAGGAAGAAAGCGAAGAAGAAAAGAAATAGATAAGCGCTCCTTCGCGCGCGCAGCTGTCAGTGCGCGACTGCACCTGTCATTGATTTCATGCGGCGGGCGCCACGTGGCGCTGCGTTTCGCTCAGGATTCTCAGCCACTTAGCCTCGGCCCCAGTCTTGCTTCTCTGCGCATGACGATTCCTTTGCTTGGGGTGGGTCATGCGCCAAGCCTTATTCGTTTTTGTTTTCTTGTGCGGCTTCTCGCCGCGCCTGTTTGCCCAGCGGTACTACTCCGACGAAGTTCCGCGCTACGAACTGGGCCTGCAATTTGACATCGCTAACATCGATGGAGTGGGCGCCTCGGGCGGCCTCGGATTAAGGCTCCATTATAATTTCAACGAGCATGTCGCGCTCGATTCAGAGCTCTCTTATGGGTCTAACAATGTTTCTACAGGCGCTCAGGCCTCGCTGACCACTTTTTTGACTGGGGTTCGCGTCGGGCAGCGAGTTGCAAATTCCGGGTTTTTTCTGCGCGCTCGCGGAGGGTTCCTGCACTATGACGCCGGCAACGGGAGTTCGCTGCTCAGCCGCGATACCTTCCCTGCTTTCGATGCAGGAGGAACACTGGAACAATATTTCGGTTCGAGACCATGGGAGCAAAACATGGTCTTCCGAATAGAGATGGGCGCGCTCATTGTGCCGTATGGGAGCGCCACGCTCCTTCCTCCGCCTCCGCCGGCAATCCAGATCCCTCCTGGGCTGTCGGGGCCGCTCGGAACGCGCGTTGGTGCAGTGCTTGGCTTCGGAATTGGCTTTCGTTTCTGATAGCCGCCTAGTCCCCGCCCTGTGGCCTCTTTTTAGGGCTCCGAGGGATGGACGCGCTAGAAAAGATGCCTGCAACTGAAAGATGTTAGAATCCTCGGCCTATGAAAATCATAAGGCGAGCGTTTGCGTTTCTGCTTTTTCTGTTTCTGTTCGCTGCGCTGCTTCCTGCGCAAACAGCTGAGAAGACTAATACAAAGAGGAGTTATTTGGCGTTTGTGGGTACGTACACAACCAAGACCGCGAGCAAAGGCATCTACGCTTTTCGCTACGATGCGAACTCCGGGAAGCTGACGCCCATCGGCGTTGCTGCGGAAACGCCGGATCCTTCCTGGGTCGGGATTCATCCCAACGGCAAATTTCTTTACGCCGCAAACGAAGCCGGAAAGAACAGCATGGTCAGCGCGTTTGCGATCGATTCGCAGAGTGGCAAGCTGACGCTGCTGAATCAAGTGTCCGCGCTGGCAGAAGATCCCTGCTACCTCTCCTTTGATCGCAGTGGAAAATACGTTTTCGTTGCTAACTACACTTCCGGCAATGTCGTGGTGTTCCCCGTTGGCGCCGATGGCAAACTGGGCGCTGCCACTGCGAATATCCGCGACGAGGGCAAGGTCGGTCCCAACAAAGAGCGCCAGGACGGTCCGCACGCGCATTGGGTTCAGGCTTCTTCGGACAATCGTTTCGTTTTCGTCGCCGATCTTGGTCTGGACGGGATACTTGTCTACCTCTTCAACTCTGCCAAAGGCACGCTGACACCGAACAAGTTGCCCTTTAGGCCGCTTGCGGCCGGCGCAGGGCCCCGCCACGCCGCCTTCTCGCCGGATGGTCATTTCTACGTCCTCAACGAAATCGATTCCACCATAGAGACGTTTGCCTACGCCCGGGAGCACGGCATTTTCGGTTACCTTGGCGTCGTCCCCATGCTTCCGGCGGGTTTCAAGGGGCGTAACGACGCCGCAGAAATTGCCATTGATTCGAGTGGTAAATTCCTTTACGGCTCGAATCGCGGCCATGACTCCATTGTGGTTTTTCGCATCGACGCCACCACCGGCAGACTCACTGCGGCGGGCGATTTTTCCGTGCAAGGCAAGGAGCCGCGCAATTTCGTGATCGATCCCACGGGCGCGTTCTTGCTTGCCGCCGATCAACTCTCCGATAAAATTGTCACGTTTCGCATCGACCAGAAAACCGGTGCGCTCACGCCAACAGGCGACTCGGCGGACGTCCCCTCGCCGGTCTGCATTGCGTTCTGGCCTATCGAATAAACGAAGCTACGCTCTGCGCTGCGCGCCGATGTGCGTTAGAATCCCGTCTCTGCGTTGTGAGGGTGAACAATGACTCCTACCAAGCGAATCGCTGCCGCAGCTGCATTCTTTTGTGTCGCGAGCGCCTCAGCCTTAGCCGATGGCGAAACCGCACCGGGTCGCGATCCCAAGCAGCCCGTGGACAACGCGTATACGGAGAAAATCCACAAGTACACCACGCAGCCGTATTTCACGTCGCCGCTGGTGGATTATCTCCCCGCGTCAAAGACGGTTCCGACGCCGCAAGTCGTGCTTGGCGACGTTTCTGGCGCGCCGGCAATCCTTCCGTATGCGGAAGATGTGTACAAATACATGCGCCTTCTCGAAAAGGCCACGCCGCGCGTGAAAGTTTTCTCGATTGGAAAAACGGAAGAAGGCCGCGAGATGATTGCCGTTGCGGTGTCCTCAGAGGAAAATATCAAAAACCTTGAGGAGAACCGCGCGCGCCTGTCCAAGCTCGCCGATCCCCGCATCATCAAGCTCGACGACGCGGAAGCCGATAAGCTCGTCGCGCAAGCCGTGCCCATCTACTACATCACCGGCACGATTCATTCGCCGGAAACCGGCGCGCCGACCGCGCTGATGGAGCTGGCCTACCGCCTCGCCGTGGACGAAAGCCCGTACATCAAGGAGATTCGCGACGGAACGATTACGTTGATTACTCCCGTTGTGGAAGTCGACGGCCGCGACCGCATGGTGGACATCTATAAATGGCACCTCTCGCATCCCAAGGAGTTTTTCCCCTGGCTCGTGTACTGGGGCAAATACGTGGCGCACGACAACAACCGCGACGCCATGGGCGTCACGCTGAAACTCACCGAAAATGTTTTGAATACGTATGTCGACTGGAAAGCGCAGGTGATGCACGACCTGCACGAATCCGTGCCCTATCTTTACGACAACACCATCGGCGACGAACCTTACAACGCGTGGATTGACCCCATTCTGGCCGACGAATGGCAAATCATCGGTTGGAACAATGTTTCCGCGATGACGAAATTTGGGATGCCCGGCGTTTTCGCGCACGGCGATTTCGATACCTGGTCGCCGGGCTATTTAATGTTCATCGCCGCCATGCACAACGGCATCAGCCGGCTCTACGAAACGTTTGGCAACGGCGGCGCGGACACTGAAGAGCGCACGCTCCAGCCCGAGGAGTACGCGCGCACCTGGTACCGCCAGAATCCGCCGCTTCCCAAAGTGCTCTGGTCGCAGCGCGACAACAACAATTACGAAGAGACCGGCCTGCTTACGTCCCTGCACTTCTTCAACGAGAACAAACGCATGTTCCTGAAAAATTTCTACTTGAAGGCCAAGCGTTCCACGATGAAGCCCACGGCCGAGGGCCCCGCCGCTTACGTGCTGCCTGCGGATGATCCGCGGTCTGGCTTGCAAACAGAACTATTGCAGGTCCTGCAAAGACAGGCCGTGGACATTTCGCGCGCGAAGTCCGCTTTCACCGTGACGCTGCCAGCGACAAAATCCAAGGATTCCGGCAAGGGGAAAGACAAAATGGACAAAGACGAGAAAGCAGAGCCGCCCGCTCCCACGACGCGCGAATTTCCTGCCGGCAGCTATGTCGTTCGCATGGACCAGCCCTATTCCCGCATCGCCGATGCTCTGCTCGATCATCAATATTGGAGCCCGGACGATCCGCAAAAAACTCCATACGACGATACCGGATGGACTTTTGGGGAACTGTTTCACGTCCAGGTTACGCGCGTAACCGATACCAAGGTTCTGGATGTGCCGATGGACCGCGTGGAGGCAATTCGCGCGTCGGGCGGTGTGAAAGGCGACGGCACGGTTTTCGCCATCAACAACAATGCCGAGCCCGCGCTCGCGACACTTCGGTATAGGTTGAAGGATGCCGCCATGGAAGCCGCCGAAGAGTCATTCGAAAGCGCAGGCAAGAAATTCAATCGCGGTTCGTTCGTCCTTCGAAACGTCAATCGCGCGGACCTCGACCGTGCCGCAAGCGATCTCGGCGTGCAAGTCACGGCGCTTAGCGCCACGCCCAGCGTTAAAACGCATCCGGTTCGCGCCGCGCGCATCGCTTTTGTCCATACCTGGCTCAGCACCCAGACCGAAGGCTGGTGGCGCTTGGCACTCGATAAGCTCGGGATTCCTTACGACTACATGAGCACCCAAGCAATCGAGAAGATCCCCGACCTCAACTCCAAGTACGATGTGATTCTGTTTCCGCCCGTCGGTTACAACGCGGGCGTGAATACCGTAGTCAACGGCATTCCCACGGCCTGGGGCAATCCGCTGCCGTGGAAAAATACGCCCGAAACGCCGAACCTCGTCGGCAAGAATGATTCCACCGACGATATGCGTGCGGGCCTAGGCTGGGACGGCGTCGCGCGCTTGCAAGAATTCGTGCAGCGCGGCGGCGTGCTCCTGACCGCTACGGACACATCGTCGCTCGCGCTTTCCCTCGGCTTTGCCGACGGCATCAGCGTGCAAAACGCAAACAAAATGAAAATTGTCGGCTCGGTCGTTGGGACGCGCCTCGTGGATGACGCCAGCCCCATTGCCTACGGCTACGACGAAAAAGGCGCCGCCTACTGTGACAACGGACCGATCTTTTCTCTCAGCAGCATCGCCGGACAGCGCGGCCGGCGGCGCCTTGGACCGGAAATGCACGCACGTCCCACCGGTCGCGGCAGCATGGACGATCCGGACTTCACCGTCGGCCGTACTGGCGTGGAAGCCCCCGAAGAGCCCAAGTCTGAAACCTGGGAGTCGCCGCCGGTCATTGACGAGCAGAAACGCAACGGCTTCCGCGTCATTCCTCCGGCCATCCGGCCGCGCGTGATCTTTCGCTACGCTGACGGCAAGGACCTGCTCATCTCAGGACTGGTGGAAGGCGGCGACGAAATCGCTCAGCACCCTGCTGTCGTGGATGCGCCCGCCGGCAAAGGCCACGTCGTGCTGTTCTCCATCAATCCCGTTTATCGCGGCGAAACCTGGGGAACGTACTCGATGGTGCTCAACACCATCCTGAACTTCGACAGCCTCAACGCTGACCGCAAAGACACCGCGGAAGCCAAATAAGAACCGCACAATCCGACTCTCGTTGATTCCGATGTTGGCGCGAGTACGCCAGGATTCATCGCGCGAAAACCGCGCGATGGGCCGGGATACTCGCCAGGCTCGGAATGACTTCTAGCGTGCCCTGTGCCCGCTCGCGATTCGATGGAGACGGGCTTCCATGCCCTGAATGGTGTCTTGCGCCGCCGTCATAGGACTTGCGTCAGGAGCATTTTGCGCTACAATCCCCGCCACTATGCCGAAGCGAAAAACGAAGGCCCGCAGGCCAGCAAGACCGAAGGCTCGCAGGAAGGCTGCGTCCGGAGGAAAGTTGCCTAAAGATGCCGTCACTTTGATTGTGATTTTGCGCCCGCGCGAAGGCCAGGAAATCCTGCTCGAAGCCGAACTGCGCGCCCTGATTGGCCCGACCCGGAAAGAAGAGGGCTGCCTCACCTATGAACTGTACCGCGCGCTGGACGCGCCGAGAGGCTTTCTGCTCCACGAAGTCTGGGCCAGCCGCGACGCCCACACCGAGCACATGCACACGCCGCACTTCCTGCGCTGGAATGCGGGCAAGGACGCGCTCCTCGCCTCCCGCGACGGCACTTTCTGGAAGCAAATCGCCTAGTGATCCGCCGCGGGGCTGGCGTCCGGCAGTGCGAGGTAGTATCCCGGCCGCGCACGAATCTTCAGGTTTTTCGCGTCGCTGCGAATCACCGACACTTTGATTTCGTGGTAGCCCGCCACATCGGCGTCCGTCGGCGTGTAGCTGAGCGTATACTGCGAGTGCAGCTCTCCGCCAATTTCGTCGATGGCCTTTTCGATCGAGCGGTTCCGGAAAGCGGCCAGATGCACGCCGCCCGTGGCGGCTCCGGCAACCTCCAGCGCGTTCGCCTTCACCTGCCCGTAAATGTGCTGCACGGCCCAGATTGCCGCGGCCAGCAAATCCACTCCGCTGTTGCGGTTGGCTTCGAGCGTCGGCGTATCCGGAACACCCGGCGGCGGTGGCAGCGTACCCACCGGCAGCCCGGTTCCCTGCGGGGGCTTGGGCTTCGACTGAAACTCCGCGCGCGTGGTGGAAAGTCCCACGCTGTAAATCGTTACGTTGGCGAGTTGCGCCTCTCGCAGCACTTCGCCTAATTTCTTCTCGCTTCCTTCATCGCTCGCTTCGGACAGAATCAGCATCACGCGCCGCCGCCCCGGCTTTTCCGCCGTCGCTTGCGGCCGGCTGGTAAGCATTTCCACGCCCACCGCCATCGCATCGAACAATTTTGAGCCGGAAGTTCCCATCCGCAGGCTCGCAATGGTGTTTTCAATCTCATCCGCGTTGCTGGTGAAATCCTGAAGCTTGTCCACCGAATCATTGAAGCCCACCACAGCGGCCTCACCCGTAGGCCCCATGACCGTCTGCGTGAAGAGAATGCCGGTCTTGCGTATCTCGGGAGCCAGCGGCTCGGTGCGCGAACTCGTTTCCACCAGGATCACCAGTGAAATCGGATCCCCGCCCAAGTCGAAGGTCGAAATCTTTTGCGCGATTCCCTGATCCGTAACGCGAAAATCCTTTGCATCGAGGTTGTGCACCATGTCGCCGTGCGAATCCCGCACGGTAACCGGCGTCGTCACCAGCGCCACCTGCACTTTGATTTCGTTTTTGGGAGGCTGCTGCACTGCCACGCCCGGCTTTGGCGGAAGCGGCCCCGTCGGCGCCTGCGCCAACAGCGCTCCAGCCGCGAACAACAACGTCAGAAGCAACTCAATCGCCCGCCATCCCTCTCGTTTCGCCCCGTTCATACCATCCCTTCAACATCCTGGCCGCTCGTTAGGTGATTCCCTCCGGGAGTGTACTCAATTCGACGCACCTTTGCCGGAAGACGTTGCCGCAACCCGCCCGGAATTCCTACAATCAAAGTTCGTCTTTTCTGGAGAGTAGACACATGCCCAACGGCAAGAAGCTCAAACCCCAGCACGCCCCCAAGGTCACGCACGAAGACCAGAAATTTCTCAACAGCGTGCCCGCGCGGCCTATTCGCATTCTCGGCGAATACATTCATCCTCTCGGGCAGCTCAAGAACGAGGGCATCGGCGACACCATTGTGATGTTTGGTTCGGCGCGCATCGAGTCGCACGAAACCGCGCAGGCGCGCTACACGCGGCTCAAGCAAACGAAAATCGGTAAAATGTCGGTGGAAGATCAAGGCAGGCACCGTGCGGCGCTGCGCAGCGCCAAAAGCTCGCTCGAAATGTCGCGCTATTACGAGGAAGCGCGCCAACTGTCGCACAAGCTCACCAGTTGGGCGCTCACGCTCGGTCCCAAGCCGCGCCGCTTCGTGGTCTGTTCCGGCGGCGGCCCCGGCATCATGGAAGCGGCTAATCGAGGCGCCTACGAAGCAGGTGGCAAATCCATCGGCCTCTCCATCGAGCTGCCGCACGAACAATTCGCCAATCCTTACATCAGCCCGGAGCTGAGCTTCAACTTCAAATACTTTTTCATGCGCAAACTCTGGTTCGCGCAAATCGCCAAAGCGCTGATTGTTTTTCCCGGCGGCTTCGGCACCATGGACGAGCTCTGGGAAATGCTTACGTTGCTGCAAACCGGCAAGCTGCCCAAACGCAATTTGATCCTGATTTACGGCAAAAAGTATTGGGATGAAGTGCTGAATTGGAAAGCCATGGTCCGCTGGGGTACCATCAACGAACAGGAATACGAAATGCTCCAGTTTGCTGACACCGTTGACGAAGCCTTTGACCGCGTGCGCGCCGGCCTCGAAAAATATCACATGAACGTCGATTCGTTCCTGCAAGCCTACTGATCGACGCCCTCCTATAACTGCTTTCGAGCCTCCGCTACATTCTCCCCGCAAGCGTGTTTGATAAAGCAAGACCAACGCCCCATCCCAGCCGGGGATTTTGGAGGATGGTGAGAACATGACGATTCCTTTGGGAGAGAAGAAGTCTCTGAAGCGCTCGGCACTTGCTGCCGTAGCGCTGGTTGGCCTGCTGGCTTTTGCGGCAGCGCCGCGAGTCTATGCCGACAACTACAACGGCTGTCAGCGGCGCATTGCCAGGGCCGACCACAAGCTCCACGAAGCTGCCGAGCGCCATGGTTGGAACAGCAGGCAAGCCGACCACGCGCGACGCGAACTTCGTGAAGCGCGCGAGAGCTGCTGGAACAACCACCATCGCTGGTGGGACGAAGACGGTCACCGCTGGCACAGCGATCGCGATTGGGACGATCACGATCACGACCGCCACTAATCACTGGCCATTTTTTTCAAAGGGCGCTCCATGTTTCGGGGCGCCCTAAGTATTTCTTGTTGGGTTTGGTCGCCCTCGCGAATGTTCACGCCCGTCATTCCGAGCGCAGCGAGTAGCCTTGGCAGGATCAATCCGATACGCAAAATCGGTGAGAGCCAGATGAGACTGAGAAACAAAAACGCGGGGCGCCGCTGGTAGCGCCCCGCATCCCTTTAGTAAAAACCTTCAGTTCGCTGTGACCAGGTGCTCGTCCGAAAAAACTGCTGCAAATCTTCGCGCCTCTTCTTGATCGTACACCATCACAATCGGAACGACACGCAGCGACTTCTTGCAGTTATGGCAAACGGTCACTTCCCCTTGCAAGTCCTGCAAGAAACCGTCGGTGAAATGATACAAAGTGCGCTCGCGCCGGGCGTTCTTCTGGTCCCGCGCACCGCAGTGCGGACAGATGAATTCCACCTTGTCTTGCTGCGGATCGCGGTCCATAGCCGCCCACCCGGTGCGGCGCACGCCAATTGTTTCCGCGTTACGGCCGTCCATGCGAGTCAACCTCCTGGGATCCACGTCCTCAATGGATAAGATGCACAATAGAATAACACGGGTACAGGTTTTTGTAACTCCTTCAATATAAATGACTTATGCTGACTCCGGGGGATAGGGCTTGCGGCCCTGCGCTGTTCTGCGCTTTTTAACGTCGACTCAGCCCGTCCCGCCAAATTTAGTGCGCAATCCTGGGATTCTTTGCATCGAGGCTTTTAAGAAAGTTCCCGACTTCCTGTGCTTAGCACTTAAGACTTACGACTCACCACGAATCGCGCAGGGAACTTGTTCCGCCCCGCGGTGTCCAAACTGGGGAGGACGCGCGCAACCTCACATCCCTGCGAGCGCGGCGCCGGTCTCCTGGAGGATTAGAGCAACCCCTAGGAGGTCGGCGTCGCAAGATTTTGCGGTTCCATCGGTTGTCTCGAACGGACTTGCAAATCCTCGCACAAAAATTGTGGAGGTGCGCGATGCCGCACGATTCTCAAGAAGTTTCTGAAAATATTCCAAAGGAAGCCCTCGGCTCTCTGGGAGGCTGCCTCGTCGAAGGCGACCCCGAACAGCGCCGCCGCGAAAGCCGCGTTCGCCGTCGCTCGCTCATGATCTCAATTTTGACCCAGGCCGCCGTCGTCTCCTTGCTGATTCTCCTCCCGCTTTTCGGCAGGACCGAGCATCTCGCACTCGGCATCACCACGCCGGTGTCGCCTTACTCCCCTTACAAGGGCACTTCGCCCGACCCGGGCGCACACCCTCGCGGAGACATCCATAGGGCTTGCCATATCTGTGCGCCGACAAACATTTCACCGATCATTGTGACGCGCGACCCTCATCCATCGAGCGATGTTGACGGCGTGCCAGACGGCCTGGTCCCGGGTATTCCCGGCGGCTCCGGAGGAGGATTGATTCCCATTCCCGGCGGACGAACCAATGTGCCGCCGCCACCGCCTGATCGCCAGGTCACTCGCCCATCAGTCTTGCGTATGACGCACCTCGACCCTGCGATGCTCATTTACCGCGTCGAGCCCATTTACCCCGCTTTGGCTAAGCAGATTCACAAGGAAGGCCGCGTGGAACTGCGAGCAATTATCGCAACCGACGGAACGATTCAATCCCTGGAAATCGTCGGAGGCGATCCGATGTTCTATCTGTCGGCAAGAGAAGCCGTGTGCCAGTGGCGCTATAGGCCGACCATTCTCAACGGTCAGCCCATGGAAATCGACACCCACATCACAGTCATTTACACAATGCCGCACTAATGTCACTGGACGCGGAATTATTTTGCGCCGTTGGCTTGGCCCAAAAAATGGTTTCACTAAGAACTAACAACTTACAGCGAAGAACTAAACAAGGTGCAGGGGCCGCTTCTGCCTGACCACGCGGCCCCTTCTGCCTGCACCTCGCAACCGATTTTTGCTCGTGTCCTGAGTCAGCGAACTAATAACCCAGGACACTGCTCCCGTTAGAACCGGACGACGAATCCGGTCGAGACTCGGAAGTTGTTCTGGTTCCGCGTCGTCAACGTTCCTTCGCGGAACCGCGTCAGCAAATATTCCGTTTGAAACGGGCGAATGGAGAAGTGGTCGTACAGCTTGTAATCCACTCCGCCGCCCGCGGTCATCGCAAACGCATTCTGCGTGCCGGTAGTGCCGAAGGCCGCGGCATTGGCGTGCGCCGCCCCAAACAGCACCTGCCCGAATGGCGTGATTCTCCGGTAGTGCCGGTAAGAAACACGCGGCCCGAAGAGGTAGGTCGAAAATGTGCCGCTGGCGCCCGAACTCAAAATGTTTCCGTTCGTATAGCCGCCGAAGTCGGCAACGCCGCCGAGCCAGTTCGTGATGTTGTAAGACACGTTGGCGATTCCACCGTGCAGATGGAAGCTATCCACTCCGGTTACTCCCGGATTCGCCTGCACGTAAGAATATCCCGCAAAAACATCCACCTTCGGCGCCGTCTCCTGCGCGTAAGCCGAAACGGCGGAAAGCGAAAGTACAGCGAGTAAAGACACCCATAACTTCGATTTCATAAATCCTCCAAATGGATTTAATTTTCTGCGCAGGCTCGCGGCATCAAACCGCGGCCGCGCCTTTCGCGGGCTGCCTCAGGCAGGGAGGCTACGCCCCGCATTCCTCGATTTGTTTTGTCCATAAAGATGCGTGGAATCGCCGCTTCGTTGTAAGTTTTCTTCGACATTTTTCTCGCTAAACTCGTGTGACAACAATTGTCAGCAAACTACAAGAAATGGAAGGTTTAAGTTGGCGCGCTAGCAGCTTGTCGAAGAATATTCTCGATGTCATCCCGAGCAAAGTGAGGGATCTGCTTTTCCAGTGCTAAAGCCTTACAGGAGTGGCTCGCCGGAATCTCGTGCAATCGCTTCGCGCGTCGCATCACGCAGACGAATCAATTCCTGCCACTCCGAAGACTCAGCCGCGCCGCCATCACCGCTTACCGCCCTCGGATAAATCGGCGGATGGACGGTAATTGTCACGCTCCTCGGTCGCGGCAAATATGTGCCGTCTGGCAATACCTTGCGCGTGCCTGCCAGCGAAATGGGGAGGATGGGCGTCCCGGTGGCGACCGATGCCTTGAAAGCGCCGAGCTGGAACGGCCGCACCCCTTCCTCTGGCGTAAACGTGCCTTCCGGAAAAATAAAAATGGACTCGCCCTTCCGCAGAAGTTCTTCCACTTCACGAACCTGCTGCAGCCGCGACTCTGGATCCAGGCGATTGAACTTCAAATGCCCCATGCCATCCAGAAACGCCCCAATAAACGGCATCCCGCGCACTTCCATTTTCGACACGAACCGGTACGGCACGCCCAGCCCCAGCATCAACGGCAGCACGTCGAAATAGCTGGTGTGGTTCGACGTAAAGATTTTCGCGCCCGGAGCATCCGCATATTCCTTCCCCGTGACGCGCACCCTGCATCCGAGCAGCGCAAACAGAATCTTCAGCGCCGAAGACGTGTACCGCCCTGCTGCGCGGTGGTCCTTGATCAAATGCAGGAACGCCCACGTCGGAACAATCCACAGCGCAAACACCACGAAGAAATAAATCCCGTACAGTATTTCCAAGCCGCGTCTTAACCCAGCAAGCACCGCGTGGCTGAAGTTGTGCACTCCGCTCGTCGTCCCCAGCCGCACAATCTGCACCCACGCCGGCGCTCGCCCTGCCGCTAGCGTCCCCGCGAGGTAAAGCTGCTTCGTTTCTTCCCGCCGCAGCTTGCCGCTCGATGTTTTCGGGATGCTTCCCGGCGGAATCAACTCCACGCGATCCGGCGGCAGCCCCAGCCCTTGTGACACTTGTTCCGTGACCTTCGCCGCAATCGTCGCGCGCCGCGCCGCATCGCGCTCTCGTGTTTCTGCCACCACTACCAGTTTTTCCGTGCCGCTCGCCTCGTCATTCAATCCAAACGCGACCACGCACCCCTTGCGAATTCCCTCGGCCCGCGTTGTCAGCTCCTCCACTTCGTGCGGATACAAATTCCGTCCGCCCTTGATGATGATGTCCTTCACACGCCCCGTGACGTAAATCTCCTCTTCCGCACGGTACGCCCGGTCGCCTGAGTTCACCCAGGGAAGTCCGCCATCGCTGGCCACGGGCCCCTCTGGCAAGAGCGCTTCCGTCGCCTTCGCGTTGCGATAGTAGCCGCTTGTCGCCGAAGGTCCGCGGAACCACAAAAATCCTTCCGTGCGATCCGGCACCGCATTCCCTTTTTCATCCACAATCCGCACTTCATGCCCCGGCAGCGATTTCCCCGAAGACACAAACGAAATTGCCGTCTCATCTTCCCCCGCCGCGGGCGCAGCGCGCCCCTTGCCTGTAAATGTCTCGCGCTCCACGCGATCAATTCGCGGACCGCGATTCAGCGGCGGCACTGTGACTGCCAGGGTGGCCTCCGCCAGCCCGTAAACCGGCAGTTGCGCTTCGCGACGAAACCCGTATTTTGCGAAGCGCTCTCCGAAGCGCTCCAGCGTCTCCGGATTCACCGGCTCCGCGCCATTCAGCGCCGCGCGCCACGAACTGAGGTCCACTCCCTGAATGTCTTTGTCCGCAATCTTCCGCACGCAAAGCTCGTACGCAAAATTCGGCGCCGCCGTAATCGTTCCCCGATGCTTGTGAAACGCTTGCAACCATTTCTCTGGACGCGTCAAAAAAGCCAACGGCGACATCACCACGACGGGAAGCCCGAAGTGCAAAGGCGTGAGCCACGCGCCAATCAATCCCATATCGTGATATAGCGGCAGCCACGTTACGACCACGTCGCCCGGCCCGGCCTGCATCGCTTGTCCAATGGCGCGAATATTGGCCAGCATATTCGCGTGCGTGAGCATTACGCCCTTGGGATCGCCCGTCGAACCCGAGGTGTATTGCAGCATCGCCAGATCGCTGCCTTTGCGCATGCGGCTGCCGCTGATGTGCGGGGACCGCGCTCCCGGCGCTGGCGGAGGCGCTTTATCAGCCGCTTCGATCACCTTCTCTGCATCCGCAACTTCCTTGAGGGAACGTACTCGCGGCCGTAACAGCTTCGCCACCGCTTCCCCTTGGCGAAACGTCAGCAGCATGCACACTTCGGCGTTGTTCAAGATTGCCGATTGCCGCGCCGCGTATTCCTCAATGCGGTCTGCGCGAAACGGTGGATAAATCGGCACGGGCACTGCGCCGGCGAGCAGGATTCCGGCGTACGAAATGAAAAACGCTCGCGACGTCGGCAACATCAGCGCCACACGCCCGCCTGCGGTCACGCCGCGCCGCGCCAGTTCTTCCGCCAGCCGCTGCGCCGCCGCATGCAACTCGCCGAACGTCAGTGTGAAGGTGGATTCTCCTTCAGAACCATTTTCTGTAATCAGAAGATGGGCTTGCTCCGCGTTGTGCTTGGCGCGGTAGCGAAGCACGTCAATCAGCGTCTCCGCGGCAAATACTCCCTCGCCCACAGCTTCGCGATGCAGCTTTTGCGTCGTCGCCGCGGCCCGCAACGCGGACTCCGGCTCCTCGGCCGCCTCGGTCGCTCCGGGAGTCGCCAGAATCGCACGCGCCAGGTCTTCTGGCGTGTTGGCCTCGGACGCCACGCGGTCCGGCAAGCGCATCCCAAAGGCCGCTTCCAGCCGCGTCAGCAGTTCAACGCGTTCCAGGCTGCCGAGCCCCAGGTCGCGGTCCAGTTGCGAAGAAAGGTTCAGCATCGGCAGCGCGCCTTGGCTGCCAAGTTCACTCAGAAGTGTGCGGAGAACCTCCAGCACGCGCTCGCATGCGGTGGTAGTGTCGAGTTGTGTCGCTGGAGTGGCCACGGTTCGCACTGGGAAACCTTGGTTGCACTTGGCCAGAGGCTAACACGCCAACGCGGCGAATGCCAAGCCGGAAAGCCCGGCTTCAACGCAAAAAGCAAATCGGAAGGTCCGTAGCACAGGCTTTAGCCTGTGCAGCTCTTGCTATGCAGTTTGCCCTTGCGCGAGGCTACGCGCTTTTCTTCGCCGCCTGCGGTGGCGCAAAGCCCTTGGGCAGAAGCGCGGTCGACAAATCCACCCCGGACAAATCCGCACCGGTCAAATCCGTTTCTCTCAAAATGGCCACGCCCATGTCCGCGCCCGAAAATCGAGCGCCGGTCACAGTGGCTCCTCTGAGATTTACGTTGCGTAAACGCGCGCCTTCGAAACAGGCGTTCGAAAGGTTACATCGAAAAAATTCCACGCCGCTCGCCTGCGCTTCCGTCAGGTCCGCTCCCGGGAGAATCGCTTCCGTCATGTCTGTGTTTCGTAAATCGGCGTTCTTCAAACAGGCCCCGGAAAGATCCGCGCCGGGAAGCCGGGCGGTTCGCAGATTACTTCCTTCGAAACTCGCGTTGCGGAGAATCGCGCCGGAAAAATTTAGACCGGACAAATCGGCATGCGAAAGATCCGCGCCGGTCAGGTCCGCGCGCGCGCCGCCGTTTTTTCCGCGGAAAAACAATTCGTGCGCTTCCAGAATCTCCCGCAATTGTTTTCCGTTGTACTTGATGCTTTTCAGTTTTCTCAGTCCCATAGCCAGTCCAGTTTCAAATGAAGTTGGATTTGTATGCTTCAATTTTACCGGAACCGGCAGGGCCAGTGAAAGCTCCCAGCCTCAATTCTTGGGCGGGATCGCGGCCGCGGCCACTGGCGCCACAGCCTGCGCTCGCAGCGAATTGACTACGGCTTGCGTCACGTCTTTTCCGCCGCGGGAATTGTTGTACACCGCCTGGATGGTGTAAATCGGTCCCCAGGGAATGCCCCACCAGCCCGCCACCAGCGAGAGCAGCGTGAACGGCAAGCCTTTGGTCACCGCCCTTTCGCCTTGTCGCAAGAAGCAAATGTCGGAGGGCCTGCGGAACGTGAGCACGATGATCGAAATGCAGTACTGGAAGAGAACGAACTTTCCTCCGCGCTGGATTTCGAAGTCCAGCTCCCCGTTCTTCATTCCCTCGATGCCGCGAATCTTGCTCGCCATGGCCGGCCTTTCTACGGAAGCTTGGGCTGAGAAAGCCCGGGCTGCATTCCTTGCTGCAGTTGCGCGAGTTCTCGCGCGGCCGCATAACCCTGCCACATCATGTAGAGCGCGTACGCGTGCACCCCCGCATCGAGCCACATGCTGAAGTACAGAAGCAGCACTCCATCCAGCGCGTAAGCGATCATTCCCGCCAGGAATGCTCCTTGCGACCCGGCTTTCGCCCATTTCCAGCAAAGGATCAGCATCAACAGGAAAACGCCGTCGACGGCAATGGTGATGAACATTCCATTCTGGCCGGCGCCCTTGCCTACGGCATCCACCACTTGAGTAATGCCCAGGCCAAAAATGAAGCGGATCTTGGCATCCACGATCTGCAGCACCGAATTGATGCCCGACAAGATCGCGATCGTCAGGAACCATCCGGCTCCGCGCCGCATGCGCAAAATAATAGGAACGCGCGGGTCCTGCGCCGCTGGCTGTGCCGATGCACCTGGAAGAGCGCCACTGGGACTAAGTGACATACCTGTTCTCCTTCGAGGGAAGTGGACGTTCGCTAGGAGTCATCTTCCCATGCAAATTAACGCACGCGTGCATCCAAGAACTCGTGCTGTGCCCAACCAGCAAGTGGCCATCTGAAGAGAATCGGCGCGGCTTGCCCGCAACCGGCGAGCAGAATACGCAAGCCAAGCCTAATTCCCCGTGAAAAACTCGCGAAAGGCTCGTAAACTTTGAGTAGGGATGTCTAGGCGCGGTACAACGAGGACAAGTCAAGCAAGCATTCCGTCGCGGATGCTGAGTGGCGCGCTTTTTCTATTCTTGTTCGCGGTTGGCAATTCTGCACGAGCGCAGGATCGCGAAGACGAAATTGTCGCGAACCTTGCGGGCGGTCGCGTCATCGTGCACGTCGCGAAGGACGAGATCATTTTTGCCGCCATCGATCAGCCCGTCGAGCCCAACTCCATTCCTCCCCGCGTGGCAGGCGTCGACCCCACGCACATTGCGGTGCTGTTTGGAGCTTCCGAATGGCGCATCCCGGCCGACCCCAAGCCCATCCGCCTCGACCGCAATTTTCAGCGGCTTGGCGGAAGAGAAGCTCGCGACGATCCTGCCCCCGGAGAAGCCGAGCCCGACCTCGAACTCATCGGCACCGCCTTCCTCGAGAAGCTGCGTCCCTTAGTGGGCCAGTTGCATCACAAAGTGGATTTCTCTTCCGACCTGCCCGTCTTCGCAATGGTGATCATTGGCTATGCGCCGGGCGACTATGGGCCCGAAGTTTGGGTCGTGGAATACCACATGGAGCAGCAAGAGGTCGCCACGCGCGGCGAGGAGTACTGGCAGACCCGCCTTTTGCGTCCGCACTTTACGCAGCTCTACCCGCCGGAAAAGCATGCTCCGCGCACGTTGGTCGAGAGCCGTTTTCCCGCCGGCATGAAAGGGCCCACGCTGGAAGAAATGATCAAGAGCAATGACCCGCGCATTTCTTCGGTGCTGCAGAATGGACGCTACGAAAAAGTACTGGAAAATCTGCGCGCCGGCAGCGCCCAGAAAGCAGCGCCGGTGGATTCGGTAGAATTCATGCGCGCCGCGGTGCCCGTGCTCGCCGGCAATTCTTCGTATGTCATCGGAACCATGGAAGAACAGCGCGGCTTGAACTGGGTCGTCCCGCCCTCCGAGCCCGTCGAGAAAGCCCAGGAAGACAAGAACCGCCCCCCCGACGCCCCCACCCTCCGCCGCCCCATCAAACCTTGACGCTTACGTCCACAAACTTACAAAAACAGATTCTTGCGGCCATACATGAGTTACTGAAATGATCAGAGACACAGGCGAACCCAAGTTAGTTAGCATATTTAGTCGACTCTTAATGCGTCCGTCGGATTTATACCCGAAGCGCGACGCGCGGGAATGAGCGCTGCGCCTAGTGCAGTCGAGCACAGAACCAACGTCGCCGCGAGGATCGTTACCGGATCTGTCGG
>Ga0209474_10001867_pt1 | contig 19946 bp, 14 predicted proteins | sample GraSoiAngelo_145_FD_185902 | JGI IMG/M metagenome (GOLD analysis project Ga0209474, IMG submission 185902) | Grasslands soil microbial communities from the Angelo Coastal Reserve, California, USA - 14_1009_05_20cm (SPAdes) (version 2) | ecosystem: Environmental > Terrestrial > Soil > Grasslands... | reverse complement strand
TTACCCAGGTAAATCCGAACAGCATACGATCAACGTGTGCTTCCGCTAATTAGCGCAAACTGCCGCAGTAATTTGACACTTTATGACACTTACACCTTTGATCGTTGCGTCATAGCTAATCGGTGCTCCGCACGGCGGATGCGCGATGACTCTACCCGACCCTTAAAGGCGGCTCGGTGCGTCGCTATCGCCGTGATGCGACTTTTTCTTAGGCCAACTTTCTTGGGCAGGACTTCCCGCGTGTTTAGGCCTAAACTTTTTGCCGTTTCCGTGTCAAAAGCGCTTGAAAGCCGCTCGCGGTGTTGTCCGTGCCGATAGACTTTTTTGGTCGCGATATTGTTCATTCTGACGAACTGCTGAGCGCGTTTCTGGAGTTGGAACAGACGCTACTGTGATCGGGCGTGTTGCTGCGGAATCAGTAGGACAAAGATAATCCCGCGTTCAGCGAATAAGCTGGACAATCGGTGACGTTGGCGCGCATCCTTCCGTCAAACAAATCTGGGTCGGTCAGGGCTTGTTTCCTTCCGGTAGTTCCTCTCCTATTCCAGTTTTGCAGTTCCTACGCAAGCAACGGACCGGGAGGATAGAAAGAACTCCCCTATGCATCGTCCGAATCCCTTCAGCAGTGCAACTCTGCATCCTGTCGCAAGTCTAATCAGCCGGTCGTCTTTGCGGCGCGGCTACCCTATCGTTCTCGCGCTCGGGTTGTTGGCGCTTTCGCCAGCAGTCAGAGCGGTTGACCCGCCACCAGACGGAGGCTATCCCGGCAACAACACGGCAGAGGGTGCCGATGCGCTCTTGCACCTCACGACCGGCACTGACAACACAGCCATCGGTTTTGATGCGCTCTTTAGCAACACCACCGGCTTGGCCAATACGGCCACCGGTTTTCAAGCGCTCCAGAGCAACACCAACGGCATCAACAACACGGCCAGCGGTTTTGACGCGCTCAATTCCAACACAACCGGCGATCAAAACACGGCCACCGGTTTTGAGGCGCTCTCATCAAACACAACTGGTAGCGAAAACACGGCCACCGGGACTTTTGCGCTTATTCGCAACACAACCGGCATCTTCAACACGGCCATCGGTGAAGGTGCACTTTCATCCAACACCACCGCAAGCAACAACACAGCTAGCGGTTTTCAAGCGCTCTCATTCAACACAACCGGCAGCAACAACACGGCCAACGGTGTTAATGCGCTCTTTGACAACAATGCTGATAACAACACTGGCACCGGTGGTAACGCGCTCTCATCCAACACAACCGGGACCCAAAACACGGCTACCGGAGTTGATGCACTCGAAAGCAACAAAATCGGCAACTACAACACGGCCACCGGGGTGCTGGCGCTTAATCACAACACCAGTGGCAGCAACAACGTCGCCAGCGGAGTGAATGCGCTTTATACTAATCAGAGGGGGCGCGATAATACAGCCGAAGGATTTCAGGCGCTCAAAAACAATACTGGCTCATCCAATATCGCGATGGGGAGCAGCGCCGGCGGGAACCTCACCACAGGCAGCAACAATATCGATATCGGCAACCAAGGCGTTGCTGGCGACTCGAACACCATCCGCATCGGAGGCCATACCCCTAATTTTGGATTTCAAACAGCCACATTTATCGCCGGCATTCATGGAGTAGCTGTTACAGGTTCAGCAGTAGTTGTGAATAGCAGCGGTCAACTTGGGACAGCGCCGTCCTCGGAGCGTTTCAAGGAAGCGATCAAGCCGATGGACAAGGCGAGCGAAGCGATTCTCGCACTCCAGCCGGTAACCTTCTGCTACAAGCAGGAGTTAGATCCGGATGGTATTGCGCAGTTCGGCTTAGTGGCTGAGCAAGTGGAAAAGGTGAATCCTGACTTAGTTGCTCGCGATGAGCAAGGCAAGCCCTATACCGTGCGCTACGAAGCAGTGAACGCGATGCTGTTGAATGAGTTCCTTAAAGCGCATCGCAAACTTGACCAGCAACAAGCGATGATCGACCGGCAGCAGAAGCAAATCGAAGCTCTTACTTCGATTGTACAGAAAGTAAGCGACCAGATCGCCCTGAGCAAACCTGCACTACAGTTAGTCGCCAACCCTTAAGCTCTTATCCAATGGGCGAAGTAATGAATCGCGGTTCAGCGAAGCTAATAAGCCCAACCTCAACAAAAACTATGACAACTCTACCCTTAAAGAAATCAATCAGCCGGTCGTCCTTGCGGCGCAGCTTACCTGTCGTCCTCCTCGTGCTCGCCTTGTTCGCGCTTTCGTCAACGGTGCGAGCGGTTAACCCGCCACCGGACGGAGGCTATCCCAATCAGAACACCGCTGAGGGCGATGGGGCGCTTCAGAGCCTCACAAGCGGCTTGGGCAACACGGCCATTGGTTTCGACGCACTTTTTTCCAACACAAACGGCAACGACAACACCGCTACCGGGGTTAATGCGCTCATTAGAAACACGAGGGGCAGCAACAATACGGCCGACGGCTTTAATGCTCTCGCAAGCAGCACTACCGGTGACGGCAATACGGCCAATGGTTTTCAAACGCTTTTTAGCAACACAACCGGAAATGGCAACACGGCCACGGGCGGCGGTACGCTCTTTAGCAACACTTCCGGCAGCGCCAACACGGCGAATGGGCGTTCTGCGCTCGGCGCCAATACGACCGGCATCAATAACACGGCCATCGGTTCCGGGGCGTGTAGCAACACAACTGGCAATAACAATACTGCCACCGGTGTTAATACCCTTGGCGGTAGTAGTTTAAACTTCAACACCGGCAGCGACAACACGGCCAACGGTGCTTCTGCGCTGGGTAGCAATACTACCGGCGGTCAAAATACCGCCACCGGCGTTCAGGCGCTCTTCAGCAACACAACCGGCAGCGACAACACGGCCATCGGGGTTAATGCGCTTCTCCGCAACACAAGCGGCGGGGAAAACACGGCCACCGGCGTCAATGCGCTATTGGGCAACCTTGCAGGCACCGCGAATACAGCGACCGGCTGGCTAGCGCTCGCTACCAACATAAACGGCGGAGGCAACACCGCTGGCGGCGCCGGCGCGCTTCAAAGCAACACAAGTGGCAGCAGCGATACCGCAAGCGGTGCTGATGCGCTCGTTACCAACACAACTGGCAACAATAACACGGCCGCCGGTGCGGCTGCGCTCTTCAATAACACAACCGGCGCAGGCAACACCGCTATTGGTTTTAATGCTCTTAGGAGCAACACAACGGCATTCAACAACACGGCCACCGGGCAAGGGGCACTTTTGAATAACACTACGGGCGCGTTCAATACAGCCGACGGTTACCGGACACTTTCCAACAACACAACCGGATCGTCTAACATTGCATTGGGATCTAACGCGGGTCTCAACCTGACTACCGGTGATAATAACATTGACATTGGTAGTCCTGGTGCAGCCGGGGACGCAGGGGTGATTCGCATCGGTAAGCCTTCAACTACAACGGGAACCCTTGTTGCCGGAATCTGGGGTAAGACGGTGGCCAGTGGCGCCGGAGTAATTATTAGCTCCAGCGGCCAGCTTGGAACCATCCAATCGTCTGCCCGCTACAAGCAGGACATCAAGCCGATGGATAGGACAAGCGAATCGATCCTCGCGTTGAAGCCGGTTACCTTTCGTTACAAGGAAGACTTGGATCCGGATGGTATCCCCCAGTTCGGTTTAGTAGCTGAGGAAGTCGAGAAAGTGAATCCTGATTTAGTGCTTCGGGATGAGAACGGAAAAGTCATGACCGTTCGCTATGAGGCAGTGAACGCGATGCTGCTGAACGAGTTCCTGAAAGAGCACCGCAATGTAGCAGAACAGCAGACCAAAGTTGCAGAACAACACAGCACGATCGCCCAACTCAAGACAATCGTCGCGCAACAGCAGAAGCAGATTGCGGCTCAACAAGCGACCGCTGCACAACAACAGAGGCAGATTGAAGCACTAACCGCCACGGTGCGGAAAGTAAGCGAGCGAGTCGAGCTAAGCGCGCCTGCTCCGCGAATAGCAGGGAATGACGACTGAGGTTCCGCCTGTCAGTCCAACCACCCCTTGCGCGACCCGCATCGCTGCCATGTAACGAGGCCGAATAGGCCCATCGTTAGGAGCAGCAGTGTCGAAGCGCTATCCGGCGTGTTGATTGCCGGTCCAATCGCCAAATATTGAGGGCCGTGATTATCTGTTGTACCAATCCCAGAGGCGAACGTGCTCTCCGTCCCATCGGGGGTAAACTTTAAGATATCTCCCGGAGCAGGAATACCAATCTCAGCCACATAAAGATTATCTGAGCTGTCGAACGCAATTCCGCGAGGGTTAGTAAGGCCGGTTGCGAATGTGCTCTCGATTCCGCCCGGCGTAAATTCAAGAATTGCGTCCGGCTCTAATCCATTCGACTCAGTGGAGACAAAGAGGTTGCCTGCACTGTCGAAGGCCAAACCGGTAGGTCCCGAGTTTGAAGTAAAGGCAGTGGGACCGGCGAATATACTTGAAGTCCCGCCCGGCGTAAATTTGACGATCATTTGGTCAGAGCTGTCCGCCGCGAAGAGGTTACCTGCACTGTCAAAGGCCAGACCAAAACCCTGTCCAGGAAGAGTGCCGAAGACGCTTCGGGTTCCACCGGGCGTGAACTCGAAGATTGTACTTGTAAAATTCGCAGCTTCGCCCATCACGAAAACATTGCCAGAGCTGCCGATCGCCAAGCCTGAAGCAAAAAAGGTGTTGGGGAGACGACCGAGAGTAATCCGATTGCCACGGGAAGTAATTTCCTTAACCGCTGGTTGACTGGTATCCCCACTGAAGAAGTTAGTGGCTACAAACAGATCGCCGGCGCTGTCAAACGCTAACCCTCGGGGGTTTGAAAACGTACCAAGGGTATTTACCTGCGTCCCAGTGAGATTATATTCGAAGATGTGACCGAGCCGCGCGCTGTCTGGCCCATTAATAGAAGCGAAAAGATCCTCTTGAGCGCGGACGGTGATAGGCGCGAGCGCTACTAGAACGCCTAGCACGCACCACAAAAAGTTAGGTCTGATGTTGCAAGCGAATCTGAGGGTCGTGTTCAAACGAGGGATGTTTATTTTCATAGGATTGTCGAGTTGTTCTTTTGCGCGAAAGCACGCACTCCTAACCCAATCCCTAAGCGCCTACCGAGGGTACGCTAAAATCGCCGCGCCATAATGGGTAAGCAACGATTCTATCGTAAAGCAAAATCGTACAAAAAAAATCATACTCGGAGCAAAGACCGAGCGGACAAAACAGACACATCGCGCGCGTGCGCTCGCTAGTCATCACGCGCGCTTTTACTGGGGCCGGTTGTAAGTCTCTCGTCAAGGCGGATGATCTGTCGACAGCATTTCTTTCACTGGCGAGAGACGTGATAGCGCCAAAAGACGCTACCAGCAAAAGGAACATAATCCGCGTTTTCAGAAAAAAAAGCTGGACATCGGGGAACATTGGCGCACATCCTTCGGGCCGAATAACCTGAATCGAGCGAGCGGGATTTGTTCCTCCCGGTAGTCCTTCTCCTTTTTCAGGGTGGCAGTTCCAACGAGTAATGCACCGGGAGGATAGAAGGTCAGCGCTGCGGTCGAACTGAACAAACCAGAACCGACTCAAGTCGCCGATAATCGCTAAGCTGAGTCAGACAAACCTCACGATTCGCCGACGTGGCAGGCATCCGAAAAAATAGAGCACACACCCCGAAGAAAAGATGAAAACCCTACACCTACTAACATTATGCATCGCAGCGAGCGCGAACGCCAACCTGATCGACCTGACGCCGGGCGGGACTCCATTTAGTTCCGGCCCGCCGATCGGGATAGCCGCTCACGGCTTCTACGACTCGGCGGCGTTCGGCTTCTTTGATCCCGGTCACGTCTTTATGAAGGGTTGGGTCAGCAAGTACGGCATCTTGGACGGCGGACAGAACTTCTTTACCGACTTGATCAACCAACCTGTTAATCCGCTCACGGCAACGGTCTCATGGGACTTCGGCAGCGCCAGCGGCTACTGGCTGAAGTACATCTTGGTGGAAGGGTTCGCACCAAACGGCAACGGTGCCAATCTCTACAAGGTGCCTTTTGGAAGCCGGCTGAGCGGCGAAGGCACAGTAACGATCGACGGGTTAACCACCATCGACAGCATCGCCTTCTACGGGCGCAACCCTGCCTACCCGTGGGCCGCAGTAACAACGCCGGATTCAGGCGAGACTTTTTCTCTTATGCTAATCGCGTTACTTTGCGCGGCGACATATGAGCAACTTAATCGTCGTCGATTTCCGCGCTTAGCGCTCCGTTGATTGCGAGCCGGAGTTGAGACGTCGACGAAAAAACGCTTCTTCGCTAAACCGAATTGGAATTTGGCGAAGGTTATCTGCGAGCAGTTTCATACTTTCAGGAAATCGCGAAGAAGCACGAAATAGAAGTACGTTGACCGGCATTCGCCGAGCCGGTGATTCGATTTCACACCCAAACGCGTTTCTAGGGCCTTTGCGGCGCAGGACACGCGCGAGGCGAGAGCGCGGGCAAAATCCAGCTCGTCGATATCGTGCGGAACGCGGCCAAGACCAACCCTAACCATGCCCAATGGATTTTGGAGCGGAGTTGGCCGGACGAGTACTCGCGCGTGAGCGTAGAACGTGTCGAACAGATTGGCGAACAGGCCGACGAAAAGAAACTCGCACTCAACGTGTTCTATGACACAGGCGGCCAAGGAATTGAAAAATTGCTCGATTTTCCCATTCATTTTTCGATGTACGATTCGCCAGAAGTAGCGGCAGAAAAGCAGCGCCGCCTGCTCGGCCAGACAACGGAAGCGCCAGACCCAAAAATCTCAAACGCGCCTCCGCCCAAAGTGGTGCCAAAAGCTTTTACAGGCCGAATTCGCCCGGAATGGCGCAACGGCAAATAGCGTTATGCCGAAAACGACATCACGCTTGGAAAGGGGACTTGCGTGCCGACCCACGATTCCGGGCGTTGCCTAAAAAAATCGGAGTCGAAGCATGAGCGCCCGCGCGGCGAATTGTCGTAAGATTACCTTATTAGTGGGCCGCCTGTGGTGCCCGTGATACCCTCCCGCCGGTGGTGGGTTTGGATTCGTCCCGTAACACCCCCACCTTTGACGTCTTTTATCGGCTTCAGATCACGAATTATGGCGTCCTTTATGTCCTCTTTGATTCGCCGCCAAACGGATCGAACCCCGTTGATGTTTGGGATTTGTGTCTTCATGTTCAGATGGCCTCCCCCAATTATTTCGTAGCAACGGTTTTAGCGACGAGTCCCAGCGGGAGCAAGCCGAAAAAGCTGTTTTGATAGCGTGCGTGACCTGACCCGAACAAACCGCTCACCGCTCCTTTGACCGGCAAAACCCAGACGCAATCGGGGTGCCCAATCATAATATCCCCCGCTCGCGCTAGGGTGAAACGGGCTAACGGTGCTAATGCGCTAAGGCAAGACCCCGAACACAGTAGCGGACGAGGCGTTGCGAGGCGATAGCAGAGGCACCGCCACCCAAAGTCGTGCCCAAAGACTTTCACCGCCGGGTTAGACGAGACGCTTGCAAATGGGGTCGCCGCGTTTGGAACGCTTGCCTGCAAGAACCATCCGGTTATCTGGTAGCCAGAATTGTACTGTTCCCGAGTGTGACATATCGCGTCTCGTTCGACTTCAGGACATCTGATCGCAATGAGACGCGCTTTTGGTAGCCTGGCGGCACATCAACGTCGAACGTTCGCCTCGAGAAAAGTTTGCGCGGTTCGGCCTGATGCTCCGGTTGGCCGACGAAATAAAAATCGACAACAATCTTAGCAGGCAAACTGCTAAGGTTGTGAGCTTCTAACTCCACATCCTGTTGAGTAAAATAATCTTGGTCGTAGCTGCCCCAAGACGCTGCCCAGTGGTAGGAAGTCGATGTCGCCGATCCAACATTTTTTGCAGAAATGCTTAGAGAACCGGCAGGTGCCAGCTTGTTCGGCTGTTGTGCAGACGCGATCGGCAAGCCGGTGAGAACTATCGGCAGAAAAATCAATCCCGTCCTAAGTACGACAGCGCCTGGCTCGGTTTCATGTTGTTACCTCTTGTGCCGATGGTTTGCTCTCTGATACGTCGCAAATCGAGATTTTTCCGCCGCCATTTACAGTGGGTGTGGTCGACCTCTACGATGGCGTGGGTGTTGGCTTCGGCGTTTCCTTCGGTGTCGGCGTTTCCTCCGGTGTCTTGGTTGGCTCCGGCGTATTAGTTGGACTTGCGGTTGGAGTTTCCGCAGCGCGGGTGGCTGGCGCGAAGTGGGCAAACGAAGTGTGAATGGCGACTGGCAGTGCGGTTGCGCGCGCATCTAGCGCAACTCCCTTCTGTTTGCCGATGCTGTAAGCGACCAAGCCGTTGATGATCAGCAACACCAGGAAAAAAGAGGAAATCATTTCACGCTTTCTTCTACGGCGTCCCTGTGGCGCTTTTCCCTCGCGCTGCCGCGTACCGTGTGCTGGGCAGGAGTGCCGTTCAAAGGAGAGGCACGCTATTCGTAAGAAAATTGAGGCTGGATGGCAAGCCTAAACGGCCATTCAAGCGCTTAGTCGTTTCGAGTTTCCATCGTTCGTTAAAGCTCTCTGCTCAAGGCTGGTCGTGGGGCTATTGCCGCGCAGTCACGCGGCACGGCTGGCGCTGGATAGTTGACGCGCACAAGAACGGGCAGCGCCACATCGTCCGCTCTGACGAACTGCTGAGCGCGTTTTTGGAGTTGGAAGCGACGCTGCTGTGATTCTAGGTGCTGTCATTATAGTCGCCACCGATTAAAGCTTGACATTTTAGCGCCATTTTGCGCGAAAATGTCGCTGCCAGCAAAATCTGGATTGGGCCGGGACGTTTTTTGCTCCCGGGAACGCTCTGAGCTTTGTCCAGACTAGCAGTTAAACAAGTAACTACCGGGAGAAGAAAGAAGCTCCCTATGCATCGTTCGACTTCATCCACCATTGGAATGTTACCTCTGCCGGATTTTCTCATGGTTTTGCTGACGTTCCTGTCTCTGACGCTTACGCAGTCTAGTGTAGCGGTTACTCCTGCGCCGGACGGCGGCTACCCCAACTTCAATACCGCTGAGGGCGATAATGCACTCTTCAGCCTCACAACCGGCTCCGGCAATACCGCCAATGGTAACAGCGCGCTATTTAATAATACCGCGGGCAGCGCGAATACGGCCATTGGCGTCCAAGCTCTCTACAGCAACAAAACCGGCAGCGACAACACGTCCACCGGGGTTAATGCGCTTTTTAGCAACACAAGCGGTGGAGGCAACACTGCCACCGGTCTTGAAGCGCTCTACAGCAACCAAACTGGCTTCTACAACACCGCCATCGGCATTGATGCGCTTTTTAGCAACACAAAGGGCAACTACAACACGGCCACTGGTGTGAGTGCCCTCACTTTCAATACGACCGGCAGCAACAACACGGCCACCGGAGAGAATGCGCTTTTTAGCAACACAAACGGCAACTACAACACGGCCACCGGTGCGAGTGCCCTCACGTACAACACGAGCGGCAGCAACAACACGGCCACTGGGGTCGAAGCGCTCTTTAGCAATACAATCGGCGTTGACAACACAGCCGTTGGCGCCAGTGCGCTTCACGACAACTCAACCGGCACCTTTAACACCGCCAACGGCTATTTCGCACTCGGCCACAATACAAGCGGCAGCAACAACACAGCCGTCGGTCTGGAAGCGCTTTTTGATAATAACGGTTTCAGTAATACGGCCATCGGTGAAGCGGCGCTCGCACTAAACACCACCGGCAGCTACAACACGGCTGGCGGTGTTGATGCTCTCTTCAGCAACAAAACCGGCAACTACAATACCGCCAGCGGTTTTCAAGCGCTTGAGGATAATACAACTGGCGTTGGTAACACCGCTAGCGGCTTTCAAGCGCTCCTTCACAATAGAAATGGTATAAACAACACAGCGGACGGTCGGCATGCTCTTTTCAATAACACTGGCTCGTTCAACATCGGGTTGGGCAATCTAGCCGGCCAAAACCTCACGACAGGCTCCAACAATATCGACATCGGCAATCAAGGTGTAGCGGCGGAGGCTAAAACGATTCGCATTGGCGAGCAAGGAAACCAGAAGGCCACATTTATCGCCGGTATCAGCGGGGTAGCCGTAACAGGGCCGGCAGTTCATGTAAGTGCCAGTGGTCAACTCGGCATCATTCCTTCCTCTGCCCGTTTCAAGGACAAGATTAAGCCGATGGATAAAGCGAGCGAAGCCATACTGGCGCTCAAGCCGATCACGTTCTGTTACAAGAAGGAAATCGATGCCGAGCGCACTCCGCAATTCGGCCTCGTGGCTGAGGAGGTTGAGAAGGTGAACCCCGACCTAGTGGTGCGAGACGTAGAAGGCAAGGTTTATACCGTGCGCTACGAAGCAGTGAACGCGATGTTGCTCAATGAGTTCCTGAAAGAGCACCGAAACGTCGTAGAACAGCAAAGCACAATCGCCGAACTGAAGACGACCGTCGCGCAGCAGCAGAGCCAGATTGCGGCTCAACGAGCGACGGCTGCACAACAGCAAAAGCAGATTGAAGCCCTAATAGCGACCGTACAGAAAGTCAGCGAGCAATTCGAGCTAAGCGCACCAACTCCGCAAATAGCAGCGAACGAAGACTGAAGTCCGTCTCTCAGCCCGAGCGCTGTTCCCGCCGCGTCGGCTGTTGGCGAGGTAATTAGGGAATTGGCGTAGGCGTAGGCGAAGGGCGCCGATGACGGCCCCTCGGATATTTCTTCTTTGGCGTCGGCGTCGGCGTAGCTGTCGCGTCCGGTGTTGACGCAGGGGTTAGGGTTGGCGTGCGAGTGGCGGTGGCAGTGGGGGTCGGAGTTGGCGTTGGCGTTGGCGTTGGCGTCGGACTAGGTGGCGGCGTTACGATTGGAATCGAGCTTGGCGTAGGCGTAGGAGTTAGCGTTGGCGCTGGCGTTGGTGTCGGACTAGGTGGCGGCGTTACGATTGGAATCGGTGTTGGTGTTGGCGCAGGCGTTGGAGTTGGAGTGCGCGATTCCGATGTTAGTAATGATGTCGCCGTAGCTGGAGTCGACATGGGCGTTGGGGTCGGGGATGACGCTGCCACTACCTTGTAACTTACTTTGATAGAAGCACCCCTGCTTCCCGTTGCTCCCGTTGAACTCCATGGAATTGCGACAAACGTGTGGATTCCGATCGCGCTCGGTGCCCACGTGAAATCAAAAGGCGTCGCGGAATCTGTCTTTACGACGTTGGCGCCTCTTTTGAATACCACGCTTTTCGTGTTCCTGTTTGCCTGCGCCGTTACCGTTAAGCTTTTTCCTTTGGTTAAAGTCGTTCCATTAACAAACGCCGTCCCCCCCTTGTAAGTTAATCCGTTCAATACTGGCGCTGGGGCTGGCGTAGGCGTTGGAGTCGGACTAGGCGGTGGCGTCGGGGTAGGCGTCGGTGTCCGGGTAGGCGTCGGTGTCGGAGTAGGAGAAGGACTTGGAGTCGGGGTTGGGGTAGGCGTCGCTGACGGCAAAGAACTCTTAACCTCGTTCGAAAGCGTGCTTTCAACGCCTGCCTCAAACGCGACTACCGCGTAATAGTACGTGCTGCCGCTAGGAGCATTCGCGACTGTGGCCGTTGTTCCTGTCCCCAGGACATCGACGTGCTGAGTGTAAATTCCTGAACTAGTTCCATAATAGACTCGATAGCCATCGATATTTGGGCTCGATGCGCTGGCCTGCCACGTCAACGTCAATGTGGTTGCAGCCGCCGCCTTCTGGGTGAGGAGTCCGGTGGATAGCAACAGAGCGGCTGCAAAGGCGGCCCCGTGCAAGATTCTACTGCGAATTACTGCGAACCTCACGAACGCGCTCGCAGCCAAAATCACGCCAACCAGGTCGCAACTTTCTCGCATTGTTAACAATATTAAGTATAATCATAAGAATACGCTTGCATTACCGGGCGACTGAGTTCCGTCTGTCACTCCAAGGCTTCTCCGCCGACCTGGGGTACGCCGAGCAGGCAAAGCTGACGCATCGCGCGCGCGTTAAGCGCGGCGCTTGGGGCAAGGGAACCTGTGAAGTACTGGGAAATCATCGCGGATCGGTTACACGAGGGGGCTGGTCTTACGGCATCGCCGAACATACTACCAAGCACGGATTTCTTTTTTGCGTCGATGCACACCGCGATGGAAAACGATTCATCATTAAGGCCGACGACTTGTTGACAGCATTTCTTTTGCTAGAGAGACGCGATAGTGCCAAAAGGCGCTAACAGCAGAGGGACATAATCCGCGTTTTCAGAAAATAAAGCTGGGCATCGGTGAACATTGGCGCACATCCTTCGGGCCGAATAAATCTGAATCGAGCGAGGGGTTGTTCCTCCCGGTAGTCCCTCTCTTTTTTCAGAGCGGCAGTTCCAAGGAATAGCGCACCGGGAGGATAGAAAGAACTCCCTATACATCGTCGGACTCCTATCAATACAGCAACTCTACCCACCCCAAATTTAATCAGCTCTTCACCTTTGCGACGCAGCTTTCCTGCCGTGCTCCTTGCGCTCGGCTTGTTTGCGCTTTTGTCAACGGCGCGAGCGGTTGACCCGCCACCGGACGGAGGCTACCCCCAACGGCAACACTGCTGAAGGTGACGGCGCGCTCAACAGCCTCACAACCGACCAGTAACGTTTCTTTTGACTGGTTCTAGGGCGCGCGGCGGGTAGGGCTAACCGCGGGACTTTACTTCTTTCGTCTCCAAACGAATCGCGTGTTCATCGGGCGCAACACCGCGCCCAGCGTGGCAAGCGTAGACTTGGGTAAATTCAGCGCCGAAGAGAATTACATCCGCCTTTTCCTGCCGTTCCTCAATGCGAAGCGGTTCGCCATCGACGAACAAATAGAATTTGCATGGCCTACGGGCTCTGATTAGCTTTGGTTACTATGCTATACCGAACCGTTATCAGTAGCTTTCTCATCGCAGCCGCATTCGCGTTCTGCCCAAGTCCGGCAAAAGCGGCCGGCATTCAGGGAGGAGTTGTGGGGGCCGATGGCCGGCCGCTGCAAGGCGCTGAAGTTCGTATCGAACGACAGGATAAAACGAGTGCACCGGTTACGACCCAGACTAATATCAAAGGCAGTTACGCGTCTAGCGGACTACCGGCGGGGACATACAAAATCAGTGTGGTTGAAAACGGTGCAGTCAAATCCAATGTCACTATCAAAATGGCGGGAGAGACGGCACGGGTCGACTTCAACCTCAAGTCATCGGGTGCAAAAGGCGTAAAACATTACGTCTTGGTATCTGGGACTGGAAGCCATCTCGCAGCCCGCTGGGTAGAAGCCGACGCGAATGGCACTCCGATCGCCGGAACGCTTAATATGGATGTGAGGAGCGGCGAACTAGAGCGTGAAATGTATAGGCGGCAGACAAACGACAACGGTCGCTGATTAGGACGTTGTACGGAAATAGTCGCGCCTGAGTCGCCCCTTGGCGTCTCATGGATGACGCCTGAGCAGGTCTCGCAATTTGAAAATGATTGCGAGTGCGTCAGGACGAACGGCGATTCTTTTCGATCCCTCGGCCTGGGGTTGCGGCCACCTTTTCTGAAGAATCATGGCAGAACATCCATCCAAGCGTCTTCTGTCGCAGGTTATCGCTGAGTGGGCTTGCGCACTTAAGTACAAAGACCTTTCGCCAGCGGCAATTCAAGCGGCGAAATTATTTTGGTTCGATTCCATCGGCTGCGCTCTGGGTGGCAGTCAGCAGGATGATGCGAAGATTTTGCTGAAGCACTATCGGGCGATGAGTGGTGGCAAAGGCAATGCGACCGCGTTTGTCTCGGGCTTCAAGACCAATCCGGTCGATGCTGCGTTTTTAAATGGCCACATGATTCGCGCGATGGATTACAACGACATCTATTGGAAAGCCGATCCATGTCACCCCAGCGATCTCATCGCTGCGCCGCTGGCGTTGTGCGAAAGCGAAGGTCTGAGTGGCCAGGATCTAATTCTTTCTACGATCATCGCTTACGAAGTCGAAATGCGGTTGTGCGAAATCGGACGGCCAGGCGTGCGCGAGTACGGATGGCATCATGCTACATTGAGCGCATTCGCGTCGCCAGTTGCCGCCGGCCGGGTGTTGAATCTGACGCCAGACCAAATGGTCTCCGCTATCGGCATCAGCGCGTCGCGCGCATTTTGTCCAGGGGCGGTGACGGCAGGCAAGTTGACCAACATGAAGAACACGGTTGATCCGTGGGCAGGACGAATGGGTGCCGAGAGTGCGCTCCTGGCCCGCGATGGATTCTCCGGTCCCGAGCACATCATTGATGGCAAGGAAGGTCTTTTTGCTGTGTTCAAACATGTGCAATACAAGGGACAACCCGCCACATTCGACGGGGAGGCATTGGTTAAAGACCTGCCGAACTCGAAAGAGTCTCATTATCGCATTCTCGATTGCGGGATGAAAAGTTTCCCGATTGAAGCGCTCAGTCACGCACCTCTCACCGCGATGATGAAGACGGTGAAGGAAAACAAGATTCAAGCTAACGATGTTAAGGAAATCAAAGTGGAAGTAATCGCGCGCGCTGCCGATATTCTGGGTGATCCCCACAAGTATCGGCCGGACTCCAAGGAAACGGCCGATCATTCCCTGCCTTACTGTATGGCTGTCGGTCTGGTCGATGGCATGGTAACACCATTGCAGTTCAAAGAAGAACGCGTACTCGATAAGTCGCTGATTCCAATCATGGACAAGGTGAAAGTCGTCGCGAACGAAGAGTTCGAAGCGCTCTTTCCCAAGTTTCAGCCAAGTCGGGTGACCATTACCAGCAACGACGGCAAATCACATTCCACGCGTGTTGATGTTCCTAAGGGCGATCCACGCGACCCCATGACCGAGGATGAAATTGCGGTCAAGTTCACCGCGTTGGGTGGCGATGTGATCGGCAGGGATCAATGCAAGAAATTGCAGAAGTTCATTATGAGCATCGAGACCGCTGACAAGCTTGGTGGACTCTTTGAGTTAACAACGGCGCGGTAGCTAACAACCAATACTTACACTTAGACGTTAACTTTAACTTACACTTCTCAGGTCAGAGTAAGTTAAAGTGCAAGTGCAAGTAGCCGGGTGACGGAGTGGTGATGGCCGCAGCCTTAAGCCGTCGCGCTTCCCTCGTCGGGACTGCCGAATTCAATTCCCTGTGCCAATGGAAGTTCGTGGGAAAAATTGATCGTGTTGGTCTGCCGGCGCATGTACATCTTCCACGAATCGCTTCCGCTTTCGCGGCCGCCGCCAGTTTCCTTCTCACCACCAAACGCGCCACCGATTTCCGCGCCGCTCGTGCCCGTGTTCACGTTTGCGATGCCACAATCGCTGCCGACTGCACTCAGGAACTTCTCGGCTTCGCGCACATCGTTCGTGAAAATCGCGGAGGTTAGACCTTGCGGTACACCATTTTGAATCGCGATCGCTTCGTCGAATTCCCGATAGGTCAGCAAATAAAGCAGCGGGCCAAAAGTTTCGTGACAGACAATCTTGAAATCGGGCTTCGCATTCGCCAGGCATGGCGTCATGTAGCAGTCACCAGAATATTGGGCGCCGTCAAGGCGCTCGCCTCCGTAAAGAATTTCGCCGCCCTCATCCTTCAATCGCGCGATCGACTGCTGCACCATTTCCACTGCGCCCTTATCTATTAAGGGGCCCATCAAAGTCTCGCGGTCGAGTGGATTTCCAATCCGCAAACTTTTGTATGCGGTCAAAAGCTTGCTGCGGACTTTATCGGCAATTGATTCGTGCAGGATCACGCGTCTGGTCGAGGTGCAGCGCTGACCCGCCGTGCCGACGGCGCCGAAAAAGATGGATTGGGTTGCCATTTCGAGATCGGCGCTAGGCGCGACGATGAGCGCGTTGTTTCCGCCCAGCTCCATGATTGTTTTGCCGAGCCGGCCATGGACCGTTTGCGCAACGTTCAAGCCCATTTGCACGGAGCCGGTGGCCGAGATCAATGGAATGCGACGATCAGCCGACAATTTTTGACCAACGGTTTTGCGGTCGCCCATGAGCAAAGTAAAAATCGCCGGATCCGCGCCGGTCTCGCGACAAACGCGCTCGGCAATTTTCGTCACGGCAATTGCAGTAAGAGGCGTTTTTTCCGAAGCCTTCCAAACTGTGGCGTCGCCGCAGACCGCGGCCAGGGCTGCGTTCCAGGACCAGACCGCGACTGGAAAATTGAAAGCGCTGATTACCGCGACAACACCGAGCGGATGCCATTGCTCCATCAAACGGTGACTGGGCCGTTCCGATTGAATCGTCAGGCCATAAAGCATTCGTGATTGACCAACTGCGAAATCGCAAATGTCGATCATCTCCTGCACTTCGCCTTCGCCTTCGGCGATAATTTTTCCCGTCTCGAGGGTAACGAGCTGCCCGAGGTCGTGTTTGGAATCGCGTAAGGCGTTGCCGAGACGGCGAACGGTGTCGCCGCGAACTGGGCCAGGCGTGGTGCGCCATTTCAAAAACGCCTCGTGTGCGCGCGAAATTGCCGTGTCGTAATCATTGGCCGAGGCAGTACGCACGCTGGCGAGTCTTTGCCCGTTGACCGGCGAGACTTTATCAATCTTCGCGCCACCTCCGCGCCATTCGCCATCAAAGACGCCGGCGTTGTCGTCAGCCAAACCAAGTTTCTGTAAAGCAGATTGCATTAAGATTAGCGCAAAGCTCCAGCTTCCGAAGCAACAAAACGCAAGCTGGACGCTTGCGCTACCATCATTTACGGCGGCAATACTTCCGCAGCAAATCCATCGCTTCGTCCACCACTTTGTTCGTGATGTCGAGCGCAGGACGAAAACGAATGGAACGCTCGCCTGATTTCAAAACCAACAGACCGGAATCAAACAGCTTTCGCCAAACATCATCGCGCGTTTTGGCGTCGGGTAGATCGAAGGCGATGAACAAACCGCGCCCGCGCACTGCCGATACCATTTCGCATTCCCGCTGCCAATCGAGCAGTTGCTCCAGAAAATAGGCGCCCATTTTGCCTGCGTTCTCGACCAGATTTTCCTTTTCAATGACACGCAAATAATGGGTCGACCGTACCATGTCGGTGAAATTTCCGCCCCAGGTTGAATTCAACCGCGAGGGCAAACGAAAGACGTTGTCTTTCACTTCATCGAGCCGCGGTCCGGCCATCACCCCGCAAACCTGTACCTTTTTTCCAAACGCGAGCAGGTCCGGTTGCACGTTGAAATGCTGGCAACACCAGGTGCGGCCAGTCGTACACAAACCGGTTTGCACTTCGTCGAAAATCAGAAGCATTTCGTGCGCGTCGCAGATTTCCCGCAACTTCCGCAGCCATTCGCCACGGAAATGATTGTCGCCGCCTTCGCCCTGGATCGGTTCGATGATGATCGCGGCGATATCGGTCCCGCGTTCATCGATAAATTTTCTGATTTCCGCTTCCGATTTTTTCTCGCGCTCGATTACATCGCGTTCGCGTTCATTCTCCGGTAGGGAAAAATCGATCGTCGGATTGGAAACCCGCGGCCACTCGAACTTGGCGAACAAATCGGTCTTACGCGGATCGGTATTGGTCAGGCTCATGGTGTAACCGGACCGGCCGTGGAAGGCGTGGCGAAAATGCAAAATCTCGGTACCACGTTCGCCACGACCGGCCGCCATATTTTTGCGCACCTTCCAATCCATCGCTGCCTTTAATGTGTTTTCGATCGCAAGTGCGCCGCCTTCGATAAAGAGATAGCGATCGAGCGGCGGGAATCCAGCCATCCGCACAAACGTTTCTACAAATTCCGCGTACCCCTCGGAATAAATGTCTGAGTTGGCGACCTTGAATTTGGCCGCGCGCAGCAAGTCCTCTTTCACTGCCGGCTCATCGAAATACGGATGATTAAACCCGATGGTGAGTGACCCGAAAAATCCGTAGAGATCGATCAGACGACGGCCGGTCGCTTCATCATACAAGTAAGAACCATGGCTTTTTTCGAGATTGATTACGATCTTGAATCCGTCCATCAGGACATGTTTTTCAAGTACGTGCAAAGCCCGCACACCGTCCTGGACGGGGGCTTTCGTTTCGGCAATGCGACTCCGCTTTTTTGACGGGCGGGCCGCTTCTGTGAGCACAGGCGGCATAGGCCATGATCATACTCTGTCAGGTAGTTTCGGTCAACCGACTGCGGTTCCTTTAGCGGCGCTCTATGGCCGCCGAAGATTAAACGGCAAGTCGAGCGGTCATAGACCGCCGCTGCAATGAAGACAGCTACAACTACTTCGCGCTGGCGAGAGCATTCTTTTCCGCCGTGGCTTTGGCCAGCGAGTCATTGTATGACGCGAGATCGATTGCGTAGACGCGATTGCCCTCGGTGTTGCTGTGAAGAAGATCGCGTTTACGCAACTTCAGTTGTTCTTCCACCCCGTACAGTCGTTCGAGTTCCTTTGCGTTTGTGGCGCGACGTTGATCCAGCGTCAGTGTCGAAACCGCCGCAGCAGGGCTCGTCTTTTTTGAGGGGAACGGCTTTTCCATGGCGTATCCGACGGGTTGCTTCGCCTGCGGCGCAAATAACGTCGTGCGATGACTACCGCGTGGGCTGAAATTCAATCCCGGTCGCATGACGACAAAGCCAAAAATGCATAAGAGGGTGGCAACACGAAAAAGGAACGAATTGCGCGCTTGTTCCGGATAATTGAGCCGGAAAAATAGTGGACCGAATGGGAGAAAAACTCCGAGCGCCCACCAGACGCTGATATCGATTGCCGCAATCAGGAGCAGAATGCGAGAGATGAGCGCGCAAACGATGGCGAGGCCGAGGAAAACGAGGGAGACCATCCCACGTTCCGAGCAATCGTAGTGCCAGAAAGATTGGAGGATAGGCTTCTAGCCTGTCTCGGCCGACGAACATCTTGTCCGTCGATGTTGAAATTCGTCGGGCTGGAAGCCCGACGGCCAAGTCAGGCAAAATGCCTAACTTCCACTGCTAGACAATTCCTTTACCGAAACTTTCGTGTTTTCCGGCCAGCAACTCTTGCGTCAGATCGTAGCCTGCGCGATCGGCATTGCGCGAGGTGCCGGCGAAATGATGGTCAATCCGCATTTTGGCGGAGCGACAGAAATAACTCGCAACGGAAAGGACTTCGTCTGCCGGTTCACCTGAGTCGATCTTGTATTGAGCGAACGAACACGTGGCGCTGATCGCGAAAAGTTCCGTCGCGATCCCGACGAAACGGGAAAGCAACAATTGCTCGCGATCGAGTTTCGGACCAAAGCGCGCCATGGCGTGAAACAATCCGCGCGCCAACTTCCTGCTCGTGCGTGCCGCATAGTGGACGTGCGGTCGCAAATCGGGGTGAAGTTTGTCGACGTTGCCAGCGTTCGCGGGCAACCACTGTTTCGGATACCAGCCGGCGTAAAATTTTCCGGAAGTGAAAACCGCTTTCAATCGCTCCGACATGGGCAACTGGGTGTTGAAGATCGCGCCGCCGACTTTCAAATGCGGATCGAGAGCTTCGCGCGCGATGAACAGCCGCATGATTTCGCTCGAGCCTTCAAAAATCATGTTGATGCGGCAATCGCGCAGAAAACGTTCGACCGGGACCGGTTCTTCGCCGCGACCGGCGAGCGACTCCGCTGTTTCGTAACCGCGCCCGCCGCGCACCTGCATCGCTTCATCAGCATTGCGCCAGGTCGTTTCCGTCGCCCACATTTTGCACATCGCGGTTTCGATTCGGAGATCTCCGGCTTTGCGATCGACCAGAGCGCTGGTTAAAAACGTCATCGCCTCCATCGCGAAAACATTGCCCGCCATCTCCGCGATTTTTCCGGCAATGGCGTAATGCTGGCCGATCGGCACGCCCCATTGTACGCGTTCCTTTGCCCATTTACGGCAAATCTCGAGCAGCCGCTTCGACAAACCGACGCACGCTGCCGGAATCGTCAGGC